>ERZ1066122.2255-NODE-2255-length-13150-cov-6.587018_pt1 | contig 13150 bp, 12 predicted proteins | sample MGYA00382769_ERZ1066122 | MGnify/ENA primary metagenome ERZ1066122 (study PRJEB33369, sample SAMEA5778352) | biofilm metagenome | biome: Industrial cooling water; feature: Water cooling tower basin; material: Biofilm | place: United Arab Emirates | collected...
ACGATCGGCGAGAACCAGTCGCTGCGTCGTGCGGCGGTGCTTGAGGTCTCGCAGGGTGCGGTCGTGTCCTACGTCCACAACGCTGCCGCTCCGAACCTCGGCAAGATCGGCGTGCTGGTCGCGCTGGAGAGCGCTGCCCCCGCCGAGAGCCTGCAGGCGCTCGGCAAGCAGCTCGCCATGCACATCGCCGCGGCCAATCCGCAGGCGCTGAACGGCGAGGATCTCGATCCCGAGGTCGTGGAGCGTGAGCGCGCGATCGCCCAGGAGAAGGCGAACGAGAGCGGCAAGCCGGCCAACATCGTCGAGAAGATGGTCGAGGGCTCGATCGCCAAGTTCCGCAAGGAGAATGCGCTCGTCAGCCAGCTGTTCGTGATGGACAACAAGACCCCGGTCGCCGAGGTCGTCGCGGCCGCCGGCAAGGAAGCTGGCTCGCCGATCACCCTGACGGCGTTCGTCCGCTTTCAGCTGGGTGAGGGCATCGAGAAGCAGCAGAGCGACTTCGCGGCGGAAGTCGCGGCGGCTGCCGGCACCAACAAGCCCGAGCCGGTCGCTTAAGCGTTCTCCAAGAGCGTTCCGCTCCTCAGAGCGGCTTGCAGCGGAAACTCGGCAGTTGGCAACGGGGCGGGCGCGCCATAAAGGCGGGTCCGCCCCTTGTCGTATCCGCTCCCAGGAGAACCATGACCCGCCGCCGCTTCAACCGCATCCTCCTGAAGCTGTCGGGCGAGGCGCTGATGGGTCCGGGGCAGTTCGGTATCGATCCGAAGACGGTCGCCGGCATTGCCGCCGAGGTTAAGGCGGCCAAGGATGCCGGCTTCGAGCTGTGCATTGTGATCGGCGGGGGCAACATCTTCCGCGGCATGGCCGGCGCCGCCAAGGGCATGGACCGGGCGCAGGCCGATTACATGGGCATGCTAGCGACGGTCATGAACGCGCTCGCAATGCAGAACGCTCTCGAGCAGATGGGTGTCGAGACCCGCGTCCAGTCGGCGATCAAGATGGACCAGGTCTGTGAGCCGGTGATCCGCCGCCGCGCCGAACGCCACCTCGCCAAGGGTCGAGTCGTGATCTTCGCGGCGGGTGTCGGCAGCCCGTACTTTACCACCGACACCGGCGCCGCCCTTCGTGCCGCCGAGATGCGCTGCAATGCGCTGTTCAAGGGCACCAGCGTCGACGGCGTCTACGATGCCGACCCCAAGAAGGTGGCGGGCGCCACGCGCTATGACAGCATCGGCTTCGACCAGGTGCTTGCCAACGACCTCAAGATCATGGACGCCGCCGCGGTGGCGCTGTGCCGGGACAACAACATCCCGATCGTCGTCTTCAACATCCGCCAGCCCGGCAATCTCGCCCGCGTGCTGGCGGGAGAGGGCACCGCGACGATCGTTCAGAACGAGGGAGCTTGAACCATGCCTGCCTATGACAAGGCCGACATCAACCGCCGCATGCACGGAGCGGTCGAGAGTCTGAAGCACGACCTTGGCGGCCTGCGCACCGGCCGGGCGTCGACTGCCCTGCTCGATCCCATCCAGGTCGAAGTCTATGGCGCCAACATGCCCCTCAACCAGGTTGCGACCGTTTCCGCGCCGGAGCCGCGCCTGTTGTCGGTGCAGGTTTGGGATCGCTCGAACCTCAACGCCGTCGAGAAGGCGATCCGCAATGCCGGCCTTGGCATCAATCCGATCACCGACGGCCAGATGATTCGTCTGCCGATTCCCGACCTCACCGAAGAGCGACGCAAGGAGCTGGCGAAGCTGGCCGGACAATATGCCGAGAAGGCCCGCGTCGCCGTGCGAAACGTGCGCCGCGACGGCATGGACGCGCTGAAAAATGACGAAAAGAAGCACGAAATCTCTGAAGATGAGCGCAAACGTGCCGAAACTGACGTCCAAAGGATGACGGATGACACGATCAAGGAGATCGATGCGGCCTTCCATGCCAAGGAGAAGGAAATCCTCGGCAAGTGAACGCTACCCGCCTTGAGGCGGTGGCCGGGGGCACGGCGGAACCCGCCGACGCCGCCGTTCCGCGTCACGTCGCCATCATCATGGACGGCAACGGCCGCTGGGCTCAGCGCCGCCACCTGCCGCGCGTCGCAGGCCATCGTGCCGGCGCCGAGGCGGTGCGTCGCGCCATGCAGGCGGCGGTCGACGCCGGGGTCGAGGTGCTCACCGTCTATGCATTTTCCTCGGAAAACTGGCGCCGTTCCGAGGAAGAGGTGTCCGATCTCAAGGGGTTGATGCGCTACTATGTCGAGAAAGAACTCGACACGCTCCAGAAGGAGCGGGTGCGGCTGAAGCTCATCGGGGAGCCGGGCGCCTTCGGGAACGACCTCTACGATCGTCTCGTGCACACGGTCGAGCAGACCCAGGGCAACGATCGGCTGACGCTGGTTGTCGCGCTCAACTACGGCTCCCAAGGCGAAATCACCGCTGCTGCGCGCGAACTTGCCCGCCGCGCTGCTGTTGGGGAGATCGCGCCCGAACAGGTGACCGAGGAGGCGATCGCTGGTCTGCTCCAGACCTCCGAGCTGCCGCCGCTCGACCTCCTCATCCGCACCTCGGGCGAGGTCCGCCTCTCCAATTTCCTGCTGTGGCAGGCGGCCTATGCCGAGCTCGTCTTCACCGACGTGCTGTGGCCCGACTTCGACGAGGCTGCCTTCAACAACGCGCTAGCGGAATATGCCCGGCGGCAGAGGCGGTTCGGCGGCAGATGAGCGAAGTCGGGCTGCGCACCGTCGCCGGTGTCGCGATGATCGCCGTGGCACTGGCCGCGGAGTGGCTGGGCGGGAACGTGTTCGCGCTGCTGGTCGCCACCGCTGCGACCATCATGTATTATGAGTGGGCCAAGCTGGTCCGCGGCTGGGGCCTGCACTGGCATATCGCCGGCTTCTTCTATGCCCTGCTGCCGGCGCTTGCCCTTCTGTGGGTGCGCGAGCGGGCAGGGGAGCCGACCGGCGACCTCGGCTTTGCACTGGTGCTTTGGATCTTCATCGTGACCTGGGCGACGGACATTGGCGCGTTCTTCGTCGGCCGGACCTTCGGCGGACCGAAGCTCGCCCCGACCATCAGCCCGAACAAGACCATCTCCGGCCTGGTTGGGGGAGTGGTGGCGGCATCGCTGCTGGGGGGCATCTGGGCTCAATTCTTCGAGCTTCACTGGGCTTGGGTCGCGCTTGCCCCTTTGTTCGCGCTGGCAGCGGCGGGCGGCGATCTGTTTGAAAGCTGGATGAAGCGTCGGGCCGGAGTGAAGGATGCTGGCCGCATCATCCCCGGGCACGGCGGCGTGCTCGATCGGCTGGACGGCCTGGTGCCCGTGGCCATGTTGACCGGCGGCTGCGTCCTGCTGGGGCTGGCGTGAAGCGCAGGGTCGCAATCCTTGGCGCGACCGGCTCGATCGGCCGCTCGACGCTGGACCTGATCGAGGCGGCCCCCGAGCAATTCGAGGTCGTGGCTATGACCGCCGCGGCCAACGTGCAGCAATTGGCTGCGGATGCCCGGCGCACTGATGCGCGCCTGGCAGTGATCGCCGACGAAGCGCTTCTGCCGGAACTCCGCGAGGCCCTGTCAGGGACCAACATCCACGCGGCCGCTGGGATTACGGCCCTCGCGGAGGCGGCAGCGGGCGAAGCGGAGTTCGTCATGGCGGCCATCGTCGGTTGCGCGGGACTTGAGCCCGTCATGGCTGCCGTGGATGCGGGCAAGACCGTCGCGCTCGCCAACAAGGAAGCCCTGGTGACCGCCGGCGACCTGATGATCGACGCGGCTCGCCGTTCAGGCGCGACGCTGCTCCCGGTCGACAGCGAGCATAATGCGATATTCCAGTGCCTTGCCGGCCAGGATCGGGATCGCGTCGCAAGATTGATCCTGACGGCGAGCGGCGGTCCGTTCCGGACATTTTCTGCCGATCAGATGGCGCGGGTGACACCGGAACAGGCGGTTGCCCATCCGAACTGGTCGATGGGCGCGAAGATCTCGGTCGACAGCGCCACCATGATGAACAAGGGGCTGGAGCTCATCGAGGCGCACCACCTGTTCGGGCTCCCGTCGGAGCGGATCGACATCATGGTGCATCCGCAATCGATCGTTCACTCGCTCGTCGAGTATCAGGACGGCTCGATGCTCGCTCAGCTCGGGCCGTCCGACATGCGCGTCCCGATCGCCCACACCCTCGCCTGGCCCCGACGGATGGAGACCAGGGTTCAGCGGCTCGACCTTGTGGCGGTAGGCCGTCTCGATTTCGAGGCTCCGGATGAACAGCGCTTCCCGGCGCTGCGCCTTGCTCGCCGCGCGTTGCAGGAGGGTGGCGCGGCGCCGGTCATCCTGAATGCGGCGAACGAGATTGCCGTTGCGGCGTTTCTGGAAAGACGCATTCACTTCCCGGACATTGTCGGGTTGGTAGAGCAACTGCTTGAAACCATGAACGAAGCCGCGCCGCGCTCCATCTCCGACGTCATCGAGCTCGATCGCCGCACGCGCGCTGCGGCCGAGCGTCAGGTGCCGGAGCTTGCGGCGTGATCCTTGAGACGCCGCCGCTCTGGTTCATCCTGATCGCCTTTCTCGGCGCGCTCTGCCCGCTCGTCTTCATTCACGAATACGGCCACTATATCGTTGGCCGCTGGTTTGGGGTCGGGGCGGAGACCTTCTCCATCGGGTTCGGACGAGAGGTCGCGGGCTGGACGGACAAGCGCGGCACCCGCTGGAAGATCGGATGGCTGCCGCTGGGGGGCTATGTGCGCTTCACCGGCGACATGGACCCTGCGAGCATGGGCAAGGGTCTGGACAAGCTCCCGCCCGACGTGCGGGCGAGGAGCTTCCATGCCAAGCCGGTCTGGCAGCGCGCGCTGATCGTCGCCGCCGGTCCTGCCGCCAACTTCATCGCAGCCATCCTGATTTTTGCTGCCTTCTTCGCGATCATCGGTATCCCGCGGACGCCGCCGGTCGTCGGCCAGGTTCAGCCCGCAACGGCAGCCGCCGCGGTGGGTCTCCAAAGCGGCGACCGTATCCGGTCGGTGGCAAGACGCGAGGTCGAGAGCTTTGCCGACGTCCGCCAGATCGTCTCCATGCGGCCGGGTGAGACGGTTACGATCGAGTTCGAACGGGATGGCCGGCGCCTGGTGGTCAGCCCGACGCTCAGGGAGGTCGTCGAGGTCGATAACTTCGGCCAGCAATTCCGGGTGGGCCGGCTCGGCGTCGCTCCGGTTGCCCGATCGACCTTCGAACGCGTCGGTGTTCTCCAGCTCGTCCCCGAAGCAACCGAGCATACGGTCAAAGTGACTCGGGCCATGGTCGAGGGCTTGTGGCAAATCATCACCGGGCGGCGGCCGCTCAACGAGCTGGGCGGGCCGATGAAGATGGCTCAGATCGCCGGACAACAGGCATCGCTCGGCTGGTTCGAGTTCTTCCAGATCGTCGCTCTGTTCTCGATAAATCTGGGGTTCATCAACTTGTTGCCAGTTCCCATGCTCGATGGCGGCCACCTCGCGCTCTACGCGGTTGAGGCGGTCCGGCGTCGGCCGTTGGGCGAGCGGGCGCAGGAGTGGATGTTTCGCGGCGGTCTGGCCGCGCTGATGACCCTTCTGCTGTTCACGACCTTGAACGACCTCGGCTCGTTCGGCCTGTGGCACCGGCTGGGCGCGTTGATGGGCTAGGACGCTTGATTGACTGGGCGGTCTGGGGCAGGGCAGGCGCCGATTTCACTGGCCGCTGGGGCAGCGGCACTTTCCAGAGATGCGGGGACCGCGTGAACGCTGACCGTGATTACCGACTGACCAGGCGTTTTGCCGCAACCCTTATGCTGGGGACGATCCTCGGCGGATGGGCTCAGCCGGCCCTGGCGCAAGAAGCTGCTGCTCAGCCGGCGCCTGCTCAGCCCGCCCCCGCACCGCAGGCCCCAGCGCAACAGACACCGGCTCAGCCCGCCGCGGGGCAAGCCGGCACTGCGCAGTCAGCTCCGAACCCCGTCCCGGCTCGGGAAGGCACGATCCGCTCGCTGGCGGTCCGCGGCGCCGAGCGCCTCGAGCCTGAGACGGTGCGTTCCTACGCCAATCTCCAGCCGGGACAGACCTACACCACAGAGACGCTCGATGTCGCGCTAAAGGCGCTGTACGACACCGAGCGGTTCGCCGACGTCCAGATTCTGGGCGCGGACACCGGCAACATCGTCATTCAGGTTCGCGAGAACCCGGTCATCAACCGCATCGTCCTCGAGGGCAATCGCCGCCTCAAGGAAGACAAGATCCTGCCCGAGATCAAGCTGGCGCCGCGCCAGATCTTCACCAGGTCGAAGGCCCGTGCCGACGTCGAGCGGATCATCGAACTCTACAAGCGCCAGGGCCGCTATGCCGCGCGTGTCGAGCCCAAGGTAGTCCAGCTCGACCAGAACCGCGTCGACCTGGTGTTCGAAATTAGCGAGGGCGACCTGTCCAAGGTCCGCGCGATCAACATCATCGGCAACGAACAATATTCCGACGACCGGCTCCGCAAGGAGATGTTCACACGTGAGGCGGGCGGGTTCCTGGGCTTCCTCAAGTCCAATGACACCTACGATCCGGACCGGCTCGCGGCCGACCAGCAGAAGCTGCGCGCGTTCTATCTGACGCAGGGCTACGCCGACTTCCGCGTCGTGTCGGCGCTGGCGGAGCTCACGCCGGACCGCCGCGATTTCGTCATTACCTACGTGATCGAGGAAGGGCCCCGCTACCGGTTCGGCGAGGTGACCGCGGAGTCCGAGCTTCGCGACTTCGACACCCAGACCATCCTGGCGCTTGCGGGCGTCAAGAAGGGCGATTGGTTCAACGCCAAGCAGATCGAGGATTCGGTCACCCGCCTGAACGAGGCTGCGGGCGTGCTCGGCTATGCGTTTGCGGAGATCGATCCCAACTACACCCGCAATGCCGAAACCCGGACGATGGACATCGCCTTCCGGGTTGGAGAGGCGCCGCGGACCTATGTCGAGCGCATCGACATCCAGGGCAACACCAACACCCGCGACAAGGTCATCCGTCGCGAATTCCGGGTCAACGAGGGCGACGCGTTCAACGCGATCAAGGTCAAGCGCAGCCAGGACCGAATTCAGAGCCTCGGCTTCTTCCAGGAGAAGCTGGAGATCAAGCAGACCCAGACCGCACCCGACCGGGTAGCGCTGAGCGTCGATGTCGAAGAGAAGTCCACCGGCGAGCTTCAGCTGTCGGCGGGCTATTCCAGCCTCGAGCAGTTCATCCTGGCATTCTCCATCGCCCAGCGGAACTTCCGCGGCATGGGGCAGGAGCTCAATGCGGGGATCAACTACTCGCGTTATTCCAAGTCGGTCCAGCTTGGCTTTACGGAGCCTTACCTGTTCGACCGTCAGATCCTGCTTGGCGGGCAGGTTTACCGGCGCGACTACAGCAGCTTCAATTTCGTCGGCGACGACCGCAACCGGACCTTCAGCCAGATTCAGACCGGTGGCGGGCTGAGCCTCGGCTTTCCGATCAACGAATTCCTGACGTTCGGGACGCGTTACACGCTTAACCTCGACAAGATCACGCTGGACCGGGGCACCTTCTTCACCGATCCGGACGGCGCCGGTCCGCTTGCGGCCCAGTGCGATCCGCTCAAGGCCGGTCAGTATCTGTGTGACGAGATCGGCACGCGGACGACGTCGCTGCTCGGCTACAGTTTGGCGTTCGACAACACCAACGGGATTCGCGCGACACGTGGACAGCGGGTCGTCTTCAGCCAGGACTTCGCGGGCCTCGGCGGCGACGTGCGCTACGTGCGCAACTCGCTTACGGGCACGAAATATTGGGGCCTCGGCCGCGGCTTCATCCTTTCGGCGCGTGCCGAAGGCGGCTACATCCATCCGCTGCAGGACTCGCCGGGTCCGGGGCGCGACGCGATCCGCATCTCCGACCGTTTCTTCGGACCGGCCCAGCTCCGCGGGTTCGACATCCGCGGCATTGGCCCGCGGGTGCGGCGTACTCCGTACGATGCGACGGGCGTCATCGATCCCGAGGCACGACGCACCACGGACGCGCTCGGCGGACGCGCCTATTACATGGGCCGGCTCGAGGTGGAGATCCCGCTGGGTGCTGGGGCCCGGAACCTGGGGCTGCGTCCCTCGGCATTCATCGACGTGGGGTCGGTGTTCAAGCTGAAGCGGCCGCTGCTGAACGACATCCGCTTCTTCTGCACCCCCGATCTGACCAACACGACGGGTACATCCCGGCAGGTGCTTGGCGGCATGTCGGGCGATTGCGCGTCCAACTTCGGTGCCGGCTACGTCCAGACTCCGGGCTTCCGCGAGGAATATCTCGGCGACTCGCCCAAGCCGCGCCTGTCGGTCGGTATTGGCGTCAACTGGGTCTCGCCTTTCGGTCCGCTTCGCATCGACCTCGCCCGCGCACTCCTCAAGCAGGAGGGCGACGACACCCAACTCTTCTCATTCAACGTAGGAACTGCCTTCTGATGACCAACAAGCTCGTTCTCGCCGCTCTTGCGGCCACTGCCATTGCCGCTCCGACCGCTGCCCAGGCGCAGCGCGCTCCCGCCGCCGTGGTGGTCGTCGTGGACAGTCAGCGCGTCTATTCCGAGTGCACTGCCTGCCGTGCGGCGGTGACGCAGCTCCAGGGCCTCGCTCAGCAGCTGCAGTCGCGTCAACAGGCGCTCGCCGGTCCGATCCAGACGGAGGCTCAGGCCATCCAGACGGCCGTCAACGCTCTTCAGGGGCGGCAGCCGGACAAGGCGCTGCAGGACCGGATCGTCGCGCTCCAGAACCGGCAGGAGCAGGCGAATCAGGAGCTTGGCCGGCTGCAGCAGAATGCGCAGTCCACCCAGCTGAACGTCCGCCGGCAGATCGACGCGCGCCTTGGGCCGATCATCAACCAGGTCATGACCCAGCGCGGTGCCAACCTGGCGCTGGACGTGGAAGCGACGCTCGCGCGGTCGAACGCACTCGACGTCACCGACGCCGTGCTGGCAGCGCTGAACCAGCAGCTGCCCTCGGTCAGCGTCACGCCGCTGCCGCAACAGCAGCAGCCTCAGCAGCAGCGTCCGCAGGGCCGCTGATGAGCGAGAGCGGCAGCGAGGCGCTCGGTCCGCTGGACATCCGGCGGGTCATGGCGGCGCTGCCGCATCGCTATCCCATGTTGCTGGTGGACCGGGTAGAACGGCTGGAACGCGACCGGTCGATCACGGCGATCAAGGCCGTGACCATCAACGAGGGTTTCTTCCAGGGTCACTTTCCCGGGCGCCCGATCATGCCGGGCGTGCTGATCGTCGAGGCGCTGGCGCAGGCCGCTGGTGTGCTCGCGGTGGAGAGCCTTGGCCTCGCCGGGTCGGGGAAGCTGGTCTACTTCATGGCCATCGAGGGGGCGAAGTTCCGCTCGCCCGTGGAGCCGGGCTGCCTGCTCACGCTGGACGTCGAGTTCGTGCAAAAGCGGACCAGTGTCTGCAAGTTCGCGGGCCGGGCGTCAGTCGATCGCAAGCTGGCAGCTGAAGCGAACTTCACCGCGATGATTGCCGACCCGCCGAGGGATTGATGCGCCAACCAGTGCCGTGACGCTCGATCCGAAACGCTTCGGAGAAAGAGCTGCTTCCCAGCACCTCTTGCGCGTGGCCGTCTTCCCGGATCGCTCCATTGTCGACGAGCAGGACGCGGTCGAACGCGTCGAGCAGGCTCAGGTCATGCAGGGAGATGCAGACGGCCGCACCGTCGCTTGCTGCCGTGCTTAGTATCTCCAGGATCCGGTGGGCCCAGTAGGGATCAAGGTTAGAGCAGGGCTCGTCGAGCAACAGGGTCCGGGGGCGCGGCGCCAGGGCACGGGCGAGCAGCACGCGCGCCCGCTCGCCGGTGGAAAGCCGATCCACGGACCGGCTTGCAAGGGGCTCCAGTTCAAGCAGCGTGATCAGCTCGTCGACCCTCTCCGGCTCGGGGCGAGGTAGGCCCAAAGCGATCGCATCGCAGACGCCGATGGACCAGGGCACGTCCCGTGCGGCAGGCAAGAAGCTCATCAGATAGGGACGGCGAGCGGGGGAGGCCTCGCGCAGTTCTTCTTCGCCGACCCAGACCTGACCGCACATGGCCGGCTCCACTCCGGCCAGAGCGCGGAGCAGGCTGGTCTTTCCACCTCCGTTAGGGCCGATTACGGCCGTGAAGGTGCCGCCCTTCAGCTGGAGGTCGGTCGGCTCCAGCCGGCCTGGAATAGCCGTTCCGCTCGCGAGGAGTGACGTCATGCCGTCAACCTCCAGCGCATCCGAAGCAGCAGCCACAGGAACAGCGGCGTGCCGAATGTAGCGGTGACTACGCCGAGCGGGATGCTGCGGCCGACTGGTGCGAGCCTGGTCACCAGGTCGGCGCCGAGCAGCAGTAGGGCGCCGAGCAGGGCAGCGGGCAGCAGGGCTCGGCCGGGGTGACCATGAACGAGGGAGCGGGCCAGGACCGGCGCGACCAGTCCGATGAAGCCGACGGCTCCCACCACTGACACGCAGGCGCCGACCGCGACTGCGGAGAGGATGATCGTCTCCCACCGGAGCGTCGCCGGCCGGTAGCCGAGGGAGGCCGCGACATCCTCGCCCAGCGCCAGCGCATCGTAGGCGCGAGTTCGCCGGACCAGCCACGCACAGGCGAGCGCCGCGGGTACCAGCGCTGCGGCCGCCTGGCCGAGGGTCCGATCGACCAGGCTCCCCATCAGCCAGTCGAAGGCATCGTAGAAGGCGAAAGGCGAGGGAGCGAGGGCCAGCAGCAGGCTGGTGCCGGCGCCCGCGGCAAGGCTGATGGCGAGTCCGGATAGCAAGAGCGTCGGGTTGTCCGCGCGGCGTCCCGCCAGTGCGAACAGTAAGACGAGGGCGGCAAAGGCGCCAACGGCTCCCGCAGCGGCCAGCGCCAGAGGTTGGGTGAGCCCGAGATAATAGCCGCCGAGCACCGCTCCGAGTGCCGCACCGCTGCTTGCTCCGGTGATGTCGGGCGAGGCGAGGGGGTTGGCGAACAAGGCTTGCAGAGCGGCGCCGGTGAGTCCCAGCACGGCGCCGTAGCCCAGCGCGAGAAGCAAGCGGGGCAGCCGCAGCTCGAACAGCACCAGCGCCGCGAGCGGGGGATCGCTCGTCCAGAGCGTCGCCAGCGGCATCCAGGGGAGCAGCAGGGCACCTGCGGCAAGGAGCACAAGTAGAGCCAAGGCGGCGGCCAATCTCACCGGCGCATCTCCCGCAGGCGCTTGACCTCGGCGATCATCGGTAAGCCCGCACAGGTCCATGGGCGGCCGTCCGTCACCAGGGTGCGGGACTGTAGCCGGCGAACCAGCGGGTGATCGAACCAACGCACGTTACGGCTTGCCTGCCGCTGCCGATAGTCGCTGCGGATCAGCCACTTGGGCGGGTCGGTTGCAAGCTGTTCGTAGCTGAGTCGGCCGTTCGGTAAAGCTCGCTGGCGATATCCGGCCAAGCGCAGCCACTCGGCGCCCAGCGAACCGGGTGAAAGGCTCATCCCGCCTCCACCAACGAGTGCTGCATCCTCCATGCCGGCGGGTGCGGTGCGAAGGCGACGGAGCTTGCGTACGAGCTCTTCGGCACGGTTGCTGGTCCCGAGCGCTGCTGCCACCGTTCGTGCCTGGAGGACGACATCATCGATGCTCTGCGGATAGGGGAGGTCCAGCACTCGGATTCCGAGGCGCGCCGCGATGACCCCGCTCGCTCGGCCACCGCCGCCCATGGTCAGCACGAGGCTCGGACGATGGATGACGGCGCTCTCCAGCGTTCCGTTGTTTGCAGGGTAGCTCCGACCCTGCCGCCACAGCACCGACTCCTCAGGTAGCCGGCTAAGGTAGCTGACCGTGGCGATTTGCTGCGGCTCGGCGAGCAGCAGCAGATAATCATCGGTGCACAGGTTCAGCGAGGCGGCGCGGACCGCGGCGCTAGCGGCCAAGGCCAAGCCGGATGCCGGCATAGGCGCTTCTCCCCTCGGTGCGGTAGCCGACCACGTCTCGCGCATCCTCGTCGAAGGCGTTGGCGATGCGTCCGAACAGCTCGATCTGCCTGGTCAGCCGGTATCCGACCCGTGCGCTGCCTAGCCAGTAGCTGCCCAGGCGGACAGTGGGCGCGGGGAACAGGTCGAAGTCCCGGTCCGTGCGCGGACCCGTGTAGCTGATCGCCGCGCCGTAGCTGAGCCGGCCCGTCGTTCCGTCGGCTGCCACGCTGCCGCTGTGCTTGGGCCGGCGAAGCTCCTTGACGGTGCGACCAAGGGGGTCGGTGCGCTCACTTGCCTCGAGGTAGGCATAGGTCGCACTGAGGCGCAGGGCAGTGGAGGGAGCCCACCCCGCTTCAAGCTCGAGGCCCTGCCGCCGGCTGCGACCGGCAGCGTTGGCGGTGGTCGAGGTGAAGGTCACCGGATCGAAGACGTCGACGATCTCGTCGGTCAGCCGCTGGCGGTAGATGGTCGCGGAGGCGCTCAGCGGACCAGAGGCGTAGCGGAGGCTCGCCTCCGCGCCGCGCGAACGCTCGGGCGAGAGGTCGGCATTGCCGCGGAAGCTGCCCGGAAAGAAGCCGTAGAGATCGAAGAAGGTCGGCTGGGCGATGCCTTCGCCATAGGAGACGGTCGCCGACCATGCGGGCGAGAGCTTGACCAGCACCGAGGCGCGCACCGTCGTGGCGTCTTCGAAGCGGTTGAACCGGTCGCGCCGGATGGCGGCGTCGGCGATCAGCGGTCCCGCTTCGGCGCGCCACTCCGCGGTGATCGCCGACTGGCTGCGGTCGCGGTCCTGGTCCGTGGCACCGCCGTAGATCAGGTCACGAGCTTGGAAAGTCTCACGCGACGCTTCACCGGCGACGATCAGGCGATGGTCCAGGCCGCCGGTCGTGAAGCCGCGCTCCACCTGGAGCTGGCCGGTGGAACGCTCGGCGGCGGTGCGGTTCTGTTCGTCGCCGGCGAGCAGGTTGCGGTTGCGCGAGCCGAGGTGCGAGATGCCGCCCGACACCTTCCACCCGCTGTTGTCGTATCGAGCGAACAGGCGGCCAGCGGCGAGCCGGTTGCGGCTCTCGTCCAGTGTATCGGCGCGGGCGAAGGTGAGGGGATCGAGACCGTCGAACTCCGAGCGGCCGGCAATGGCGAAGCCGCTGACCCCAATTTCCCAGGCTGCGGTCGGCCGGAAGGAGATGCTGCCCCGCACGGTGCGGTTGCGGTA
>ERZ1066122.2257-NODE-2257-length-13146-cov-17.816821_pt1 | contig 13146 bp, 10 predicted proteins | sample MGYA00382769_ERZ1066122 | MGnify/ENA primary metagenome ERZ1066122 (study PRJEB33369, sample SAMEA5778352) | biofilm metagenome | biome: Industrial cooling water; feature: Water cooling tower basin; material: Biofilm | place: United Arab Emirates | collected...
CGCGCGGGCAGCGCGAGTAGCCCTGCATGGTGGCCGGGTCGAGCACGTCGCAGGTCAGGATCAGGGTCGGGTCGGCGGTGAACGGGTCGATGACCGCGGTGTCCGGATCCGGCAGCAGCACCATGTCCGACTCGTTGATGCCGCGCCATCCCGAGATCGACGAGCCGTCGAACATCTTGCCGTCCTCGAACAGGCCCGGCTCGATGATGGTCGCCGGGAAGGTGACGTGGTGCTGGACGCCGCGGGGGTCGGTGAAACGCAGGTCCACGAACTCGATCTCGTGGTCCTTGATGAGCTTTTCGATATGGGCGAGCGACATGCGGGTGGCTCCGGGTGTTGGGGATGCGGGGTGGGCTGCAAGAGGCGTGCCAGTGGAGTGGCTGGCGTAACGGGTTGAATTTGCTTGATTTACGATTTTTCGATGAAACGCCGTGCGCCATTTTGGTGCGTCGTGGTCGGCGCTTGCGCCAAGATGGGGATTATTGGAACTAGTGAAGAGGAACTAGGAACTAGTGAAGAGCGGGCTTGCGGCATTTACTAGTTCCTAGTTCCTCTTCACTAGTTCCTGCTCCCCCCCCTCCTCAACAGCTCCTGCGTCCGCGTTCCCGCCGCCGTATCATCCAAGCCCCACTCACCGGCCAAAGCACTTGAACGATCTGCTGTCCGCCCTCCTGCTGGGCATCATCGAGGGCCTCACCGAGTTCCTGCCGATCTCCAGCACCGGCCACCTGTTGATCGCCCAGCACTGGCTGGGCCCGCGCTCGGACCTGTTCAACATCTCGATCCAGGCCGGCGCCATCCTGGCCATCACCCTGGTCTACCGGCAGCGGCTGTGGCAGCTGGCCACCGGGCTGGGCGATGCGGCCAACCGGCTGTACGCGCTGAAGATCGCCGTCGCTTTCGGCGTCACCGCGGTGGTGGGCCTACCGGTGCGGCTGCTGGGCTGGGAACTGCCCGATGCCGTGACCCCGGTCGCCTGGGCGCTGGTGATCGGCGGCGTGTGGATGCTGCTGGCCGAGCGCATCGCCGAGGGCAAGCCGCCGTCCGATGCACTGACCTGGAAAGTGGTGGTCGCCGTGGGCCTGGCGCAGGTGGTCGCCGGCATCTTCCCCGGCACCTCGCGTTCGGCGGCCGCCATCTTCATGGCCCTGCTGCTGGGCATGAACCGCAAGCCGGCGGCGGCCGAGTTCGTGTTCCTGGTCGGCATCCCCACCATGTTCGCGGCCAGCGGCTGGGCGCTGATGGAAACGCTGGTCGACGGCAGCGCCGCGGGCGAGGACTGGGCCAGCCTGGGCATCGCCTTCGCGGCCGCGACCCTCACCGGGTTCGCGGCCGTGCGCTGGCTGCTGGGCTACATCGCCAGCCACAGCTTCCGGCCCTTCGCCTGGTACCGGATCGGCCTGGGCGTGGCCCTGCTGCTGGGGCTGCCGGCCGGCAGTTAGTCGGCCGGGTAGCCCAGGCGCGCCGCCACCGGGGCCAGGCGCCCGAAGGCGTCGGCAAAGGCTTCGCGGTAGTGGCGCCAGTGGCCCGCAGGCAGCCGGGCGCCGCGGCCGTGCAGGCCCGGCAGCGGTTCGGCCAGGCCCAGGGCCTGTTCGATCGCGGCGCTGGCCTCGGCGGCCTCGCCGTCGAGGCGCGCGACCACGACGCGGTCCGGGTGGGCGTCGCGGTGGTCGAGCACCGCTTCCAGCGTGCGCGCCAGCCAGTCGGCCGAAGCCGCCGGGTCCGGCGAAGGCAGGTAGTTCTGCAGGCTGCCGAACACGAACCAGTTCAGCAGCGCGTCGCGCGGGTCCGACAGCAGGCACAGCACGCGGGCGCCGCGCAGCGCGGCCAGCGTGTACGGGTCGAGGTGCGGCAGCCAGTCGACCAGGGTGTCCGGATCCAGGCCCGCGTCGGTGACCGCCCGGGTCCAGCTTTCGGCGCTGCCGGCGCGCGGATCGCCCGGCGGGAAGCGCACCCGGCCAAACCCGTCGCCCGCGGTCGTGGCGCTGGCGCGCGCCAGGTCGAGGCGGTTGCCGAGCTGCTGCTTGGCCGCCATCAGCACGGCCTCGGCGCGGACGCCCACGGGCGCCCACACCAGGGTCGCGGCGATGCTGCCCTCGGGCGCGCCGTCGGCCGGCTGCACCGACGGCGGCGGCACCTGCGACGACTGCCGCGAGACGCGCTGCAGCATGTTCTTCCAGCACAGCGCGGCCTCGGCGTGGCGGCCGGCCTGGTCCAGCGCCATGCCCGCCCAGCCCAGCACTTGGCGCTGGCGCTCGGGATCGCCCTGCAGCACCAGCAGGCGGTCGGCGCGCACCAGCGCAAGGTCGAGGTCACGGGCCTGCTCGGCTTCGAGCATGATCATGTTGCTGTGGAAGAGGTTGCCGTCGACGGCGAGCGCACGGCTGGCCCAGTCGATCGCCTGGGCCAGCTCGCCGCGGCTGCGGTGGAAGTCGGCGATCAGCTCCATGCATTCGGCGCTGCCGGGGTCGGCGGCGTGCCAGCGCTGCATCACCTCCACCGGCTTCTCGCCCAGCGGGCCGCACAGGTTCAGGCGCAGGCGCCAGGTGTCGGCGTCGGTGGGCGCGTCGGCCAGGGCCTTTTCGATGCGCTCGCGGGCCTCCGCGGCGCGGCCGTCGCCGGCCAGCAGCAGGGCCATGCGGCGCAGCGCCGCGGTGTAGCGCGGCTGGCGCGCGAGCACGTGCTCGAGGTCGGCGACGGCGCCGTCGCGGTCACCCGACTGCACGCGCAGGTCGGCGCGCAGCACGATGGCGTCGAGCTCGGCCGGGAAGCGCTCGATCAGCTCGTTGAGCGTGGCCAGGGCGCCCTCGCGGTCGTCCTGGCGGCGCTGCGCCTCGACCAGGCCGCGCAGGGCGATGCGCGGGCGGGTCGGGTCGAGCCGCAGCGCGTTGGCCAGCGCCTGCGCGGCGAAGGCCCAGGCCTGGCGCTGCAGGTAGGCCAGGCCAAGCGCGAGCTGGGCCGAGGCCATGTTCGGCTGCACGGTGGCGGCGGCGGTGTAGCAGCGCAGGGCCAGGTCGTGGTCGCCGCTGGCGGCGGCCACGTGGCCCTCGGCCATGGCGACCATGGGGTGGCTGGCGTTGACCCGCTGCGCCAGGCGCAGGCGGCGGCGGGCCTCGGCCAGGTCGCCGCGGGCGAGCGCGGCGTGCACCTGCAGCAGGTAGGCGCTGAGGGTGTTGGGATTGAGCGCCAGCGCCTCGCGCAGGCCGTCGGTCGGCTTGCCTTCGCTCAGGTCGAGCGCCGCGCGGGTGGCGTGGAAGGACGCCTGCTCGGGATCGAGGCTGATCGCGCGGTCCAGGGCCTCGCGGGCCTCGGTGCGCTGGCCCATGGCCAGGGCGGCGATGCCGCACACGTGCCAGGCTTCGGCATTGGCGGGTTCGGCGGCCACCAGGTCGCGGGCCGAGGCGTGGGCCGCGGCGAAGTCGCCATCGCGCAGGGCGGCGTGGATGCTGTCGAGCATGGGGATTCGGGTTCTAGGCGGAAACGGCGATTGTATCGCGCGCCGGCGCGGCGGCGGCCGCCAGCCGGTCGGCCACCCAGCGCTCGGCGTAGCCGCGCAGGTGCATGCCTTCGAGGAAGCCGCAGTGGCCGCCGAAATCGGCGATTTCCAGGCTGGAATGGGCCGGCAGCGCCAGCCGGGGGAACCCGTCCACCGGGATCACCGGGTCGTCGGCCGCGGCCAAAACGCTCACCGGCACCTGCAGCCCGGCGAGCCGGTCGCCGGCCACGGCGTAGCCGTCGAAGTAGGCCTCGACGTCGCCCATGCTGGTGTGGCGCTCCACCAGCCAGTGGGTCAGGCTGCGCATGTCCTTGGCCAGGATGCTGTCGTCGAAGTCGTGCTGGTGCGGGAACAGCGCGCGCTTGATCGTCAGCGAGCGCCGCCACTTCTTCATGAAGTACCAGTGGTAGAACGGCTGGCCCGTTTCCAGCGTGCGCATCACCGCCGACGGATCGATCGCCGGGCACACCGCCGCAGCGTGCACCAGCGGGATGCCCGCGCCCGGCGCCGACAGCGCCAGCCGCAGCGCGAAGTTGCCGCCCAGCGAATAGCCCGCCGCCAGCATCGGCCGCGCCGGGAAGCGCCGCGACACCTCCGCCGCCGCCTGCACCACCTCGCCCAGCCGGCACGAGTGGAACAGGCCTTCGTTGAGGTGGTGGGTGTCGCCGTGGTCGCGGAAGTTGAGGCGGAACACCTCGAAGCCGCGCGCCAGCAGCTGTGCCGCGGTGTGCCGCATGTAGCTCGATTCGCTGCTGCCCTCCCAGCCGTGCAGCAGCAGCACCAGGCCCTGGGCCGGCGCTTCGCGCCCCGGCAGCCGGCTGTGGAAGCCCTGCAGGCGCACGCCGTCCTCGACCGTGATGATGTGCTCGGTGGTTTCGGCGCCCAGGCGCTGCAGTTCGCGCAGGCCGGCCGCGCGCCGCAGCGGGGTGGAGCTGAGCACCGACTGCACGTGCGGGTTGCGAAGCCAGCGCGGCGGGCGGTAGGCGCTGCCCATCTCAGCCCGCCATGGCGGCGATGATGCGCTCGCGGCAGGTCTCGGCCATGCGCCGGCGGCCGTCTTCGCCGGCGGCCACGGGTTCGAGGAAATGCACCTCGGCCACCCGGCCGGGCTCGCCGAGCAGGCGCAGGAAGTTCTGCAGGAAGTTCTCGCGCGGGCCGAACGCGACGATCGTCTGGGCGTCGCCGCGCGCGCCGTACTTCAGCGCCACCGGCTGCGCCGGCACGTTGGCCACCACCGCCGGCTGGAAGATGCGGGCGTGGAAGGTGCCGATGGCCTCGCCGCTGGTGGTGCGCCCCTCGGGGAACACGCCGACCGCCAGGCCCTGCTCCAGGCGCTGCACCATCTGGTGCATCACGCCGTGCAGGGAATCGTTGCTGCCGCGGTGGTGGTAGATGGTGCCGCCGCGGCCGGCCACCCAGCCCACCAGCGGCCAGCGCGCGATCTCGGCCTTGGCCACGAAGCCCATCATGCGCTGGCTGTGCATCAGCTCGATGTCGATCCAGCTGACGTGGTTGGCCACGAACAGGGCCGCGCCCGGCAGCGGCGTGCCGTAGCGGCGCAGCCGGAAGCCGAAGATGCGCATCAGGGTGCCCGACCACCAGCGGATGATGCGGTGGTCCAGCCGTTCGCCGCGCAGCTCGATCCGCGCCGAGAGCGGGTTGATCATCAGCAGGGTCAGCGGCAGCCCGACCAGCAGATGCAGGCTGAGCAGGGGCGCGCGCCAGAGGTAGCGCAGCGGGCGGCGCCAATCCCGGGCGGGCGTGGCCGTGGCGGTGTGGGAGGACATTGGCGGCATTGTGCCGCAGCCGCGCCGAGTAAACACCCGACGCCGGGGTACGCAGGCGACGCGCCCCGGCTCAGGCGCCGATCACCGCCGCGGTCATGCGCGAGATGCAGCTGAGGCGGCCCTGGTCGTCCTCGATGCGGATTTCCCAGACCTGGGTGGCGCGGCCCAGGTGCACCGGGCGCGCGGTGCCGGTGACCACGCCGGACGTGACCGCGCGCAGGTGGTTGGCATTGATCTCGATGCCGGCCGACTGCAGCTTGAGCTCGGGATCGAGGCAGAGCCAGCCGGCGAGGCTGGCCAGGGTTTCGGCCAGCAGCACCGAGGAACCGCCGTGCAGCAGCCCGAACGGCTGCTTCGTGCGCTCATCCACCGGCATCGTGGCGCGCAGGAAGTCTTCGCCCAGCTCGGTGATCTCGATGCCCAGGTGCCCGGGGGCGGTGCCCACGAGCATCCGGTTGATCTCGGCCACGGCCGGCCGGCGGCGGAACGGGCCGGCCAAGGCGAAGGGGCTCAGCGGACGCGCAGCAGGCCCGGGCGGAAGGCGCTGGTGTAGCCCTTGCGCGCGTAGCCGGAGCTGTCGCCGTAGCCGCTGCCGCCGGACTGGCGGTTGCGGCGGCGGTGCATGCGGTCCACCAGCTCGTCGCGGCGGGCTTCGAGCCAGTCGGCGCGGCCGACGGTGGCCGGGTCCAGGCCACGGCGCTCGGCCTCGCCCTGGCGGTATTCGCAGAACTCGTCGTAGGCCTCGATCTCGTGCTTGAGCTCCTTCACGCACATCTCGATGGCGATGGCGTCGTCGAAGTAGCCCAGCACCGGCACGTGGTCCGGGATGACGTCGGAGGGATCGGCGAAGTAGACCAGGGCCGACAGCACGCGCTGGCGGTCTTCCTCGGGCAGGTGCCAGCCCTCGTCGCGCGACATCGCGATCAGCGCGTCGAGCCGGTCCAGGCGCTCGGCGATGAAGTCCGGGACCTCGACCTTGTTGGCTTCGACCAGCAGCTTGGACGCCGCGGCGATGATCTCGTCGGCGGACTTGTGGCCGGCGGAGGCGCGGGCCTTGGCCAGGGCCTGGTTGAAGTGCTCGAGGTCGCGGTCGGAGAGTTCGAAGCTGATGGCGAGGGGCATGCGGGCGTGTCCGGCGGGGTTTTCAAGAGGATGCAGCCTAGGCCGGGGCGAAGGCGGCGTCAATCGAACGCAGGCCGGCGCGACACCGGCCACGCGGCTCAGAGGATAGGCACCAGGCCGGCGCCGAAGGCCGTGAGGATGCGGGTGTAGACGGTCTTGAGCGGCAGGTCGACCTCGGGGAAGGCGCCCACGTCCTCGTAGCAGTCATGGAAGCCCGGCTGGCCCGGCGGGATCGGGTTGCAGCCCGGCACCAGCTCGTAGCTGGTGGCGTAGGGGAAGGGCCAGAGGTCGAAGATCGGCAGTTTTTCGGAGATCTTGCCCAGGCTGTAGTTCAGGCCCGAGAGCACCGGCGGCTTCTCCTGGGCGGCGATCAGCCAGGCGTTCTCCGGGGTCATGTCGCGCCGGATGCTGGCCAGCAGCGCGCCGGCGAACTCCGGGTCGTGCACCACCACCATCGACTCGGTGTTGAGGTTGTCCGAGCGGGGGTCGAAGTTGTGGCTGCCCACCACGCCGATCGCGCCGTCCACCACCAGCGACTTGGCGTGCAGGCCCACGCGGATGCCGGCCCGCTTGAGCGGCACCGGCCCGCTGGACGAGCCCGACGAGCCCGAGCCGAACATCGGCAGGTGCGCGGCCCGCTCCTCGCCCAGCACGCCCGTGGCGGCCACGTTGATCGGCGCGTCGGTCGGGTAGGGCTTGTACTCGAAGATGCGGAAGCCCAGCTCGCGCAGGTACAGGCGCTTGTACTTGTGGCTCATCGCGTACACGGGGAAGGCGTCGGTGGCCGCCAGCGAATTGGTGGACACCCACACGACCGGCTTCTCCGGGCGCTTCTGCAGGCCGCGGAAGACCCGGCGCGCCTCGCGCGACAGCACCAGGTAGGGCGTCTGGATGACCAGCTCGCCCCGCGTGCTCTCGACCAGGTCGTGCATGGCCCGCGAGGCGTCCTCCCCGGCGCGCAGCTCGCCGTCGTGCTTCTCGGGCAGGTCGGCGTAGAAGTCGACGCGGCCGACCGACAGCCGCAGCGGCTCCATCCGTGCCATCACCGCGGCGCCGTCGCCGGCCTCGTCGCGCATGGCGGTGACGCGCGGCGTCGGCGGCGGGCGGTCCGGGTCGAACAGCCAGCTGGGCGGCACGCCGCCGGCGCGGTGCAGGCGTTCGGCCACGTCCTTGAGCTCCTCGGCCGGGCGCGAACGCTCGTAGTCCCAGAAGGCATCGAAGTTCTCCGCCATGGCCTTCGCCACCGGGCCCATCACCAGGATGTCGCGGTCGCGGTAGTTGTAGCCCTCGGCCCAGTCGAAGTAGCGGTCCTGGATGTTGCGGCCGCCGGTGATGCCGGCCACGCCGTCCACCAGCACCAGCTTGGTGTGCATGCGCTGGTTGAACTTCATGAAGCAGCACAGGATGCCCGCGGCGTACTGCAGCTTCTGGGTCTTGGCCTCGTCGAAGGTGGGGTTGTACAGGCGCAGCTCGAAGTTGGCGTGCTGGCCGGCCAGGCTGGCCTGCAGGTTGGGATCGGGCAGGCCGTAGAGCTGGTCGAGCAGCACGCGCACCTTCACGCCGCGGCGGGCGGCCGCCAGCAGCTCCTCGAGCACGAGCACGCCGCTGTCGTCCTTGTCGAAGATGAACATCTGCAGCTCGATGCTCTCGCGCGCGGCGCGGATCAGGTGCAGGCGCGCCAGCAGGGAATCCTGGCCGCGGTCGAGCAGCACCACCTCGTGGCGCGGGGCCTCGGGCGTGGACGCGGCGACGGCGGCGTGGCCCAGGGCCAGCAGCGGTGAATCGACGGCGCAGTCGACGCCTTCGCGGCAGCCGACCTCGGTGCTGCGGGCGGCCAGGGCCAGGTCGGCGGCGTCGCGGCGTTCACGCACGGACAGGGTGGAGCAGCCTGCCAGCAGCAGGACCAGCAGGGCGGTGAAAAGGCGATGGGCGGGGCTCATGGGGCGACAGGGTCGCGCAATCTCACCCGGAAGTCGAAGCCCACTTCGTCCTTCACCCAGACCCGCTGGCTGGTCATGCCGAAGGCCCGGCGGCTGACCTCGCCCTTCACCACGATGTCGCAGCCGCGGCCGGGCCGGTCACAGGCGGCCGGCAGCAGCGTGAAGGCCACCCCCCGGGACTCGCCCCGCAGGTCGAGCCGGCCCCGCAGCTCGCCGCCGGTGGCCAGCAGTTCGCGCGGGAACGGCGCCGAGCGGAAGCGGATCTCGGGGTGGTTCTCCACGTCCAGGAAATTGCGGGAGCGGGTGCTGCGCAGCATCCACTCCGGGCCGTCGAGCTCCAGGCCCTCGGCGTCCACCCGCACCTGGACCCGCCAGCGGCCGCGGTCGTCCTCGACCAGCTCGCCCTCGATCCGGCGGAAGCGGCCGGTGGCCGGCCCCGTCACCCGCACGCTGACTTCGAAGGTGGCGCGGGACGCCGCCGGGTCGAATTGCTCCCGGGCGACGCCGCTGGCGGCGGCCTTACCCACCGCGCAGGCCAGGCAAAGCGCGCCCAGCCAAGCCCACGTCATCCGGTCACGGCCACCAGAAGGCGGCCAGGCGGGCGATGCCCGGCTCCAGGTCGGCATCGGCCGGCATCGACAGCACCGCAATGCCGCCCGCCGGCATGCCGCGGAAATCGCCGGACTGGCCCGAGCTCAGCAGGGCCGCCATCTGCTCGAAGCCGGGGTTGTGGCCCACCAGCAGCACCCGGGCGAGGTCGCGGTGCTCGTCGGCCACCTGCATCAGCATGCCGGGGGTGGCGTCGTAGATGCGCTTCTCCTGCCGCATCTCGACGTAGCCCAGCGCCGCCAGGGCCTGCTCGGTGGTTTCGCGGGCCCGGCGCGCCGGCGAGGTGACGATGCGGTCGGGCAGGTAGCCGTGGTCGCGCAGCCAGCGCCCGGCGGCCTCGGCCTCGGCCTGGCCCTGCAGGGACAGCGGGCGGTCGAAGTCGTCCTGGCCGGGCGCGGCCGGTTCGGCGTGGGCGTGTCGCAGCAGGATCAGTTCGCGCATGGCCTTCCTTGATGGATGCGGGGTCCGGAGAACGGCGGAGAACGGGGTCAGAGTGACTTCTTGAGCCACTTCAGCAGCGGCGCCCAGTCTTCCTGGTGGCTGCGGATCTGCTCGGAGTGGTAGTCGAACACCGACTTGCCCAGCGCCGCCATCAGCACGTAGGCCTGGGTGTCGCGCAGCTCGGCCACCAGCGGGTAGGGCCAGGCCTTGAGCTGGTCGAGCGCCTGCTGGGAGTTGCTGGTCCAGGGCTTGAGCCGGTTGCCGACGATGCCTACCGGCAATTTGCCCTTCTTCACCCGCGGGTGCTGCACCAGGGAATTGAGGAAGGGCACGGTGGCCTCGAGGTCGATGATCGAGGGCAGCACCGGCACCACCACCGCGTCGGCGATGTCGAGGAAGGCCGCGAGGTCCTCGCCCATGGCGCCGGCCGGGGCGTCCACCACCAGGCGCTGGATGCCCTCGGGCAGGTGCTTGTCCCAGCCTCGCTTGCTGCCGTCGATCGGCAGCACGGCGGTGTCGAGGGCGGCGCGCTTCTCGCACCAGTGGGTGGACGACTTCTGCCGGTCGGCGTCGAGGATGGCGGTGGCCTTGCCTTCGACGGCGAAGTGGGCGGCGAGGTTGGTCGACACCGTGGTCTTGCCGGCGCCTCCCTTCGAGCTGGCGACCAGGATCGTGCGCATGCCGGACCTCCACATCGGGAAGAGGCCTCACTCTAACCCGCAACCGAGCAGAAACTCTATTGGGCTGTGTGACGGTGGGGAACACCTGATTTTCCACGGAGGGCGCATGCCAGCACCCCCGGTCCCGGGCCTGCATTCCCCGGACTTCGAGCGCGACAGCTGCGGGTTCGGGCTGATCGCCCAGCTCGACGACCGCCCGTCGCGGGCCCTGGTCGAGGCCGGGCTGCGGGCGCTGGCGCGGCTGGTGCATCGTGGCGCGGTCGGCGCCGACGGGCTGAGCGGCGACGGCTGCGGGCTGCTGCTGCGGCGGCCGCGGGTGTTCCTGGCGGCGATCGCGCACGAAGCCGGCATTCCTTATGCCGATGGCGATGCCTGCGGGATGGTGTTCCTGCCGCACGATCCGGCGGCGGCCGAAGCTTGCCGCGCGGGCCTGGCGACGGCGCTGGAGGCCCGCGGCCTGAAGGTCGGCGGCTGGCGCCCGGTGCCGGTGGTGCGCGAAGGCTGCGGCGAGATCGCGCTGCGCGGGCTGCCGCGGATCGAGCAGGTGTTCGTGCGTTCGCCCGCCGGGCTGGACGGCGCCGGCTTTGAACGCGCGCTGTTCGTGGCGCGGCGCGCGGCCGAGCAGGCGCTGGCGGCGCAGGACGACTTCTACGTCGCCACGCTGTCGGCGGCGACGCTCGGCTACAAGGCCATGGTGCTGCCCGACCAGCTGGCCGCGCTGTACCCCGACCTGGCGCGGCCCGAGCTGGCGTCGTCGGTGGTGGTGTTCCACCAGCGTTTCTCCACCAACACCGCGCCGGCCTGGAAGCTGGCGCAGCCGTTCCGGCTGCTGGCGCACAACGGCGAGATCAACACCATCGATGGCAACCGCGCCTGGGCCCGCGCCCGCGCGGCGCACTGGGCGTCGCCGCAGCTCGACCTGAAGGGGCTGCAGCCGCTGGTCAGCGAACACGGTTCGGATTCGCAAAGCCTCGACAACCTGCTGGAGCTGCTGCTGGCCGGCGGCATGGACCTGCTGCAGGCGATCCGCATCCTGGTGCCGCCGGCCACGGCCTCGCTGGAATACAAGGACCCGGACCTCGCCGCGTTCTACGAGTACTACGGCCTGTCGCTTGATCCCTGGGACGGCCCGGCCGGCATCGTGATGTGCGACGCGCGTTACGCCGCCTGCACGCTCGACCGCAACGGCCTGCGCCCGGCGCGCTGGCTGCTCACCGCCGACCGCACGCTGGTGGTGTCCTCGGAAACCGGCGTCTACGACGTGGCGGAGGCCGACGTGGTGGCCAAGGGCAGGCTGGGCCCGGGCGAAATGCTGGCCGTGGACCTGCAGCGCGGCAAGCTGCTCGACACCCACGCCATCGACGACATCAACAAGTCGCGCGCGCCTTACAAGGCGTGGCTGAAGCAGGGCGTGACCTATCTCAGCACCAGCCTGGTGGATCCTTCGCTGGCGGCCGAGCCCTTCGATGCGCCGACGCTGCGGCGGTTCCAGAAGCTGTTCCAACTCACGCGCGAGGAGCGCGAAGCGGAGCTGCGCGTGCTGGCCGAGACCGAGCAGGAAGCCACCGGCTCGATGGGCGACGACACCCCCGTGGCGGTGATGTCGCGGCAGGTCCGGCCGGTGTACGACACTTTCCGCCAGGCCTTCGCGCAGGTGACCAACCCGCCGATCGACCCGCTGCGCGAGCAGCTGGTGATGTCGCTGGCCACCCAGCTGGGCCCGGAAGGCAACGTGTTCGAGGACAGCCCGGCCAACGCCGTGCAGGTGATGCTGAACTCGCCCATCCTGTCGCAGCGCAAGCTGCGGCAGCTGCTGGCGCTGGAGCAGTTCGCGCAGGCCCACGCGCTGGTGCACCTGTACTTCGGCGCCGATGAATCGCTGGCGGTGGCGCTGGACCGGATCTGCGCCGAGGCCGAGGCCGCCGTGCGCGCCGGCGCGGTGCTGGTGTTGCTCAGCGACCGCTACCCGCGCGAAGGCCATGCGGCCGTGCCGGCGCTGCTGGCCACCGGCGCGGTGCACCACCATCTTTCCGCCGCCGGCCTGCGCTGCCGCGCCAACCTGGTGGTCGAGACCGGCAGCGCCCGCGACGCGCACCACATGGCCTGCCTGATCGGCATCGGCGCCACCGCGGTCTATCCCTACCTCGCCTACCAGACGCTGTCGGCGCTGGGCCGTGCGGGCGTGGTGGACGGCAAGCTCGGCAACGAACCGGCCGAGCTGGGCCGCAGCTACCGGCGCGGCATCAAGAAGGGCCTGCTGAAGATCCTCTCGAAGATGGGCATCAGCACCGTGGCCAGCTACCGCGGCGCGCAGCTGTTCGAGATCGTCGGGCTGGCGGACGAGGTGGTGGCGCGCTGCTTCCCGGGCATGGTGAGCCGCCTGCAGGGCGCCGGCTTCGCCGAGCTCGAGGCCGATGCGCGCGCGCTGGCGGCCGAGGCCTGGGACGACCTGGCCGACCTCTCGCCCGGCGGCCGCCACAAGCTGGTGGTCGGCGGCGAGTACCACATGTACAACCCGGACGTGATCGCCAGCCTGCAGCGCGCGGTGCGCAGCGGCGATCCCGCGGACTACTTTGCTTATGCCGCGCATGTCGACGGCCGTCCGCCCTCGGCGCTGCGCGACCTGCTGGTACCGCGCGCCGACATCGCGCCGATCGCGCTGGACGAGGTCGAACCGGCCGAAGCCATCCTCGCCCGCTTCGACTCCGCCGGCATGTCGCTGGGCGCGCTGTCGCCCGAGGCGCACGAGGCGCTGGCGATCGCGATGAACCGCCTCGGCGGCCGCAGCAATTCCGGCGAAGGCGGCGAAGACCCGGCACGGCACGGCACCGAGAAGCGCAGCAAGATCAAGCAGGTCGCCTCCGGCCGCTTCGGCGTGACGCCCGAATACCTGGTGAACGCCGAAGTGCTGCAGATCAAGATCGCCCAGGGCGCCAAGCCCGGCGAAGGCGGCCAGCTGCCCGGCCACAAGGTCAACGCGATGATCGCGCGGCTGCGCCACGCCCGCCCGGGCATCGGCCTGATCTCGCCGCCGCCGCACCACGACATCTATTCGATCGAAGACCTGGCCC
>ERZ1066122.2260-NODE-2260-length-13125-cov-8.498317_pt1 | contig 13125 bp, 12 predicted proteins | sample MGYA00382769_ERZ1066122 | MGnify/ENA primary metagenome ERZ1066122 (study PRJEB33369, sample SAMEA5778352) | biofilm metagenome | biome: Industrial cooling water; feature: Water cooling tower basin; material: Biofilm | place: United Arab Emirates | collected...
GTAAGGCCAACGTTCACTTTGGCGGCAACCTTACTTCAAACTGAGACACTACCCACCATTCACTCGTTCCTCACGCCCGGCGCGCACCGCGTGACGCTTACCGTGCGGAGCGCCTGCGGGGTCGATTCGACGAGTCAGACGATGAACGTCGTGCTCGGCACCGCCGCCGACGAGAACGCCGCGCCCGATTTCCGCCTGCGCGCCGCGCCCAACCCCACGGCCGGCGCCACCACCCTACGCTACGGGCTGGCCCAGCCCCAGCGCGTCCGGCTGGAAGTGACGAGCCTGCTCGGCGCCCGCGTCCGCTCGCTCGACCTGGGCCTGCTGCCCGCCGGCGAGCACACCACTGACCTCTCGCTCGACGCGGCGCTACCGGCCGGCGTGTACGTGGTGCGCCTCGTGGCCGAGCGCGGGACGCAGGCCATCCGGGTGGTGCGGCAGTGAGGACGTGGTAAGATGGTGGGATAATGTAGCCTATTGTGAAAGGTCGTCATCCCCCCCACAACTGTCATCCTGAGCAGAGCGAAGGACCTTCCCCGCTAAAAAGCACCGCTGCCCTGCTCTAGCCCGCCCCCCGTAGGCTCGCCGTACGCTCACGTACTCGCTACCGCGTCGGGCGTTTCTGAGAGGGTCAGGCCAGAGCGGGGCAGCGGGCCAGTCAGGCAGGAAGGTCCTTCGCTCCGCTCAGAATGACGGTTTATATAGTTTTGTAACACCTACCACCCAATACCTAACACCCCCTCACCACCTCCCACCACCCCACCAATGCGCCGCCTGCTCCTCACCCTCCTCTCCCTCCTGCCGCTGCTGGCGCGCGCCCAAACCTTCGCGGTGCCTACCGGGGGCGGCCTGCCCGACACCGCCCAGACGTGCTTTCAGATTGCCGTGAGTGGCCTGCCGACCGCAGCCGATACCGCGTTCGGTCTCACGCGGGTCAATCTCAACGTTACGCATTCTTACGTCGGCGACCTGTTCATTACGCTTCGCTCGCCGAATGGGACGCTCGTCACGCTCGTGGATGGGCGCGGCGGCAGCGGGCACAACTTCACCGGCACCGAATTGCGGATGAGCGCGCGCATCCGCATTGAAGACGGACAGGCGCCGTTTATGGGGCCGTACCGGCCAGAGCAGTCGCTCAACCTCTTCAACGACGGCCAAAACCCCAACGGCACCTGGGAAGTGTGCTTCACCGACCGCGCCGCCGCCGACGTGGGCGTTCTCAACACGTTCAGCCTCTCGTTCGGCCCGCGCCCGCCCGCCGACCCCAGCGGCCCCGCCGCGCCGTGCTCGCTGACCAATCCGCGCGGCTGCCGCTGCGCCGACTCTACGCAGGTGGTCTGCGAGTTGCTGCCCGATATGACCGCCTCCGGCGACATTATGACCGCCCAGCACACTGAGGTGAACGGCGCGCTGAGCATCTCCAACGCCACGCCCAACATCGGGTGGGGGCCGATGGAGATTCACGGCTCCGACCAGTGCTTCTGCGATACCGTGCGCGTGGCCTGCACCGTGACGTGCCCCAACGGCGAGCCGCCCAAAGAGCGGGTGCTCCAGCGCATCTACCATAAAGTGCGCGCCGACTCCATCGGCTTCACCGACCGCCCCGCCGGGTTTATGAGCTACCACCCCACGCACGGCCACGTTCACGTGGACGAGTGGGGCGAGTTCTCGCTGCGAACGCGCGGCCCCAACCCCGACCCGCGCACGTGGCCCATCGTGGCGGCCGGAGCCAAGCTGAGCTTCTGCCTCATCAACCTCGGCGACTGCTCGGCCAACCCCGGCTTCTGCCGCGACAACGCCGGGCAGACACTCACCAAGCTCGACATCCCGAACGCCGATTTCGGGCTGGTGACGGGCTGCGGGCGCGACCAGGGCATCTTCACGGGCCACCTCGACATCTACGACCAGAATCTGCCGGGGATGACCATCAGCCTGCCCAACGTCTGCAACGGCACGTACTGGCTCGTCTCGACCACCGACCCCAACGACAACTTCCTCGAAGCCGACGAAACCAACAATTCCATCGCCGTGCCCATCACGCTCACGCAGCAGGCGGCGCGGCCGGCGGCAGCGTTCAGCTACTCGCGGGTGGGTGCCAACTATGCGTTCAACGGCACGGGCGTCCCGGCCGGGGCGCGCTTCCGCTGGAATTTTCACGACGGCTCGCCCCCGGATTCGGTCAACAACCCCACCGTCCACGCCTTCGCGGGGAGCGGCCCGCATACGGTGACGTTCACGGTGCTGAGCCAGTGCGGCACCGATTCGCTCACGCGCATCGTCACGGCCGTGGGCGTGGCGCCCGACTACGCCGCCCCGCGCTTCGGCCTGCGCGTAGCGCCCAACCCCACGGCCGGCGCCGCCACGCTGCACTACGCGCTGCCCGCCCCCGTCCGCGCCGCCACCCTGGAAACCTACAACCTCCTGGGTGAGCGCATACAGCGCGCCGCGCTCGGCGCCCAACCGGCCGGCGAGCAGTCGGCGCCGCTCGAACTGAACGCCGCGCTGCCCGACGGCGTGTACATCGTCTGGCTCCGCACCGAGCACGGCGGGCAGGCCGTCCGCGTAGTGAAGGCCGCGCGGTAAGGTGGCTTGGCCCGATTGAGCGAATCGCTCTTCACGGAAACGCCCCGCCGACCGTGTGATCGGCGGGGCGTTGTGCGTAGAATACGGCTCGCTACTGACTCTCTTACATCAATCAACTACGTCCTGTGTCGTGCTTCAACGATGTTTTCCCACCAGTGGACGTAAATGCTGCGCCAGCGCCGTTTCCAGGAACGCCAATAACGGACTCATCTGCTCATTAAAACGGTATAAGTGCAACCGCAGCGGCAACCCTAACTGAGCAGCCCAATAATACAGTTGCAGACCCTGAGTACCAGCCGTTCGGTTGTACCCCAAATGCGTCACCAGGCGCCCCGTCAGATTTTTTTCGACCTTACCAACATAGAGCGTATTGGTTAGGAGCGTAGGGTAAGGTTTGAGGGTCGGAAAATGGCGGCGGCTGGTGATTTCCCCCTGCCGGATGGCAGCCACTATCAAAGCTCGGTCGGTTTGGTCGGCCAACTCGAAGTAATAGATGATGGGCCCAGTAAGCTCATTGACTTTTCGAAACAACCTGGCTAACGAAGGGTGCTGGCAATTTTTCGGTACCCGAATGTCGTGATTGACGTAGTATCCCGTCAGATACTGACAATCCAGTTCAAACGTTAGTGGCGCCTGAAATTCTTTCGCGGCAGCAGCCAACAGCACATTGCTCGCCTCTACGCAGGCGTCACGGAATAACTCCTGGTGCATAAGTCACTTAACGTGTCATTCGCTTTTACACCTCATCATCCAACCCGCGCCGTAGCTCTTCCACCGACCGCATCACTTTCTCGGTGAGTGTCTTACGATACTTCTCCAGCGCCCCGCCCACCTGCGGCTGACTGATGGCGAGCATCTGCGCCGCCAGCAGCGCGGCGTTGACGGCGCCGTCCACGGCCACCGTGGCCACGGGCACACCGGGCGGCATTTGCAGGATGCTCAGAATGGAGTCGAGGCCGCGAATCGAGTTCGACGAGTTGATGGGTACGCCCACCACCGGCACGAGCGTAAACGACGCCACCATCCCCGGCAGGTGGGCCGCGCCGCCCGCCCCCGCGATGATGACCCGCAAGCCGCGCTTGCGGGCGTTTTCGGCGTATTCCACCAGCCGGTGCGGCGTCCGGTGGGCGCTCACGATGGTCACTTCGTAGGGCACGCCCAACTGGTCGAGGGTGTCCACGGCGGCCTGCATCACCTTCAGATCGGAGATGGAGCCCATAATGACGCCTACCACGGCCGAGCCGGAGGCGGAAGCAGAAACAGGGGTTTCGTCGGTCATAGCGCGAAGGTAGGGGCGCCTTCCCTTGCCCGGCCTTTCAAGGCCGGGCAAGAGAAAGTCTCACGCCGCCGCGATGCGAATCAGCGCCGCCACCCGCGCGGCCGTGGCCGTGGCTTCCTGCACGGTGGCGGCTACGGCCGTGGCGTGGCCCATCTTGCGGTGGGGCCGGGTGCGGGCCTTGCCGTAGAGATGCACGGCCACGCCCGGCAGCGCCAGCGCCTCGGCGAGGCCGTGCGTGGTGGCGGGGCCATCGCCGCCATCGGCGGCGCCGAGCAGGTTGACCATCGCGGCGGCGACGCGGGGCGCGGTATCGCCGAGGGGCAGCCCGAGCACGGCCCGCAGGTGCTGCTGAAACTGCGAGACGTGGTTGGCCTCCATCGTGTGGTGGCCGGAGTTGTGCGGGCGCGGCGCCACTTCGTTGACCAGCAGCTCGCCGCCGGGCGTCAGAAACAGCTCCACGGCCAGCAGGCCCACCGTGCCGAACGCCTCGCACACGCGCACGGCGATGGCGGTGGCGCGCGCGGCAATCTCTTCACTTACGGCGGCGGGCGCGGCCAGCGCCGTCACGAGGTTGGTGTGCGGGTCGAACACCATCTCCACCACCGGAAAGGCGCGCACCTCGCCCGCTTCGGAGCGGGCGCACACGACGGCCAGCTCGGTGGCGCACTCCACGCGCGCTTCGAGTACGCTGGGCGCGTCGAAGGCGCCGCCGAGAGCCGCCGCGTCGGGCAGGGAACGGACGCCGTTGCCGTCGTAGCCGCCGCGCCGCAACTTCTGGAAGGCGGGCAGGAGTGCCGGATTGTTGGCCGTGTGCGCGGCCAACTCGGCGCGCGAGGCAGCCAGTAGGTAATCGGCCGTGGGGAGGTCGTGGCGACGGTAAAATTCCTTTTGCGCGCCTTTGTCCTGAATGACGTCGAGGGCGGCCGGGTCGGGATACACGCGCTTGCCGAGCGCCTGCAACGCGCGCAGCCCCGCCACGCTTACGTGCTCGATCTCAATCGTGACGACATCGCAGCCCTCGCCGAACGCCCGTACGGTGGCTTCGTCGTTGAAATCACCGACCACGAATTCGTCGCAGCACCGCGCGGCGGGCGCGTGGGGGTCGGGGTCGAGCACCCGCACCCGCACGGGCAGGTCGAGGGCGGCCTGACAGAGCATCCGGCCAAGCTGGCCGCCGCCGAGGATTCCGAGGGTGAGCATTTGGGTGGTGGGGTAGTGGGGTTGGGCCAAGTGGCTGAAACTAACTCAAAAGCTCCCCTCCCCGGATGGGGAGGGGTTGGGGCGACCACGGCGGTTAAGGCACCCCGATTCAGCCAATATGACCAACTAAAGCGGCTTCAGGGTCAGTGTACGGAGTAGAGACGCATCCTTGCGTCTCCGCTGCCCGGTGCCGCTGCTTGGCGTAACCGCCGGAGACGTAACCGCCGGAGACGCAAAGATGCGTCTCTACGATGGCGTTAATAGACCCGAAAACCGCTGTAGTGTACTGAGAAGTATTTGGCTCTACAAAGTTCTGCCGCGTTGCCCAGCCGCCGTGGTCGCCCCAACCCCTCCCCATCCGGGGAAGGGAGCTTTTGAGTTAGTTTCAGCCACTTGGCCCAACCCCACTACCCAACCCCCTCACCACCCCACTTCCCTACCTTTGCCCCGTGGACATCCTGCTGGGCACATTTTCGGCGCTCTTCTCCGTCGTCAACCCTTTCGGGGCGATGCCGGTGTTTCTGACGCTGACCGACGGCGACTCGCCCGCGCGGCGCAACCGCATTGCGTTGCGGGCGTGCTTCTATATGATGCTGGTGCTGGCGGCGTTTTTTCTGGCCGGGCAGTACATCCTCAATTTCTTCGGCCTTCGCATTCACGACCTCCGCATCGCGGGCGGCATTATGCTCGCCAAGTCGGCCCTCGATATGCTCGATGCCAAGCCGAGCAGCGGCGGCGGCAAGCTCGATAAGGAAACCGTGCAGGCGTCGCAGCACAAGCCCGACATCACGTTTACGCCCCTGGCGATGCCGCTGCTCTCCGGCCCCGGCTCCATTGCCATCGCCATCGGCCTGTTCACCGAAAAGCTCAAATTCTGGGATTTTCCGCTGATTTTTCTCGCCATCGTGGCCGTGGCGGTGGCGTCGTTTTTCGTGTTGTCGTTTTCGGTGCGTCTGACGCGCTTTATGGGCAAGGCGGGGCTGGCGGCGCTCTCGCGCATTATGTCGTTCATCACGCTGGCGCTCGGCGTGAGCTTCATCGTGAGCGGGCTGAAAGCAGTGTTTTTTTAACGTACACCCGGTGTAGGGGCGGGCCCTGCGCCCGCCCGTGCATTCGACTTGCCGCCGCGCGGGCGGGCACAAGCCCCGCCCCTACCATTTCTGAATGAACGATTTATTTCTCCGCGCCGCCCGAGGCGAAACCACCGAACGCCCGCCCGTGTGGCTGATGCGCCAGGCCGGCCGCATCCTGCCCGAATACCGCGCCGTGCGCGCCCGGATGGGCGGGTTTAAGGAGCTGGTCGAGACGCCCGAGTTTGCGGCCGAAGTCACGATTCAGCCCGTTGAGCTGCTGGGGGTCGATGCGGCCATCATCTTCTCCGACATTCTGGTAGTGCCCGAGGCAATGGGACTGCCGTACGAGATGGTCGAGGCCAAAGGGCCGCGCTTCCCGCGCGCCATTCGCAGCGCCCAGGATGTGGCCGCGTTGCGCGGCCCCAACGCCGAAGAGCACCTGCACTACGTGCTCGACGCCATCCGCCTGACCAAAAAGGAGCTGGCGGGCCGCGTCCCGCTCATCGGTTTCGCGGGGGCGCCGTGGACGATTCTGGCGTATATGGTCGAGGGCAGCGGCTCCAAAACCTTCAGCACGGCCCGCCGACTGCTGGTCGAGCAGCCCGCGCTGGCGCACGAGCTGCTGCAACGCATCACCGATGTCACGATTGACTACTTGCGCGCCCAGGTGCGCGCCGGGGCCGACGTGGTGCAGATTTTCGATTCGTGGGCGGGCATTTTGGGGCCGGAAACGTATGCGGCGTTCTCGCAGCCCTACATCGCGCAGATTGCCGCCGCGCTCGGCACGGCCGATGCGGCCGGGCCGGAGACGCCCGCCGTACCGGTGACGGTCTTCGCGCTGGGCGCGTGGTTCGCTACGGCGGCGCTGGCGGCGCTGCCGGGCGTCCGCACGGTGGGGCTGGATTGGCACCACTCCCCCGCCGCCGTGCGGGCGCAGGTCGGCCCGGCCGTCACGTTGCAAGGCAACCTCGACCCGGCCACGCTCTACGGCTCCTTCGATACCGTCCGCGCCGAAACGCGGCGGATGCTGGCGGCTTTCCGGGGCGGCCCGCACATCGCCAACCTCGGCCACGGCGTGTACCCGGATACTGACCCGGATAAGGTGCGGTGCTTCGTGGAGACGGTGAAGGAAATCGCCCGATGAAACTTCCGCCTGCCCGCTCCATCGACAACTACATCTCCGGTTTCCCCGTCGCCGACGTGCGCGAGCGCCTGGCGCACACCCGCTTCATCATTCAGCAAGCGGCCCCCGCCGCCACTGAGGCCATCGAATACGGAATGCCGTGTTTCGTGCTGCACGACAATCTGGTGTATTTCGCGGCGTTCAACAAGCACATCAGCCTGTTCTCGGTACCGGTTGAGGCGGCGGAGCTGGCGGATATGCTCGTGGGCTACAAGACCGGCAAAGGCTCGGTGCAATTCCCGCTGAACCAGCCGCTACCGCTGGAGTTGATTGCGGAGCTGGTCGGGCGGCGGGTGCAGCAGCAGCAGGCGAAGGCAGCGGCCCGCAGCTAAAGCAGCCGCTCGCCCAGAGCTTTGCTCCGGTGCGGCTGAAGAAGCGGGGGCTGTGCCCCCACCGGCGGTTGAGCGCGAGCAATCGGCCACTCACTTGCGCTCAACCGCCGGTGGGGCTACGGTTTCGTCCCCACATTAGCACACTAAGCACATTTCCACATTAGCACATTGTCCTAACCGCCGTGGGGGCACAGCTCCCGGGTTTTCTCCCACCGGAGCGAAGCTCCGGGCGATCGGGGACTACGACCACGCTTTAAGCGCCCGCCGCTTGCGCGTACCGCTTGTAGTTGTCGAGAATCGCCTGCCAGCCGGCCTGCTGCATTTCCACGGGATGCACCGATTCCGGCTCGAACGTTTCGGTGACGTGAACGCCGTTTTCGCTTGGCTCAAACGCTACTTCCACGCGGCGCTCGTCGTCGAGGCGGTACACGAGGCGCTGCATCGGCTCCACGGTTTCGTAGGTGCCGCCGAAGTCGAAGCCGACGCTGCCGTCGCGCGCTTCCATCCGAAACTCGAACCGGCCGCCGGGGCGCAGGTCGTTGGTGGCGCGGGGCGTGTGCCACTCGTCGGAAGCGTGATTCCAGCGCGTGATGTGGTCGGGGGAAGTCCAGAGTGCCCACGCTTGCTCGGCGGGCGCGGCAACGGCGGCGGAGACGGTAATCGGCGAAACGGGGGCAGCCATTGGGGTACGACGGGTTGTAATGCAGGAAGTGACTTATGACGGGATGTAACGCCCGGCTCCGACGTGGCCCACGCGAGGCGCACGAAGCCGACGAAGGCCACGCCGGAGCCGGGCGTTACGTGTAGCGGGCGCTACACGCCCTTGCTCAGGGCCTCGTCCACCGACGAGAAAAACAAATTGACGGCCGCCCCGATGGGCTTGGGCCGCGGCGCAGGGCGCCGGTCGAGGAGCCAGTTGCTGACGCTCTCGCAGTAGTTGTCGAAGGTGGACAGGCGCCGCACACCCGGCTCGGCGTCGGGCAGCGGGTCGAGGGTGGTGACGAGGAGCAGGCCGCCGAACTGGGCGGTTTGCCACGTCAGGGTCTCGCCCTGCGGGTTTTGCTGGATGATGTGCGCCCCCGGCGGCAGGCGCGTGTAGGTGCCGCGCGCGTGCCAGCACTCGTACGGCGAGCGCATTCCCATAAATGCCGGGTGGCTCGAATCGGCGCGGGCCGAGGCCAGCAGCTCGGGGCGCGTCACCCACCAGTAGTTGCGGCCGGGGCGGTCTTCCCAGATGGCATCCGAGAGCCACGGCACGGGGGCGTCGGCCTGCAACAACACGCGCCCGCCCATTCGCAGAAATTCGAAGAGCACGGCGCGATGGTCCCAGAGGCGGCTGTGGTGCGCCCGAAACGGCACCACCAGCGCCTTGTACCGGCTGACGCGGGCGAGCGTGAAATCGGCGAGTGCCACCGGCTCCACCAGCCCTTGCCGGGCGGCGGCGGCGGCAAAGCCCGTGGCCGGCGTCAATCCCGTGAGTACCACGCCCATCAGCGGCACGAGCGGCGCAACCGGCGCGGCGGGTGCCGCCGGCGCCGGGGCCATCAACGAGCCATTAAGCGCCAGCGTGGCCGGAGCGTGAGTAGGAGCAGTGGCAGACGCGGAAGCAGCGGAAGCGGGCACGAGAACGGGCACGAGAACGGGCAGAGATGATTGGGCAGGCCGAAAATACGGGGCGCTGGGCAAAGTGGTGAGTGGAGAGGGATGGCAGGTGGCCCAACTCCCACCCTATTCACTACGGTTGACCCACCCTCCAGCAGGCACCGCTCGCCCGGAGCTTCGCTCCGGGCGAGCGGTGCGTAGCATCTTCGGGATATGTTGTGGCCGACCTACCTCCTCCCCCACCAGCGCATCGGGCTGGTGCAAGCTGACATTACCACCCTCGATACCGACGCCATCGTCAACGCCGCCAACGAGATGCTCCTCGGCGGCGGCGGCGTGGACGGCGCCATTCACCGCGCGGGCGGGCCGAAAATTCTGGAAGAATGCCGCCGCATCAAGAAGCGCCTGCCCGACGGGCTGCTCGACGCGGGCCAGGCCGTGAGCACCACGGGCGGCGAACTGCCGGCGCGGCGCGTCATCCACACGGTGGGGCCGCGCTACACGAGCGGCAAGTTCGGCGAGTCGGAATTTCTGGCCGAATGCTACTGCAACTCGCTCGCGCTGGCCGTGGCCGAAGGGTTGCGGAGCGTGGCCTTTCCGGCCATCAGCACGGGCGCTTTCGGGTTTCCGCCGGCGCTGGCCGCCCCCATCGCCGTGAGCACCGTGCGCGCCTTCCTGGCCCAAACCGACGCTCTGGACGGGGTTATCTTTGTGGTCAGAGACCAAGAGAGCCGAAGCCTGTATGAAGAGGTTTTGAGGGTAAAAGGGTAAAAGGGCAAAAGGGGCAGTATTATATATTTTGCTTTTACCACTTCCACCCTTCTCCCCCCCCTCCCTCCTTCTACCCCTCCACCCCTCTTACCCTTCTACCCTTTTACCCTTTCACCCCTCCCCAATGGGACGTGCATTTGAATTCCGGAAAGGCCGGAAAATGAAACGCTGGGCCGCGATGTCGAAGGCCTTTACGCGCATCTCGAAAGAGTTGACGATGGCCGCCAAGGAAAGCGGCCCGAACCCGGAATCGAACTTCCGCCTGAAAACGGCGATGCAGAACGCCAAAGGCGTCAATATGCCGAAAGACAAGGTGGAAGCCGCCATCAAGCGCGCCACCGACAAATCGGCAAAGGATTATTCGGAAGTGGTGTACGAAGGCTACGGCCCGCACGGCGTGGCCATCCTCGTCGAGACCGCCACCGACAACCCCACCCGCACCGTGGCCGCCGTGCGGATGCACCTCTCGCGCGCCGACGGCGAGTTGGGCAAATCCGGCTCACTCAACCACGTATTCGAGCGCAAGGGCGTGTTCCGCCTGCCCGCCGAAGGGCTGCATATGGAAGAGCTGGAGCTGGAGCTGATCGACTTTGGCGCCGAAGAGATTTTCGAGGACGAAGGCGAAATCATCATCCACACGGCCTTCACCGATTTCGGCGCGATGCAAAAAGCCCTCGACGCGCGCGGCCTGACCGTCACGAACTCGGAGCTACAGCGCATTCCGCTCACCACCGTCGAAATCAGCGACGAGCAATACGAGGACATCGAGGCGCTGGTCGAGAAGATCGAGGAAGACGACGACGTGCAGGCCGTGTACCACAACGCGGCGTAACAGTAAATCAGCAGCTAAAAAACTCCCCTCCCCGGATGGGGAGGGGTGGCCCGCAGGGCCGGGGTGGGGCGACCACGGTGGTTGGGCAATGCGGTTGAGCCAATGCGGCTGCGCTACCGTTGCTTAACCGCCGTGGTCGCCCCACCCCCAGCCCCTCCCCATCCGGGGAGGGGAGCTTTTTTGGTTAGCACCCCCGCCACCTACTCATACCGCAGGCTCTCGATCGGGTCCATCCGGGCGGCTTTGGCGGCGGGATAATACCCACTGAGCAGGCCCACCGTCACGCAGATGGCCAGCCCGAGGCCCATCCAGAGCCACGGCACGATGAACGTGCCGGCCCCGGCAAACACCGTGACGGCGTTGCCCGCCAACACGCCGAGCACCACGCCGAGCGCCCCGCCGAGCAGGCAAATCACGATGGCCTCGATCAGGAACTGCTGCCGAATCTGGCGGCTGGTGGCGCCGAGCGCCTTGCGGATGCCGATTTCGCGTGTGCGCTCCGTCACGCTCACGAGCATAATGTTCATCAGGGCGATGGCCGCGCCCAGGAGCGTAATGAACCCCACCACGAACCCCGCCCCGCGCACCGAGCTGGACAGCTCGTTGAGGTCTTCCAGAAACGAGTTGGCGCGCTCGATTTCGAACGAATCTTCCTGGCCGGGGCGGTCCTGGCGCACGGCGCGCATCGTGCCGGTGGCCTGCTGCATCGCGTAATCGAGGCGGGCGGGGTCGGCGACCATCGTTTTGAGGTCGTAGGTGAGCGCTTGCTGGCGCGGCAGGCGGTTGGCGCACAGCAGCGGCACCAGAATCTGGCGGTCGCCGCCGGTACCCTTCATCGACGAACCCGACCGTGCGAGCATCCCGACCACCTGAAACCGCTGCCCCAGGACGTTGATATAGTCGCCGATGGGCGGGCGGCCCTTGAAGAGGGTGGTGGCAATTTCCGACCCCACCACGCATACGTTGGCCCCTGATTGCAGCTCGCGCGCCGAGAAGCCGCGCCCGGCGCCGAGTTCGAGATTCTGGGCGGCGAGGTAGTTTTCGTCGGCCCCCACCACGCGCATATTGGGGTTGGTTTTGAGGCCGTTGGCCGCCACGCGCAGCGCCCCCGCCACGCGCGCGCTCAAACTCACGCGCAAGCCCTGCCGCGCCATTTGCGCCTGAAACGCCCGCCCCTGCACCCACGACACCGGCGGGTACACCTTCGCCACCTTGCCGTCGAAGCGGCTCCAGTTGCCGTAGCCCTTCGCCCGGATATCGAATGTGCCCGCCCCCAGCGAGCTGAACGTGTTGGTGAGCGACGCCTGTAGGGCGTCGATGGCCGTCAGGATGCCCACCAGCGCCAGGATGCCGATGCTCACGATGAGCGCCGTGAGCACCGTGCGGAGCAGGTTGACGCGGATGGCCTGGAGCGATTCGCGGATGTTTTCGAGGAGGTGCATTGGGGGAAACCGGATACCAACAGAAAAACCGGCGCCCGTGAAAGTACGGGCGCCGGCCGAAGGAGCGCGCAGCGGGTGCAGACGTTGCCTCAGTGAGAGGAGTTCGCTTCTGAGCGGAGTCCGAGATACCCGCCCCACACCCAACCGGCCTGCCCGAGATGGATCACCTTGCACCACGGCGCCTGGGGAGTGCCGAGTGTGCCAGTAACGACCGAATCCGACCCAATCAGTTCTACTTGGGCCTGGCAGGGTATGACGCCCACCACGCCGGCCGTCGCTGAAGGGCCGGTTCGCAGCTTGATTCCCACCCGCGACGTCACCTGTGCGACGGGAAGCGCGGTGGAAGCACCGACGGATGGCTTACCAGCGGCGAGCGGCTCGGATGCATCAAAAAAATAGCTGATTAAAGGTATTGCCATTATTCCGACGAACAAGATGCTCAATATCCACGACAGCGGCAAGACCGCAGGAGCATCGGCCTTTTTATTCGGGGAGCGTTCGGGGTCGGCGCGGTCAGGAAGGCGCGGCGATGGCGGAGGAGACGATGTTTCGGCGCGAAAGACGCGGCGCGGCGCCGCAACGGGCGGGCGCTCGGTGGGCGCCGCAACCGGCACCGCCGCCGAAACCGGCGCAGCAGGCGGGGGAGCCAGCGGCGTCGCAGTGGAGAATTCAGACTCAGGCTGCGTTACCTGAAATTGAGGCAGCGCAATTGCCGGCCGCAGTTTAGTGGATGCTACGTCACCCTCTAACCGCGCCAGCAGTTGTTCCAAGGCGTACTCATCAGGGACAAGCACGTCGCGGTTTTTAGATCCCTCAAAGGGCCCCACC
>ERZ1066122.2264-NODE-2264-length-13104-cov-12.154495_pt1 | contig 13104 bp, 7 predicted proteins | sample MGYA00382769_ERZ1066122 | MGnify/ENA primary metagenome ERZ1066122 (study PRJEB33369, sample SAMEA5778352) | biofilm metagenome | biome: Industrial cooling water; feature: Water cooling tower basin; material: Biofilm | place: United Arab Emirates | collected...
AAGCTGAAGGAGCCGACCGCAGCTGGCCCTGGCTGGATGTTCCCTGAACAGCTGCTTACGCGCCCCGATGGATGCCTCGACACCACCCGTTTCCGAGCCAACCAACTATTTTCCCTTGTGTTTCTCCCGCGCCTCTATCTCCCCGTCCTCGCGTCGCTCCTCGCCGCCCCGCTTGCCGCGCAGGACTTTGCGTGTGAAAGGGGCGATCGCGAGGTGCGGGCGTTGCGGTTTTCGGGGCACCGGGAGTTCAGTACGCTCGAGTTGCGCGCTGCGGTGGCCACGCTGCCGTCGTCGGGTGGCGGATTGCCGTTCTTCGGCACGCGGCGTTGCCTCGATCCAGTGGAGTTTGCGCGCGATCGGCAGCGACTCGAGGTGCTGTATCGCCGACGCGGCTACCCCGATGTGCAGGTCGACACGCTGGTCGAGTCCGTGGGGACGGATGTTGTCGAGGTGACCTTTGCGGTACGCGAAGGGACACCGATGCGGGTGTCGACGCTGAGTGTGCGTGGGCTCGAGGCCGTGCCGGAGGCCGATGCGATCGCGGCCGCGTTTCCGTTGCGCGCGGGTGGACTGTTCAATCGCGTGGCGCTCGAAGAGGGGCGCGACTCGCTCGTGCGGCAGTTGCGCAACTCCGGGTGGGCCGGCGCTGAAGCGCTGCTCGCGTACACCACCGATGAGCAGGCCAAGACGGCCGATGTCGAAGTGGTTGCGGTTCCGGGAACGCGGGCGCGCATCGGACAAGTGCGCATTGTTGTCGACAGCACCGACGGGCGCGCGCGCATTCACGAGTCGAGCATCCGGCGCGCCATGGCGCTGCAGACTGGTGACTGGTACAGTGCGCGCGCGCTCATCACGGCCCAGCGGTCGCTGTATCAGCTCGATGCGTTTCGACGTGTCGATCTGCAACTCGATCGCGAGCCCACGGCCGGCGACAGTGTGGTGGACCTCACGGTGCGGCTGCTCGAGGGCGATCGCTACGCGGCGCAGGGCGGCATCGGATGGGCCACCCTTGACTGTGTGCGCATGCAGGGCGCGTACACCGATCGCGACTTTCTGCCGTGGGCACCTCGGCTCGAGTTGAATGGTCGCGTGTCGAAGGTTGGCATCGGCGCACCGCTCGATGGCGCAGAAGGGATCTGTCAGCAGCAGGCGCGGCAGGACCCGTACAGTGCGACGCTGAACTACTACGCCGGCGCGACCATTCGTCAGCCTGCCGCCGGACCGCGCGCGCGTGTCCCCACGATCACGGTGTACAGCTCCACGTTGAGCGAGTACAAGGCCTTCTTGCGTCGCACACCGATCGGTGGCGCGCTGTCGATCGCCAATCCGCTGCAGTCGCGCTTTCCCTCCACGCTGAGTTATCAGGTGGAGCTCGGTCGCACCGAAGCCGAGCCGGCGTTCTTCTGTGCGGTGTTCAACACCTGTGATGCTGAATCGCGCTCATTTCTGCAGCGCAACACACGGCTCGCCGCGCTCGGTTACACGGCAACGCTCGACCGCACGAATGATCCGCTGCGACCCACACGGGGGCTCACGCTGCGACTCGACGCTCGGCACGCGAGCACGCTCGTGGGTTCCGACCGGTCGCAGCAGTTCACGCGCTTCGTGGGCGACGCCACGTGGTACGCGGCGCTCGGCGGTGGTGCGGTGCTGCTCGCGCATGTGCGCGGTGGTGTCGTGTACGGCGGTGGCACCAGCCCCGAGCTGGGCGGCTTCATTCCGCCGCAGGAGCGACTGTACGCCGGCGGCCCGACCACCGTGCGCGGCTTTCGACAGAATGAGCTCGGACCCGCCGTGTACATCGTGGCCGGTTTCACCGAACGTCGCGACGGGGAGGAGACGTTCTACGAAGCCGACACCACGCGATTCGAGGAGCGGGTGGTACCCGTCGGCGGCAATACGCTCCTGGTGGGCAACCTCGAGCTCTCGGTGCCGAGTCCGGTGTTGCGTGGACTGTTGTCGTGGGCTGCGTTTGCCGACGTGGGCCGGCTGTGGAATCGTGGCGCGGTCATCGGCATCGAACGCGCGAGCGCGGCGAACACGCTGGTCACGCCGGGGCTGGGCGTGCGCATCGCGTCGCCCTTTGGCGCGATCCGTGTCGATCTCGGCTACAACCCGTATCGCTTGCCGGAAGGGGCGGCGTACTTCAATGCGCCGCTGCAAGCGGGTGTTGCCCCACTCTACTGCGTCAGCCCCGGCAATCGACTGCCGGTGAGTGTCGCGCCGGTCGCCGGTGCACCGCCGGTGCAGGCGGCCGGCGCGTGTCCGGCCACGTATCGGCCACCGGCGCGCTCTGGGTTTCTGCGCCGCTTGAATCCGAGCATCTGGATCGGACAGGCCTTCTGACATGGCACGTCCGCGCACCATCATCTTCACGGCCGCTGGTCTGCTGCTCGGTTTGCTCCTCGTCGTCCTTGGTGCGGTGGCGGGGCTGACGCAAACGGATCGCGGACGTGCGGTGCTGCGAGGTGCGCTGCTCCCGGTGGCGCGCGCCGCGATCCCGGGACGTCTGTATGTCGGTGCGATCGGCGGGAATCTGTTCACGTCCCTCTCGCTTGATTCGCTGGAAGTGACCGCGCCAGACGGGACGCTCTTTCTGCGCACCGGCCCGGTTCGCGTCGAATACGATCCGCGTGATCTGCTGGCGCGTCGCATCGTGGTGCGCCACGCGCGCGTCGAGCGTGCGGTGGTGAACCTGGTGGACTACGGCAACGATGACTGGAACTGGAAGCGCGCGTTGCGTCGTCCGGGACGGACGAGCGCGCCGTCGCGTGTGCCCGGTGGATTCGGCAGCTGGATTCGTCTCGACAGCGTCGATCTGATCGAGGCGACGGTCTCGGTGCGCGATCCGTGGCGTCCGGCCGATTCGCTGCGGGGCGCACGTCGCGACAGTGCGATCCGATTCAATCTCGCGCGTCGCGACCTCGAAGTGCGTCGCGACGGCGATCGGCTCGTGAAGGTGCGTCGATGGGAGCGCGTCAACGCGTCGCTCGGTCCTTCGCGCATCGCACACCCTGATAGCGCGGGGCTGCGCTTCGCCGTGCGCCACGTGTCGGCCGTGGAGAACGATCCCAACTTCTATTTCCGCCACGTTGGCGGGACGTTCCGACTGCTCAAGGATTCGCTCTGGGTGGATACGGTGCGTGTCGAACTCGCGCGTTCCGGTGGCGAGGCGTGGGGCAAGCTGGTGTGGGGCAGTGGGCTGCCGATGCGCTGGGACCTGCGCATTCGCGGCGACTCCATCGCCTTCACTGACATCGCGTGGATCAGCCCGGTGCTGCCGCACGAAGGGGGCGGCCGGTCGCGCATTCACATTCGCAATGACCCGCGCAATCTGCGCGTGATGGAGTACGTCATCACCGACATGGACGCACGCGCGTTGCGTTCCCGGTTGCGGGGGCGCATGACGTTCGGCGTGGGTGATACCGTGCTTCGCATCACCGACGTGGGGGTGGATCTGGCTCCCGTGCACACCGATCTGCTTCGGTGGATGAACGCCGAGCCGTTCCCGTACGACTGGCGGGGAGCGATCACCGGTCGCGTGAACGCACGCGGTGGTCTGGTCACGCGCTTCCAGCTCGATGAGGCCGATGTCGCGTACGCCGACGAGCACGTACCGGGCGCCATTACGCGCGGCGCGCTCATGGGCGAGCTGAATGTGTACGAACCCGCGTTCGCCGTCTTCAAGGCAGCCACGCTGCGTCTCGATCAGCTCGATCTGCGCACGCCACGCTTCGTGAATCCGCTCTTTCCCGAGATCACCGGATTCGTGTTCGGGACGATGGTGCTCGACTCCGTGTGGACCGACGTGCGGTTCTCGCAGGCGCGGCTGTGGCATCGTGATGGGCCCGGGGATACCACGTTCGTGAGTGGAGCCGGGCGCATCACGCTGCTCGACGATGCCACGGCGTTCGATGTGGACATGAACGCGGCGCCGCTCTCCTTCACGACGTTGTCGCGCTCCTACCCGACGCTGCCACTGCGCGGACGCGCCGTCGGTCCCATTCGTGCACAAGGCATCGCCGAGGGCTTTTCGGTCACGACGGTGCTCGCCGGTGCCGGTGGCGAAATCGTCTTCTCCGGAACCGCGGACGCGTTCGAACCCGACTTCCGCGCCACCGGTAACTTGCGTCTCACGGGCGGCAACCTGCGCGCGCTGCTCGGCGACACCTTGTTGCCACCAACGTCGATCGGGCTCGTGGCCGATGTCGATCTCACGGCTGCGTCACTCGAAACGCTCACCGGTACGTTGCGCGCGCGGCTCGCCGAACGATCGTCGAGTGTTGCCAACGTGCCGATCTACGCCGGCTCGGCGTCATTGCGCTTCGCCGACGGGCGCGCGTCGATCGATACGCTGACGGTCGAAAGTGCCGCGTTCCGCGCGTCCGCCACTGGCGCGCTCGGACTCGTGGCATCACGGCGCGACTCCATGCGCATTCGGCTCGACGCGGATTCGCTTGGTGGCATTCGCGATCTGGCGCAGTGGACGCGACTCGCGTCGGTGTCCACCGACAGCGCCCCGCTACTGCCGGTGGCCGGTTCGCTGGCGCTGCGTGTGGCGTTGGCCGGCTCGGTGGACACGCTCGATCCGGGCGGATTGCACGTCGACGTCGAAGCCGAAGGACGCAACGTGCTCGTTGGCACGACCGCGGCCGCACGCGTCTCGCTGCGCGCCTCGCTCGATGATGTCCTGCGCGCGGCGCGCGGCGATGCCCGCGTGTTGCTCGATTCCGCGAGTCTTGGCGGCGTGGTCGCCTCCACGGTGATCGGCGAAGCAGGCTTTGCCGACGCGATGCCATCGCGCTTCGGTATCGACGTGCGCACCGAGGCCGATGCCACGGTGTCGGTGGTGGGCGGCGCGCGGCGCGACGGTGACTCCACGCGCGTCACCCTCACGCGCTTCGACGTGCGCACGCCCGATCCTCGTGATCGCGCCGTACGCGATCGATTCGCGGCGCTCACCGCCCCACGCACCAGCGGATTTCGCCTGGCCGCGCCCTCCACGGTGACGCTCGGGCGCGCGCAGGATGGCGTGCTCGATTCGCTGGCCTGGACACACGACGACGGTGGCACCCTGTCGTTCGCCGGACGCGTGGCCGCTGATGGTGCCGTGTCGGGGCGCGTACGCGCCACGAGGCTGCCGCTCGCTGAACTCGGCGTGCTCTTCCGCCCGATGTCGTCGTGGGGCGGCGAACTGTCGGCGCGCGTCGATCTCGCGGGACAGCGCGACGCGCCGGTGGTGGATGGTACGCTCGCCTTGCGATCGGCGCGCTTCGGGCCCGTGCGGCTCGACGGACTGAACGTCGGTGCGCGCTACGCCGATCGCCGCTTGGCGACTGATCTGACGCTCGTGCTCGATAGTACGCCGGCGTTGACTGCGTCGGCATCATTGCCCATCGATCTCGCGCTCGAAGGGTCGCGGCGTCGCCTGCTCGATGAGCCACTCAGTGGTCGCATCACGTCGGACGCCGTGGACCTGCGGCTGCTCGAATCGCTTGTGCCGGCGTTGCGTGATGGTGTGGGGCGACTCGATACCGATGTGCGTCTTGCTGGCACCTGGGAGCGACCGCGGCTCGATGGTCGCGTGTCGGTTGCCGGGGGGGCGGTGACGGTCGATCCGCTCGGCGTCCGGATGCAGGATCTCACGGCGCGCGTTCGGTTTGCCGGCGATACGATCGCGGTGGAACGGCTCGCGGTGCGCAGTGGTCTTCGCCGCAGCGATACGCTGTCCATGACCGGCACGATCGATATCGCGAGTGCCGCCGAGCCGAGCTTCGACCTGCGGCTGAGCGCCAACGAGTTCGTCGCCATCGATCGTGCGCGCACGGCAACGCTGGCAGTGTCGACGGCGCGTCCGATCACGTTGCGTGGTCCGCGCCGGAACGCGACGCTGCAAGGTGGGCTGCGCGTCGATCGCGGGCGCGTCTTCCTCAACTCGCTCAGCCAACGCCGCGCACTCGATGTCCCCGATGATCTCGACATCATCGACACGAGCACGGTGCGCATGGACGCGGTGCTCGCCGGTGCGCCGAACGCTCTTGTGCAGGGGCTGACGCTCGACAATGTCCGTCTCGACATTGGTGAGGATGTGTGGCTGCGCTCGCCTGAAGCGAACATCAAGCTCGGCGGCAGTCTGCGCGTGGCACGATCGCTCGATCCGCGCGACGGTCTGGCGCGACTGGCGCTGGCCGACTCGCTCGTCGTGCAGCGTGGCACGTATCAGCTGAATCTCGGATTGGCACGTCCCACGTTCGATGTCGAACGCGGAACGATCCGCTTCTTCGGTGACCCGGAGCTCGATCCGGCGCTCGACATCGCCGCGTTGCACGTGGTCCGTCAGCAGCGGCCCAACTCCAATCGCCAGGACGTGCGCATTCGTGTGCAGATGGGCGGTACGCTGAATCAGCCAACGCTCACGCTCTCGAGCGCCGACAATCCGCCGCTCCCCGAGAGCGACATGTTGAGCTACCTGGTCACGGGCGAACCCGCCTACGCACTCTTCGGCAGTCGATACGCGGAGCAGGGGGCCACGCTCGCGCTGCGACTCGCCAGCTCGTATCTGTCCAGCCGACTCGCCGGCGGGCGATTCGATCTCGTGCAAGTGGAACCGACCGCGCTCAATCCCGGCGAAGCCAGCAATCTGCGGCAGAGCGGCCTCGGCATTCTCGCCGCGACGCGCATCGGTGTGGGTGGGCAGCTCGGTGAGCGCACCTTCCTCAGCGTGACGACGGGCTTGTGCGGACTGGCCCCGCAGGGCGGCGGCAATGGCGATGCCCTCTCGCTGTTTGCACAGGGCCTCGGTGTGAAGCTGGAGCGGCAGTTCGACCGTCGATTCTCGGCGGCGCTCGGTATCGAACCGGGCAGCTCCGCGCAAACGTGTGGGCGTCTCGGTGCGTCGCGCACGTTCCAGCAGACGCCGCCGCAAGTGGGCTTCGATCTGCTGCGTCGCTGGGCCTGGTAGCGACGCGTTGGTGGCGCGCGGCGTGACGCCGCACACCACCGCGGTGACGGGGTGAAGGGCGGTGCGCCCGCCCTGTGACGATCCGTGCCGGTCATCGCGGTCCGTGCGTTTCGCCCGTCAGCGTGGCTCGTCGGGGAGACATGGAAGTGACGCTCCCACCGCTTCGTTCGGTTGCCGCGGCGACATTCTCGGATGTCCTCACCGCCGTCGACCGCGCCGCCTCGCCCTCCGAATCCCTGCACATCGTTGCGAACACGCTGCACGCGTGGGGGTTTGGTCGCGTCATGGTGGTGCTGCGCGACGCCGCGCTCGCGCCACGCGAGATTGCGATTGCCGGTGATCGCGATCCACGGTCTGCTCCCGATGCAATGCAGGCACTCCCCGGTGTCGTGTGGCGTCAGCGACTCCCGCTGCTGCCGCCGTTTGCGCGGGACGGCCTGTTTCATCTGCCGGGGCACGATACGTGGGTGGCGCGCGAGTTCTGGGCGCAGGCTGCGGCGCCGCGAACGCCGGACGGCGTGTGGGGGCCCCTTGATCTGCTCGTTGGACTGGTGCCGGGTCCCGGCGGGGACGTGCTCGGTACCGCGTTGCTTGCCGAAGCCGATCCACTGCTTCGACCCGATCGCGAGCGCCCGAGCGAGATTCACGCGTTACTGCGACACTTCGGCCTCTGCCTCACCAACGCGCGCTTGACCGCGCTCGCGGATCGACGGGCCTCGCGGTTGCAGCGTCTGCAGGAAGCCAGCACCGCGCTTGCCCGATCACTCGATGCCGACGAAATCGTGCGCGAGCTCGCGCGTCAGGCCGCCCGCGCGACCGACGCCGATGGCGCCGTCGTCATTGAACCCGATCTCGAAGCCGCGGTCCTGCGCACGCGCACGCGCGTGCTGCACGGTACGGTGCGCAGTGGCGAGCCTGATCGCCCCATGGGCGACGGCGTGATCGCCGATGTCGCGCGCGCCGGTCGGGCGATCCGATCGCATGAAGTGGTGCGTCGTGGTGATGTCACGGTCAGTGAACCGTGGTCGCCGCTCGCCGCGCTCGATGTCATGGGTGAGCACACGGCCGAATGTGGACTCCCCGGCTCGGTGATTGCCGTCCCGATCATGCTGGGCATTCGCCTGCTGGGGGTGCTCGCGGTGCATCACGCGGCACGCGAGCGCTTCACGCAGGAAGACGAGGAGCTGGTGCTCACCATGGCCGCGCAGGCGGCCACGGCACTCGCGAATGCCACGCGCTATGCGGAGAGTGAACGCGAGCGACGACAGACCGAGGCACTGGCGGAAGTGGCGCGCGCCGTCGGCAGCTCACTGCGCCCGGGTGACGTGCTGCAGCTCATCCTGCGTCACGCGCGCTCGCTCCTGGGTGCCGAGGGCGCGATCATCGCGTTGCGGCAGGATCGCTGGATGCAGGTGGTCGCCGCCGGCGGTTCGGCGCGACTGCTCGCCGGTGTACACGTTCCCACGGCGACCTCGCTGCTCGGACGTGTCGCGACCGACGGCGACGTGGTCGTGAGCAACGCTCCGCACGATCAGGCGATGGCGCTCCTCCCGACACAGCACGTGGTGCGCGTCGAGCGGTGTGTGCTGGTGCCACTCGGTTCGGGACGCGAGAGCATCGGGACGATCGCGGTCGTCGATCGTGATCGTCCGTTCACCGAGGACGACGCGCGCATTCTCAAGCGACTCGGGGATCAGGTCGCTGTGGCGATTGTGAATGCGCGACTGTTCGACGAAGTCGAGCGCGCAACGCGGGAGTGGAAGCTCGCATTCGACACGGTCACATCGGCGCTCGCCGTACTCGACGACGCGCGCCGCATTGTGCGCTGCAATCGTCGGTTGGCCGAACTGGCGGGGCGCGAGAGTGTGCCCGCACTGCTCGGCGCCGTCTTCCCCGACGTGCTCTGGAGCGGTGAACTCGCCGCGCGCGTGACCGACGTCGTGCGCGCGGTGACGGAGGATGGTGAGCCGGCGCGCGCCTCGTTCGACTGCGCGGAGCGCGGCATCACGATCACGCTTGCCGTCTCCTCGCACCCGCACGGTGGAACCGTCGTATCGCTGGACAGTGTGGTTCGCACTGCTCCCGCGATGCAGGTGGACGCGGGCGACCTGCCGACTGTGCGCCAGGACACCAGCGCCGCGGCCTGACGACGCGGTAGATTGCGGCGTCCTTCCCACGCTGCCTCCATGTCGCCGACTTCCGATCTGCTGCGCGTTCGCGCCTCTGTTGCGCCGCTACTGGGCGAGCCACGTATCGCCTCGGTCCTCACCTCCGAGTTGCTCGCTGGCCACACGCTGCGCGTGTTGGAGCAGTCCGGTGAGTGGTGGCGCGTCGAGGGCGAGGATGGCTACGCGGGATGGACACACGCCGGGTACGTCGAAGCCGCGACGGGCGACGAGTCCGACTGGCCGGTGACCACCGGCGCGCGGGTCCGCCGTCCCGATGGTCGCGAACGCTCCCTCCCCTTCGGCGCGCGCGTGTCGCCCGATGCCCTCGTCCTGTCCGGCGAGGTGTTCGACCTCGATGAACGCGCGCTGCGCTTCCCGGCCACGCGCGAGGCGATCGCGCACACCGCTGAACAGGCGTTCACAGGCGCGCCGTATCGGTGGGGCGGTGTGACGCCGTGGGGCACGGACTGCAGTGGGTTCGTGCAAGCGGTGGCGCGCATGCACGGTGTGCCGTTACCACGTGATGCGTGGCAGCAAGCGTCGATCGGCGACGCGGTGGCGATCGAGCGCGTCGAACCCGCTGATCTGTTCTTCTTTTCCGATCGGGATGATCGTCGCATCACGCACGTCGCGATGGCGCTCGACGGCGGCCGGTTCGTGCATAGTGCGCTCGGACGCGGCGGGGTGCGCATCGAGCGTTGGGACGCCGACGAGCCCTATGTCGTGCGACTTCGTGCGCAATGCACCGGCGCGCGCCGCATCGTATTGCCGACGCGCTGATCGCGAAGAGGGCGGGGCGGCGTTGTCGCCCCCGTTACGACACCATCGCGCCGGTGGGACGACCCGGCGGAAGATTGACCGGACCGTGCACGTGCAACGGCACTTCGGTCTGCACGGCACCGTCGAGTTCGACGAGCATGCGGAATGCGCCAGGGCCGTCGAGCGGCAGATCGATCGCGGCGATGACGGGCATGTCAAGTTCACCGACGTGGCCCGTCGCTGTCCCCACGGTGAGTTCGGCGGTCGACGACCAGAGCTCCTGTCCGCGTGGACTGATCCAGCGCAGCCCCATCGCGTGGACGCCGCTGTCGGCGGCGGTGCCCTTCAGGCGGACGACGAGTGTTGCGCGCGGGTGAATGGACGGAAAGCCGCCCGCGTGCACGGCGTCGAAGACACCGAGGATGTTCAGCTTGCCTTCCTGTGACAGGTTGGCGGCATCAGCGAAGAGCGCGAAGGAAACGTGCATGGCGGCAAGCTACACGCCTTCGCCCGGTCCGCCTAGTTTTCGGGATGTCTGCCAGCGCCTCCGTCACCGCCGCCCCCGCCGAGCCCGTCGTGGAGGCGCGTCCCGTCACACCGCCCACGGGACAGGCCGCACGGCCTCGGTTCGGCCTGACCGACGCCGGCCTCCTGCTGATGGCGCTCATCTGGGGCGTGAACTTCAGCGTGGTGAAGGCGGGGATTGCCGCCATGCCGGCCGAGGCGTTCAACGGACTGCGGGTGGCCCTCGCCTCGTTGGTGCTGCTGGCGGTCGCGTTCGCCGTGGCCGGTCGTCGTCATTTCCCATCTCGTCGGGATGCGCTCGCCCTGTTGGCCATGGGCGTGCTCGGCAACGGGATCTATCAGTTGCTGTTCATTGCCGGTCTCTCGCGCACACGGGCCGGTATCGCGGCGCTCGTGGTGGCGGCGGGGCCGGCGTGGATCGCGCTGCTCTCGCGCCTCTTCGGGCGCGAGCGACTCGCCGGTCGTGGCTGGGTGGGCATCGCGCTGCAGATGCTCGGGATGCTGTGCGTCGTCGCCACCGCCGGCGCACTCGACGCCGACATCACGGCGTTCACGGGCGCCGCGTTCATCATGTGCGGCAGCATCGTGTGGGCGCTCTTCACCGTGCTGCTGCAGCCGTACACGGCACGCGTGCATCCGCTGCATCTCGCCGCCCTCACGCTCTCGAGCGGCGCGGTTGTACTCGTTGCGGCGGGATGGTCGAGCCTGCGCGTGCTCGACCTGAGCACGATCACGCTGCGCGCGTGGGGCGCCGTGCTGTACGCGGGCGTCGGCGCACTCGTCATCGCGTATCTGCTCTTCTATCGCGGCGTGCGCGTGCTTGGTCCGACGCGCACGGCGATGTACGGCAACCTCCAACCCATCATCGCGCTCTTCGTGGCCTGGATTGCCCTTGGAGAGCGACCGGGCATGTGGCAGGCCGTGGGTGGAACGCTTGTCATGACGGGACTGCTTGTCTCTCGCACGGCTCGCATGCAACCTGCCGGCCCCACGCCGCACGGGACGGCGGCCCCGCACGAACGCGCGTGACACGCACGCGCCGCGACCGACTCTTCTCCACCAACGCATGAAGCTCGTACTGTTCGACATCGACGGCACCATCCTGTGGACCGACGGCGCTGGTCGCCGAGCCATGGAGGCGGCGCTGCACACGACGTACGGCGTGGCGGGCGATCCCACGTACCGCTACGATGGCAAGACCGACCGGCAGATCGCGCGCGAGCAGATGCGGTCGGCCGGAGTCGCCGACGATGCCATCGACGCCGGCATCGAGCAGCTTTTCGCGACGTATCTGGCGAACCTCGAGCGCGAACTCGTGGCGTCGCCCGATGCAGCGCAGCTGCTCGATGGTGTCGAAGCGCTGCTCGATGCGGTCGAGTCCGAGTCTCGGCTCGTGATGGGGCTGCTCACCGGCAACGTGGCGCAGGGAGCGGCGCGCAAGCTCGGTGCGGTTGGTGTGGATGTGGGGCGCTTTCGGGTGAATGCCTTTGGTTCCGATCATGAGGAGCGCCCCGCACTCCCGCGCATTGCGCAGACACGTGCACGCGATGCGCTCGGGCTGCATGTGCCAGGGGAAGATGTGATCATCATCGGTGACACACCGGCCGATATCGCGTGCGGACGTCCGATTGGCGCCCGCGCGATTGCGGTCGCGACGGGCCGCTACTCGGTCGCGGATCTTGCGGCGCACACGCCGCACGCGGTGTTCCCCGACCTGCGCGATACGTCGCGCGTGCTCGAGGCGATTCTTGACTGACGAGCCACTCGGCGCCGCCGTCGCACACGTCGTCGGATTGCATCGAGGACGTGAGGTCAACGCGCACCTGCGCCTGCGTCTCGAAGACGCAGGACTGGCATTCGCCGACGAGAGCCGAGGCCATCGCTTTCGCGTCCCGTTCGATGTGATCGATGGTTGGCAGGATGCCCCTGGGCACATCGCACTCTATCTGCGCGACGGCGATGTGCTCGACATTGCCACGGCCGACGATGCAACCCGTGCGCTGTTGCGCGCCGTGCGCGACGCCGCCGTGCGACCACCGGAGTTCACGCGCAGTCTGCGTGCGCTCGGCGCCGTCGATGCCACGGAGCAGGCGGCGCACGATCGGTGGTTCGGCCCGTTGCTGCGCGCGCGCCGAGCGATCGAGGGGGTGACGGACCCTTTGCGCCAGGCCGCGCTGCTCGACGCCGACCTGCTGCGCGCCGAACTTGCGCGTACGCTCGCCGAACTCGCGGCGCAACGCGCCGGCGGCGCCGGCCCGGCGTCGCGCGCGCTGGAGGCGATGCTCGAGGAAGAGTCCGCGCCCGTCAACGAAGCCCTGGCACGCCTCGCGCTCGCGGCCAGCACCTTGCACGGCAGCGCCCCCGACAGTCGCCTCGCCGATTGGCGGCTCTGGCTCGACGCGGTCCGTCTCCTCTTCCGCGCCACCGACGACGCCTGGCCCGCCGTCGCCCGCGTCCTGCGATACGGCACCTGAGTCGCGCGCCGTCGTTGCAGTCTGCCGTTGCTGTTCTCGCGTCTTCGCGCCGGCAGTTCTCGCGTCTTCGTGTTCCGCAGTTCTTCTGGTGTCCGCACGGTACCAACCGAGCTGTTGGAAGACGAACCGAAGAAGGGCGGAAGACAAACGCAAGAAGAGCAACGGCAACTCCAGTCGCTGGGCCGCCAACGACGCGACCGGCACGCGGGGTGTGTTG
>ERZ1066122.2267-NODE-2267-length-13099-cov-8.553741_pt1 | contig 13099 bp, 10 predicted proteins | sample MGYA00382769_ERZ1066122 | MGnify/ENA primary metagenome ERZ1066122 (study PRJEB33369, sample SAMEA5778352) | biofilm metagenome | biome: Industrial cooling water; feature: Water cooling tower basin; material: Biofilm | place: United Arab Emirates | collected...
TTTGCGGCCAGTGCAAATCACCTTTTTTACCGGTCGCCTCGACTGCTGGACATTTTCGGATGGCTGTCAATGGAGGTAGACTTTTTTTTTCCAGATGACACCACACGAAATCGCCTCCTTCATTGAGGGCGGCCAATGGGTCAGCCTCACCACTGAGCTGCGCCCGTTTGAAGACCGCACCGGCACCGGCACGGTGCAGCCTTTCTACGTTAGCCGCGCGTTTCGCTACTTGCCGAACAACCGTTTCGAGGGCACCATCCGCAGCTACGCCGACCCGTACGGCCGACTGCCGCTGGTGCAGTTCGTCTTCAAAGGCGAAACGCGGTGGGGCGCGCCGCACCCCATCGCGCCGGGCGCCTACGAAATAGATTACATCCTGAACGAGGCGTTCGAGGTGACGCCGCTGCACGACCTCTTCTCCGCCAACCTCAACGCTGCACCCTCTCCGGGTCTGGCCGCGTGGCAAACCGGCGTGATGCAGGACATCAAGGGTAAGGCGTTTCCGCTCTTCGGCATCGCCGAGGGCGACATCGTGGGCGATTACGACCTCATCTACATCGCCAACGACCTGCTGTTTATGGGCGCCAAGCACGTCGATGGGCGCGGCTTCGACAAGCCCGAAAACCGCCCGACGAACTTACAGATTCCGCTGATTCGGCAGGTGTAGCAACGGCAGTTTACTGAGTGCGCCCGGCTGGGCGCACCGACGCAAGCGGCGCCGTCGGGGGCGCGGGCCAGTGGCCCGTGCCCCCGACGGCGCCGCTTTGTTCGTCGGGAAACGCGCGCCGCTGACCCGCCGATTCACCGGATTAGCAGAAAACATCCCGGTTTCGCTCACTGCCGGCAGTAGTTTCGCGCCGCCGCTCTTCCGTTCCGACAGGCGGCCGGGGTCTTTCATTCTGCTGTTTTTCTTTCACTGATGCGTTTTTCTCTACCCGCCGGAGCCGCCGCGCTCCTGCTGCTCCTCACGGCGTCGGCCGCGTATGCCCAGGTGCCCGAGCCGCCCAAAGAGCTGCTCAAACCCAAAGAAGTGGAATTTGCCGACACCGTGAAGCGGTGGCGCTACGGCGGCTTCAACGCCCTCAATTTCTCGCAGACACACCTGAGCAACTGGGCCGGCGGCGGCGAGAACGCCCTGGCCCTCAACGGCCTCATCTCGTACTACGCGCGCTACCGGCGCGGCACGTCGGCGTGGGACGTCAACCTCGACGCCGGTTACGGCCTCGTGAAGCAGGGCGACGCTCCGCTCCGCAAAACCGAAGACAAAGTGGAGCTCAACTCGAAGTACGGCCGCTTTGCGTTCGGGAAGTTTTACTACGCCGGGCTGCTCAACTTCCGTACGCAGTTCGCCCCTGGCTACGACTTCACGGCCAACGCCGACCCGGCGCCGCTCATCTCGCGTGGTTTTGCGCCGGCGTACCTCACGCTCGCGGCGGGGCTGGACTATCGGCCCAACGACTATTTCACGGCCTTTCTGGCGCCCGTCACGGGCAAGTTCACCTTCGTGACCGACCAGGTGCTCGCCGACGCGGGCGCCTTCGGCGTGACGCCCGCCGTGCTCGACGCCAACGGCCTGCGCCTCAAAAAGGGCGAGAATATGCGCTCCGAGTTCGGCGCCATCCTGATGACGCGGTTTCAGAAAGACGTCGCCACAAACGTCAACCTGCTCACGCGCCTCACGCTCTTCAACAACTACACGAATACCGTGAAGCGCGAGCGCGACAACGTGGACGTCAACTTCGACGCGCTGCTGGCGATGAAGGTCAACAAATACCTCACGTCGTCGGTGTTCGTGGCGTTGGTGTATGACGACGACATCAAGATTCCGCTCTACGAGAAACGCAACGGTGAGCGGGTGCAGGTGGGCGAAGGGCCGCGGCTGCAATTCAAGGAGGTGCTGGGGATTGGGCTGTCGTACAAGTTCGCGCGGTAGCTTACGGGTAGCTCACGAGTTGCAGGCCCGCGATGAAGCGGAAATCCTTGCGGTTTTTGGTGGCCAGCGGCAGGTCTTCCACGAGCGCGGTGGCGGCGATGATGGAATCCACCACCAACAGCCGGTGGCTGAGACCGTACATCCGAACCAATTGCTCGGCCGTATGGCCAATTTCTGCTGATAAGGGCAGCATCCTGAATGCTCGCAACGCACGACTATCTCGCTGAAAAGTGAGGTTATTGGTGCATCCGACGAGGACTTCGAGCTGCGTCATCTGACTGATTGCCAACTCTCCGGGCGCCTGTGCATTCAGCCACGCCTGAGCAGCCGGCTCGTTGCGTTGGGCATCAATCAAAAATCCGTGTCAACCAAAATCATTGGTCGTCTTCGCTTCTTTTGTGTGCGTAGCGCCCCGGCCCCCAATTCTTTCGACGCTGTTCACGCACCCACTCCGCACCGTCGGTGATGTGGTCGTATTCAGGCCCGGCCCAGAGGCCGAATATGTCGGAGTATTTTGGTGCGTCATCAGGCGCCGGTTCAGACGCTGGTGGATGCGACGTCTGATGGCCTGATGCTGCTTCCGATTGCGAAAATCGGCCGCGTCGTTTCGGGCGCTGCCGGAGAAAGGCAATGAAGTCGCGCACCTGCCGCCGTTGGGCGGGCGAGAGCGCGAGAATCTCGGTGGCAATTTCCTGAGCACTCATAACAGCAAAGCTAACGCGCGCCGCCGCCCGGCCGGTTGCAGTTGAGCAACCAACCGGGCGGCGTTTTTTGCTGCTCCAGGCGTAGAGCCGCATCCGTGCGTCTCCGGCGGCTGAGCGGTGCCGTGCAGCGGAGACGCAAATACGCGCCTCTTGATCGGCGAAAATCCGCGTTGGAACATTCGCGTTCATCCGCGTAGCCAATCACCACGATGGAACGCGGATGAACGCAAATGTTCCAACGCGGATCAATAGTCCGTGCGGTAGTCCTGCTGAAATGTTCTACCCCTCGAACAACCCGCCCTGCTGCACCACCGGCCCGCGTTGCGGCGGCACCTTGCCGAGGTGGCGGTAGGCGAGGTCGGTGGCCTCGCGCCCGCGCGACGTCCGCATCAGGAAGCCCTCCTGAATCAGGAACGGCTCATAGACTTCCTCAATGGTTTCGGCCTCCTCGCCGCAGGCCGTGGCGATGGTGGTGATGCCGACGGGGCCGCCCTTGAACTTTTCGATGATGGTGGAGAGGATGCGGTTGTCCATATCGTCCAGCCCGTTTTGGTCCACGTCGAGGGCGTTGAGGGCGAAGCGGGCGATTTCAACGTCGATGGTGCCGTCGCCCTTGACCTGCGCGAAATCGCGGGTGCGGCGCAAGAGGTTGTTGGCGATGCGGGGTGTGCCGCGTGAGCGCCGCGCGATTTCGTGCGCCGCCTCCGGGTGAATGGGCGTACCGAGGATGCCCGCCGACCGCTCGACGATGTTCGTCAGGAGCGCCGCGTCGTAGTATTCGAGGCGGCAGGTGATGGAGAAACGCGCCCGCAGCGGCGCCGTGAGCATCCCCGAGCGCGTGGTGGCGCCGATGAGCGTGAACGGGTTCAGGCCAATCTGCACCGAACGCGCGGCCGGACCCGAATCGAGCATAATGTCGATTTTGTAGTCTTCCATCGCCGAGTAGAGATACTCTTCGACGATGGGATTCAGGCGGTGAATCTCGTCGATGAAGAGCACGTCGTTGGGCTCGAGGTTGGTGAGCAGGCCGGCCAGGTCGGAGGGCTTGTCGAGCACCGGCCCGCTCGTCATCTTGATGCCCGCGCCCAGCTCCGTGGCGATGATGTGCGAGAGCGTGGTTTTGCCCAGGCCGGGCGGGCCGTGGAGCAATACGTGGTCGAGGGCTTCGCCGCGCCGCCGGGCGGCCGTGACGAAGATTTTAAGGTTTTCAACGACCTTATCCTGCCCCGTAAAATCGGCGAACGAAAGCGGCCGAAGAGCCTTGTCAAGCTCCTTGTCCGATTCGGTCAGGTGGTCGGTCGAGCCGGTCAGATAGGCTTCGCGCATAGAGAGTTGGATGGTGGAAAAAACCGACGGCGCAGCGGTTTGCGCCGTCGGGGCATAACCCCGTTCGGCCCAAAAAACTTCCCGGTGGGCCAAAGAAACAGTCCAATGTTGGGTTGTTAGGGGAAGGGTTGGTGCGGCCGATGCTAATTTTCAGTTGCGCGGCTCTTTTCCCTTTGCAGTGGCCGCCTGTTCGACCCGTCAACCTGCGCCATCCTGCCCTCTTGTCACAGCACACTTACCTACTGGCTTCGCCGGTAGGCCCGCTCGAGCTCACCGCCGACGACACCGCCCTCCGTTCCCTGCGCTTCGCAGCGGCTACCGTCACCGTACCCGACCTGCCGCCGCCCTCGCCGCTGCTGGCGGAAGCCGTTCGGCAGCTCACGGAATATTTTGCCGGTGAGCGCAGCACGTTCGACCTGCCGTTGGCGCCGGAGGGCACCACGTTTCAGCAGCGTGTATGGGCCGAGCTGCGGATGTTGCCCTACGGCGTCACGACCACCTACTCGGCGCTGGCCCGGCGCCTCGGCGATGCGCTGGCGGTGCGGGCCGTGGGGCGGGCCAACGCCACCAATCCGCTCGCCATCGTGGTGCCGTGCCACCGCGTCGTCGGCACGGGCGGCAAGCTGCAGGGCTTCGCGGGGGGCGTGGAGGTGAAGCAGTGGCTCCTGCGCCACGAAGCACGCAAGGTGCCGGCGCAAGGCCTGTTCGCGGAGGTGCCGGCGTAGGGCCGAAACCGGGCGGGCATTGGGCCGACCGTGGGCGGCGGCACGCACAGCCGGCCGCCGCCACGGGCGTAGGTTTGCGGCACGCGGCCGGTGGTTCGGCCGCGCGGTTTTCGTATTCCCGCTCATTCCCTTCGACAATGACGACCCGTGAATTTCTCAAAACCGGCGCCCTGGCCGGCGGCGCCGGAGTGGCCGGCCTGACCGGCCTGCTGCCCGGCACGTTGGCGCCCGCCTTCGCTGCATCTGCGCCCGCCAAAGACGGCCCCCTCGGCAAAACCCGCGTGGTGGACGACAAGGGCCAGTACATTCTGCCGCCCCTCCCCTACGCCCCCAACGCGCTGGAGCCGCACATCGACGAAGCGACGATGAAGCTCCACCACGACGCCCACCACGCCGCCTACGTCAAAGGTCTCAATAAAGCGCTCGACGAGCTGAAGGCCGCCCGCGAAAAAAAGGATTTCGCGCTGGTGGCGCACTGGGAGCGTGAAGTCGCTTTCCACGGCTCCGGCCACCTGCTGCACACGCTGTTCTGGGACGGGATGGCGCCCGCGAAGAATGACCGCAAGCTGAGCGAAAAACTCAGCCAGTACATCGCCAAATCGTTCGGCTCCTACGATGATTTCAAGGCGCACTTCGTGGCGTCCACGGCCGCCGTGGAAGGCAGCGGCTGGGGCATTCTGGCCTACGAGCCGGCCGCTGACCGCCTCGTGATCCTGCAAGCCGAAAAACACCAGAACCTGGCCCTCTGGACCACCACGCCCCTCCTCGTGTGCGATGTGTGGGAGCACGCCTACTACCTCAAGTACCAAAACAAGCGCAAGGACTACGTGGAGGCGTTTTTCAACGTCATCAACTGGCCCGAGGTGAGCGCGCGGCTGGAGCGGGTGGTGGGGTAGTGGGATGGTATGGGGGGTAGTGGGGGTAGTGTGAAAGGTTGTTACCGCCCTCCCCCTGATTGTCATCCTGAGCGAAGCGAAGGACCTTCCCGCCCAAAAGCACTGCCGCCCCGCTCTGGCCCGACTCTCTGAAACACGCTCGATGCGGTAGCGAACGCGCGCAAAAGCGATCAGTCTTTCCGTTCAGAATAACAATCGGAGGGAGGGCGTTTCTCAGACAGTCTGGCCAGAGCGGGGCGGCAGTGCTATTACATCGGGAAGGTCCTTCGCTTCGCTCAGGATGACAATCAGGGGAAGGGCGTTTCTCAGACGGCCAAGACAAAGCGGGCGGCGGTGCTTTTTAGCGGGAAGGTCCTTCGCTTCGCTCAGGATGACAATCGGGGGAGGGCGGTAACAGCCTTTTACAATTCTCCCCCCCACCCCACCACCTACTTTTTCAGCAGATACCGCGTCATATAAATCCCGCCGCCGCCCGAGGCGGGCGGGCTTTGTACGCCCGTCGTGACGCGCTCCAGGTGCCAGCCTTCGCTTTCGAGCTGGGTGAGGCGGGCGAGGATTTGCGCCTCGTTCTTCTGAATGTTGGCGAAGTTGATGCCCGTCATCGAGTAGAAATTTTCCATCTCGTCGAGCTTCTGGGTGCCGTCGGGGTTGGTGACGATCATCCGCGAGCGGCCCAGACCGCCGGGAATGATGCTCTCGACGGTCGTTACCTGCATAAACTGCGCGGCCTGCGGCGCAGCCGTGCGGAAGGCCGACGTGAGGCCGAATGTGGCGGCGGCCGTGGCGGCCACCAGCGCGAGGGAAAGGGATTTACGCATCAGCGTCAAAAAAAAGAGGAGTGGCGAAAAACTGAATCAGGAGCCCGAAACTACTACCCGGCCGCCAACAACCCCGCGCCGCGTCGTGCGTTCTGGCTTGTGCCGCATCTTTGAGGCGCTTTCTGTTCCCGCTTTCGCTTTATGGTTCCTCCCTCCGACGACGACGACGACGCCTTCGCCGCCCCCGACCCGGCCGACGAAGCCGCCTTTGAGGCGCACCTGCAGCAAATGATCGCCGGGCTGCCGGTGCCGCTGCTCAATAATCTGCACATCCTCCTGACCGGCTGCGTCCAGGCCGTGCTGGCCATCTGGCGCGAGCCGGGCGTGGCGCCCGACGTGGTGGCCGAGGCCGAAGCACTCAGTGGCCTCACCGAGGCGCGGGTGCGGCAGCTCAGCCAGATTCAGGACGCGCCGGCCGTTGGGCGGTTGCTGCTCACGGCGCCCGTGCGCCTGCACACGCTCACGGCGCTCGGGTTGGCCCTGCTCGACACGCCCCTCCTCGACCGGTTCACGCGGTTTATGGAGCGCCCGGACAGCGAGTTCGCGCCCGACACGTGGAGCCGCATCCGCGAGGCCGCCCACGACATCGGCACCAAGCTGATGACACAGTTCGAGGAGCGCGCCGACGGCGCCCTCTACGACGTGGAAGACCTGCTGGCCGAGCGCGACGGCTCGCTGCCCGAAGCGCCCCGCTACACCGGCGACGTGCTCCGGCTGCGGCGCCTGCAGCTCGAAGGCTTCGTGGCGCGCACTCTGGCCGAGTATCAGGCGCCCGACGCCGCCGACCTGCCCCCCGACACCGCGCCCGACGACGCCCCCGCGCCCGACGCGCCCGAGGCCCTCGACGCGGGTTTCCTGACGCCGCTGCTCACCATCAGCTTCCTCGAATCGCAGTTGGCGATGCTGCAACTGGCCCTGCGCCTGCCGCTGGCGCTTCGCCTGCTGCCCGACCACCACTTCGGCGACGCCGCCCGCTCGTTGCGGTGGGTGCGCCACGCGCCCGCAATGGAAGCCCTGCTGGCCCGCCTGGAAAAACTGTCGGCGGGCGTCAGCATCGAGCTGTCGATTGCCGACTTGCTGCGCCTCTACCAGGGCGCGCAATTCACGGCGCTGGCGCTCGTCGGCGACGTGATGCAGGACCTCGACGAATACATCGGCCGACCGACCGCGCCGGCCGGCCCGGCCGCCGAAGCCGTTTCGCTCACCGCCTTCTTCAACGCCCCGCCCGACGAAGACGGCGACTCGCCGCGCCGCGCCGTGTTCGGGATGGTGGAGGGCTTCGTGGAAATGGTGCAGGAAGTCATCAACAAGGACTTGCCCGGCCCGGCCACCGCCGAGCGCGCGGCCTTGCAGGCCGCGCAGGCCGAGATCGATGAGCTGAGTAATCTGGTGTAGAACTCAGTTTTTCCACAAACGAAACCGCCCCGCCGCTGCACATCGCAGCGGCGGGGCGGTTTTTATAATCAGCAGGCGACTAGCCTACTCGCACACCACGCGGCGCGTCACCACCGCACGAGCCGCCGGGTCAGGCTCCGCCCGTCGGGCCAGCGCAGGCGCAGGGCGTACACGCCGGTAGCGTGGGCGCGCAGATCGAGCGCCGTTTCGGGGCCGGTGGCGGTGCCCGCCGCCACGGCGCGGCCGGTGGCATCGACCACGGTGTAGGTGGCGCCGGCAGGGGCGCGCAGCGTGAAAGCGCCAGTGGTGGAGGGGTTGGGCCAGACGCTTACGGCGTCGGCCAGCACCGCGTCTTCGTCCACGCCCAGCGGCCAGAGGTCGGCGGTGCTGGTGCAGAACAGGTTGTTGGTGACGGTGCAGCGCACTCGTACCGAAGCAGGCGAGGCGTACGTATGTGTCACGACGAAGCCCGTATCGAGGGGCGAGCCGTCGCCGAAATCCCACGTCACGCGGCTGATTTCGGCGTAGAGCGGCCCGGCCGGGGTGGCCGCCCGGTCGAGCGTGAAGCGCAGGGTGGCCGGGCTGCCCACAGCCTGAAAGCTGGCAACGGGCGGGCCGGGCGGGATGGCGCAGTAGTCAATGGTGGCCGGCGGAGGCAGGCTGCCGAGGCTGGCGAGCCAGAGGTCGCGCCGCCCGCCCGGCACGGGCATTCGGTCGGTGCCCCAGCCGCTGGCAAGCCACGACGTGGTGGGCGCGTCGTAATACAAATCAAACGCCTCAGGCACAATTCCTCCCGCACCCGCCGGTGCCGTCCACGACCACACGTTGGTGCCCGGTGCGGCCACTTCATCAAGTCGGCAATCGTAGCGGGGCGAACCGATGCCCATCAGCAGCAGATTGCCGTTTTGCAGCTCGTGGACGTCGTAGTATTCACCGCCGCTCTCGTAGTTGCCGGTGGGCGGGGCGAACGAGTAACGCCATTCCTCCTGCCAGTTGGCATCGAGCTTTCGCACGATGCCGCGCCGGGGAGTGGAGCGCGGCAATATTGATTGGCGCCCGGCCACTAGCAGCCCCCCATCGGTGGTGACCAGAAGGCGGTTACCTATATCGTTGGCGGCGCTGTCGCCGACGTACACATCAGTGATAGAATCGCCCTGCGGCGAAATCTTGAAAATGCGCATATCCGTTGTCCAGAACGACCACGGCGGCGGTACCGGGCCTGGCCCAAATGTTAAGGCAGCATAGGAGCCGTCGGGTAAAGTGATTAAATCTTCTGGCGAATGGTTGGCACCAAAATACCGCGTCCATCGCACGTTGCCTTGCCCATCCAGGCGACGCACTTCCATCATATCCGACTGGCTGCTGAACACCGTGCTGGCAATCAAAACGCCATCTGGTACAGTGACCAAGCGTACCGGCACAGTGTAACCACCTACAGAATACCGGTGCTGCCAGCGTAGTGTACCTACCGAGTCGAAGCGACACACGTAACTGACCGTCTCTAAACTTCCGTTGGGCAGAGTATCGAATTTGGCACCAGCGGTATAGAAATCTCCACTGTCAGCGGCAACAAGCGTTGCCCAACCAAATACATTCGGCACAGTAGTGAACAGTTGCCGAATGGTATCGCCATTGGGGCGAGTAAACAGTAAGAAAGCTCGCAGCGTGTCCGTATTTACGGACTGGTACCCGCCGGTTGTTACAAGTCGGTTAGCGCTTAACCGTACGGTGCCGGATGCCTCTTCGGCCGGAGAAATTTTGCCGATGTACCGTTGCCAGTTAACGTTAGGTTGGGCGATGACACCTGTTACTGTTAGCAGAGCTAGCAGGGTGCCAGCTACCCCACGGCGCACCTGGGCGCCGTGGGGTATCAGAACCGAAAACATCTGTGTGGGTGCCTAACGGCCCACCACAAGTTTGCGCGTACCGATCACCACGTCATCCGCCACTACTGAATAGGTGTAGAGGCCGGCCAATAATCCGGCAACCGCGAGGTGTGCCGTAGTGGCCGTGGGATTGAGTGACACGCGGCGCACTATGTTGCCGCTGATTAGTTCTCGTACCAGCAGTTCCACGTTATTAGCCTTTCCTGCGGCATACCTAATCGTTGTTTCGTCAGTAAACGGATTGGGGAAATTCTGGCTTAATCGCTGGTCCTCTATGGTTTCTGTACTAGTGTCGCTGGCCTCATCAGGACGACCGGCTCGCTGGAAGCCATTGCTGTACATCTCTAAGTTGCAGGAATGATTATCCGGATCGTATTCAAGCGGAATCGTACCCACCATCAGCGCCGTGAAGTTGAAGCTGCCGCCACTACGGGCGCTTATTTCCACCAGCGTATTGAAGTTGGCGGCCCCTGATACCCCAAGTTGATAACCAGTATATTTAATTAGTTGCCCGCTTTGGTTATCTAGATACCGGAAGGTGCTTGGCGGAGACACCACCCCCATGAAGCGGTTCTTCATCGCCTGCCGATGAGGTCGTTGCAGAACGACGTTATCAATATAGTCGTCAAAAATCACCACCGGCGCGCCAGCATAGTCCGGCTGTTCGATGAGAATGCCGGTACTCTGGCCTGTCACGTTATTCGTGCGCAAAAACGTGTTGCAGACCGGCCAGAACACCGGCGACGGAAAGCCCTGTAAAGTAGGCCAAGCGTTGCGTACGGCGATGCCGACGCCGGTGTCGTGGAAAACGTTATCCGCCACGATGCATTCTTCGCCTACCGTCTGTAGCCCCAGGCGCAGCCCCGTGCGTAACCGCGTGAACCGGCAGTTTTCGATGTGGTAGCGTTGCGTGGCGTATTGCACTTCCAGGCCCGTGCGCGGATTCAGGGCCGAGCCGAAGCGCGGTGTGCCGGGGGCGGCCGTGAACTCGGCGCCGGTCACGTCCACGATGCGATCACCGGGAGCCGGACTGCTGCCCTGCCAGCCTACCCACGCGCCCCACGCCTGCGCGGGGTTGAGGTTGTAATACGGTGAGGTAAGCCAGCTGTAACGGCTTTTCAGCTCTGCGCGCAGGCGCGTACTGACCTGCGTAGTGGGCGAGGGCAGCACGAACTGGGTAGGGGTGGCTATATCGCCCAGGCTCAGCGCGTAGGTCAGCGTCGGCACGGCCACACCCATCACGCGGTTGTTCTCAAGCAGGTTGCCCTCGCCCAGGCGCAAACTGAACGGATCGACGTTTTCCGACGATACGATGCCGAGCAGCGCGTTGGCGAAGCGGTTGCCATAAACGGGCATCTCCACGCCGCCTCCTTGGTTGTAGTAGCTCCAGCCGGTCAGGTCGAGGTGGGCCAGCGGCAGCCAGTCGCCGAGCAACTGACCCGATGGGTCGCGCTTGAATAGCAGGGAATTGCCGTCGAACTCACAGTTGACGATGGCCGCGTACTTATGCACCGTCGGGTTGACATTCTGCGGATACGTTGCCGCCTGTACGCTCGTGATGTTGTGCAGAATCCGAATACTCACCAGCCGTAGAGGCGTCTGGTCGGGGCTTTCCCATCGTACGCCCGTCACGGCGTGGCTCACCTCGCCGTACTGCGCGCCGGTGCCGTAGGGTTTGACGGCGGGCAGCGCGCTTTGCAAGGTGGCGGCGGGGTCGCCCAGATACAGACCCTCCGATTGGGGCAGCAGGATGATGCCGTTCCACATCTGATCACAGGCGGCGGTGAAGCGCGTGGCGTGGGCCGTGAGGCTGGTTCCGCCGTCGATGACGAGCGAGGTCCCCGGATCGAACAGAAAGACAGCGCCGGGCTTGACCGTAAAGTGACCCTGCGTAAGCAGGACGGGGCACGTGACGTGATACACGCCCGCCGGGAAGACGGTGGAAACCTGCTGGCCGTTGAGCGTGAGCGTGAGCGTGGAGGCGCCGACGGGGGGCTTCAAGGTATAATCCGGTCGCAGGCGATCCAGCTCGCAGCTATACGGCAGAATGGATAGGGTCGTGCATTCTTCCTCCGACACGCAGCCCTGCGGCGAGGTGTAGGTATAGCACACCAGGTAAGTGCCGGGCGCGATATTGGCGGGCAGTGTCCCGAGGGCCGCATTCACGAACGGGGCCGTGCCGCCGGTAGTCAGCGGAAACTGGCCGCCGGGTGCCTGCACACTCCACGCGCCCGTGCCGCCGGTTGGGGTGCCGGTGCCGGCGAGCGCGCCGCCGCCGCTGCTATACATCACGTACGGTCCGCCCGTCGCCGCCGTGACCACCGGCGGCTGCACCGTGATAGTGGAGCTGACCGGCGCGAACGCCGGTTGAGCGGGGTCCGGGCTGGGAACCGTGATCGTGAGCGTGTACGTCCCGGCCTGCGTGGCCGGCACGAGCGCCGTCAGGCCATCGGGGCTGGGCAGCACGGCGCCGCCGGCCGTGGTCCAGACATATTGCGCCTGGCTCGACGCCGGCAACACCCCGGAAGGCGTCAGTTGAGCCTGGCAACCGCTTGACGTCAACGAGGCCGTGGCGCTGGGAAAGGCGTAAATGCCGACATCGTCGAGCAGGTAGATGCTTTGGTACTCGCAGCCGGTAGATGACTCGAAAGGTGAGAAAGTAGTGTAGTGCCCTAACGTGACAACCTGCTCATTCCCCGTGGCCACCACGCACCCAGCCGTTCGTGACCAGTCGTCGCAACTGTTGAACACCGGGTCTTTCTGCCAAACGGTCGGCGTGAAATTGCCCATACCGCCGTGGCTATGATGGATGGTCAGTGGCGGTGGCGTCAGGCGCAGTCCGAAGTTTGGCTCAGTGGCCGGAACCTGAAAAAGGTTCTGTCGGGCCTGTTTCGAAAACAACTCACTGTAGTACGACTGACCAGTGACAAGCGGTGCCGACAACAGTTGACTGATGTATCCTCGCGGTTGCGGCTGTGTATTGACCGGCCCGTTGGATATACTCAGCCCACCGTAGCCGTCGCCCGAACGAGCGGGCTGAGGCACATTTCCCGTGCAGGTCTGCGAAGCGGAATTGACCGGAACCGAGGAATTCGGGTCAGCGGCACCTGCCCTGAACCAGGATGTAAACCCGTACGATACCTGTTGCCACCCAGCCACCTGGCTAGGTGAAGTAGCGGCCGGATTCGGTGAGCCGAAACCGCCGGGACTAGTAGGAGCATTAGCGGGCGCTCCTGGCGCAGCTAGCTCAAACCCGCCGTTCTGCACCAGATTCGGCATTGGTGGCGGCGCCTGCCCAGTGGCGCTACGCGGGTCGCCCAGCAGCACCGCGTTGGTCAGCAGACTAGTAGCCATAACTCGGCGCAGTGAATGGGTGACGGATGACGCGGCTACACCACGTTGGGGGGGGGGGGGGG
>ERZ1066122.2272-NODE-2272-length-13063-cov-7.459871_pt1 | contig 13063 bp, 9 predicted proteins | sample MGYA00382769_ERZ1066122 | MGnify/ENA primary metagenome ERZ1066122 (study PRJEB33369, sample SAMEA5778352) | biofilm metagenome | biome: Industrial cooling water; feature: Water cooling tower basin; material: Biofilm | place: United Arab Emirates | collected...
GTTATAGGCGCTTCCCTCGATTTCCTTGGGCGGCACCATGCGTTCGATCATCCCGATATATCCGCAAACCAGACTGGCGGCCATGGCAAGATAGGGGTTGCTGTCGGCGCCCGGCAAGCGGTTTTCGACACGGCGATTGTGCCGGTCCGAAACGGGCACGCGAAACCCGCATGACCGGTTGTCGACGCCCCAATGGACGTTGATCGGCGCGGCGCTGTCGGGCCGCATCCGCCGAAAACTGTTGACGTTGGGGGCATAGAGCGGCGCAATCTGCGGCATCAGGCGTACCAGGCCGGCAACATGGCTGCGAAACAGCGCGCTGTCCTTGCCATTGCTGGAGGCGAACAGGTTGCGTCCGGTATCGATATCGACCACCGACTGGTGAATGTGCATTGCGCTGCCCGGCTGTCCCGCCATCGGGTTGGCCATGAAGGTTGCATAGACGCCATGCTGCTTTGCGACGGCGCGCACGACCCGTTTGAACAGAAACACCTCGTCGGCCAGCCGCAGCGGGTCGCCATGAATGAAGTTCACTTCCAGCTGCGCCGCGCCCATTTCGTGGATCATCGTGTCGATATCGAGCCCCATCAGCTCGCAATCGTCATAGATATGGTCGATGATCGCTTCATATTCGTTCATCGCCTCCAGCCCGTAAGGCTGGCTTGCGGTTTCGGCCCGACCCGACTGACCCGTGGGTGGCAACAGGGGGAAATCGGGATCGACATTCTGGCTGACCAGATAAAATTCCACTTCGGGCGCGATGATCGGCTTCCAGCCCTGCTTGGCATACAGCCCGAGCACTTTTTTCAGGATCGCGCGAGGGGCGAGTGATACCTCGGTGCCGTCCCGGTTGAAGGCGTCGGCAATCACAAAGGCGGTCGGCGATTTGAATCCTGGCGCGATACAGATGGTATCGGGATCAGCGATGAGGATCTTGTCAGGATCCTTGTCCCAGATATCCTCGATATCTTCGGGATAATGACCATCGATGGTGCAGATGAAGATGCTGCCCGGAATGCGCAGCGATTTGTCACGAACCGACGACAGGAATTTCTTGGCAGGCAGCACTTTGCCGCGCTGAACGCCATTGATGTCAGGGACGATACATTCGACTTCTTCGATATTGTGCTCGGCGATCCAGTTCGCCAGATTGATACTCATAAATCCTCGTCTTTCCCCGTGAGATCACGGGGGAGGGGTGATCCGGATAGGAGCGGTGAACTCATCCGGCGACCGGCATGCGGCCAAAGGCGGCGGCAAGGGAGCACGGTACGACGCGCAAGCAACCATCATTTGGTCGCTTTGACAAGGCGGGAAATCACCACGTCTTGCGGCGCGGTCCTCTGCTGCGCTAGCGTTGCGGGGCAATGATGGAAGGAAAAGGCGATGCTGCGCGATAACGACCCTCTGGCGGCCTTCTGGCTGCCGTTTACGGCCAACCGCAGCTACAAGGCCGCCCCGCGCCAGCTGGTCGCAGCAAAGGGCATGCACTATAAGAGCGCCGATGGCCGCGATATATTGGATGGCACCGCCGGCCTGTGGTGTTCGAACGCCGGGCACTGCCGCGAGGAAATCACCGCCGCAATCACGCAGGCCGCCGCCACCATGGATTTCGGGCCGACGTTTCAGCTCGCCCACCCACTTCCGTTCGAGCTTGCGAGCCGCATTGCCGCGCTGATGCCCGAGGGGCTGGACCGAATATTCTTTACGAACAGTGGATCAGAATCGGTTGATACAGCACTGAAAATTGCTCTGTCAGCACAGCTCGCGCGCGGGCAGGGGACGCGAACCCGGCTGATCGGGCGGGAACGGGGCTATCACGGCACGGGCTTTGGCGGCATCTCGGTTGGCGGAATCGTCAACAACCGTCGCTGGTGGCAGGGGCTGCCCGGGGTGGACCATTTGCGGCATACCCACGACATAAGCCGTAACGCCTTTTCCCGCGCTTTTCCCGCGCATGGCGCAGAGCTGGCGGATGATCTGGAAAGACTGGTGGCGTTGCACGGCGCGGATACCATTGCGGCGGTGATCGTCGAACCCATGGCGGGCTCTACCGGCGTGCTGGTGCCGCCGGTTGGCTATCTTCAGCGGCTGCGCGATCTGTGCACCAAGCATGGCATATTGCTGATCTTTGATGAAGTTATCTCCGCATTCGGCCGCGTCGGCGGTGCGACGGCGGCAGGGACGTGGGGCGTCATCCCCGATATCATCACCATGGCAAAGGGGCTGACCAACGCGGCGATTCCCATGGGAGCCGTTGCCGTGCACCGGTCGATTCATGACGACATCGTCAATGGCGCGCCCGACGGTATCGAGTTATTTCACGGCTATACCTATTCGGGCCATCCCGTCGCCAGCGCCGCAGGGCTCGCGACACTCGACCTTTATGCCCGCGAAGGCCTGTTTGAGCGCGCGCACGACCTTGCCAACTATTGGGCGGACGCTGCGCATAGCCTTAAAGGGCTGCCCCATATCATCGACATCCGCACGATCGGGCTGGTCGCCGGGATCGAGCTTGAGCCGCGCCCTGGCGCGCCGACCAAGCGCGCGATGGAACTGTTCCACGCCTGTTTCGACAATGGCCTGCTCGTGCGTGCCACCGGCGACATTATCGCGCTATCGCCGCCGCTCATCCTGGAACGGCAGCATATCGACCAGATGTTCGGCATGCTGGCGGAGCAGCTCAAAAAGCTGCCATAACGCACCGCCTTGTGCGCTCTCATTCCTCGACCGGCACTCCGACCATCTGTTTGGCGGTGCGAATCGTCAGCGACGTTTTGACGCTCGACACATTGGGCGCGGCGGTCAGGTGCGTGGTCAGAAAGCTCTGAAAGGATTGGAGATCGCGCGCCACCACCTTCAGGATGAAGTCAATTTCACCATTCAGCATATAGCATTCGCGCACCTCGGGCAGGGTGCCGACATAATCCTCGAACTGGCGCAGATCGGCTTCGGCCTGGCTCCGCAGGCTGACCATCGCGAAGACGGTAATGCTGTAACCCAATTTACCCGGATCAAGGTCGGCATGATAGGAGCGGATCACACCAGCTTCTTCGAGCGCACGCACACGGCGAAGGCACGGCGGGGCAGTAAGACCCACGCGCTCGGCGAGGTCGACGTTGGTCATGCGGCCATTTTGCTGCAATTCTCTGAGAATTTGAAGATCGATGGCGTCGAACTTGCTAAGCGGCATCACAAGCAATATCCCTTTGCTCAATTGCATGAGACTTATAATATTATTTCAGGGTAATGCAATTGTCCCACATTGCAACGCTCCTTTTGTGTGGCTTTCGCGTGCAGAGGATTCACGCTAACCGGTAATCTCCTGATAACCAATTGTCGCGGCGGAGCCTGCTGGCGTGTCAAAAGATGCCATGATTGCCACCATTCTTCGCCAGACGCCAGTCGACGAGCGGCAGCGGGCGGCGGCATGGCGTCAGCTGTCTGACATTCTGGCGCAGCGGGGGACCCAGCTGTCGGAGTTTGACGTGCGGCGTTCGCTCCACGCTCTCACCCTGCTGCGCGGCCATGTCGGAGCTTCGGTTCGTCAGGAAACCGCATCGGCTATCGCCAGCCATTGTCGATTCGCGCCGCTCGTGGCTTTCTTCGCCGCCGATGTCCCGCGCGTGTCAGGGGCGATGCTGGCGGAGGTTCAGCTGTCGGATGATGATTGGATGGCGCTGCTGCCCTCGACCACGGCGATAGCGCGGGCGCAGCTGGCGGATCGTCCGGATTTGTCGCCGCGACTGCGCCGGGCGCTGGAGGCTCTGGGCGCGACGCACCTTTCCCTGCCCGACACCCGTCAGGCGATGCCGGAAGCGCGTGAGCAGCCGACTGGTGATGACGGCAGAGGCGACCAGATCCGCGACCTCGTTCGCCGCATCGACAAATATCGTAGCAAGTCCGTGGCGGCAGGGCGCAAGCCGCTGCGCGTCAGTCGCTTTGCCTTTGAGGCCGGAGCGGACGGGGTGATCCGCTGGACCGAGGGCGTGCCGCGCGGCGCGGTGATCGGCGTATCGCTGGCCGATCCGGCGCTTGCGAACGAGACGGGCGTCGATGGCGCGGCGGCGGGGGCCTTTCGTCGTCGCACGGAAATCGTCAACGCACGCCTGAATCTTGGCGCAGGTACGGATTTGGCCGGTGACTGGCGGCTGTCGGCTTCGCCGTCTTTTGACGTATCGACGGGCCAATTCCGCGGATATCGCGGTACTGCACGCCGCCCGCGTCCTACCGAGGTCGCTTATGGCGCACCGACGGGCGGCGGAGGCGATTCGGTACGGCAGTTAATCCATGAACTGCGCTCGCCCCTGAACGCCATTTCCGGCTTTGGTCAGATCATTGCGGGCCAGATGTTCGGCCCCGTCAGCCAGCGTTACCGCGCTTATGCCACCGCTATCGTCGATGACGCTGCAACCCTGCAAACCATCATCGAAGATATCGACAGCAGCGCGCGGGGCGTGGTTCCGGTGGAGGCCGCGACAGGCGAGCGGGTCGATCTGGACGGGTTGTTGAACGATGTCGGCCAGGATCTCGCTCCCTTGCTGCAGGAACGCGGCATCGGCTGGTCCGTTACCCGTGTCGGATCGAGCTTCAGCGCGGCCCTGCCAATCAAGGAGACGCGGCGCATGATGGGCCGCCTGCTGACGGCCATCGTCGATGTGGCCGAAGACGGCGAAACGATCATGGCACAGCTGATCGATGACGATGATCGCATGGCTGCGCTCAGGATCGTGCGGCCGCGCGCGATCCGACACAGCGATGTCAGTGAACTTCTCGATCCCGGCTATAACCCGCGCGGCGATGCTCCCGCGGCAGCGATGCTCAGTCTGGGCTTTTCGCTACGCCTGGTCGACAGCCTTGCGCGGGGCTGTGGCGGCAATCTCAACATCGGTGCAAATTCCTTGACGTTACAGCTCCCGACGGGCCATGCCCAAAGCCAGGGCGGCGCTCAGCAGATTTAGGCGCACGAGCAAAGGAACGGCTGCGGTGTTCAGGGGCGATCGATGCTGACCGTACCTTCACCGGATGCCCTTGCGCACTTTCCAGATGACTTCGGCACGCGCTTTTGGGTGACAGTCGATACCGAGGAAGATTTTGACTGGACCAAATCCTTTTCGCGGTTGAACCACGGATTGGCGTCGGTGACAGCCCTGCCAGAGTGGCAACATTATTTTGCGCAACAGGGTGTATCCCCCATCTATCTGGTCGATTGGCCCATCGTGGACGATCCAGAAGCGGCCGCGTTCCTGGCAGATGCGGTGGCGGCCGGCACGGCGGAGGTTGGCGCACAGCTCCACCCTTGGGTCAATCCGCCGTTCGACGAGGTCGTCAATGCGCGCAACAGCTACACCGGGAATCTGCCAGCGGCACTCCAGCGGGCCAAGCTGACCCGGTTGCGTGACCGCATTGCCGAGGTAGTCGGAGCAGCACCGCTTGTCTATCGTGCGGGGCGCTATGGGCTGGGGAGCACGACGGCGGACATTCTTTGCGACCTTGGCTTTTTGTGTGACACTTCGGTCCGCTCCGGCTTCGATTATCGCAGCGGACATGGGCCGGATTATCGCTATCGCCCCCTTGTCCCATGGTGGACGGGTCCGGACAGATCACTGCTGGAAGTGCCGCTGACGACGCTCTTTCTCGGCCCATTGGGCGAGGCAGGCTATCATCGTTTGGCACGTATCGGCACGGTCGGACTGTCGCTCGCGGCCAAGGCCGGGCTGACCGAGCGCGTGGCGCTGACGCCCGAGGGCATTCCTGCCGACCGGGCCTGTGCCGCGATCGATGCCGCCATCGCGGCAAAAATCCCGCTGCTCAATTTCTCTTTCCATTCGCCGTCGCTGCAACCGGGACATACTCCTTATGTGCGCACGGCCTCCGATCTTGCTGCGTTTCGCGCTTGGTGGGACCGAGTTCTGGATCATCTGACCCGGCGCGGCGTGCGGGCAACGACGCTGGCGGAGGTCCTCACCGCCGCCCGGCCCTTGCCAAGCGCGACCTCCGTCCGCTAACGCTCGCTCCGTCCCTGTGACAGGGGGCCTGTAGCTCAATGGTCAGAGCTGGCCGCTCATAACGGCTAGGTTGGGGGTTCGAGTCCCTCCGGGCCCACCACTTCCCCCTTGCTTTCCGTGCTGCAAGCGCCAGCATGGCTGACGTCAAAAGGGGTGGGGGAGTGAATATGGGAATTGCGCGCAAACTGACGTTCGGCGGCGGTGCTGTCCTGGCGCTTGTTGCCGGAGTCGTCGCCGTACGGACGGTCACTTTCAACGCCGCCGTTGCCGATGGCGCCGACATAAGGCTCGCTACCGCGCCCACCGCCGACGTTCCGGGTGCCGCTAGACGATTGAGCGAGGCAGTCCGCTTTCTCACCATTTCACACCAAGATGCGGCGGATAATCGCCCGGAAGAATGGGCGCGGTTCCAGCAGTGGTTGGTGGCGACCTATCCTGCCGTCCACCGCGCAATGCGCCGCGAGGTGATCGCGGGCGGCACGCTCGTCTATCATTGGCCCGGCAGAGACGCGGCGGCACAGCCCATCATCCTGATGGCGCACCAGGACGTCGTACCGGTCACGCCGGGGACAGAAAAGGACTGGAAATATCCGCCCTTCTCGGGGGCGATTGCGGAAAACGCCGTATGGGGCCGCGGCACGGTCGATGACAAGGGCTCGCTGATCGCGTTGTTTGAGGGATTGGAGGGGCTGGCGGCAAGCGGTTTTACTCCGCGCCGGTCGGTCTATCTGGTATCGTCGCATGACGAGGAGGTTTTGGGCAAAGGCGCGGTTGCTGCTGCACAATTACTGGAAAGCCGCAAGGTCCAAGCGCTGTTTACGCTGGACGAAGGCAGTGCCATCATCCTCGACACGCCTGTCATCGATGCCCCCGCCATCCTGATCGGCGTTGCGGAAAAGGGATATGCCACGTTGAAGGTCACCGCCAACGCGGCTGGCGGGCATAGTTCGATGCCGCCAAAGGACACCGGGGTCGTCAATCTCGCCAAGGCAATATTGGCGATCAACGAAGCTGCCTTTCCCATCGAATTGAAGGGGCCGGCGGCCGACATGATCGCGGTGCTCGGCGGGGCCGCTGGCGGCACGACAAGGATGGCGGTGGCGAACCAATGGCTGTTCGGACCGCTGCTGCGCGAGCAGGTGGCGGCGACGCCGTCGGGTGCAGCTGCCTTTCACACCACCATCGCACCAACGATGCTGAATGGCAGCCCGAAGGAAAATGTACTGCCCCAGTCGGCCAGCGCGCTGATCAACTACCGCATTGCGCCCTGGAACCGTTCGACCGACATCATGGATCGTGCCCGCGAGGCTACGCGCGGGATGCCGGTCGATCTGGCTTGGTCACGCCAGCCGAATGAACCCTCCAAGATATCGTCGACCAGCTCACGCGGCTGGCAACTGGTCGCGGCCGCCGCCCGTCCCCATGCACCGGGCGCCCCGATCAGTCCCTATCTGGTAGTCGGCGGCACCGACAGCCGCAATTTCGAAGGGATCAGCGACGACGTCTATCGTTTCATGCCTATGCACTTTACGATCAAGGGCGCGACCATGATCCACGGGACCAACGAACATATGACGCTGGCCAACCTGAAACGCATGATCGATTTTTACGCCACGCTGGTCGCCACGTCGGCAGGATAGACAAGCGCACAAAGCCTGCTAAACGCGCTGACCAGTCGGGGAGTAGCGCAGCCTGGTAGCGCATCTGCTTTGGGAGCAGAGGGTCGCAGGTTCGAATCCTGTCTCCCCGACCATTTTGCCGGTATTAGGTAGCAAACGCACAAAACGCCCCTAAGGGGCTCCCTTATGATGGGCGAGCAGGATTTCTGCCGCTTCGGCGGCAGCCGGATTGTTCGCGTAATTTGCATTCATATGCACGGGCACCTTGAAGGAAACCCGATCCGTCGACTTTCAGTCGGACGGCAAAAGGCATTGCCGGCTGTTCACTGTTGCTGATGGCTGTCGTGCCTGTGCTCGCGGGAGGTTGGCAATATCCAGTCGCATTGCTGGTCAGTGGCGCGGCTCTCGGTTTCGCGGCACTCTTACTGATCCACTTTTATCGTCAGAGGAGAGGAAAGCCGATCCCACCTTTGCGGATGAAATTCACGTCGCATAGCGCCCATCCGCCAGTTTCCGTGCTTGACCGATGGCGGTCAGCGCATCAAGCACTGGCGTGACGCTGGCGGCGCGTTCGGGCGGCACGCTGTTTGCGGCGATGGCCGAATCCTGTCCGGGATTCCTGTGGCCACCATGACAATGCCGTTCGATTGTCATTTCGCTGAAGCGGGGCGCGGCCCGCGCGGGCCGCTATACCTCGCTCGGGCATGACCCCGCCGTCGTTCGGCGGCGCAAATAGATCATGCCGATGGAGGCTGGTGCGGACGGGGGGACTTGAACCCCCAAGGGCAATGCCCGACGGATTTTCTTACCCGCTACGGCTTTCGCCGCCGCCCGCCCCCCTCGTATCGGGAGCGCGCGTTTGGAGTCTGGACTATCCCTTCACCGTGCCACGGCGAGCCGTGGGTTAGGTGCTGCCCGTCTAGTCTCTACACCTTCCGCAAGGCTTTCGCGCTGCGGCTTGGCTCGGGATTGCCAGTTCAAAGGTTTCCCCGAATTTGAGCAGTTCTGCATCGCGGGTTTCCCCGCGAGCACTCAAGATTGGTCTAAGTCCGTTGCGTCTACCGATTTCGCCACGTCCGCATTTCCAAGGCCATCTATAGAGGGGCGATGAATCTTAGCCAAGTGAGATAATGCTCAACCATCGTCGCGTGATGTTGATTTTTTCAATAGCTTTGGCCGTACCTTGCGAACATTGACCGCTGAAGCGTCAATAGTGCTCGTCAAATGGCGGGCGTAATGTTTCTCGATCATCTCAACGCTGGTGCGGCAATTCTTGGCAACCTGATAGATGTCGGCTCCTTCAAGCAAACGAAGGCAGATGTAAGTATGCCGCAGACTGTAGCACGTGCGGACATGACCATCGCGGTCGAACTTCAAGTTCAGTTCGTCGAGCAGCGTATTCATTAGGTCGCGAGGCGTCTTGTCGAAAATCCGGTCGGTGGGCTTGAGGCCTTTGCGCCTGGAAATGCGCTCGAAAGGCAGGATCGCGCGGGGCATCGACTTGCAAAAGCCGACCCCGCGCTTGCCGCGTACCTCGATCTCAAGGATGCGCTCGCCAGTTGACTCGTCGTTCACGATCTTGACGTCGCGCAGCTCAAGGCGCGCGGACTCATCGGGGCGGAGCCCGGTGTTACCTATGAACAGAATATAGTCGTGAAAATTCTCGCACACGGCGCGCCAGCGCGGCTTGGGGCGGGTTCTTCGAGATAGGTTGCGCACTGCCAAAAGCGGCTGTTCCCACGTTTGTAGACGTGAAAGGCGCCATCCATCAAAACATGGCTTTCGATTGGCACTGTGAAAACTCCAAAATGTGTAAGACATGTGTAAGTCTTTTTTGGAGTCTCGACCTTATTCAAACCGTTGGTTTTTTTGGGTTTTTGGCTTAGAAAAATAGGTAAAAGGCGATTTTAAGTCTGCTGCGTCTACCGGTTCCGCCACGTCCGCACACGCGATGGCAAAGCCCGACGTGAGAGCGAAGGTCAAGAAATGTTTGCAGCTGGCGCCCACTGGTGACGGTACAATGCGTCACGGATTGATCGGTCCGATCGATCAAACACATCGTATTAATCGACTGGAAATTTTCCTGTCGTCACCTATTTCATAATTCTGAATTTTAACCCCCACCATTGGAGACAGATATGGGTATCATCGGCAGCACCATCAGCCCGTTCAAGGCAACTGCTTTTCAGAAGGGCAAGGATTTCTTCGACGTGACCGACGCCGACGTGAAGGGCAATTGGGCCGTCTTTTTCTTCTACCCGGCCGACTTCACCTTCGTCTGCCCGACGGAGCTTGGCGACCTTGGTGCCAACTATGCACAGCTTCAGTCGATGGGCGTTGAAGTTTATGCCGTCAGCACGGATACGCATTTCAGCCACAAGGCATGGAGTGACACGTCGGAAAAGATCGGCGCGCTGACTTTCCCATTTTTGGGCGACCAGCTCCACACGCTGAGCAAGAATTTCGGCGTGCTCCGTGAGGAGATGGGCCTGGCTGACCGCGCGACCTTTGTTGTTGATCCCGACGGCGTGATCCAGATCATGGAAATCACCTGCGAAGGCGTTGGCCGCAATGCAGCCGAATTGGTCCGCAAGATCAAGGCTGCGCAATATGTCCGTAATAACCCTGGCCAGGTCTGCCCGGCGGCGTGGGAGGAAGGCGGCGAAACGCTTGCTCCCTCACTTGACCTCGTCGGAAAGATCTGACGGGCCGCATCCGGCAACGCCGGGTGCACGGTTCCCATGGGCTGGTCCGAACTGGCCCATGGGCACCCGATCAACCTTTATTCAGGAAAAGGCAGCGCCATGCTCGACACCGCCCTTATTGCCCAGCTCAAGCAGTATCTCGCCAATTTGCGCGAACCGATCGAGCTTGTCGCGACGCTTCGTGACGATGCGGCGTCGGCATCGACCCGGGAATTGCTGACCACCATCGCGGCGCAGCACGCCATGGTCAGCGCACGGTTCGACGGAACGGCGGCACGGGCGCCCAGCTTTGTCACTCAGCGGGCATCTGATCCGCGCGCCGCTGTCACTTTTGCCGGGCTGCCGATGGGGCATGAATTCACTTCGCTGGTGCTGGCGCTGCTGTGGGCCGGCGGGCATCCACCCAAAGTTGATCCTGCGCTGATCGAACAGGCGCGAACAATCGAGGGCACGCATGATTTCGAAGTCTTTTTCTCACAAAGCTGTCACAACTGCCCGGACGTTGTTCAGGCAGCAACGCTGCTGGCCATTTTCAACCCCAACATCAATGCGACGCTGATCGACGGTGGCACTTTCCGCGACGAGGTGGAGGAGCGCGACATCATGGCGGTCCCTGCGACGTTCCGGAACGGCGAGAGTTTTTACAACGGCAAGCTTGAACTGGTCGACTTGCTCGCGCGGCTCGACACCGATGCCGAGGCCAAGGCTGCGGCGGCGCTCGCTGAGAAGGATCCGTTCGACGTTCTGATCGTCGGCGGCGGACCGGCGGGGGCCGCGGCCGCCATATACACCGCGCGCAAAGCGTTTCGCACTGGGATTGCGGCCGAACGGTTTGGCGGGCAGGTGGCCGATACGCTGGGGATCGAAAATTTCATTTCGGTTTCCTACACCGAAGGGCCGAAGCTGGTCAGCGCGCTGGAAAGCCATGTCCATGACTATGGTGTCGACGTGATGACGCGCGTTGCTGCCCAGCGGCTGATCCCGGCGACGATACTGGGAGGACTGCACCACGTGGAAATGGCCGGCGGTGCGACATTGTCGGCCAAGGCGATCATTCTCGCCACCGGCGCGCGCTGGCGGCAGTTGGGCGTGCCGGGAGAGGAGCAATACCGCAACAAGGGCGTGGCCTATTGCCCGCACTGCGATGGCCCTTTGTTCAAGGGCAAGCGGGTCGCGGTCGTCGGCGGGGGCAACAGCGGTGTAGAAGCGGCCATCGACCTGGCGCAGGTAGTGGCGCACGTTACGCTGATCGAATTCGACACGCAATTGCGGGCGGATGAGGTGCTTCAGCGCAAACTGCGGTCCATGGCGAACGTCACTATCATAACCTCGGCCCAAACCACCGAAATCTCCGGCGATGGGACACGCGTCAACGGTCTGGCTTATACCGATCGGCAGAGCGGGGAGGGGCGTCATGTCGCATTGGAAGGTGTGTTCATCCAGATTGGCCTGGTTCCGAACACGGAGTGGCTGAAGGACAGCGGAGTTGCACTAAGCCGTTTTGGCGAAGTCCTGATCGATCATCATGGCGCCACCAACATACCTGGCGTTTTCGCTGCCGGCGATTGCACCACGGTACCGTTCAAACAGATCGTGATCGCGATGGGCGAAGGGTCTAAGGCCGCACTTAGCGCATTCGACTATATCATTCGCAGCGATCAGCCTGCCGAGGTGGCTGTCGCGGCATAAACCTGCCGCGTTGGTACAGCCTTATTTCAAGTCATAGGCAGAAGAGTCCAGCAGATATATGTGGCAGCTTGCCGCACTGGATTGCTTCGCCTTGCGCCAGATACGTACAGCTAGCCCGGCGCTTTCGAGGCGGTCGAAGTTTTGGAATTTTTTTGTAATGCCGGGAACCCTCGCTTCGGCTCGTGCATTTTACAACCATGCGGGCCGGGCCCCTCTGACATTCTCGCCAATTGGCTGGATGTGATGTCGGACCGCATCGGGTGACACCGGTGCGTTTGGCCTTTCCCCTCCCCCCCACCGAAGGGCGCGCACCGGGGTCACCTGATCCAAGAGCTAACACTCTATCAGGAGGCGCCCTATGTCACTTAATCCCTATCTTTTTCGTTTGACGCAGATGCATCGCCAGCTTGACGATGCCATCCGGCGGGAGGCTGGTCGCCCGGCGACTGATCGTTTCCGCGTATTGCGACTGAAAAAGCTGAAGCTGGCGGTCAAGGACCGGCTGGCACAAATCATGCGCAAACCGCTGCGGGCGCGCTGATATTTGGCTTAAACCGCAAGGGGCGGGACGCGATGAGGCGTCTCGCCCTTTTTGGCGTTTTTGCTAGTCATCCTCATCGGCAACAAACGGGGCGCTTACGGAGCGTTCCGCAACATAAATGGATCACCAGGGCATGGATTTTCTTACTGCTGTTTGGCTTGGAACCCCTGTGTGGTTCTGGCTTGCCTTCTTGGGCATCGTCGTTGCGCTGACCGCGTTTGACCTTGGCATTTTGCACAAGGAAGACCGCGAAATGGGAATTGCGGAATCGCTCAAGCTTTCCGCCTTTTATATCACCATCGCATTGTTGTTCGGTGTCTGGGTCTATTTCCAGAAAACCGCCGCTTTTGGCGATGTGGTCGGCGCTGACCTGACCATGAAATATTACACGGGCTTCTTCATCGAAAAGGCGCTGTCGATCGACAATATTTTTGTCATCGGCCTGATCTTTACGACCTTTGGCATCCCCCGCAAATATCAGTATCGTGCGCTGTTGTGGGG
>ERZ1066122.2274-NODE-2274-length-13049-cov-12.849777_pt1 | contig 13049 bp, 13 predicted proteins | sample MGYA00382769_ERZ1066122 | MGnify/ENA primary metagenome ERZ1066122 (study PRJEB33369, sample SAMEA5778352) | biofilm metagenome | biome: Industrial cooling water; feature: Water cooling tower basin; material: Biofilm | place: United Arab Emirates | collected...
GGGGGGCACCGGGGACGGGCGCCGCTTCGGGCGCGGCCCCGGGTTGCTGGCTCCCGGCCCCCGAAAGCGCCGGCCCCAGGACGCGCGACAGGGACGCCGGCCGGCTGCCCAGGGCCTCATGGTGCGCTGGCGTAGCCCCTTGCGTAGCCCCTGGCGCGACCTCAGCGGAGTCGCCGGGCGCGTCGGGCGCGCCGTCGGGCGGGGCGCCCGCCTCCCCCGCCCGCTGGGGGGCGGCCGTCCCGGCGTCGGTCAGCCCGAGGAGGCGGGCGAAGGAGTCGCCGCCCGCCGCCCCGGCCTGGGGCGACGGGACGGCGCCCGGCGGCCCCGCCGGGGCCGGCCGCGCGGGGCCGAGCGTCGCCCAAAGATGTGCCGCCATCGAATCGCCTCCCGCGACGGGTCGGACGCATCATGGCGCAGGATGCTTACCCGATCTTTACCGCGAGCGGTCCAGACTGCCCCGACCCCCAGGGACGGAGCGCCCATGATCCCGCCCGCCGCCACCCCCTCCCCCACGGCCCCCCCGCCGGCCGGCGCCCCCCTGCGCGAGGCGGCCCTGCGGCTCGAGGCCGCCTTTCTCAAGGAGATGCTGTCGGCGGCGGGGCTCGGGCGGCCGCCGGGCCTGGGGGGCGGGGCGGGGGAGGCGCAGTTCGCCTCCTTCCTGCTCGACGCGCAGGCCCTGGCCATGGCGCGGGCGGGCGGGGTGGGCCTGGCCCAGAGCATCGTCGAGGCCCTGGCCCGCCAGGGCACGCCGGCCGGCCCGCCCCCGGGCGGCCCCGCGCAGCCCCCCAGGCAGCCCCCCACGGAGGCATCCCATGCCGGCTGAGCCCATCCGCGCCCTCCTGCGGCTCCTGGAGGAGGAGCGGGCGCTCCTGCTCGCGGGGGACCTGGCGGGCCTGTCGCGCCTGCTGCCGCGCAAGGAGGACCTCCTGGGACGCCTGGCGGCGCGCGGCGCGCCGGGGGAGGAGCTCGTGGCCCTGTCGGGGGCGCTGGCGCGCAACCGGACCCTGCTCGGGGCGGCCCTGCGAGGCTTGCGCGAGGGGCGGGGCCTGGGGGCCGGGTCGGGGGCCGGGTCGGGGGCCGAGGCGCCCGGGGGCGGGCTCGTCACCTACGACCGCGGCGGCGCCCGGCGCGAGGCCGCCCCGCCCCCCCGCCGCGTGGAGCGGCGCGCCTGAGCCTCGCTCGAATTGCGCGCAACTTCCCGGGGATCCGCCCCGGCCCGTTAAGCCCCCCTTCACCGCCCCCGCGCCAGTCTGCCTCCCGCATCCCGAGGGATGGCGCAGGGTTCCCGGCGGACGCCGCCGGGCGCCCGGCAGCGGTCAGAACGACATCACCACGCCACCCGGCCCGGGTGGCGTCCCGAAACGCGGGCGCCGAAGCGCCGCAGGCCGCAACAGGACCCACTCCATGTCCAGCATCCTCACCAACAACTCCGCGATGGTCGCCCTCCAGACCCTGCGCGGCATCAACTCGAACCTCGCCAAGACCCAGGACGAGATCTCCACGGGCAAGACCGTGGCCACGGCCAAGGACAACTCGGCGGTGTGGGCCATCTCCAAGGTCATGGAGTCGGACGTGGCGGGCTTCACGGCCATCTCCGACAGCCTCGCGCTCGGCGAGGAGACGGTGGCCGTGGCGCGCAAGGCCTCCGAGTCGGTCACCGACCTGCTCAAGCAGATGAAGGGCAAGATCGTCGCCGCCCAGGGCGAGAACGTGGACCGGGCGAAGCTGCAGACCGACATCCAGGCGCTCAAGGACCAGATCGGCGCCGTGGTGGGGGCGGCCCAGTTCAACGGGCTCAACCTCCTCAGCAACACCCAGAAGGTGGCGGGCACGGGCACCGTCAACGTGCTCGCCTCGCTGGACCGCTCGGGCGCGGGCGTCGCCGCCAGCAACATCGGCGTGGGTAAGCAGGACCTGGGCCAGGGCCAGAGCAACATCACCGGCACGGCCGTGGCCACGGCCACCAACAACATGACGGGCGGCGCGGACGCGGCGGCCGTGGCGCTGACGGGCGCGGCGACGCCGCCCACCTCGGCGCTGACCATCACCGGGGCCTCGGCGGGCTTCGGCTACTCGGTCGCCATCTCGGCGGGCGCGGGCAACCTCGCCTCGCTCGCCACCGCGGGCCTCAACGCCATCAGCTACGTGGCGCGCGACGGCGACACGGCGACGGACGTGGCCAAGGGCCTGGCCACCGCCTTCAACGACTTCATCAAGGCCAACGTCCCCGCCGCCAACCAGAGCACCATCGCCGCGGTGGCCTCGGGGGGCGTCGTGACCTTCACCGGCTCCTCGGTGGTGGGCGACAACTTCTCGGTCACGGCCAACGGCTACGCGGCGGCCGGCAACACGGTCGGCGGGGGCTTGGCCAGGGCGGCGGGCATCGACGTGACCACGGCCGCCGGCGCGAGCCGCGCCCTCGCCGACATCGAGGGGCTGATCCAGACGGCCGTGGACGCCTCGGCCGACTTCGGCTCGGTCCAGGGCCGCATCGAGACGCAGGCCAAGTTCGTCTCGGGCCTCACCGACTCGCTCAAGGCCGGCATCGGCACGCTCGTGGACGCCGACATGGAGGAGGCCTCGGCGCGGCTCCAGGCGCTGCAGGTGCAGCAGCAGCTGGGCGTGCAGGCGCTGTCCATCGCCAACCAGTCGCCGCAGTCCATCCTGTCGCTCTTCCGCTGAGCGCCGGGCCGGGGGGCGTCCGCGCCCCCCGGCCCCCGACCCGGGCGGCTCGCCCGCCCCCCGTCCGGCGCGCCGGTCGCGCCCCGCTCTCCGGGCAAAGCCCGGGGCCTCGTGTCCCAGTGCCCCGAAAGGACGCCGCGTGAACGCCTCCCTGCAAGCCCTTCAGGCCTACGGCGCCGCCGCGCAGCTGCGCGACCCCCGCCAGGCCGAGCGCCAGGTGCTCGCCCATGTCACCGCCCGCCTCGCGGCCGCCGCCGCCTCGGGCGACTTCGCCCGCCTCGCGGCCGCCCTCTCCGAGAACCGCCGCCTCTGGACGCGCCTGGCCGCCGACGTGGCGGGCGCGGGCAACGGGCTGCCCCAGGAGCTGCGCGCGCGCCTCTTCTGGCTCGCCGAGTTCACCCGCGCCCATTCGAGCCGCGTGCTCAAGGGCGAGGCCGAGGCCGGCCCCCTCCTGGAGATCAACGCCGCCGTCATGCGCGGCCTGGCCCCCCCCGGCGCCCAGGCGCCCGGCCCCGACGCCGCCAACCTCCCCGGCGCGCCCACCCCCGCGGTGGCGCCGTGACCGGCCTCGTCCTCAAGCTCGCCCCCAAGGAGCGCGTGCTGGTCAACGGCGCCGTCATCGAGAACGGGGACCGCCGGTCGCGCCTGTCCATCCTGACCCCCAACGCCAACATCCTGCGCCTGCGCGACGCCATCCGCCCCGGCGAGGCCAACACGCCCGTGCGCCGCGTCTGCTACATCGCCCAGCTGGTGCTGTCGGGCGACGCGCCCGAGGTGGAGGCCCGCGTCCAGCTCCTGCGCGGCATAGACCAGCTGGCCCGGGCGCTGCTCGACGCCGACAGCCGCCAGCTGCTCCTGGAGGCGGCCGAGGCCGTGCGCGAGGGCGACTTCTACCGCGCGCTCAAGCGCCTGCGCGCGCTCCTGCCGCGCGAGGAGCGCCTCCTGGCGGCCGCGCGCCCCGGCGGCGCCCCCAGCCCCGAGGCGCCCCACCCCGAGGCGCCCGACCCCGAGGCGCCCGTGTTGCGCGAGGCGCAAGGGCCGCGCGAGGCGCGCCCCCCGCGCGCCAGGCTCTCGCTCGCCGTCCGCGCGGCGCAGCCGTGAACTTCCAGCCGGTCGTCCCCCTCGGCGGCTACGCCGGCTGGCGCTTCCTCGCGCGCACCCAGGGCGCGCAGGCCGAGGTCTTCAACGCCTCCGCGCAGCAAGCCCGCCTGGCGGACCATGTCCGCAAGGCCCTGCCCAACGCCCTGACCCCGGAGGCGCTGGTCGCCGACCGCCGCCTCCTGGAGGTGGCGCTGGGCGCCTACGGGCTCAAGGACGACGTGGACGCCCGCGCCTTCGTCCGCACCCTCCTGAGCGAGGGCACCCTGAAGCCCGACGCGCTCGCCAACCGCCTCTCGGACAAGCGCTACGCCGCCTTCGCGCGCGAGTTCGGCTATGGCGACCTCGGCCCCCGGGTGATGCTTCCGGGCTTCGCCGACCGCCTGCTCGCGCGCTTCCAGGCACAGGAGTTCCAGGCCGCCGTGGGCGCCCGGAACGACGACCTGCGGCTCGCGCTCAACGTCGAGGGGGCGCTCAAGGACCTCCTGGCCGAGCGCAGCGGCACCGACGCCCAGTGGTTCGCCCTGATGGGCAACCCCCCCCTGCGCCAGGTCTTCGAGACCGCCTTGGGCCTGCCGCGCTCGTTCGGGCGGCTCGACGTGGACCGCCAGCTCGCGGTCTTCAAGGACCGGGCACAGGCCGCCCTCGGCACCGCCAGCCTCGCCGAGATCGCCCGGCCCGAGACCCGCGAGACCTTGGTGCGGCTGTTCCTGCTGCGCAGCGACGCCGCCACCGGCGCGCCGAGCCCGCAGGCCACGGCCCTGGCGCTGCTGCGGCGGTAGGAAGAACCGGGGAGACCCGCGCTCGGGGCGATGGCCCCTCGCCCCCGGACCCCTCCGCGTGCGGGCTCCATCCGGGAGGGAGCACCCGCACGGGGGGGGGTCCGGGGGGCCACCTGGTCCCCCGGCCTTCCTCACTCCCGCCACGCCCCGAAGCCCCAGGCCACGTAGTCCTTCTCCACCGCCTCCCGTGCCAGCCGTTCGAGGTCCGGCCCGTGGATGCGCCCGAGGCGGGAGGCCAGGGGGTCGGTGGGGCCGAGCGGGGGGCTCGGGCGGCCCAGGCGGCCGGCCAGGGCGGGGAGGTCCGTGGCCAGGCGGTCCTCGCGCAGCGTCAGCTCGGGCGGGAAGTGCTGGGCCATGCCGGCGTAGAGGGCGGCCTGGCTGGCCCAGGCGGGGTCCTGGCGGATGGAGCTCTGCCCCGCCACGAGCGGCTTGAGGGCCTGCAGGAAGCGGACGAAGGCCGCGCGGTGGCGGGCGTCGTCCCAGCCGGGGTCGTCGAGATCCACGCCTTCGGGCGGGAGCGGCATGCGGAAGGTGCGCACCATGTTGGCGCGCGCCTGGGGCTGGACGTCGGGCGGCAGGACGCGCTCGCAGAAGGCGGCATGGGCGCGCTGGAGCGGGTGGCGCAGGACGGTGAAGGACAGGTGGCCCGGCCTCTCGACCTTCCAGCGGCGCAGGCCCGGGGCGTCGAAGCCATCCCGCAGCCCCTCGCCGTCGAGCGCGGCGAGCCAAGCCCGCAGGGCGGCCGTGGGGCCGGCGGCCATCGGCTGGAGCAGGAGGGGGAGCGAGGCACAGGCGACGGCCTGGGGGGCGCCGTGGGAGCGGCGCGGCTCGAAGTTGGGGGTGCGGGACAGGTCGTAGCGGTCGAGCCCGTGGCCGGCCAGCGCCTCCTGCATCTCGGCGAAGTTCTCGACCTTGGCGCTGAGCGGCTCGGGGTTCTGCTTCTTGAGCCGCTTGTCGAGCTGGTCCAGGCGGCCCTCGACCCCCAGCCAGGACAGGAGCCCGTTGAGGACGGCGAGGTCGAAGAGGTCCTCGTAGTCGAGCCAGAAGGCGGTCTGGCTGGTGGCCTGCAGGCCGCGCTGGATGCGGAGGCTCCAGTCCTGGAGGCGGTCGAGGTGGGCGCGGAAGCTGCCCGCGTCCCAGCGCACCGGGGCGAGCGTGGCGTGGGTGGGGTTGAAGAGCCGCCAGCGGTCGGTGGCGCGCGCCATCTCCAGCGACACCCAGGACTCGACGGGGTTGCGCGTGAGCACGACCTTGGCCACGCGCCGGTCCGGCAGGACCAGGTCGAGCGCCCGGGGGTCGTGGTCCGAGAAGAGGCGGAAGCCGTTGAGCCCGGGCTGCCCGCGCAGGGCGTCGAGCACGGCGCGCGGGTCGCGCTCGCGCCTTTCCAGCGTCACGCCGAGCAGGTCGGGGGCGCCGGGCTCGCCGATGAAGACGGGGTTGTAGGCCTCGGCCCAGGAGCGGAGGCCGGGGGCGGCGTTGAGGTTGGCCTCCAGGAAGTTGGACCCCGTGCGCATGTCCGCGAGGACGACGAAGAGGTCGAAGGGCGCGGGACGGGGGTCTGGCACGGGCCGGGCTCCGGGCGGGGTCACTTGACCAGGTAGGGGCGGCGCGGGCGGGCCTCGCCCGGGCGCGAGGCCGGCGCCTCCTCGGGCTCCACGGGGAAGTCGCCCATCAGGTAGGGGTGCATGCCCTGGTTCTTGAGCGCCTGGAGGAAGCGGCCGAAGCCCGCGAGGTCGGCCCGGCGCGGCCCCGTCTCGGGGCGGCGCGCGGCGGCGCGGGCGCCGCCCCCGGCCGCGATCTCGTCGAGGATGGCGCCCAGGGCCTCCTCGGGGGCTTCGAGGTACTCGGCCAGGGTCCAGACGCGCACGCGCGCCTTGGCATGGGGGGAGCGGAGCATCGAGATGTGCTCGCTCTCGACCTTCTGGAGGCGGGCGGCGCGGCGGCGGATGGCGGAGATGTCGCGCCCTCCGCCCGCCGCTCCCCCTGCGGCGCGGAAGAGGGGCACGGCCCAGGCCCCGGAAATGACGCTGACTTGGGCGTTGGGGTCGCGCGCGACCTCCCAGGCGGCGCCCTGGCTGTCCATGGGGCCGTGCTGGAAGCACTGACGCTCGCCGCGGGTGTTCCAGATCAGCGAGCGCAGGAAGGCGCGGGGGTCGTGGTCGCGCAAGGCCGCCCCGGCGGGCAGCGCCCCCATGAAGGTGGCGCCCCGCCCCTCGAACTCGGCGCCCCCGGGGGCGAAGAGGTGGCCGTGCACGCGCGCGCCGGTGGCCTTGCGCAGCCAGTCCTCCCAGTCCTCGTAGAGCTCGGCGAAGCCCTCGAAGACCGAGTAGGGGGCGGCGGTGATGCCGTTCTCCCAGCCCTGGTGGGGCCAGCGCGACTGCATGTAGAGCCCCGGGCGCCCGCGCGTGCGCCGCTCGGTGGCCTTGGCGAAGACGCGGTCGATCTTGCCGGGCTGGGGCTCCGCGCCCTCCGCGCCGCCGCCCCCGCCCAGGAAGGCGCGGTAGAGCCCGTCGGCGTGCGGCCAGGCCTTGCGCGCCACGAAGCAGTCCGACCGGCGCAGGAGCTGGAGGTGGTCGTCGTAGAAGATGTGCGGCTTGCCCTGGAAGTCGAACTTGGAGAGCGTCAGCGACCGGCTCTCGACGCGGCGCGAGTGGCGGCGCGCGAGGGTCTGGAAGTAGCTCTCGTCGGGGATCCAGACGCGGCGGAAGAAGCGGTCGAGCTCGTCCCGGCGGGGGTCGCGCAGGATGGCCGTGAGCGTGCCGCGCGTCAGGCACCACCACTGCGAGCCCATGTGCGGCTCGATCCCCGGGGGCAGGGGGCGGCTGAGGCGCAGGCGGCGCTGGAGGTCCACCCAGGCGTCGAAGAGGCGGCGCTGGCGGCGCCAGGAGAAGGGGAAGCGCAGGGTGAAGCGCTCCTCCGAGAGGCCGCCCACGGTCCAGGGCACGTCGGCGGTGGTGGCCGATTCGATGAAGTCCACGTCGGCGCGGGCGGCGAGGTAGGCGCGCAGCGCCGAGACGGGGCGCAAGGGCAGGCAGGAGCCGGAGGCCAGGTAGACATGGCCCAGGTCGGGGCGCCGCGCGAGCAGCAGCTCGCAGGCCTCCTGGGTGGCCGCGACGATGCCCCAGCTGCCCCATTCGCAGCGGTGGCGCGGCGAGAAGGCCACGTCGGGGAGGTCAGAGAGGCCCTGGCGGAAGGCGTCGAAGGCGTCCTGCGGGACGGCGCGGTCCACGTGCACGACCACGGGGCAGCCGCCGCCCGCCCAGTGGCGGATGGCCTGCGCGGCGCGGCCGAAGGCCGTGTGGGCGAGCATGACGAGCCCGAAGGGGGAGCCGTCGGGTGTCCCGGGCGGGACGGCCGCGAGGGGGCGCCTCATGCCGGGACGGCCCGGGACGCGGGCTGGCCGGCGGCCGTCATGCCCAGTTGCCCTTGCTCATCAGCCCGAGGATCTCGAGCTGGCGCCAGTTGATGAAGCGCTCGCTCCAGGGGCACCACAGGTCCGTGCCGCCCCCCGCCGCGCCCTCGGCATAGGCGCGGTACTCGCGGGAGCCCGCGTAGTGCTGGCGCCGGGCGATCTCCTCCTCGGCCTTGGCGGCGAAGCTGTGCAGGAACTTGGTGTGGAGCAGGATGCCTGAGGCCTTCTCGCCGCCCCATTCGTCGTAGGTGAGGTTGAGCCCGCGCGGCAGGAGCATGTGCGTGGAGGAGGCATAGGCCATGCCCCGGTCCCAGCGCACCAGGGGGATCTTGTTGAGGGCGGGGGCGCGGGCGGGGTCGTCGGCGAAGAAGGCCCGCGCCCGGGGGCCGCCCTGGATCCAGAGGTTGCCGAAGCGGGGGTTGCGGCGGATCATGTAGTTGCCCGCGTCGAACCAGGGAGCGACCTCGAGGGGGTCCTGGCCCGCGCGGTAGTGGGCCTCCTCGACCGGCCCCTTGGGGTACATGTCGAGCAGCATGGCCGCGAACATCTTGATCGAGGAGGCGTCCATCCAGTCGGTGAGCGCCCGCAGGGGCCGCGTGTCGCAGAAGGGGTAGACCAGCAGCTCGTCGGGGTCCACGAAGAGGCACCAGTGGCCCGTGCCGTGGCGCATGGCCAAGCCGTTGAGCCAGTCCATGCCGAAGCGCGCCCTCTTGTAGGAGGCGCCGGTGGTCCAGAGCGACACGTCGGGCTGGTCCAGGAGCAGCTCGGGCCCGCCGTCCGAGGAGCCGTTGTCCACCATCAGGAAGCGGTCCACGCCCATGTCGCGGTAGTGGCGCAGGAAGAAGGGCAGGCGCACGGCCTCGTCGCGGAAGGTGACCAGCGCGAGGATGTCGCCGGGGCGGATGGCGGCGGTGCGGTCGGCGAGCGGCCGCAGCTCGCGCCTCTTGCGCCAGGCGCGCAGGCGCAGGCGCTTGCGCGCCAGCCTCAGCCTGTATGTCTGCAGCAGCCCCACGCCCGTCCCCCCGACCCCCTCGGAACGCCGACACCCTCAGAACGCCGATACTCTCAGAACGCGGTTAACGCCGCCTTGACGTGGTCCTCCCAGAGGGGGGGCCGGAGCGGGACGCGCCCGAGGCGCCCCGAGGCGGCGTCCCGCAGGGCGCGCTCCCAGGCATAGGGATCGCCCAAGGGGCAGGCAATCGCCCGATCGCCCAGCGTCTCGCGGAAGATGGCGAGGTCGCCACAGATCACGGGCGTGCCGAGCGCGGCGGCCTCCAGGGCCGGCAGGCCGAAGCCCTCGGCCAAGGAGGGCATGAGGAGGGCAGAGGCGTCCCGGAGGAGGGCCGCCACGGCCCCGTCGGGGAGGCCCGCGACCTCGTGGACGGCGCGGGGGCGCCCGTCGAGGCGGCGGAAGACCTCCTCGTTGCGCCACCCGCGCGCGCCCAGGACCAGGAGCGGCGGCGCCTCGGGCCAGCGTTCCCAGAGGTCGAGGAGCAGGGCGTGGTTCTTGCGCGGCTCGATGGTGCCGAGGGCCACGAAGTAGGGGCCGGCCGTGGCCGCGCGCAGCTCGGGAGGGACCGCGCCCGGGACGGGCACGGGCACGCCCAGGGGGGCGGAGAGCGTGGGGGGCAGGCGGCCCAGGGCGAGGAGGTGGCGGCGGGCGTCGGCCTGGGCGGCGCGCGAGGGGGTCACGACCAGGGCGGCGTGGCGCCCCACGGCCGCGAGCCTGTCGCGGAAGGCCCTGGGCGTGCCGGGGCGCTGGAGGTGGGGTAGGTCCAGCGGGATGGTGTCGTGGACGAGCGCCATGACCGGCCCCCGCGCGGCCAGCGCCCCCAGGGCGCGGTCGTCCAGGTCGGCGTGGCCCACGAGGATGGCGCGCGTCCCCCCGGGCAGGCGGCGCAGGAGGCGGGGCAGGCCCCAAGGCGGCGCCCGGCCCACGGCGCGGGCGCGCGCGAGGCTCTGGCCGCGGCGCCTTTCGGGGGGCAGGCGCGACAGGCGCGACAGGAGGTCGGCCCGGCCCCACTCGCCCGTCCGCGCCGCCCGCGCCACGGCCGCGACGCCGGCGCGGTCGAGGAGCAGCCAGCCCAGCGCCGTGCGCACGAGGCCCCAGAGGGGGACGGGGTCGGCGAGGAGCGCCTCGGCCCAGGCCAGCTCCACGCGGTCCACGCCCGTGAGCCCCCGCCCCGAGCGGCTGACGAGGCGCGAGAGCGACAGGAGGCGGGCGGGGTGCCGCGGGGCGGTCATGGCGGGAGGCTAGCCTCCCCCCGGCGCCCCGCACAGGCCCTGCGCGGGGGCGCCGATGGACGAGGCGGGACCGGGGGGCGAAGCCTCCGTCCGCCACCTTCCGAAAGGACATCCCATGCCGCTCCCCGCCTCGCTCTCGCCCATCCTCCTGGGCCTCTTGCGCATCGTGACGGGCCTCCTGTTCCTCCAGCACGGCACCGCCAAGCTGCTGGGCTTCCCGGCCGTCGAGATGTTCGCGGGCGGCGTGTCGGGCCTCATGCTGGTCGCGGGCCTCCTGGAGCTGGTGGGCGGCGCCTTGATCGTGCTGGGGCTGCTGACGCGCCCGGTGGCCTTGGTGCTGTCGGGCGAGATGGCGGTGGCCTACGTCTTGGCCCACGCGCCGCAGGGCTTCATGCCGCTGCTCAACGGCGGCGAGCTGGCCGCGCTCTACGCGTTCGTGTTCCTCTACGTCGCCGCCGCCGGCCCGGGGCGCTTCGCGCTCGACGACCGGCTCGGCTCGCGGGCGGTCCCGGCCTGACGGATGGGGGCCGGGCGCGAGCCCGGCCCCCCCCGACCCCGGAGCGGGCCTCAGAAGTCGTAGTCGTCTATGTTCTCGGCCGTGAAGGTGGTCAGCTCCGCCTGGGTGTTGATGACGTTGTTCTCCCCGATCGTCACCGTCCCGAGGTTGGGCACCTCGAAGGTGCCGCCCACGACGTTCTCGATGGTGCCGTTCCTGACGCCCACCGCGAAGTGGGCCGCCAGCCAGCCCTGGTTGTAGGGGCTCCAGAGCTGGAAGGCCTCCACGGTGCCGTCCTTGATGAAGGGACGCATCTGATTGGGCGTGCCCAGGCCCGTCAGGATGACCTCGTCCGCGCGCCCCGCCGACTGGAGCACCTGCGCCGCCGCCGCCACGCCCACGGTGGTGGGCGAGATGATGCCGCGCAGGTCCGGGTAGGTCTGGAGCAGCGCCTCGGCCTCCGTCGTGCTCTTCTGCGGCTCGTCGTCGCCGTAGACGGTCGCCACCAGCTCCATGTTCGCGTACTTGGGGTCGGTCTCAAGCGCGTTGACCATGGCCGCGATCCAGGTGTTCTGGTCGGGCGCGTCCGTGGTGGCCGACAGGATGGCGATCTGGCCCTGGTAGTCGATCATGGAGCCCAACAGCTCCACCTGGCCCGGCCCCGTGCGGGTGAAGTCCACCGGCAGGATGGCCGCGTCGCGGTAGGCCTCGGACCCCACGATGTCGCCGTTGACCATGAGCACGAGGATGCCCGCGGCCCGCGCGCGGTCCAGCACCTGGTTGAGCGCGTCGGGGCTGTTGGGCGACACGGCGATCACGTCCACGCCGCGCTGGATCTGGGCGGTGATGAAGGGGATCTGGGACGTGGCCTCGGCGGTGGCCGGCGCGGCCTGGGTGAACTCGCAGCCCAAGGAGGCGCAGGCGTCCTCGAAGCCCGCGACGAGGCTGTCGAAGTAGGGGTTGCCGGTGTTCTTGGGGATGTAGACGATCTGGACGGGGTCGCCCTGGGCGACGGCCGCCCCGGCGACAAGGGCGCCGGCGGCGAGGCCGGCGAGAAGGCTGCGACGAAGCATCTGGTTCCTCCCTCTGGGTTGCGCCGGGTTTCCCCGGCCGTCTCCGCCCTACCTCTGCGAGCGGGCGTAGATGACGTTGGTGGCGATGATCGAGACGATGAGCAGCAGCCCCATGACGATCAGCTGCGACGTCACGGGGACGTTGGCCACGGTCATGCCGGTGGCGATGATGACCAGGAGCCAGGCGGCCAGGAACGTCCCGAGGATGCTCCCGCGACCGCCGAAGATGCTGGTGCCGCCCAGCATGACCATGAGCACCATCGTGAGCTCGCCCCCCGTGGCGAGGTCGTAGCGCACGGAGGCCAGGCGCGAGGCGGCGAGCAGGCCCGCCAGCGCCGCCGTCACGCCCATGGCCACGAAGAGGCCCATCTTGATGCGGCGGACGCGGATGCCGGCGTGGCGCGCGGCCTCGGGGGAGGTGCCGATCTGGTGGATCTGGCGCCCCGTGACGGTGAGGCCCAGGAAGGCCGCGAGCAGCGCCGCCGCGACGACGAAGATGACCACGGGGGCGGGGATGCCGAGCCACAGGCGCCAGTCTATGCCGATGAACCAGCCGGGGAAGCCGCCGATGCTGCGGTCGCCCGCCAGCACCTGCGCGAGCCCGCGGAAGAGCGTCAGCGTGCCGATGGTGACGATGATCGAGGGCAGGCCGAAGACCAGGACGAGCACGCCGTTGAGGAGCCCCATCAGCGCGCCCGCGAGGAGCGCGGCGGCGATGGCCAGGCCGATGGGCAGGCCCGCCTGCGCGACGGCCCCGAAGACGCAGGCCGCCAGCGCCATGCCGGCGGCCGGCGACAGGTCGATCTCGCCGGCGATGATGAGCAGCGTGAGGACGAGGGCGACGATGGCGAACTCGGTGTAGAAGGTGGCCGAGGACAGGATGAAGGTGGCGTCGGCGAAGAAGGGCGACAGCCAGGAGGCCACGACGAAGGCGCCCACCAGCAGGAGCAGCGTCATGGCCTCGGGGCGGACCAGGGCGACCTGCCAGCCGGGGCGGGCGCGGGCGGCCTCGCGGCGGGGCCCGGCCGGGCCGTCGGGGCGCTCGGCCACGCTCATGCCCCGGCCCTCCGCAGCGCCCTGGCCCCACCCTCGCGCAGGCCGCGGTCCACGAGGAGGGCCAGGATGATGACCGCGCCGTTGAAGACGTCCTGCCAGAAGGCCGAGACGCCCAGGATCGGCAGCGCGACCGACACGGTCCCGAGCAGCAGCACCCCCAGCACCGTGCCCAGCACCGTGCCGCTGCCGCCGTTGATGCTGACGCC
>ERZ1066122.2276-NODE-2276-length-13040-cov-8.926069_pt1 | contig 13040 bp, 12 predicted proteins | sample MGYA00382769_ERZ1066122 | MGnify/ENA primary metagenome ERZ1066122 (study PRJEB33369, sample SAMEA5778352) | biofilm metagenome | biome: Industrial cooling water; feature: Water cooling tower basin; material: Biofilm | place: United Arab Emirates | collected...
CTGCTGCTGGATATCCACCGGCCGCTGGGCCTGCTGGTCCTGCTGCTGGCGCTGCTGCGCCTGCGGCACCGGCGCAGGAACCCGCCTCCGGCCCTGCCCGCCGACCTGCCGCGCCTGCAGGCGCGCATCGCCGGCGCCTCGCACGTGGCGCTGTACGCGCTGATGTTCGCGATGCCGCTGCTGGGTTGGGCGATGTCGTCGGCCGGCGGTTACCTCGTGACGATGCCCTTCGGCTTCACGCTGCCGCCGCTGGCGCCGCAGGACGCCGCGCTCTACACGCTGCTGCGCAGCGCGCACGGCGTGCTTGGTTATGCGTTCTTCGCGCTGGTGCTGGCGCACGTCGCCGGCGCCTTGCACCACGCCTGGGTACGGCGCGATGGCGTGTTCGAGGCGATGGCCGGGGCCGCTCCGGCGGCTGCGGCCAAGGTCGCCGACCGGGACTGAAGGCACATCTGGCGCGGGCATCGGCCGCGGATACTGGCCCTCGATTGCCGGAGCCGCCCATGATCGGATCTTCCCCCGCCTCGACCGCCCGTACGGCTGCCCTCGGGGCCGCGTTGGCGTTGTTCCTGGCGCTGACCCCGGCCCGCGCCAACGATGCCCCGGAGCAGGCGCTGCACGACGCGCTGTCGTCGCTGGTCGCCGAACAGGGCTGGCAGGGCGTGGTCTGGTCCACGCTGGACGCCGAAGGCATCACGCGCACCGGTGCCGTCGGCGTGCGCGACGCCCGCAGCGGCGAAGCCTTGTCGGCCGACGACCGCGTGCACGTCGGTTCGGTGGCCAAGACGATGCTCGCCATCGGCGTGCTGCAGCTGGTGACCGAAGGCCGCTTCGACCTGGAAACGCCGGTCGCGACCCTGCTGCCGCAGGTCAGCTTCGACAACCCCTGGGCCGGGACCCATCCCGTGCGGGTCCGCCACCTGCTCGACCACTCCGCCGGCCTGGATGATGCGCGCCTGGCCGACGTCTTCAGCCTCGAGGCGGACGCCGACGCGCCACTGGGCGCGTTCGCCGAAGGCCGCCGGCTGGACGTGCGCAGCCGCCCCGGCAGCCGCCATTCGTACTCGAACACCAGCTACGCCCTGCTGGGCCTGGTGCTTGAAGCCAGCACCGGCGAGCGCTACGAGCCTTACCTGCAACGCACGCTGCTGCAGCCGCTGGGCATGCATCGCAGCACCTTCGACTTCACCACGCAGGACGGCGCGCGCGCCGACGCCAGCGTGGCGATGGGCCACTTCGAGGGCGGCCAGACGCAGGCGGCGGTGCCGACGCCGCTGCGTCCGGCGACGCAGTTCACCACCACGGCCGCCGACATGGCGCGGCTGGCGGCCTTCCTGATGGGCGATGGCACCGTTGGCGGCCGCAGGCTCGTGCGCGCCGACCTGCTGGCGGCGATGGGCCAGCCGGTCGGTACCGAGGCCGCCGATGCCGGCTTGTCCGTGGGTTACGGCCTGGGCATGGCGACGCGCGACCGGCACGGCGCCGTCGGCAAATGCCACGGCGGCAGCACCGTGGGCTTCCAGGCGATGTTCTGCGTGTTCCCGGCGCAACGCAGCGCGTTCTTCACGGCCGTCAATTCCGACCACGAAGGCGCCGACTACGGTCGCGTGGACCGCTTGCTGGTCGAGTCGCTGGCGATGCCGCCGTTCGAGCCGGCAGCCGTCGATGGTGCGCCGGGCGAGGTCGCCGCGGGCTTCTACGTCCCGGCGCCGAACCGTTTCGCGCGATTCGCCTGGATCGACACCACGCTGAACTTCGTGCGGGTGGATCCGACCCCCGGGGGCCTGCGCTTCGCGCCTTTCCAGTCGCCCGCGGTCGTGCTGCAACCGCTCGGCGGCGGGCGCTATCGCGTACCCGGCCGGCTTGTCGCCTCGCACGTGGTGACGGTCGCCGACGATGGCCGGCCGGTTGTCAGCACCGGCCTGCAGACCTATGCGCGGGCGTCGACGGCCGCGATGGTGGCGCTATGGTCCAGCCTGGTCGCCGGCCTGCTTGGCCTGGCCTGGCTGCTGCTGGCCGGCCTGCCGCGCCTGGCCTTCGGCGCGGGTCCGCGCTGGCGGCAGCCGCTGGCGGCGCCCTGCCTCGGCATCCTGCTGCTGGCGCTGCCGGTGCCTTTCTTCTTCGGCCAGTCCTTCCTGGCGATAGGCGACCTGACCGTGGCCAGCGGCCTGCTGGCGGCGGTGACGCTGCTGCTGCCGGTCGCCATGGGGGTCGGGCTGTGGCGCGCCTGGCGCACGCCGCGCCGCTCGCGCTGGCAGCTGGCCGACGCGCTGGCGATGGCCGGCGTGCTGCAGTGGTGCGCGGTGCTCGCGGCCTGGGGTTTGCTGCCGCTGCGCACGTGGGCCTGAGGCCAGCCATCCGTATCCGGCGAAGGGAAACGCCCCGGCAGGCCGGGGCGTTGCCTCGCGGCTGAGCCAGGCGAAACCGGCGGGCTTCAGGCCTCCGATTTCACCAGGCGGCGTTCTGCAGCACGATCCGGTACCCGTCGGGGTCGACGAAGGTACGTCCCCGTTGGTCCCGGTAAGGATTGAACGACTCCACCTCGCGAAACCCCGCGGCAGCAGTGCGCTTGCACGTGGCCGCCCACTGCCCGCGGTCCGGAAGGTAAAGGACGAGCAGGTCTTCCGGCGTGGGCACCGGAGCGACGGGATGGTCGCGATGCAGCGTCAGCTCGAGGTGGAAGGCGCCACCGGGGGGCCCCACCATGATGCCGTCGAAACCGGCATGGTCCTCGAAGCCGCCGAGCACCTGCCAATCCAGCGCTCGACAATACAGGTCGGCCAGGGCCGTAGGGTCGCTGCTCGGGCGGGCGATGCGAAGATGCGGGTTCATGCGCCGGCCTCCTTCGCGCCGCGGCCGATCAGGCCAAGATGGGTGTACCGGAATCCATGTGCGTGCTTGAGCCCGTAACCCAATAACCGGTCGAAGCCGATGTGCCCCAGCCAGATCGCCGCGGCCAGGCCCCACGCTGGCTCGTGCAGCATCAAGCCGATGGCCGCTGCGGCCAGGCCGCCGAGGGTCGAGTGGCTAGCGTTGTAGGCCAGCGCGCCGGCACGGGCGCCGGCGAGATAGCCCAGCAGGGCAAGGTCCGGTAGCAAGAAGCAGGCGAGGAACCAGCCCCAGCTGCCGTCGAGCTGCCCGTAGGCAATCAGGGCCGTCGCCAGCAGGCCGGCGCCTTCCGCGCGCAGCAGCCAGGTGACACCGGATGGGTTGGGCTGCACGTTCATGGCGAACCCTCCCCGAGGTCGGCGCCTTCGTTGCGCCAGCGCTTTGCGTAACGCCCAGGCGCCAGCTCCAGCACCTGCGCGGTCACCTGAAGGCGTTTCCCTGGCACGCGCGGCAGCGCGTGGTCGATCGCGCAGACAAGCTTCCCGGCCAATGCAGCCAGCAACTCGGGGGGGCGACCGGGCATCAGTCGCAATTCGGCGTGGACAAAGGTTTCCTCCGGACTGTCGACACCGACCCGGTGGGCCTGCGGCCGAAGGATTCGGCCCTTGATCTCCGGCGCGTGGAAGTGGCCGGTGTCCACAAGCATTCCATGGAGGCTGCGAAGCAGGGCCTGGCCGTCGAACGCGGGCAGGTCGGGGGCGATTTCCAGTACAAGGTGCGGCATGGCGTGTCGGCGGGGCTACGGGGCTACGGTGGGGGCCATTTTTCTGCCGCCCCGGCGTCGCCGCCAGCGAAATGTGACGAATCGCGGCCGGCAGGGATGAATGGCGTTTGCGAAACCGCCGGGGCGCTCGCGGAGCGCGGCGTCAGGGTGGCGCTGGACTAGCCGCCGTCCGCCGACACCGACGTCGCAGCGTCGGGATCGACGGCAAGGCGGCCGGCCATCAGCACCGCCTGGGTGCGGTTGCTGGCGCCAAGCTTGCGCAGGATGGCGGTCATGTGGGCCTTGACCGTGGCTTCGGAAACGCCCAGCGCGTGCGCGATCTGCTTGTTCAGCAAGCCGCTGCCGAGCATGCCCAGCACCTTGAACTGCTGGGGCGTGAGTTCGCGCAGGCGCTCGGCCACGCGCGCCTCCTCGGGCGCCAGGCCTTCGGCGCCGTCGGCCTGCGCCGGCGCCCACTGGCCGCCGTCGAGCACGGCGGCGATGGCCTCGCGGATGATGGCCGGGTCGGAGCTCTTGGGGATGAAGCCGGCCGCGCCGTGTTCGAGCGCGCGCCGCACCACGCTGGGCTCCTCGCGCGCCGACACCACCACCACCGGCAGCTGCGGCTGCACGGCGCGCAGGTGCACCAGCGCGCTGAAGCCGTGCGCGCCGGGCATGTTCAGGTCCAGCAGCACGAGGTCGGCTTCCGGGTGGGCCTCGGCGCTGGCCAGCAGGCCCTCGGCCGAATCCGACTCCACCAGGCGCGCCTGCGGCAGCAGCTTCGACACCGCGCCCTTGAGCGCCTCCCTGAACAGCGGATGGTCGTCCGCCACCAGGATGGTGGGCGCGTTGGGCATGGTCAGCGCACCTGCCGCTCGCGCACCAGCGATTCCACCACCGCCGGGTCGGCCAGCGTGGAGGTATCGCCCAGGGTGCCGCGGTCGACGCCCTCGGGGCCGGCCTCGGCGATCTTGCGCAGGATGCGCCGCATGATCTTGCCGCTGCGGGTCTTGGGCAGGCCCGGCGCCCACTGCAGCCAGTCGGGCGCGGCGATCGGGCCGATCTCGTGGCGCACGTGCTGCACCAGCTCCTTGCGCAAGGCATCGGTGGGTTCGATGCCGGCCTTGAGCGTCACGTAGGCGTAGATGCCCTGGCCCTTGATGTCGTGCGGGGCACCCACCACCGCCGCCTCGGCCACGGCCGGGTGCGCGACCAGCGCGCTTTCCACTTCCGCCGTGCCCATGCGGTGGCCCGAGACGTTGATCACGTCGTCCACGCGGCCGGTGATCCAGTAGTAGCCGTCGGCATCGCGGCGGCAGCCGTCGCCGGTGAAGTACATGCCCGGGTAGGTCTTGAAATACGTGTCGATGAAGCGCTGGTGGTCGCCGTACACGCTGCGCATCTGGCCCGGCCAGGAATCCTTGAGCACCAGGTTGCCCTCGGTGGCGCCGTGCAGCTCGCGCCCTTCCGCATCCACCAGCGCCGGCTGCACGCCGAAGAAGGGCAGGGTGGCCGAACCGGGCTTGGTGGCGGTGGCGCCGGGCAGCGGCGAAATCAGCACGCCGCCGGTCTCGGTCTGCCACCAGGTGTCGACGATGGGGCAGCGCTCCTCGCCGACCACGCGGTTGTACCACTCCCAGGCCTCGGGGTTGATCGGCTCGCCCACCGTGCCCAGCAGGCGGATGGACGTGCGCTTGCTGCGCTTCACCGGCGCGTCGCCCTCGCGCATCAGCGCGCGGATGGCGGTGGGCGCGGTGTAGAAGATGGTGACCTGGTGCTTGTCCACCGCTTCCCAGAAGCGGCCGGTGTCGGGATAGCTGGGCACGCCCTCGAACATCACCGTGGTGGCGCCGTTGCACAGCGGCCCGTACACCACGTAGCTGTGCCCGGTGACCCAGCCCACGTCGGCGGTGCACCAGAAGACGTCGTCTTCCTTGAGGTCGAACACGCACTCGTGCGTGTAGCTGGCCCAGGTGAGGTAGCCGCCGGTGGTGTGCAGCACGCCCTTGGGCTTGCCGGTGCTGCCGGAGGTGTAAAGGATGAAGAGCGGGTCCTCCGCGTTCATCGCCCTGGCCGCGTGCGTGGCCGGCTGCGCGTCCACCACGGCGTCATACCAGCGGTCGCGCGGCATCTGCATGGGCACGCCGCCGCCGGTGTGGCGCACCACCAGCACGGTTTCCACGCTGTTGGTGCCGGGCTTGGACAGGGCTTCGTCCACGTTCGCCTTGAGCGGGATGGTCTTGCCGCCGCGCAGGCCTTCGTCGGCGGTGATCACGAGCTTGCTGGCGCAGTCGGCGATGCGGTTGGCGATGGAGTCGGCCGAGAAGCCGCCGAACACCACCGAGTGGATGGCGCCGATGCGCGCGCAGGCGAGCATGGCCACCGCGGCCTCGGGGATCATCGGCAGGTAGAGCGTGATGCGGTCGCCCTTGACCACGCCCAGGGCCTCGAGCGCGTTGGCCAGCCTGCACACCATGGCGTGCAGCTCGCGGTAGGTGATCAGCCGCGGCGGGGTCTTGGGGTCGTCGGCCTCCCAGACGATGGCCACCTTGTCGCCGCGCTCCTCGAGGTGGCGATCCAGGCAGTTCACGCTGACGTTGAGCTCGCCGTCGGCGAACCAGCGGATGTGGAAGTCCTTGAGGTCGTAGCTGGTGTCCTTGGCGCGCGTGTAGGGCTTCGACCACAGCAGGCGCCGGCCCACCTTCGACCAGTAGGCCTCGGGGTCGCGCAGCGACTCGGCGTAGCCACGCTCGTAGTCGGCGCGCTTGATCGCGGCGGCGGCCTCGAAGGCCGGGGGGACGGGGACGATGCGCTCGGACATGGGGGCTCCAGCGGCCCGGGGCCGCGCGGCTGACGTGGAAAAGGTTACTCGCCTGCCCGCCATTCTGGACACCCACCCCGCCGGCCCAATTAGACCTTCGTCTAAACCGGGCCCGCACTAGACCAATGGCTAATGGCCGCACCCCGGGGCCGCGCCCAGACTCGGCCGGCCATCGTGGCCACGGTTCGGTCTTCCGGGAGGGGAAGGATGAACAAACTCACTCGCAAACAGCGGCCCGCGCTGACGCTCGCCATACTCCTGGCGATCGCGGCACCGGGCCAGGCGCTGGCGCAGGACGCCGGCACGCAGGACCTCGAGGCGCGCATCGCGCAGCTCGAGCAGATGGTGCAAGGCCTGAAGGCCGAGCTCGACGCGCAGAAGGCCGCCGCCGCGGCCGCGCCGCCGCCGGCACCGGCGGCCCAGCCGCTGCAGTCCACGCCGATCATGCCGGCGGCCAACCCCGGCACGCGCTTCAGCTTCGGCGGCTTCGTCAAGCTCGACGCCATGGTCACCGACACCGACGGCGGCGAGATCGCCGACGGCTCGACCGGGCGCCTGTTCTACCTGCCCAGCGCCATCCCGGTCGGCGGCGCGTCCGAGAGCGGAAACGACCTGGACTCGCACGCGCAGTTCTCGCGCCTGTGGTTCGGCGCCGACACCGACCTCGACGGCCACAAGCTCAAGGCCTACCTGGAGATGGACCTGTTCGGCGGCGCGCTCGGCAACGAGATCGCCACCAACACCTACGGCCTGACCATCCGCCACGCCTACGTCAGCTGGGACAAGTGGCTGGCCGGCCAGACCTGGTCGAACTTCCAGGACGTGGCCTCGCTGCCCGACGCGGTCGACTTCATCGGCCCCACCGAGGGCACGGTGTTCGTGCGCCAGGCCCAGCTGCGCTACACCAGCGGCCCCTGGTCGTTCTCGCTCGAGAACCCCGAGACCACCACCACGTCCTACCTGACCGGCGTGCGCGGCAACAGCGACGACAACTCGCTGCCCGACTTCACCGCCCGCTACGTCAATCGCGGCGACTGGGGCCACGTGAGCATCGCCGGCATGGCGCGCCAGCTGAAGGTGGCCAACACCCTGGGCAGCCAGGACGACACCGCCTTCGCCGTCAGCGTCTCGGGCAAGTGGAACGCCGGCGCCAACGACGACATCCGCTACATGCTCAGCTACGGCCCGGGCATCGGCCGCTACCTGGGCCTGGGCCTGGGCCCGGACGCGATGACGGCGGCCGACGGCTCGCTCGAGGCGCTCGACGGCGTCGGCGGCTTCGTGGCCTGGCGCCATGTGTTCAGCCCCAAGTGGCGCGGCAACGTCTTCTACTCGGCCGCCAAGTTCGACAACGAGACCGCGCTCACCGGGCTCGGCGTCACCGAGTCGTCGCAGTCGTTCCACGCCAACCTCATCTACTCGCCGCTGCCGAAGATCGACGTGGGCGCCGAGCTGATCTGGGGCAACCGTGAACTCGAGAGCGGTGCCGACGGCGACCTTCGCCGCCTGCACATGCACGTCAAGTACAGCTTCTGAGCAGCGCCGGGAGGCCTGAGAAATGAACAATCCAGTCACCGAAGAGCGGCGCAAGGAGTACTGGCGCCGCACGCTCCGGGTCACGGCGGTCCTGCTGTCGATCTGGTTCGTCGTTACCTACGTGGTGATCTTCTACGCCGTTGAACTCAACGCGATCACCTTCCTCGGCTTCCCGTTCGCCTTCTACATGGGCGCGCAGGGTTCGCTGATCGTTTACGTGGTGCTGATCGTGTTCTACGCCTGGTACATGAACAGGCTGGACCGCGAGTTCGGCGTGGCCGAGGAGGGCTGACCCATGTCCGGAGATTTCGTAAGTCGTCTTCCCAAGATCTACGGCATGTACACCGGTGGATTCCTCCTGTTCGTTGTCGCCCTGGCGATCGCCGAACAGATGGGCCTGCCTAACGCCTGGATCGGCTACGTGTTCATGGCCGCCACCATCGGCCTGTACGCGATGATCGGAATCATGAGCCGCACCGCCGAGACCGACGAGTACTACGTCGCCGGCCGCAGCGTCCCCGCGCTCTACAACGGCATGGCGACCGGCGCCGACTGGATGTCGGCGGCCAGCTTCATCGGCATGGCCGGCACCCTGTACGCGCAAGGCTATGACGGCCTGGCCTTCGTGATGGGCTGGACCGGCGGCTACGTGCTGGTGGCGCTGTTCCTGGCGCCCTACCTGCGCAAGTTCGGGCAGTACACCATCCCGGACTTCCTGGGCGTGCGCTACGGCGGCAACCTGCCGCGCACCATCGGCATCATCTGCGCCATCACCGCCAGCTTCACCTACGTGATCGCGCAGATCTACGGCGCCGGCATCATCACCAGCCGCTTCCTCGGCATCGACCTGGCCACCGGCGTGTGGGTCGGCCTGGTCGGCGTGCTGGTGTGCTCGCTGCTGGGCGGCATGCGCGCGGTCACCTGGACCCAGGTGGCGCAGTACATCATCCTGATCATCGCCTACCTGGTGCCCGTGGTCTGGCTGTCGATCAAGGTCACCGGCAACCCGGTGCCGCAGCTCGCCTACGGCGAGGTGCTGCAGCAGATCGGCCAGCTCGAGCAGCAGCTGGGCGTCACCGCGGGGCACGCCACGCCGTTCGTGAAGAACGACATGGTGAACTTCCTGGCGCTGACTTTCTGCCTGATGGTGGGCACCGCGGCGCTGCCGCACATCCTGATGCGCTTCTTCACCACCCCGAGCGTCAAGGAAGCCCGCAAGTCGGTGGGCTGGTCGCTGTTCTTCATCTTCCTGCTGTACTTCACGGCGCCGGCGTACGCGGCGTTCGCCAAGCTCGAGGTCTATTCCAACGTCATCGGGCAGTCGATCGCCGCGCTGCCGGGCTGGGTGGCCTCGTGGACGCAGGTGGGCCTGGTGTCGGTGTGCGACGCCGTGGACGCGATGACCACGGTCAAGGGCTGCGCGGTGAACGGCAACGGCGACGGCATCCTGCAGCTGGCCGAGCTCGTGCTCAATGCCGACGCGATCGTGCTGGCCACGCCGGAGATCGCCGGCCTGCCCTACGTCATCGCCGGCCTGGTGGCCGCGGGTGGCCTGGCGGCGGCGCTGTCGACGGCCGACGGCCTGCTGCTGACGATCTCCAACGCGCTCTCGCACGACGTGTACTACAAGATGGTCAACCCGAACGCTTCGGCCAAGAAGCGCCTCACGGTGGCCCGTGTGCTGCTGCTGGGCGTGGCGGCCATCGCGGCCTACGCGGCCTCGAACGCACCGGCGACCATCCTGTCGATCGTGGCGTGGGCGTTCTCGATCGCGGCGGCGGCCTTCTTCCCCGCGCTGGTGCTGGGCATCTTCTGGAAACGGGCGAACAAGGCGGGCGCGGTGGCAGGCATGCTGGTGGGCTTCGGCCTCACCCTGTACTACCTGATCAACGTGAAGTTCCTGGGAATGACGCCGTGGTTCGGCATCAAGGACGTGTCGGCCGGCATCTTCGGCATCCCGCTGGGCTTCATCACGATCATCGTGGTCAGCCTGCTGACCAAGGAGCCCTCGCAGGAGACCAAGGACATGGTCGAGGACCTGCGTTACCCGAAACTCGCCAAGGGCTGAGGCCCGGCGGGTGGTGTCCGCCGCGGCGTCGCTCCCCCGATTCCGTGGCACATTGGCGCCGGTGCACCCGCACCGGCGCCAACTTTTTCGTGGCGCGAAAGCGCATGGAAACCAACGATGCTGACGACCTACACCCTGCTGAGCTACGTGATCGCCGTGCTGATGTGGACCCTGGTGGGCCGCGGCGTGCTGCGGCTGATGATCCCGGGCGACCCGTCGAAGAACCCGGTCTACCGCCTCTTCACCTGGGCGCTGTGGCCGGTGCTGGCGCCGCTGCGCGCCACGCTCGGCCGCGTGGTGCCGCATGCGCACCTGGGCTGGTACGCCTTCATTATCCTGCTCGGCCTGCGCATCGGCCTGTACATGCTGTTCTACAGCCAGGGCTGGCTGGTGCTGACCACAGCGCCCTAGAACTGGCCGCGCTCCGGCGCCTGTGGCCAGCGCGCCGGGTCCGGCGCCCACTGGCCCGGGTCCTGGCCCAGGAAATGCCGGACGAACTCACCCAGGTCCACGTCCAGGTGCTCGTGCGCTGCCTGCGCGCCGGAATCGTCGAGCTTGGCGGCCAGGGCGAACGCCTTGAAGGCCGGCCACTGCTGGCTCAACCCGACCACCATCAGCCGGCCGAGGTCGTAGGCCAGCTCGCTGCCCTCGTCGGGCCTGAGGTAGGCGGCCCCCGACCAGAACTCCTGGATGGTCTCGGGCGTCCAGAATCGACGGTGCATGGCCTCGAGTTCCTGCACCGACCAGACGTCGGCGCCGCGTCGCGTCAGCCGCTGTTCGGCGTTGACGGCCATTCCTTCGTTCAGCCACGCGGGAATCGGCAGGTGGGAAACATGGCTGTGGGTCATCTCGTGCACGATCACCGGCTCGAAATGCTCAAGCTCCGCGCCGTGCAGGACGAAATGGCCGCATCCATCGTTCAAGAACATGCCCGAACTCATCGCGAACTCGCCTTCTTCGGGATAGAAGTAGCCGACATAACGGTAGTAGTCATCCTGATCCTCGAAGATCATCAGGATTTCCTTTCCGAACGCATTCGTGTCCGCGATCTCTTCCAGCATGCGGCAGATCCTCGCCTCCGTCGTCGCGAGGAAGCGCAACGTCGCGGCAGCCTCGTTTGCAGGCTGTGCGCTGACGAGGAAGGCTCTTTCCGATTCGTTAAGCCGGTAGTTCGGGCCCAGCGCCAGGCGCACCTGCTGCAGCCAGGCGCGTTCGCAGTCAAGCCAGGCGGCCGCGCGCCGGTCCTCGGGCAAGGTGTCGATCCAATCGAACACGGCGGTCCAGTCGGGCCGCAGGAAGCCCGCGTGTTCGGTGGCGACGTCCCTCAGATCGATGGCGGCGTCGCCGTGCACAACGCGCGTGCCGGGCAGCGGCTCGGACGCAGCCCCGACGTGAATGGATTGGGCCCGCTGCCCGAACAGACGGCGACGCAACCAGTCCATCATCGCCGCCTCAGGCGCGGGCGGGTGCCATGGAGTAGCCCTTGAGGCGCTCGGAGAACTCCTGCAGCTGGGCGATGCCCGAGGCTTCGGCTTCGGCGCACCAGGCGCGCAGGGCCTCGAGCTTGGCTTCGGCTTCGGCGCTCTTGATGTCGTAGATGGCCAGCAGGCGCGCGCGGAACTCCATCAGGCGCGCGGTCCGCGGGCGCTCGGCGATCCAGGCGCTGAACCGGGCGCGCTGATCCTCGCCCAGCCACTTGCCCTCGCTGCGGAAGGCGCGACGCAGGCGACCCGGCAGGTCGGCGGCCTCGGCCTGCAGGTGCGGCTTGAGCACGAGCTTGTAGTAGTCGGTGGCCACCTGCCAGCGGTGCGCCATCATCGCGCGCATGGTGTCGGTGTCGGGCACCTGGATGTTCGGGCGCACGTCGAGCTCAGGCGCCACGCGCAGCACCTTGGCCAGGCCCAGGGCCTGCAGGCCGCGGATCACGGTCCAGCCGATGTCGAACTCGTACTTGCGCAGCGCGAACTTGGCCGAGCTCGGGAAGGCGTGGTGGTTGTTGTGCAGCTCCTCGCCGCCCACCCAGAACGCCCACGGGGTGAGGTTGGTGGCGGTGTCGGCGGTCTCGAAGTTGCGGTAGCCCCACCAGTGGCCCAGGCCGTTGATGACGCCGGCGGCCCAGAACGGGATCCAGGCCATCTGCAGCGCCCAGATCGCGATGCCCGGGATGCCGAACAGGGCCAGGTTGATGAAGAACATCAGGCTCGGGCCCCAGGACGGATGCGCGGTGTAGAGCTTGCGTTCGATCCAGTCGTCGGGCGAGCCCTTGCCGTACTTCTCGAGCATGTCCTTGTCGTTGCGCGCGCTCTGGTAGAGCTCCACGCCGCGCCAGAGCACGCGGTTGATGCCCTGGAAGCGCGGGCTGTGCGGGTCTTCCTCGGTTTCGCACTTGGCGTGGTGCTTGCGGTGCACCGCGGTCCACTCCTTGGTGACCATGGCGGTGGTCAGCCAGGACCAGAAGCGGAAGAAGTGGGTCAGCACCGGGTGGAAGTCCACGCCGCGGTGGGCGGCGCTGCGGTGCAGGTACAGGGTGACCGTGAAGATGGTCAGCTGCACCACGACCAGGAAGTAGGCGGCCATCTGCCAGTAACTGGCCTGCGTGAAGCCGCGGGCCAGCCAGTCGAACAACTCAGGGGACATCGGTAACTCCAGGGGGGCGGGCGAATGGCCCGGTGGCAGGATGATGATGCCCGCCCTTCACGGCGAAATCACCTTTCCAGCCTTCATGGGGGCGCCCGGCACCCCGCGCAAGGGCGCCGGGGCGCGGGTTTTCACCGCCCAGCCGTTCAGCTTCGGGCGTCGGCCGGTGGCGCGGGCGGCGGCAGGTCGCGCACGTGGATGTCGAGCTGCGGGAAGGCGAAGCCCACGCCGTTATGCCCGAACAGCTCGACCAGGCGCAGGTTGATCTCGTTGCGCACCGCCAGCCGGTCGGCGATGCCGCCCACGAACACGCGCAGCTCGAAGTCCAGCGAATTGGCGCCGAACTCCAGCAGCCAGCTGCGCGGCGCAGGCGACTCGAGCACGCG
>ERZ1066122.2277-NODE-2277-length-13040-cov-6.239661_pt1 | contig 13040 bp, 10 predicted proteins | sample MGYA00382769_ERZ1066122 | MGnify/ENA primary metagenome ERZ1066122 (study PRJEB33369, sample SAMEA5778352) | biofilm metagenome | biome: Industrial cooling water; feature: Water cooling tower basin; material: Biofilm | place: United Arab Emirates | collected...
TGGCCTCGACCGCCTGGTGCAGGCCGTTCGACCAGCGGCGGCCGTCCATCATGCGGCCCGTGAACTCGTCGATGATGACGACCTTGTCGTCCTTGACGATGTAGTCGGTGTCGCGTTTGAACATCTTCACCGCGCGCAGCGCCTGGTCGAGATGGTGGACGACCTGGGTGTTCTCGACGTCATAGAGATTGTCGGTCGCCAGCAGCCCGCGTTCGCGCAGCATCTGCTCGACGTTCTCGGTGCCGTCCTCGGTCAACTGGATGTTGCGGGTCTTCTCGTCCTTGTCGAGCCAGTCCTCAGGGATGTCCTTCACCACCGCGTCCAGCGCGATGTAGAGATCGGACTTGTCGTCGGTCGGGCCGGAAATGATCAGCGGCGTGCGCGCCTCGTCGATCAGGATCGAATCGACCTCGTCGACGATGGCGTAGTTGAAGGGCCGCTGCACCATGTCGGCACGGCTGTGCTTCATGTTGTCGCGCAGGTAGTCGAAGCCCAGCTCGTTGTTGGTCGAATAGGTGATGTCGGAATTATAGGCCTCGCGCCGCTGCGCCTCCGGCAAGTTGGGCACGATCACGCCCACGGTCAGGCCGAGGAAGCGATGCAGGCGACCCATCCACTCGGCGTCGCGGCGGGCGAGGTAGTCGTTGACCGTGACGACGTGGACGCCCTTGCCCTCGATGGCGTTGAGATAGGTGGCGAGCGTCGCCACCAGCGTCTTGCCTTCGCCGGTGCGCATTTCCGCGATCTCGCCGCGGTGGAGGACGATGCCGCCGATCATCTGGACGTCGAAGTGCCGCATGCCGAGCACGCGCACCGAGGCTTCGCGCACGGTGGCAAAGGCTTCGGGCAGGATGTCGTCGAGCGTCTTGCCCGCTTCGAGCTGGGCGCGGAACTTGGCGGTCTGGGCTGCCAGCTCGTCGTCGGTCAGCGCCTGAAGTTGCGGCTCCAGGGCGTTGATCTGGTTGACGATCTTGCCGAGCGATTTGACGTAACGGTCATTCGAAGAGCCGAACACGGCCTTCATCACGGAATTGAGCATGGAGGTATGGCCTCGAGATTTCGATCAGTATCGATGTGCGGGGAATGCCCGCGCGCAGGCAGCGGCGGGCATGCGGGTCTGGCTTGGCGAAAACCGCCTATTCGGCGGCGCGGTCGCTGCCGAGCTGCACCGTTGGAATCACGATGGTGATGGTGCGGCGCGGCTTGCAGGGCGCGGCGCGTTCGCCCCGGGCCGTCTGCTGCCGGTCGCCTTCGACGCAGGCGCCGGCCGCCTGGCGATTGCCGCTTTCGGCTTGCTGCGCCATTTCGAGCCGCGCATCGAGCGCCGCCGCCAGGCCCGCATGGGCCGGAGCACCGGCGGCGAGGCCGGTGACGAGGGCAAGGAGGGCGAAAAGGCGACGCAGCATGTCGGGGCCGACGATAATCGTTCAGGCCGGACAAGTCCATAAGGCGGGGGCAAAAGACCGCCTCAATCCTCGATCCTGAAGGTGACCCCGCCCGTGAAGGTCCTTTCCTCGGGCTGGCCAGGCTCGGGAACGAAGGCCGCGAAGCGAGCGGTCTCGCTCATCATGCGGCAGGTTTCGCGGTCGAGTTCCGGCGCGCCGCTCGATTCGAGGATGACGCACTGCGTCACCCGGCCCTCCGGCGAAACGGTGATCCGATAGACGGCGCGCCCCTCGACGTCCTCGCGCAGCATCCTGGCAGGATACTGCGTGGTCACCTGGCCAAGCGAGTCGCCATCCGCATTTGCAAGCGGCTCGACAGCCTGGCCGGCGGCCGCTTGCGACGCCAGCAGCGCTGCAGCAAGACTTGCGCCCGCCGAACCGGCCCACACGCCCCGCATTCCAGCCTCCCCCGTGACGCGGCTGAACGACCCGCGTTGTCGCCGCCTGCGACCGCCTGTATGCGCCCGCCATGGACCTCGCCGCAAGCCCCCTCGCCAAGCCCTTCCCCGCCATCCCGCCGGTCGACGGCGTGACGTTGCGCGTGGCGCGGGCCCGCTACAAGGACTGGGACCGCTGCGACCTGACCTATGCCGAGCTGGCCGAGGGGACGGCGGTGGCGGGAGTATTCACCCGCAACGTCTGCTGTTCCTCCGAGGTCGAGCTTGGCCGCGCCAATGTGGCGCAGGGGCGCGCGCGGGCGCTGGTGGTGAATGCGGGCAATTCCAACGCCTTCACCGGCCATCGCGGTCGCGCCGCGGTGGAAGCGATCATGGACCAGGTCGCGGGCCATCTCGGTTGCGCGCGCGAGGAAGTCTTCGTCTCCTCCACCGGGGTGATCGGCGTCCCGCTGCCGCAGGACAACGCGCGCGCCGGCCTTGCCGCCGCCTTCGCCGCCGCGCCCTGCAGTTTCGAGGACGCCGCCGCCACCATCGGTACCACCGACACCTTCGCCAAGGGCGCGCTGGCAACCGCCGTGGTGGGCGGGCGCAGGGTGACGCTGGCGGGCATCGTCAAGGGCAGCGGCATGATCGCGCCCGACATGGCGACGATGCTCGGCTACATTTTCACCGACGCGGCAGTCGATCCGGCGTTCCTCCAGCAGCTGCTCGCCGCCGCCAGCAACGACAGCTTCAACTGCATCACCGTCGACAGCGATACCTCGACAAGCGACACCGTGCTGGCCTTCGCCACCGGCAAGGCTGGCAACACGCCGCTCGCCGGGTTCGAGGACGCGGGCGCCGATGCCTTCGCCGCCGCCTTGCGCGATGTCTGCCTCCGGCTCGCCCACCTGGTCGTGCGCGACGGCGAAGGGGCGCAGAAGTTCATCGAAGTCGCGGTGAGCGGCGCGGTTTCGGACGAAAGCGCCCGCCGTATCGGCCTCGCCATCGCCAATTCGCCGCTGGTCAAGACCGCCATCGCGGGCGACGATGCCAATTGGGGCCGCGTCGTGATGGCCGTGGGCAAGGCTGGCGAACCCGCCGACCGCGACCGCCTGTCGATCGGTTTCGGCGGCACCTGGGCGGCGCGCGAAGGGCAGCCACTGGCCGATTACGACGAGGCGCCGGTCGCCGCGCATCTTGCCGGGCAGGAGGTGCGGATCGAGGTCGATCTCGGCCTCGGCGAAGGGCGCGCCGCCGTGTGGACCTGCGATCTGACCCACGGCTACATCGCGATCAACGGCGACTATCGCTCGTGACCGCGCTCGACCGCGCGATCCACGTGCTGATGCGTCGGGCGAGCGAGGAGGCGATCCTCCCCCGTTACCGCCGCCTCGCCAGCCACGAGGTCGAGCACAAGGCCGCCGACGATGTCGTCACCGTGGCCGACAGATCGGCCGAAACGCTGCTCGGCGAGGGGCTGGCAGCGCTCGAACCCGCCCTCGCCATCGTCGGGGAGGAAGCGGCGCACACCGACCCCGCGCTGCTGGAGGCTCTTTCAGGCGACTGCTGGATCGTCGACCCGCTCGACGGGACCAACAATTTTGCCGCGGGCAGGCCGCCTTTCGGCATCTTGATAGCCCGCGCCGAGGGCGGGCTGGCCCAGTCGGGCTGGCTCTACGACTGCTTGACGCGTCGCTTCTGTGCCGCGCATCGCGGCGGGGGCGCGTTCATCGACGCAGAGCGCGTTGCAGCGCGGAGCACGGGCGCGCAACCGCCCGTGGCGGCGATCTCGACGGTATTCATGGACGCCGCCCAGCGCGAGGCGGTCAAGGCGAATATCGCCCCGCACTACACTCTGGTCGACATTCCGCGCTGCGCCGCCGAACAATATCCGCGCCTCGCACTGGGCACGAACGACGTCTCGCTGTTCGAGCGCACGCTGGCCTGGGACCACGCGGCTGGGGTCCTGTGGCTGGAAGAGGCCGGCGGCAAGGCCGCGCGCCCCGACGGGTCACCCTACCGGGTCGACGAGCCGGAGCGGACCGGCCTCATCGGCGCGGCCAGCGCCGCCTTGTGGGACGCGATGGCCGCGCGACTTGAGAAGATGGCCTAAAGAACGCTCTCAAGCCATTGCTTGAGCTGGCCTTTGGGCGCCGCACCGCGCATCTGAGCAGTCGGCTGGCCGTTCTTGAACAGCACCAGATAGGGGATCGACTGGACCCCCATCTGCCCGGGCACGCCGGTGTTTTCCATGATGTCCATCTTGGCGATGGTCACGCGATCGGCCAGTTCCTCGCTCAGTTCCTCGAGCGCGGGGGCGATCATCTTGCACGGGCCGCACCAGTCGGCCCAGAAATCGACCAGCACCGGCTTGTCGGATTCGAGGACATCGGCCTGGAAGCCGGCGTCGGTGACTGCGATGGTGGCCATGGTAACTCCTGTTCTCTGTCTGCCGATCTAGGTGGGAGGCCGGCGCGCGCTACTCAAGCGGCGGCAGGGCAAAACTTTCCTGCGCGCCTGGCAATGCGGTCTTGTACGGCGCGAGCAGCACGCCCGGCAAGGCAAACAGGCGCGGGGTCTGGGTATAGAGCACGGCCGCCATGACCGTCCGGCCGGGATAGATCGCCTCGAGCGCGGCGGCATAGGCCGCCATCTGCCGCAGTGTCGCCTCGGGAATCGCCTCGAGCCGATCGGGCGGGCGGCGCGCGGTCTTGAAATCGACCACGGTCACCTCGTCCGGCGTTACCAGCAGGCGGTCGGCGGTGCCCATGATGACCTGCCCCGCGACGGTCGCGGCCAGCGGCACCTCGGCCAGCGCATCGGGGCCGAACAGCGCGGCAAAATCCGGTTCCGCGAGCACCGCCAGCGCCCGCGAAGCCATGTCCTCGCGCTCCGCCTCCGCCAAATCGCCCGCCTGCCGCGCCAGCCAGCCCTGCGCCCGCGCCTCCCGCTCGGAATCGGGCACTCCGGGCAGGCGTTCGAGCAGCGCATGGAGCAGCACGCCGCGGCGCGCCGCGCTGGCCGCGATCTCGGGCGGCAGCGGCGGGTCGCTGCCCTCGATCTCGCCGAGGCCCGACGGTGCGAGCGGGCGCGGCGGGCGCGGTTCGGCGCCGACCGGGCGCATGGCCCAGTCCGGCAGGGCGGGTTCGGGGCTGGCGGGCGCGGGCGCGGTCCTTGCCACTGGCTGCGGCGCCGCGCCCCATTCCCAGCGCGCCCCCCAGATCGGATCGTCGATCCCCTCGCCGGTGAAAACGGGCTTCAGCCGCGCATACCAGCTGTCTTCGTGCGGCCCGCTGCGCGCATCGCGCGGGCCGAGCGAGCCGCCGATGAACAGCGCTTCCTCGGCGCGGGTCATGGCCACATACATCAGCCGCCAGTGTTCCTGGAGGCCGGCCGCGGCAGAGGCGTCCTGCGCGGCGCTCAGCGGCCCAGCGATCTCCGCCTTGGGCAGCGCGGGCACCGGCACCATGCGCGCGCGGGTGGAGCCCGGCAGGCTTTCCTCGAGTTCGAGGTCGCCCGCGCCGTCTGGCCCGATGGCGGCATCGGCGAGAATCACGATCGGCGCCTGCAATCCCTTGGAGCCATGCACGGTCATCACCCGCACCTGGTTGCCCGCTTCCCCGGCTTCGCGCTTGATCTCTCCCTCGCCGGCGTCGAACCAGCGGATGAAGCCCTGAAGGCTGGCGGTATGGCCAGATGTAAAGGCCGCGGCGACGTTGAGCAGTTCGTCAACGGGATCGTTCGCCTCGCGGCCCAGCCGCGCGACCAGCCGCCGCCGTCCGTCCATCGGCCCGACCAGCATCCAGCGCAGCAGCGCCGCCGGATCGTCGAAATCGGCGCGGCGGAGGATTTCGCGCAAGGTTGCAGCAGTGCGCGCGACCTCAGCGTCGTCGCTGGCGCGCAGATGGTCCCACAGGCGCACCCCCGCCGGGCGGTAGGCGCGATGCAGCAGGTCTTCCTGGCTCCACCCGATCAGCGGGGACACCAGCAGTTCCGCCAGCCGCAAGTCGTCGAGCGGCTGGGCGGCGAAGCGCAGCGCCGCCATCAGGTCCCTGACCGCCAGCGGATTGCCCAGTCGCAGGCGGTCGACCCCTGCCACCGGAACGCCGTGGCGATAGAGGCGCGCGACGATCAGCGCCGCCAGTTCGCGGCGCTTGCGCACCAGCACCATGATATCGCCCGGCCCGGCATTGCGATTCTTGTCCTTGACCAGCGCGAAACCGTTATCGAGCCAGTGGCGCACCTGGCGCGCGATGCAGTCCGCCAGCTTGCGATCGTGCCTGCCGAGCCAGCTTTCGTCCGCCTCCCCCTCGTCCTTGCCGCTATGGGCGTGGACCGTGTTCCACAGGGTGACGAGGCCGGGCCTCCCCTGTCCGCGGTGGTCGAGATAGGGATCGTCGAGCCCCATCCGCTCGGGCCCCAGCGCCGCCATCGCCGCATCGACGAATTCGAGCACCGGGGCGGCGGTGCGATAGCTCTGGTCGAGGCCATAGTCCTTGAGCGTCCTCGCCTCGGGCGCGCCGCGCATTTCGGCCGCCGCCTCGGCGGTCTGGCGCATTTTCTCGCGCACCCGCTCGCGCGCCTCGCTGAAATTGCGCGGGCTCGTGCCCTGGAAACCAAAGATCGCCTGCTTGAAATCGCCGACGGTGAAGATCGTGCGGACCCGGTCGCCGCGGGCGCCCTCGCCGCTGAAGAAATCGTCGATCAGCGCCTCGATGATGTCCCATTGGGCGCGGTTGGTGTCCTGCGCCTCGTCGACGAGGATGTGGTCGAAGCTGCGGTCGAGCTTGTAGCGGATCCACGCCGCCATGTCGCTGTCGCGAAGCAGCCGCGCGGCGCGCGCGATCTGGTCGTCGAAATCCACGAATCCCTCGCGCGCCTTGGCCTCCTCCCAGGCAAGCGCGAAGGCGCGCCCCGCCTCGAGCTGCGGGGCGAGGAAACGGGCGAGATCGATGAGGGTGCGACGTTCAGTGACTCTGCCTACCGCTTCTCCAATCTCTTCCTGCTTTGCGACGAAGTTTGGGTCATTTTTCAGCGCGCCCTTCATGTCTCGCGGCGTGCCGTCCTTTTTCAGCAGAGTGGTCAAAAAGCCCGGCAATGCCTCAAAGCGATCAGCTGAAGTTTTCGCGATCCAGGCACCGATGAAATCTGCCGACTTGTCGCCGGTCGAGGTTTTCCAGGCAAGCAGCGGGGGTAGCATGGCCCGCAAGGTTGCGATCGGAAAAACGTCATCGGAACAACTATCTGCGACCCATACCTCGTCAGCGTCCGAGGGAATCCCCAGAACCTTGTGGACACGCGGCAGCATCGGGGGCTGCCATGCCCCCGGCCCTTCCCACAGCTCGCGGTACCGGGCGCAGCGCATCAGCCAGCCCTGCACCGCGTCGGGCCCCTTGCGGCGGCTCAGCTCGGCGATGGCGGCGGCGATGCCGGGGTGCCCCGCGGCGACAAGATCGGCCATGACCTCGCGCGCGAGAAGGTCGCGGTCGCGGTCCTCCATCGGGCGCGAGCCGGGCAGGATCTCGGCCTCGTTCGGAAAGGCGGCGAGCAGATATTGCGCGAAGGCGTGGATGGTATCGATCCTCAAGCCGCCGCCCGGGCAATCGAGCACCCGCGCAAACAGCGACCGCGCGCGTTCGCGCGTCTCGGGATCGCTCGGCGCGCCAAGGTGGCCCAGTTCACCGGCCAGCTCGGTGTCGGGCAGGCGCACCCAGCGTGCCAGGACCTCGCTGACCCGCACGGCCATCTCCGCAGCGCCCGCCTTGGTGAAGGTCAGGCACAGGATCTGCGAAGGGTCCGCGCCCTTCTCCAGCAAAAGCCGCAGCACGCGTGCAGAGAGCACCTGCGTCTTGCCCGTCCCGGCGCTGGCCGATAGCCACACGCTCTCGCGCGGATCGACCGCCAGGCGCTGGGCGCCCTGCAGGGGGAAGACCTTGCCGCTCACGGGGCGTCCTCCGCGGCGTCGAGGTGGGGCAGCCATTCCTCCAGCCGCATCAGCTGGTCGTAGGTGTTGTAAGCCTTGAAATCGGGATTTTCCCTGGCCGTGAACGGCCTGTTTCCGACAATCCAGTTGCGGATAGCCTCTTCGAGATAGCTCCGTGTCATTGGCAGGAAATCTTCGACCGGAATGCCGCCTTCGCGTGAACTTCGTTTGATCGGGGAGGAGAGATAGCCGAAGCCGAAGGGATTGCCCTCGTCCTTCGCCTTGCCCAGCGACCAGTATTCGAACACCGCCGGATCGCCTGCGAGCCCGGCAAAACTGCCGTCCTCAGCAATCAGGCCGAGCACGCCGAGCTGCAGGGCAAATCCCTGCTCGACCATCGCGGCCGATGGCGGGGAACCTGTCTTGTAGTCGACGATGGCCAGCTCGCCGCCGGGGAGGCGATCGATGCGGTCGGCGCGGCCGTGAACGCGAATGCCCTGGACGTGCATCGCCCCGGTCGCCTCGACCGCGGCGACCTCGCGATCCGGATTACCGTCGATCGACGCCTCGACCCATCGCAGCGCAGCGACGAGGCGCGGCTCCCACAAGGCACGCATCAGCGGATGGACGTTGGCCTCGGCCAGCACGGCATCGGCAGCGGCGGCGATGCGCGCGCCGGGATCGCCTTCACGCGCCTTGTGCCAGCGCTCCAGGATCGCGTGCGCCACCGTCCCCTGCCAGGCCGCCGAAGGCTCGGCGTCGAGCGCGTCGAGCTGGCCGAGGCGCAGGATCTGCGCGGCGTAGAACTGATAGGGATCGCCGCGCAGCCGGTCGAGCGCGGTCGCGCTGATCGCGACGCGCCGCTGCCCGGCGTCGGGTCGCGGGTGCGGGCGCGGATAGGGCGGCGCTTCGGGCGCGCGGGTCATGGCCCGCGCAAGCTCGACGGCGCGGGTTTCGCGGTGGCGGTCGAGCTGTTCGCCCAGCAGCGCCTGCACGCGCAGCAGGAAGCGCGAGGGGATTGCCGGTCCCGCGTCGTCGCGCGCCGCGCGGCTCAGCACGACTTCGGGCGCGCCGAGCGCCCCTGCCAAATCGTGCGCCGCCAGCCCGATGCGAAAATCCGCCCCTGGAACGCCCAGAGCGCGCAGCACCGGCGGGGCAAGCAGGGCACCGACACTGCCGCGCGCCGGCCAGACGCCCTCGTTGAGCCCGCCGCAGATGACGAGATCGGCGCGGTTCATGCGCGCCTCGAGCAGGCCCAAGACCTGCACGCGGGCATGGCCGCCATAGGGCGGGCGGACCGCGACCTGCTCCATGGCCTCGGTCAGAACGCGCGGCGTATCGCCGGGGGCAAGCGCGAAACCCGCCTCGCGGGCATGGAGGCGGAAATCCTCGATGAACTGGGCCAGCGCGCGGCCGTCCTCGCGCGCCCAGATCGCATCGCCGCACAGCGCTTCTGCCGCCTCGGCAACCGTGTCGAGCTGTTCGGCAAGGCTCGCTTCCCCACCCGCGCCCAGCGCGACAAGCGGGGACAGCAGCGTTTCGACGTGGGCCCACCAGTCCCCGATGTCTGGATGACTTTCCAGCAACTTGTCGACGACAGCGCGGACAGGTTCGAGGCCGGGGCGCACCCTTGGGCCGCGCAATTCGCGCTCGACCCGGCGCAGGTGCCGCAGCCACGCGCCGCGCTCCATCCCGCCCGTCGCCAGCGGGTGGCCGAGCAGCGCCATCAGCGGGACTGCCGCCGCGTCCTCGCCCATCACCTCGGCGAGCAGCAGTAACAGCCGGCCGGCCGGCGTCTGCGAGAGCGGGCGACCGGCGGAATCGTCGGCCGTGATGGTCCAGCGCGCCAAGTGCTGGACCACCCGCCGTGCGAGGCCCCGGTCGGGCGTCACCACCGCGACGCGCCTTTCGGGCGTCTCCATCGCCTCGCGCACCAGCAGGGCGATCGCCTGCGCCTCCTCTTCCGGGTTGGCAGAGAGCATCACCCGCACGCCGTTCAAGCGGCGCTTCTCAGGCGGCAGCCCGGCCCAGGCCCGGCTTGCCTCGGGCGGCAGGAACAGCGCGCCGATGGCATGGCTGCGTTCGGGCGAGGCGGCGGTCATGCCGCGGCGGTGCCACGCCTGCACTTCCTCGCGGGCGATGCCCATGCGGGCAAGCAGCAGTTTGAGATGGTATTGCGGGTGGGTCACCGCGTCGCCGCGCGCGAAAGGCGCGTCCTGCGGGGTCGGCCGGCTGCCCGCCCGGCCCAGTTCGTCCCATACGTCGCCGGTCATGGTGAGGTCGAAATCGGGAAGAATGACAGCCCCTTGCGCGAGCTCGCTGACAACCCGCAGCAATTTCGCCAGCGCCGGCGAGGCGCTCGTCACCCCCGCCGCGACGATGGGCGTGGCCGGCGGCGCCGCCCGCCAGCGCGCAGCGGCATGGTCGAACAGGCGGTTGCGCCGCGAGGCCGCATCGAGCGCGCCCCACGCTTCCAGTTGGCTGAGCCAGCGCGCCTGCACCCGCGCGAACAGCCGCAGCGACGCCTGCCAGTGCCCGGACAAATCGCCCAGCAGGTCGAGCACGGCATCGCCGTAGAGCGCCTCGGGCGCGATATCCTCGACCAGCAGGCGGTCCATCGTCCGCCCCGCCTCGCGCGCGAGCCGCAGCAGCGTGGCGCCGCGCGGTGCACCCTCGCCCATTTCTTCGGCGATGATGGCGGCAAGCGCGAACAGCCGTCGCTGCGGATCGACTGCCGGGGGGATATCGGCTCCGCCCAAGGGGTCGAGCAGCATCCCCAGCGTCTCGTCGAGATCGAGGTCGCCCACCACTGCCATGCGCGGCATCAGCAGGCCCGAAGCGCCATCTGCGCCGTAATGGCGCACGAAGGCCTCGGCGATGGTCCGTCGCGCCCGTGTCGAGGGCAGCAGCAGCGTCAGGCGGGCGAGACCCAGCCCTTCCTCGGCATAGCGGGGCACCAGCCCGGCCACCAGCGCATCGGCAAAACCGCGGTGGGCGGCGATGGAAAAGACCTTTGGCCGGTGCGGCATGGCCGCGCTGTCAGCCACCCCGCAGGGCCTCCTCGGTCGGGGCGATATGCGCCGGAGTTCCGACCTCGTACCATTCGCCGGTAAAGGCGGTGCCGTAAAGGCGACCTTCGGCGATGGCGCGATCCCACAGGAGATTGGTCGAAAAGGCGCCTTCGGGCGCCTCGCGCAGCAGGCGGTGCGACACCAGCTGGATCCCGGTGAAGATGAAGGGCGCGATGCGGCCGGGCAGCTTGCGCGACAGCCGACCCGCGCCGTCCATGTAGAAATCGCCCGTACCGTCGAAGTTGAAGGCGCGGGCATGGCTGACCACCAGCAGCAGCGCGTCCATCGCCTGCGGGTCCCAGCGGGCCGACAGCTCGGCAAGGGCATTGCGCGGGCCGTCCAGCCAGATGCTGTCGGCATTGCAGGCGAAGAACGGGTCGGGCAGCAGTCCCGCCGCCCGCGCCTTGACCATGCCGCCGCCGGTTTCGAGCAGCGCCGCGCGCTCGTCTGAGAAGGTGATCTTGGGCATGGCGCGCGGGGCGACATGCGCTTCGATGGCGTCGGCGAGGTAATGGACGTTGACCACCGCCCTGGTCACGCCGGCGTCTTCCAGCCGGTCGAGCGCGCGGTCGATCAGCGGTTTGCCGAGTACCCGCACCAGCGGCTTGGGCGTGGTCGCGGTCAGCGGACGCATCCGCTTGCCCAGCCCGGCCGCCATCAGCATGGCGGTATCGGAGGCGAGCGGCGCGGTCATGCCAGGGCGCCCCCGCCAGAGCGGCGGATCCCCTCGGGAATATTGACCGCGAACCAGTCGGCCACCGGGGCCAGCGCCGGGTGGGCGAGATCGCGTTCGAGCAGCGCCCAGACACGCGGAATCATCCCGAGATAGCGATCCTTGCCGTCGCGCCGAGAGAGGCGGACGAAAATGCCCACGATCTTGGCGTTGCGCTGCGCGCCCAGCCGCGCGTAATCGCCAGCGAAATCATCGCCCGGCGCCGCATTGGCGACATAGCGGGCGAGCATTTCGGACTCCAGCGGCTCGGACACGTCGCGGCGCGCGTCCTGCAGCAGGCTGACGAGATCGTAGGCCGGGTGCCCGACCAGCGCGTCCTGGAAATCGATCAGCCCCTGCGCGCCATCAGGCGGCAGCATGATGTTCTCGGCATGGTAATCGCGCAGGACGGTAACGCCCGGCTGCTGGCGGGACATGACCGGGTCCAGCACCGCGTCCCATGCTCGCACCCAGCCTTCCTCGTCCACCGCAAGCCCGGCGGCGGGGCAGTACCACTCGGTAAACAGCCCGGCTTCGCGCTGGTAGACCGCCATGTCGTAAGGCGGGAACGGACCTGGCGGCAGGCGATGCAGCGCCACCAGCGCATCGACCGCGGCGGCGTAGATCGCCCGCTCGTCCTGCGGGTGGGCATCGATCCATTCGCGCACCCGCTCGTCACCGAAATCCTCGGTCAGCACCCAGCCCGCATCTGCGTCTTCGGCAAGGATGGCAGGCGCGCGCAGCCCGTTCTCGCCCAGCCAGCGCGCGACGTGAAGGAAGGGCGCGGGGTCTTCGTGCGGCGGCGGGGCGTGCATCAGCATCGCGCTCTCGCCATCGCGGCGCAGGCGGAAATAGCGGCGGAAGGAGGCATCGCCCGGCAGCGGCGCGACCGCCGCGCCGTCCCAGCCGGCGGTTGCGAGGAATCGGTGAAGCCCCTCGGGCAAGGTCGCGCTCATGGCATCCGCCCTAGCCAGTCCGCCCCGCCGCGGGCAATGGCCCGCCGGCCTTGTCCCGCCTTTTCCAGCGCGATCGCGAGGCAGGCTGCCTCATGCGCGAAACCGCCCGCACGCTCGGGCCATTCGGCGATGAGCGCGGCGCCCGCGCGGTAATCCTCGAGCCCGATCTCCTCCGCCTCGGCCGGGTCTTCGAGGCGGTAGAAATCGGCGTGCACCACGCGCGGCGCCAGGTGATCGTAAGTCTCGACGATCGTGAAGGTCGGCGACGGCACCTCGCCCTCGTGACCGAGAGCCGCGAGGACGGCGCGCGCCAGCGTGGTCTTGCCAGTCCCGAGATCGCCGCTCAGCGCCACCACGTCGCCGGCGCGCAGGACCGCCGCGATCCGCGCGCCCAGCGCCTCCATTGCGGCGAGGTCGGGCAGTTCGACGATCATGGCAGGGTGATCGTCGCCGTCGTCCCGGCGCTGCGACTGCTGGCGATCTCGAGCGTGCCACCATGCGCTTCGAACAGGCTGTCGAAAGTGGCAGTGCGGGTGCGCAGCAGCGTGTCGCG
>ERZ1066122.2281-NODE-2281-length-13022-cov-9.706871_pt1 | contig 13022 bp, 11 predicted proteins | sample MGYA00382769_ERZ1066122 | MGnify/ENA primary metagenome ERZ1066122 (study PRJEB33369, sample SAMEA5778352) | biofilm metagenome | biome: Industrial cooling water; feature: Water cooling tower basin; material: Biofilm | place: United Arab Emirates | collected...
CGCACGGCGAGCAGCGTGTCGTTGTTGGCATAGCGGAAGCGCGTGCCGGGCACCGCTTCGAGCGGCCAATGCGTCGCCTCCTGCAGCACGGTGGTGGCCCCGGTGTAGAGCGCGTCCGTGCGGTTGCCCGCCGTTTCGGTGTGCAGGCCGCTCGCCATGCGGAGCAGCTGGTCGAGCGTGATCGACCCGCGCGGATCAGCCGCCCAGCTCCATTCAGGAATGTTGGCGGGCCGGGCGGGATCGAGATAGCGCTGTCCATAGGCGATGCCGATCAGCGTGCCCGTGATGCTCTTTGCGACCGACCAGGTGCGGTTGGACACGGTTGGGCCGAAGCCGTCGGCGTACCGCTCCGCGACGAGGCGACCGTCGCGCACGATCACGACACCGGTGGTGCGCCCTTCCGCGAAGGCGCGGCTCATCAGCGCCGCCATCGCGGGATTGGGGCGGGGCGCACGCACCGCGTCGCCCATGGGCCAGGGCCGCGGGTCGAGCGCGGGCGGGGCGATCCGATCGAAGCGCGAGGCCGGCTCCGCCGCGGGTGCGCCGATCGGCTGGGTGGTGCAGCCGAGCCCAGCGCGCCAGCTTGCGTGGCGGGGCGGCAGGGCCGGGTCGAACGGCACCTCCACCGTGCGCGCGGCCTGGTCGACGCGGGCGGGCAGGGCCGAGACGAGCGGCTGATACTCCGGGTAGATGCCGGTCAGCTCGAGCGCCTCGATCTGCGCCTGGGTGCGGCCGGCGTTCCACAGGCCCGAGCAGAGGAAGGCTGCCTTGTAGCCCGCGGCGAGTGCGCGCTGGTAGATGGTGGGCTCGGTGGCGTGGGCGGGGGTGGCGAGACACAGCAGTGCTCCGGCGAAGGCCGGAGCCCATGGTCGACCAGAGCTCCGGCCTTCGCCGGAGCGCACCCTAACCTTCCGCCGCATCGCGCTTTGCACGCCTGAGTTCCTCCCAATAGGCCAGCCGCTCGGCCACGCGCTTTTCGAAGCCGCGGTCCGTCGGCGTGTAATAGGTCTGCGCGGCCATGCCGTCCGGCCAATAATCGGCCCCGGAGAAACCGTCCGGCCGGTCATGGTCATACGCGTAGCCGCGGCCATAGCCGATGTCCTTCATCAGCTTGGTGGGGGCGTTCAGAATATGGGCCGGGGGCATCAGCGATCCGGTGTCGCGGGCGCTTTTCAGGGCCGCCTTCTGGGCCCGGTAGGCGGCGTTCGATTTGGGCGCCGTCGCCAGGTAGAGACAGGCCTGGACGATCGCGAGCTCGCCTTCCGGCGAGCCGAGGAAATCATAGGCTTCCTTGGCCGCCAGGCATTGCACCAGCGCCTGCGGATCGGCGAGCCCGACATCCTCGCTCGCGAAGCGGACCAGCCGCCGCAGCACGTAGAGCGGCTCTTCCCCTGCCACCAGCATGCGCGCGAGATAGTAAAGCGCGGCCTGTGGGTCGGAACCGCGCAGGCTTTTGTGGAGGGCGGATATGAGATTATAGTGGCCCTCCCGGTCCTTGTCGTAGACGGCCAGGCGCCGATGCAGCAGCGCCGACAGGCCCGCGGGATCGAGCGGCGCGTCGAGAGCGACCGAAAACAGCGTCTCCACCTGGTTGAGGAGAAAGCGGCCGTCGCCGTCGGCGCTCGCGATCAGCGCTGCGCGGGCGTCGGCCGTGAGCGGCAGCGGCCGGCCTTCTGCTGCCTCGGCGCGGTCGAGCAGCGTGGCGAGGGCAGCGGCGTCCAGCCGGTGGAGAATCAGCACCTGCGCCCGGGACAACAAGGCAGCGTTGAGCTCGAACGACGGATTCTCGGTGGTCGCGGTATCCTTAAAGAAGGTGCCGTCTTCCACATAGGGCAGGAAACCGTCCTGCTGGGCACGGTTGAAGCGGTGGATCTCGTCCACGAAGAGCAGCGTCGCGTGGCCGGCGCGGGCCTGGTCGCGGGCGGCGGCGAACACCTTCTTGAGCTCGGCGACGCCCGAGAAAACCGCCGAGATCGCCTCGAAGCGGAGGCCGACGGCATCGGCGAGCAGCCGCGCGATCGTCGTCTTGCCGGTGCCCGGCGGCCCCCACAGGATGATCGAGGCAAGCCGCCCGGCGGCGACCATGCGGCCGATCGCGCCGTCCGGCCCGGTCAGATGCTCCTGCCCGACCACATCCGCCAGGCTGCGCGGCCGCAGCCGCTCGGCAAGCGGCACCGGGGCGGGCGTGTCGGAGGCGAAGAGATCGTCCATCGCGCCCTGCATAAAGGCTTTTCGCCGCACGCGAAGACGGGAAGACGCGAACCCGCAACGGAGACGCGCCGGATCCCGCCGCGGCCTCGCCGCTCCGTCCGACGTCCCTTTCGCCTCCGCCAGACGTCGCGTGAACCGCCAACTTGCCTCGCGTGCCCGGGCGGACTAAATGGCAGTCAAGGCTCGGCCGCTCCGTGAGGGGCGGCCCTATTTATTTCCGGAGGAACTCTTGGCACAGCCGCTGATGCCGCATGCGACCGCTTCCTGGCTGGTCGAGAACACCGCGCTCACTTTCCAGCAGATCGCCGACTTCTGCGGGCTCCACATCCTCGAGGTGCAGGCCATCGCCGACGACACCGCGGCGACCAAGCTGACGGGGCGCGATCCGGTGCGGGCGCACGAGCTGACGATGGAGGAGATCGAAAAAGGCCAGCGCGATCCCGATTACCGGTTGCAGATGCAGAAGGGGCCGGAGCAGATCCGCCGCACCAAGGGCCCGCGCTACACCCCGGTCTCCAAGCGGCAGGACAAGCCGGACGGCATCGCCTGGATCATCCGCAACCATCCCGAAGTCTCGGACGGCGCGATCTCGAAGCTGATCGGCACCACCCGCACGACGATCGCCGCGATCCGCGACCGCACGCACTGGAACATCGCGAACATCCAGCCCAAGGATCCGGTGACGCTGGGTCTCTGCTCGCAGCGCGAGCTCGACGCGGTGGTCGCAAAGGCCGCCAAGGCGGCCGGCCTCGACGCGCCGGTCGACCAGCGCCTGGCCGGCGACCGCGAAGCCCTGATCGAAGAGCTGCGGGCCGAGCGCGAGCGGGCCGCCCGTGACGCCGACGCCGCGGCGGACGGTGTGCTGCCGGCAGCGGAGCAGCCGCGTTTCGTCGATCCGTTCAAGCGCTGAGGTGGCGGCACCGCCCCGTTTTCCGGAGCACCGCCCCGCGGCGACCCGCCACAAGGGGCTGACCTATCCGTTCGGCGATCAGGTTCCGGCGACCGGGGAGGTGCTGCGCGTCGCCGACGGCATCGACTGGATCCGGCTGCCGCTCGGCGGGCCGCTCGGCCACATCAACGTCTGGGCTGCCGAAGAGGAGGGCGGCCAGGCGCTGATCGATACCGGTGTGCCGTCCGATCCGTGCAAGGCGGCGTGGCGGAGCCTGTTCGCCGGCGCGCTTGCCGGCCGGCCCGTCACGCGGGTGATCTGCACCCATCTCCATCCCGATCATGTCGGCCTGGCCGGCTGGCTCTGCCGCAAGCATGGTGTCGATCTCTGGATGACGCGCGGCGAATATCTGACCGCGCGGCTGCTCGCCGTCGATGCCCGGGCGGAGCCGCCCGAGGATGCCGTCCGCCTGTGGCGCGGTGCCGGCTGGACCGACGCGCAGATCGACCAGCAGAAAACGAAGGGCTGGGGGATGTTCGCGGCCGCCGTCCACCGGCTGCCGGAGGGATATCGCCGGGTGTCGGCGGGGGACCGGCTCGGCCGCTGGCGGGCCGTGATCGGCAGCGGCCACAGCCCGGAGCACCTCTGTCTCGTCGACGAGACCCATGGCGTGCTGGTCGCCGGCGATCAGGTGTTGCCGCGGATCAGCTCGATCGTCTCCGTGTCGATCCTGGAGCCGGGCGCCGATCCGCTCGGCGAATGGCTGGCCTCGATTGCCCGGCTCCGTGCGGAGCTGCCCGGCGACCTTCTGGTGCTGCCGGCGCACGGTGCCGTCTTCACCGGCCTCCACGCCCGCCTCGATGCCCTGGCAGAGGGCCATGCCCGGTCGCTGGACCGGCTGCGCGCACGGCTTGCGGAGGCGCCGGCGCGGGCCGTCGACCTGTTCGGGCTGATGTTCGCGCGCCGCATCGACGACACGCTGCTCGGCATGGCGACCGGCGAAACGCTCGCCCATCTCCGCCATCTCGAGCTGCAGGGCGCGATCGCCCGCGAAGCTCGCGACGGCGTCTGGTGGTGGTGCCCCGCCTGATCCGGGAGCGGCCGCATGGCTTCGGTCAGCAGGCGCGCCGAACGCGCGGCGCGGCGGCCAGCGTCATCCGGATCAAGCTCAGCACCGAATCCGCGGTCTCGCCGCTGTCCCGAGCATCGGGGGCTGGCGATCCGCCGCGCCGCCATCTCGCGGCGATCAGACGGAACGCCAGCAAGCCGATCGTTGCTCCGCCGGCGCCAAGATAGAGGGCGGCGATCCGTGACGACAGCGCCCGGAGATCCGGAGCGCCAGCGGGAACGCCGCCGGGCTCCGGTGGCGCCATCGCCAGCCATGACGCGGTCAGGAACACAATCGCGTGGCCGACCAGCACGGTTAAGGTCAGGCGATCTTTGAGAAAGCCGAGCGCTGCCCATGCAGTCACGCAGACACCCAGGGACAGTCCGATCTGATATTGGCCGAAGAACAGGCGGCGGCCGGAAAGATCGTAGAGAATATGTCCGTTCAGGATCAGCAACAGGGCGGCCGCCAGAACGAAACGGTGCCAGGACATCGTGGACGCCTCCGCATTCAGCAGTCCCGATGTTTCGCAAACCCGTCCGGGGAACCAAAGATACGTAGAAATGCGGGGGGCGCCTCAGCGGGCGCCTCAGCCGGCCGGCGGGTCGGGTGCGGGGACGCTCCTCAGAGCGCCGCGCCTGCCCCCATCAGCGTCGGGAAAAAGCCTTCATGGGCGGCGCGAAGCTCGTCCAGGCCGATCGCGCAGTCCCGGTCCGGCCGCTCGAAGATGATGCGGTTCCGGATCGTCCGGCCGAGCGGTTCGACCGGCACGCCAGCGCGGTCGGCGGCGGCAAGAAAGTCCATCAGCGCCCAGTCGGACACCGTCACCACATAGACGCCCTGTTCCTCGGCGAAGAAGGAGCGGTTGCAGCTGAACGGCTGCGGCTTGTCGATGAGGATGCCGAGATTCCCGGCCAGCGCCATTTCGGCGACGGTGACCGCGATGCCGCCGTCCGAGACGTCGTGGCAGGCGGTGATCTGGCCTTCAGCGATCGCCGCGCGGATGAAATCGCCGGTGCGCCGCTCCATCGCCAGATCGACCGTCGGCGGCGGCCCGTCTTCGATCCCGTGGATTTCGCGCAGCCAGAGCGACTGGCCGAGCTCGCCCTTCCTCTCGCCGACGACGAGGACGAGATCGCCGAACGCCTTGAACGCGATCGTCATCGCCTTGCGCCAGTCGGGAAGCAGGCCGACCGCACCGATCGCCGGGGTCGGCAGGATCGCCGATCCGCCGCCCGTCGCCTTGCTTTCGTTGTAAAGCGAGACATTGCCGGAGACGATCGGCATGTCGAGCGCCGTGCATGCCTCGGCCATGCCTTCGATGCAGCCGACGAACTGGCCCATGATCTCGGGGCGCTGCGGATTGGCGAAGTTCATGCAGTCGGTGGCGGCAAGCGGCTTTGCGCCGACGGCGGTCAGGTTGCGCCAGGCTTCCGCGATCGCCTGTTTGCCGCCTTCGACCGGATCGGCAAAGCAGTAGCGCGGCGTGCAATCGGTGGTGATCACAAGCGCCTTGTTCGTGCCGTGGACGCGCACCACCGCGGCGTCGCCGCCCGGGCGCTGGACGGTGTCGGCACCGACCATGTGGTCATACTGCTCCCAGATCCAGCGCCGGCTGGCGAGATCGGGCGAGCCCATCAGCTTCTTCAGATCCGCGGCGATGTCGACGCTGTCGGGGATGAACTGGAGCGGCGCGCGCTTCGGCGTCGGGACCCAGGGCCGGTCGTAGCAGGGGGCATCGTCGCCGAGCGGGCCGAGCGGAATGTCGGCCGCCGTCTCGCCGCGCCATTTGAGGACCAGCCGGCCGGTGTCGGTGATCCGGCCGATCACCGCAAAGTCCAGCTCCCATTTGCGGAAGATCGCTTCCGCCTCGGCCTCGCGGCCGGGCTTCAGCACCATCAGCATCCGTTCCTGGCTTTCGGACAGCATCATTTCATAGGGCGTCATGCCGTCCTCCCGGCAGGGCACAGCGTCCATGTCGAGCTCGATGCCGACGCCGCCCTTGGAGGCCATCTCGACCGAGGAGGAGGTGAGGCCGGCCGCGCCCATGTCCTGGATGGCGACGATCGCGTCCGATGCCATCAGCTCCAGGCACGCTTCGATCAGCAGCTTCTCGGTGAACGGATCGCCGACCTGCACGGTCGGCCGCTTTTCCTCGGTGTCGTCGGAGAAATCGGCCGAAGCCATGGTCGCGCCGTGAATGCCGTCCCGGCCGGTCTTGGAGCCGACATAGACGACCGGATTGCCGATGCCGGCGGCGGCCGAATAGAAGATCTTGTCGGTCGCGGCGATGCCGACGGTCATCGCGTTCACAAGGATGTTGCCGTCATAGGCGCGGTGGAAATTCACTTCGCCGCCCACGGTCGGCACGCCGACGCAATTGCCATAGCCGCCGATCCCGTGGACCACGCCGGCGATCAGGTGGCGCATCTTCGGGTGGTCCGGACGGCCGAAGCGGAGTGCGTTCAGGTTCGCGATCGGCCGCGCGCCCATCGTGAACACGTCGCGCAGGATGCCGCCGACCCCGGTTGCCGCGCCCTGATAAGGCTCGATGTAGGAGGGGTGATTGTGGCTCTCCATCTTGAAGATGGCGGCCAGGCCGTCGCCGATGTCGACCACGCCCGCATTCTCGCCCGGCCCCTGGATCACCTGCGGGCCGGTGGTCGGCAGCTTCTTCAGGTGGATGCGGGAGGATTTGTACGAGCAATGCTCCGACCACATCACCGAAAAGATGCCGAGCTCGGTCAGATTCGGCGTGCGGCCAAGCGCGGCCAGGACGCGCTGATATTCCTCGGGAGAGAGGCCGTGTTCGGCGACGAGTTCGGGCGTGATCGCGGACATGCGCCGCGCCTTAGCCGGGCGACCCGCGAATGCAAAGCCGGCGCGGTGCGGCGGCGGCCGATGCGAGACGGCGGGGTCAGGCGCTTTTGCGCGCCTCCCCCAGCATCAGGTCGATCGCCGCCTTGGGGGCCGGCCGGCCGAACAGGAAGCCCTGGCCGACGGCACAGCCATGCTGGCGCAGGAACTGGGCCTGGCGGTGCGTTTCGATCCCTTCGGCGACGACGGTCATGCCGAGGCCCTGGCTCAGCCGGATGATCGCGGAGACGATCGCCGCGCTGTCTTCGCCCTGTTCGCCGAACAGGTCGACAATGAAGCTGCGGTCAATCTTCAGCGAATCGACCGGGATCTCCCGCAAATGGGTGAGCGAGGCATAGCCGGTGCCGAAATCGTCGAGCGAGATCCCGAAGCCCGCCTGCTTCAGCTCAGCGATCATTTCCCCGACGAGCGGCGCCGAGCGGCCGACGAAGACGCCTTCGGTCACTTCGATGACCAGCCGCTCGCGCGGGATGCCGGCGCCGTCGCTGTGATTGATCAGCCGGTTGATGAAATCGCGATTGCGGAACTCGGCGGCCGAGGCGTTGATCGAGATCTTGCCGCAGTCCAGCCCCTTGTCGCGCCAGTCGATCATGTCGGCAATCACCATGTCCAGCATCGCGATGCCGATCGCCTCGGCGACTTCGAAATCGTTGAACGCCTCGGCGATGGTGCCGGGCAGGCAGATCTGGCCGTTGCGGTCGCGCCGCCGGAGCAGCGTCTCGAAGCCGATGATCTCGCCGGTGTCGAGCGAGATCTGGGGCTGGTAATAGGGCATCAGCCGGTTGTTCTCGACCGCTTCCCGTCCGATGTTGATCATCGCGACGCGGCGCTGCATCGCATTCTTCATCGACGGCTCGAAGCCGAGATAGCGGCCGCGGCCGGCATTCTTCGCTTCGTAGAGCGCGATGTCGGCGTGCTTGAACAGTTCGGATGCGGACTGGGCCGTCACCGGGTAGATCGCCCAGCCGGCGCTCGTCCGGCAATCAAAGTCGCGCCCGTCCAGGCGAAGCGGCGTCTTCAGCTGCTGGAAGATCTGCTCGATCAGCTCGTCCACGATTTCCGGCCGCGCGAGATTGGGCAGCAGGATCGCGAATTCGTCGCCGCCCAGCCGGGCGATGGTCGCTTCGATGCAGATCGTCTCGCGCAGGATCCGGGCGAATTGCTGGAGCAGCCGGTCGCCCGCGTCGTGACCGAAAATGTCGTTCACGTCCTTGAAGTTGTCGAGGTCGATCATGATCAGCCCGACGCGGCTCAGATCGCGGCTCGCGCGCTCGATCAGGTCGTCCAGCCGCCGGTTGAACAGCGCGCGGTTCGGCAGCCCGGTCAGCGCGTCATGCTCGGCCGCCCAGCGGGTCTCGATTTCCTGCAGTACGACTTCGTGAATGTCTTCGGTATAGCCATACCATTGCAGGATCTCGCCATCGCGGTTGCGGCGCGGAAAGGCCTGGGAGCGCACCCAGCGATACTCGCCGCTTGCAGCACGCAGGCGGACGCGGACGTCAAGCCGGCTGCCGGTCAGCATCGCCTGGCCCACCGCCATCTGCATCGGCTCCACATCGTCCGGGTGGAGAACCTTCATCCAGCCGACGAAGCCGAGCGCTTCGTCCCGGCTCAGCCCCACCATCTGGAGATAGCGGTCGGTGACGCGCGTGATCCCGCGCCCCGCCTCGGCCAGCCAGGGCAGCTGCGGGTTGAGCTCGACCGTGTACCAGAGATGCTCGACCTGATCGTGGAGATGCTCGATCCGCAGCCGATCTTCGGTGCGGTCGAGGATCGCGGCCTCGATGCCGCCCTGGGCGGCCGCCGCGACTCGCAGCTCGAGATAAAGCTCGCCCTCGTCGGGGAGGCGGAAGCGCACCGGCACGATGATCGGCGCATTCTGCACGGCATTGCGGCCCGCGTGGATCAGGGCATGGCGGCCGGCGCGTTCCAGCCGGCGCAGCAGCGCCCGCAGCGGCACGGCCGCCGGCTGGCCGAGCAGGCGCCGGGCGCGCGAGCAGAGCCGGACCGGTGCGCCGGCGCCGGCCCAGCTGGCGCCTGCCAACTCCGCCAGCGCGGCCAGGCGTGCGGGGGGGACGGAGCCGGCCGGCATCCGGCCGCCTCCGTGCCGACCCCGGCCGGATCCGGACGCCTGATCGGTCTCGCGCATGGTTCGGGCCTAGGCCAACAGTCTTAAGGACTGCTTACCCATGTCTGCGCCGGCGATCCGTGAACGCAATTTTAACGGTGAATGCACCATTCCGGACCCATCTGGAGTTGTGGAGCTTATGCCCGCCGGCGTCGCGCCTTCCTCGTTCGTTCGTCCGGACCCGAAGCCGGTCCTGCCCGGTGCGCTTCTGCTCACCGCGCCGGACATTGCCGCGCTCACCGATCGTCTCGCCGAAACGCTCGCCCATGAAGGAGTGGGCGGGCATTTGTGCGTGCGCCTCGCGGACGGCAGCGAGACGCCGCTGTTCGGCGACCGGCCGGCGCTGTTCGCCAAGCGACGCAGCGCGCAAGTCCGGCGCATCGCGGGCGGGCTGGGCCAGCGGGAGGAGCTCCAGCTGCTGGTCGAGGCGCCGGCCACTCCGCTCACGCGCGCGGCCGAGGCGCGGCTGGAGGGCTATGCGCAGCTCTATCTCGCGCGGGCGGCGCTGCTCCGCGAAAAGGCGAACGACATCGCAACCGGCTGTCCGCTCAGCCTGCGTCAGCGGGTGCTGCTCGGTCGGATGCTGGCCGGCCACCCGCTCGCCCGCACCGCCGATGCGCTCGGCATCAGCGTCGCCGCCGCACGCAGCCATCTGGACGATGCGCTGCCGGCCCTGGGCGTCGCCACCCGCGCGGAAGCGGTCGCCAAGGCGGCGCGCTGCGGCTGGCTGATCGTTTCGCTGCCCAGCTCCGGCCTTTAAGTTTGCGAAAAATTTGGTAAAGCGTTCGCGCGGGCACAGCGCTGCCCGCGCCGGGGGGCGCGTTCATGCTGCATATCGTCACGAAGCGAAACCGCGAGCTTTACCGTGACGAAATGGCCGATCTCTTCCGCATCCGGAAGACGGTGTTCGTCGATGATCTCGGCTGGCAGCTGCCGGTCACGAACGGGCTCGAAATCGACCGCTATGACGATGATCGCGCGGTCTACGGCCTCGCCTTCGATGCTGCGGGGCGGGTCACGATGGGCGCGCGCTACCGGCCGACCGACGACCACGCGATGCTGACGGATGTCTTCCCCCATGCGGTCGACCCGCGCTTCGGCCCGGTGACCGGCCCGGAGGTCTGGGAGATCACCCGCGGCATGTGCCTCGAAAGCGGGCGCCAGCCGCACAATCTGATGCGCCGGGCGATCCAGGCGCTGGCGCCGATCGAATATGCGCTGGCCCATGGCGTGCGCTGGCTGATCGCCTTTGCCGAAGTCCGGCTGGTGCCGCTCGCGATCGCGATGGGCTGGCGGGTCGAGTTGCTCGGCGAGCCGACGCCGTTCGGCGAAGGCGTCGGCATCGCCTTTCGGATTGAAGTGTCCGAAGACGCGGTGCGCCAGATCCGCGAGGAATTCGGGCTGCCGACGCCCTGCTATGTCGAGCTGGCGCCGCGGCCCGGGGATGCGCGCGATGTCCACAGCCGGGCGGCGGAAATGGCGCATCGTGTGCCCGGGCTGGCCGCCAGCCTGCCGCAGGCGGGCGACCGCCGGGTGGTCGGCGACATGCTGTTGCGCGGGGCGCGGCGCTCGCGGCTGGACACTCGCGCCCTGGCGTGGGTGCGGCGGAATGCCGGCCCGGCCGCGCCGGCAATGGAATCCCAGGTGCGGGCCTGAGGCCGGGGGAAAGCGCTGGCGCTCGGCCCCCGGCCGCGCCTGATCAGCTGCGGCAGGTCTGGGCGGCGCCGCCCTTGACGGCGATCTCGACCGCCTCGCCGGAGCCGGAGACGGAATATCCCTCGGCAGTCATCGGCTGGCCGGCCTCCGCCGCCTTGACCAGAGTCGGCGCGCCGCCCTTTTCGGTGCGGATGTTCGCCGATTTGTCGTCGGCAAGGAAATCCACATAGACGATCGAATTGTCCTTGCAGCGATAGATCACGCTGTCCTTCACCGCCGGCGGCAGCTCGACCGGTGCCGCATTCGCCAGCACGTCCGCCATCGGATCCGGATTGGTGTTGATCACTTCGGGCTCGGAGGCGTCGCCGCATGCCGCGAGCGCAGCAGCGAGAGCAAGGGCGGAAAGGGGCGCGAATCGTTTCATAGCCCATTCGCTTTCGCGGGCGCAGCATGGGAGGTCAAGGGCCGTGCGTGCGTGAAACAATCTGTGGCGGCGGACGCAACGCAGCCGCGGCGGCTCAAGGAGAGATCGCCCGCCACGCCGCCTGCTTGGCCGCGATCGGGACCGCATGGGCAGGGCTGCTGGAGGGCAGGCGCAACAGCCGGAACCGGCCAGCCGCTTCGCCAAGCTGGGCGATGCCGATCCGCGCCGCCGTCGCCCCGTTGAAGGCGATCGTCCGGAGCGCCGGCAGCGTGCCGACGAACGCGCGAAGATCGTTCGGCGCGGGCGCGCGGATCGCCGCATCGAGGCTGCCGTGGCGGGCGGCGTCTGCGATCACGTCCCACAGTCCGATGCCGGCGGCCTGGAGGGCGGCGATCCGCGCCGGATAGTCGAGCGTCGCGAGCGGTCGGCCGACCGCGTCGCCGACCAGCGTCCAGAACTGGTTGCGCGGATGGGCATAATAGCGGCCCGCCGCCAGCGAGGCGGCGCCCGGCAGGCTGCCCAGGATCAGGAGGCGTGTGTCCGGCCCGGCGATGGGCGGAAAGGAAGCGTGGCGCACCCGGCCGGAAATGCCCGCTTGGTGCCGGCAAAGACAAGCCTGCTTGCCGCGGACGGCAGGCGCGCCTACCTCCGGACCATGACTGTTCCGGACACGTTGGCGCTCATCGGCAACACGCCGCTCGTGCGGCTGAAGGGGCCGAGCGCCGCCACCGGCTGCGACATCTTCGGCAAGTGCGAGTTCGCCAATCCGGGTGCCTCGGTCAAGGACCGCGCGGCACTCGGCATCATCGAGGATGCGGAGGAAAAAGGCCTGATCGGGCCGGGCGGCACGATCGTCGAGGGGACCGCCGGTAACACCGGCATCGGCCTCGCGCTGGTCGGCAATGCGAAGGGCTATCGCACGATCATCGTGATGCCGGAGACGCAGAGCCGGGAGAAGATGGACACGCTGCGCGCGCTCGGTGCGGAGCTGGTGCTGGTGCCGGCGGCGCCCTATTCGAGCCCCTGCCACTTCGTCCACACCTCACGCCGCATCGCGGAGGAGACGCCGAACGCCTTCTGGGCGAACCAGTTCGACAATGTCGCGAACCGCCGCGCCCATGTCCACGGCACCGCCGAGGAAATCTGGCAGCAGATGGACGGCCGGATCGACGGCTTCACCTGCGCCGTCGGGACGGGCGGCACGCTGGCCGGCGTCGGCCTCGGGCTCAAGGCGCGCAACCCGGATGTCACCATCGCGCTCACCGACCCGCACGGCGCGGCGCTTTTCAACTGGTTCGCGCATGGCGAGCTGAAGTCGGAAGGGTCGAGCGTCGCCGAGGGGATCGGCCAGGGCCGGATCACCGCCAATCTGGATGGCGCGCCGATCGACACCCAGTTCCGCATCTCCGACGCCGACGGTCTTGCCCAGGTCCATGCGCTGCTGAGCGAAGAGGGGCTTTGCCTCGGCCTGTCCTCGGGCATCAACGTCGCGGGCGCGATGGCGCTCGCGCGGCAGCTCGGCCCCGGCCGGCGCATCGTCACCATCCTTTGCGACACCGGCTTCCGCTATCTGTCGACGCTCTACAATCCGGAATGGCTCGCGACCAAGGGGCTGGCCCCGCCACCCTGGCTCCGTGCCGCCTGAGCGGTTGGCGGCGGCGGGCGCGACGAACCCTTTTTGTTGCAGTTGCGCCAAACGTCGCTAGATTCGCAGGCCATGCCTGAAGAC
>ERZ1066122.2284-NODE-2284-length-12993-cov-7.707064_pt1 | contig 12993 bp, 15 predicted proteins | sample MGYA00382769_ERZ1066122 | MGnify/ENA primary metagenome ERZ1066122 (study PRJEB33369, sample SAMEA5778352) | biofilm metagenome | biome: Industrial cooling water; feature: Water cooling tower basin; material: Biofilm | place: United Arab Emirates | collected...
AGCTGCGGGATGGCGGCGACGGGCGCGACATTGTCGAAGGTGAGGCCGTGCCCGGCGTGCGGCTCGATCCCGTTCTTGGTTGCCAGCGCCGCCGCGTCCGCCAGGCGCTTCAACTCGGCCTCGCGGCCGTCTGACGGAAGGTGCGCGTACCGGCCGGTGTGGAACTCCACGACGGGAGCCTTCAACCGGATTGCGGCGTCGATCTGCGCCGGCTCCGGCTCGATGAACAGGCTGACGCGGATGCCCGCTCCGCCAAGCCGATCGACGAAGTAAGCGAGGTGGTTGTGCTGTCCGGCCGCGTCGAGCCCGCCCTCCGTGGTCCGCTCCTCGCGCCGCTCCGGGACGATGCACGCGGCATGCGGCCGGTGGCGCAGCGCGATCGCCAGCATCTCCTCGGTTGCCGCCATCTCCAGGTTGAGCGGGATGGTGAGGCGCTCATTCAGCCGCGCGATGTCGTCGTCGGTGATGTGCCGCCGGTCCTCGCGCAGGTGAGCGGTAATCCCGTCGGCGCCGGCATCGGCCGCGGCGAAGGCTGCGCGGACCGGATCGGGATGCTCCCCCCCGCGCGCGTTGCGGATGGTGGCGACGTGATCGATGTTGACGCCGAGACGCAGATGCCCGCTCATCGGCTCACGCCGCCGCCCTGCTGCCGGGCTTGACCGCGGGTATCCCGGCCAGCGAGGGCGGCAGGTCGTCGGCGGCGTAGGTCGGGACATCGATGCGGATCAGCGGCGTGAATGGAACACCGAGGTCGACGGTGCCTCCGGAGCGGTCGACCAGCGCCGCTGCGCCCACCACCCTGGCGCCTTCCGCTTCCACCGCCGCGATCGCCTCGCGCGATGACAGCCCCGTCGTGACCACATCCTCCACCAGCAGCACGCCGGTGCCGGGCTCCAGACGAAAGCCGCGGCGCAGTTCGAAGGTGCCGCCGGGGCGCTCGACGAACATGGCCGGCCGGCCGAGCGCGCGGCCCATCTCGTGGCCGATGATCACGCCTCCCATGGCCGGTGAGACGACCGCGTCGATCCGCTCGCGAACGCCGCTCGGCAGCTTGGCTGCCAGCGCCTGTGCCAGCCGCTCGGCACCACGCGGGTCCATCAGCACCCTGGCACATTGGAGGTAGCGAGGGCTGCGCAGGCCGGAGGAGAGGATGAAATGACCCTCCAGCAGCGCGTCGGCGGCGCGGAATTCCTCAAGGATCTGCTCGTCGGTCATTGCGCGTCCCGGCCCGTCTACCTAGATGCTGCATAGGCGCATTTCTGGAGCGGCTTCAACCGGTCGCAGCGCGGGCACAGAGTAGCGCTTGAGGCAAGCAGAGGCCGCGCCTATAAGGCCGCCGTTTCCTGGCGGCCCGGCTCGGGCTCCCATCATCGCAGACCTGTGACCGGGGTAAGAATGAAACTTCACGGATGGCTACTCGCTCTGGCTGCGGCCGGGCTCACTCCGGCAAGCGCCCAGGCGCCGCAGGAAGCCGCAGCCCAGGGGGCTGCCGCGCCCACCGCTGCACCATCGGCAGCCGCGGCCGCGCCCGCCCCGGCACCGGGTGCGGTGACCGATCCGACTCCGGGCGCGAGCGCCGTTGCGCCGGCCGCTCCTGGGGCCGCCGCCGCTCCGGCCTTCGACTATGCACCCGCCGAAGCTGGCGTGGGCATGCCGACTCCCTTCGCTACCGGAACGCAGACCCAGTTCACTCCGATCGGTATCGAGGGCGCGAACTTCCATAACCGGTGGCTGCTGTTGCTGTGCGCGGCCATCAGCCTCTTCGTCCTTGCATTGATGGTCTATGCGATCGTGCGGTATCGCCGGTCCGCCAACCCGGTCCCGTCCCGCACCAGCCACAACACCTTCGTGGAGGTTGTCTGGACGCTCGTGCCGGTGCTGATCCTGGTGGCGATCGCCATTCCCTCGATCCGCCTAATCCGGCATCAATATTCGCCGCCGCCTGCCGACCTGACGGTGAAGGTGATCGGCAACCAGTGGTACTGGACCTACCAGTATCCGGACAACGGCGGGTTCGAGATCGTCTCGAACATGCTCAAGGAAAAGAACGAGGTCGCTGCCGGCGCGCGGTTCCGTACGGACGCGGATGGGCCGCGCCTCCTCGCGGCTGACGAGCGGCTGGTGATCCCGGCGGGGGCAACCGTGAAGTTTATCGTTACCTCGAACGATGTGATCCACAGCTTCTTCGTTCCGGCTTTCTGGACCAAGATCGACGCCAACCCCGGCATTCTCAACGAAACCTGGGTGAAGGTGGATCGGCCGGGCGTTTACTTCGGCCAGTGCACCGAGCTGTGCGGCGCGCGTCATGCCTACATGCCGATCGCGGTCGAGGTGGTGACGCCTCAGCGCTTCGCCCAGTGGATCGCCTCGAAGGGTGGCACCATGCCGGGCGCCACACCGGCGGCCGCTCCGGACAGCACGGCCGCGACCGCCGTCACGCCTGCTGCGGTGGAGGCTGCTCCAGCACCGGCCGGGACCGGCGCCGCGCCGCCGACCAGCCCCACTCCGCCCGTTGCCGGAAACGGCCAGCCGGGCGTTGCCAATCGCGCCAACGACTGACCGATAGAGCGGACTAGAAAACCATGGCCACTACCGCAGACACCCTCCCGCTCCAGGCTCACGAGAGCCACGATGCGCATCATCACGACGCGGACCACAAGCCGGGCTTCTTCGCCCGCTGGTTCATGTCGACCAACCACAAGGACATCGGCACGCTCTACCTGATCTTCGCCATCGTCGCGGGGATCATCGGCGGTGCCATTTCCGGCATCATGCGGGCCGAGCTGGCAGAGCCCGGCATCCAGTACATGACGCAGGGCTGGCCGATCGGCGCGGGCAGCGCGAACTTCGACGAAGCGCTGCACCACTGGAACGTGCTGATCACCGCGCACGGCCTGATCATGGTCTTCTTCATGGTCATGCCCGCGCTGATCGGCGGGTTTGCCAACTGGTTCGTGCCGATCATGATCGGCGCCCCGGACATGGCATTTCCGCGCATGAACAACATCAGCTTCTGGCTGATCGTCCCCGCCTTCATCCTTCTGCTCAGCTCCGCTTTCGTGTCCGGTGGAACGGGCCTTGGGGCCGGCATCGGCTGGACGGCCTATGCGCCGCTGTCGACGTCCGGATCATCCGGCCCTGCGGTGGACCTGGCGATCTTCTCGCTTCACCTCGCGGGCGCGAGCTCGATCCTCGGCGCAATCAACTTCATCACCACCATCTTCAACATGCGTGCGCCGGGGATGACCCTGCACAAGATGCCGCTGTTCGTGTGGTCGGTGCTGGTCACCGCTTTCCTGCTGCTGCTGGCGCTGCCGGTGCTGGCCGGCGCGATCACCATGCTGCTGACGGACCGCAACTTCGGCACCGCCTTCTTCGACGCGAGCGGCGGCGGCGATCCGATCCTGTACCAGCACCTGTTCTGGTTCTTCGGCCACCCCGAAGTGTACATCATGATCCTGCCGGCGTTCGGCATCGTCAGCCAGGTTGTCGCGACCTTCAGCCGCAAGCCCGTCTTCGGCTATCTCGGCATGGCCTACGCCATGGTCGCGATCGGCGTGGTCGGCTTCGTCGTCTGGGCGCACCACATGTTCACCACCGGCATGGACGTGAACGTGAAGATGTACTTCACGGCCGCGACCATGATCATCGCGGTTCCGACCGGCGTGAAGATCTTCAGCTGGATTGCCACCATGTGGGGCGGCTCGCTTACATTCCAGACGCCGATGCTGTGGGCGCTGGGCTTCATCTTCCTGTTCACGGTGGGCGGAGTCACGGGCGTGGTGCTCGCCAACGGTGGCGTCGATACCTACCTCCACGACACCTACTATGTGGTAGCGCACTTCCACTACGTGCTGTCGCTGGGCGCCGTCTTCGCGCTGTTCGCGGGCTTCTACTACTGGTTCCCGAAGATGTCGGGTAAGATGTACAACGAGTTCCTCGGCAAGCTTCACTTCTTTGTGATGTTCGTCGGCGTGAACGTAATCTTCTTCCCGCAGCACTTCCTGGGGCTGGACGGCATGCCGCGGCGCATCCCGGATTATCCGGATGCCTTCGCTTACTGGAACCATGTCTCGACGGTCGGCTACATGATCACCGCGGCGTCCATGGTGATCTTCTTCGCCAACCTGTTCTGGTCGCTTCTGGCCGGCAAGAAGGCACCGGACAATCCGTGGGGCGAAGGCGCGACGACGCTCGAGTGGACGCTGCCGAGCCCGCCGCCCTACCACCAGTTCGAGACGCTGCCGAAGATCGACTGATCGGAAGCTTCGCACAGGACAAAGGCCGCCTTGCCTCGGCAGGGCGGTCTTTCTCTTTGTGTCGTTCGAGCGCTAAGCCGCGGCAGCGATCCGGACCGGCTGCCGGCGCAGAGCCCAGCCGGCCACGCCGAAGCCCATCAGCATGAAGGCCCAGGTAGAAGGCTCTGGCACCGCCGCCAACTGCCCGCGGATCTCGCCGCCCGGAAAGCGAGTGGTGTGGACGTTGACGTAGGCGAGCCCGGCATTCAGTCCCGCCAGGAACGCATTGCGCGCTCCGAGCGGCGTTCCGCCATTGGCTGTGACGAACGCCGGGTTGTAGGTAGCGGACGATGTCAGATCGAAGGTCTGATCATAGCTGCCGGCCTGGACGCCCAGGGGAAATCCGGCAAAGCTCGGGAGCTGCGTCACCACGCCGGCGTTCTGGCCCGGCGGCACGCAGCAGTGGATGTGCGCCATCGACGTGGTTCCCAGCAGGCCGCTGAAATTGATCTGAACCCGCATGGTGTTGAGCACGTCATCGATGGTGACCACTCCGATGCCGGTCGCAGGCGTGACAGCGGGCGGCACCTCTTGCGCGCCGCTGAGGTCCGCCCGGAACACGGTGACGGCTGCGGAAGCGGGGAGTGGAACGGCCGCGATGAGGGCGGCGGCGAATAGGGGGGCCTTGTGCATATGCGTCCTCCTGGCAAGTTGCCAACCAGAGTCCCCACCCCGCCGTCGCTATACTCCCGTTCGAAGGCCCCGCCAAACCGGGGCTTAGGTCCACGATGATTTCCTGCCGACAGGCTCGACCGCTCAGTCCAGCTTCCTCGCAGTGCGGATCGTCACCGGCTGCGCCAGGATCTGGCCCTTCATCGCGCCCGCGCCCTTGTTCGGGTCGACCGGCGCTGCGAGAATGGCTTTCACCACGTCCAGGCCCTCCACCACGCGGCCGAACGCCGCAAAGCCAAGGTCGTCGCCCGCCTGCCCGCTGCCGGCGTCGAAGCCCGGGATTGCGCCAGCCAGGATGAAGAAATCGGAACGGGCAGTCCCCGGTGCCGTGCGCGCCATGGAGATCGCCCCCTCGACATGCTTGAGCCCAGTCTTCGACGTCGGCTCATGCTCGATAGCTGGAAAGAGCAGGCGCGCATCCTTGGTGATGCCGGCCTGGATCAGCCCGCTTCCGCTGCCATAGGGCATGGCTCGGAAGAAGCTGATCCCGTCGAACCGTTTCGCATCGACGTAACGGAGGAAGTTGGCGACCGTCACCGGAGCCCGTCCGCGGTCCAGCGCCAGCACGATCCGGCCCTTGTCCGTGTCCAGCGCAACCCGGACGATGTCCTCCTTCGCCGCAACCGCCGGCGGCGGGCTGGCGGGCGCGGTCTGCGAAAGTGCGGGTGCTGCAATCAAGGCGCTGAGAAGCAAAGCGATTCGTACCGTCATCGGGCCAGCCTAGCGCCTCTTCGCTTCAGTCTCTATATCGCCGCCGAGTCATGACGTCCGTCCGCACCTTCACCCACGACCTGCCGGCCGATTGGCGCGATCTCATCGCGCTGACGAAGCCGCGTGTGATGAGCCTGGTGGTGTTCACCGGCCTGTGCGGGCTGGTGGCCGCGCCCGGAAGCATGAACCCGATCCTGGCCTTCGCCAGCGTGTTGTGCATCGCGCTCGGGGCTGGCGGAGCGGGTGCGCTCAACCAGTGGTATGAGGCAGATCTCGACGCCAACATGCGCCGTACTGCGGGGCGCCCGCTGCCCGCCGGGCGGCTGAACCGCCAGACGGCGCTGCACTTCGGCATCGGCCTGTCTGCGGCTTCGGTCGTGTTGATGGACCTTGCCGCGAACCATCTCGCGGCGGCGATCCTCGCCTTCTCCATCTTCTTCTACGCTTACGTGTACACGGTGCTGCTGAAGCGGCGAACCCCGCAGAACATCGTGATCGGCGGTGCGGCCGGCGCGTTCCCGCCACTGATCGGCTGGGTCGCGGCCACGGGGGAGATTGCGCTTCTCCCGGTCCTGCTGTTCCTGCTGATCTTCCTGTGGACCCCGCCGCATTTCTGGGCGCTGAGCCTGTTCGTCCGTTCGGACTACGCCAATGCGGGGGTGCCGATGCTGCCTGTCGTCGCCGGCCCGACCGCGACCCGCCGGCAGGTGGCGCTCTACTCCTGGCCGATGGCCGCCTGCGCAATCGTGCCCTGGCCGCTTGGTCTGACCGGAGCGATCTACGGCGTGGTGGCGAGCGTCCTGTCGGGGCTGTTCGTTCTGCTCTCGCTGGCGGTCCTCCGCAACACGGCCACCGAGCCCAGCGGGATGGTGCCGGAAAAGCGGCTGTTCGCTTTCTCCATCCTCTACCTGTTCGTGCTGTTCGGAGCGCTGGTCGCCGACCGGACACTCCCGAGCTTCTCCTGGTAGGGCAATGTCCGATCCGCGGCCCGACGAAGAACTGATCCGCAAGCGCCAACGAAGTGGTGCACGGGCCACGGCCTGGGTGCTTGCCGCTTTCGTGTTGCTGTTCTTTGCCATCACAATCGCCAAGATCGCGGTGAACCGATGACGACGCTTGCTGCCGACGACCTCGCCCGAAAGAATCGCAATGTCGCCATCAAGGCGGTCCTGTTCGTCGCGTTCATGGTCGGCGTGGCCTTCGCCTCCGTGCCGCTCTACCGCATCTTCTGCCAGGTGACCGGCTTCGGCGGCACGCCGATGCGCGCGGACGCGGCACCGGGGGCGGTCGCCGGGCAAGTGGGGGTCCGCTTCGACGCCAACATCAATCCGGCGCTGCCATGGCGGTTCGAGCCGGAGACCACGACCGTCAAGATCCAGCCCGGCGCCAAGATGACGGTCAACTACATCGCCACCAACCTCACCGCGCGCGAGACCCACGGCACGGCCGGCTTCAATGTCTCGCCCGCCAGCGCCGGCCAGTATTTCAGCAAGATCCAGTGCTTCTGCTTCACGGAGCAGACGCTGAAGGGTGGTCAGAGCGTCAAGATGCCCGTCATCTTCTTCGTCGACCCGAAGATCCGCGAGGACGAGGCGACGAAGCACATCGAAGAGATCACGCTCAGCTACACCTTTTATCCGGTGGAAAAAGCCGCGAACGCAAGCTAGAGCCGCCAGCAAACACCAGGGAAGCTATCACCACATGGCCGGCACGAAGAACCATCCGTACCATATCCTCCCGCCGAGCATCTGGCCGTTCGTCGGCAGCATGTCCGCCCTCTTCCTGACCGGCGGCGGCGTCCTGTGGATGCACGACAATCCATACGGCAAGTTCGTCACCATCGCCGGTCTGCTCGGCGTGCTCGTGACCATGTACAGCTGGTGGGCGGACGTGGTCCGCGAAAGCCGCGCGGGTGATCATACGCCGATTGTGCAGCTGCACCTTCGCTACGGCATGATCCTGTTCATTGCCTCCGAGGTGATGTTCTTCCTCGCCTGGTTCTGGGCGTTCTTCGACAATGCCCTGTTCCCGAGCGCGGTCGAGTCCGTCGGAGCACAATGGCCGCCGAAGGGCACGGAGGTGCTGGACCCGTTCGGCTGGCCGCTGCTCAACACCCTGATCCTGCTCTGCTCCGGCACGACCGTCACCTGGGCGCACCACGCGCTGATCAATGGCGACCGCGAAGGCCTGAAGAAGGGCCTGCTGGCGACCATCATCCTGGGCGTCGTCTTCACGGGCATCCAGGCCTACGAATACGCTCATGCGCCGTTCGCGTTCGTGATTCCCAGCGGCGGCAACATCTATGGTTCGACCTTCATGATGGCGACCGGCTTCCACGGCGCGCACGTGCTGATCGGGACCATCTTCCTGATCGTCTGCTATATTCGCGCGGTGAAGGGCGATTTCACGCCGCAGAAGCACTTCGGGTTCGAGGCGGCCGCCTGGTACTGGCACTTCGTGGACGTCGTGTGGCTGTTCCTGTTCGTCTGCATCTACGTCTGGGGCAGCTGGGGCGCGCCGGTCCACGGGTGACCGAGGCTCCGGGACAGGCGCCTGCGCCGCTCGAAACGGCGCTCCGCGGCACCTGTCCCCGCTGCGGGAAGGGCCGGCTGTTCGCCGGTCCGGTCCGATTTGCAGTGCGCTGTGATGTTTGTGCGCTCGACTTCCGGCAGTTCAACGTCGGCGATGGCCCCGCGGCTTTCCTGATCCTGATCGTCGGAGCGCTGCTGACCGTTGGCGCCCTGCTGCTCGACGCCGCTGCCGAACCGCCTTTCTGGGTGCATGTGGTCTGGCTTCCGATCGGTCTGCTGCTGACCGTCGGAGGGCTCCGCTTGGCGAAAGCCTGGCTTCTAGGCGCGGAGTTCCGCAACGCCGCGCGCGAGGGGCGGATTGTCTCGTGAGGCGGCCGCCACTCATCCCTACGATCATCGTGGCGCTAGCCGTCGCGACCATGATCGGTCTGGGTGTCTGGCAGCTTGGCCGAGCTCAGGAGAAGGAGGCCTTGCTCGCCCGTTACCAGGCTGCCGCGGGTAAGCCGCCCGTTGCATGGCCGACCATGCCATTGGCGGCGGACCAGCTGCCATTGTTCCGCCGAGCGACCGGCATGTGTCTCGAGCCCACTGACGTGATGGCGGTTGCCGGACGAAACTCCCGCGGCGAGAGCGGCTATAGCCATTGGGTCGACTGCCGCACCGGCGCCGAGGGTCCCGGCATGCGCGTCGATATCGGCTGGTCGCGCGATCCCCGGCAGAGCTCCAGCTGGCGTGGCGGTCCAGTGTCCGGGGTCATTGCCCCGGACACGCAGCAGCGCATCCGCCTCGTGTCCGCAACCGGCCTCGGCGGCTTCGAGGCATCCGCTCCGCCAAGCCCGGCGGACGTGCCGAACAATCACCGCAGCTACGCCTTCCAGTGGTTCGCCTTCGCGCTTGCTGCACTCATCATCTACGCGGTCGCGCTACGGGCGCGCCGTGCCAAGGGTTCTGCATGACTCGACTGACCACTCTCCCGAACGGACTGCGCGTCCTGAGCCGGACGATGCCGGGGCTTGAAACGGCCGCCGTCGGCCTATTCGCGGAGGTCGGCTCCCGCCACGAGCCGGACCATCTCTCCGGTCTCGCCCATCTCTACGAGCATATGGTCTTCAAGGGGGCGGGCGGCCGCTCGGCACGGGAGATCAGCGAGGCTATCGAGGATGTCGGCGGCGACCTCAACGCCTACACCGAACGCGACGGCACCAGCTTCACCGCGTCCGTGCTGGGCGAGCATGTCGGGCTGGCGGTCGAACTCCTCTCAGACCTCATCCTCCGCCCGCACTTCGCCGAGGCCGACCTCGCGCGCGAGAAGGACGTCGTCTTGCAGGAGCTGGCGGAGGCGCAGGACACGCCGTCCGACATCGTCTTCGACGAGCTGTGGTCCGCCGCCTTCGCCGAGCAGCCGCTTGGCCGTTCGGTGCTCGGTGATGAGGCCGGGCTGGAGCGCATCGCCACGGCCGACCTGCACCGGTGGCGCGAGCAGGGCTACCGCGCCGGCAGCCTGATCCTGTCGGTCGCCGGGCAAGTGGACCATGACGCGCTGGTCGCGCTCGCCGCGGAACGCTTCGCAGACCTGCCCACCGGCCGGGCCGCCAGTGCGCCGAGCGCGAGCTTCACGCCCCTCCGCCGAACCGGCCGGGCCAAGGCCGACCAGGCGCAGCTGACGCTCGGACTCGCCGCGCCCCACGCCAGGGCGGACGACTACCTCGCCGCCCGCATGTTCGCGGACGTCGCCGGAGGCGGCGCCTCGTCGCGGCTGTTCCAGGCCCTCCGAGAAGAGCGCGGCCTTGCCTACGCGGTGAGCGCCAGCCTCCACCCGCACGAGGAGGTCGGCCTGTTCTACGTCCATGCCGCGACCGCCCGCCGCGATGCCGCCTCGGCCGCCGGCCTGATCGAGGCCGTGCTGGAGGAGACCGCCGCCACCCTCACCCAGCGCGAACTCGACCGGGTCCACACTCAGGCGCGCGCCGGCCTTGCGATGCAGCTGGAGACCCCGTGGGGTCAGGCCAGCTATGCCGCGCGCCAATTGGCGGTGCACGGGCGGCTGATCGAGCCCGCCGAAGTGATCGCCGCACTCGCCCGCCTCAGCGTGGACGAGGTCCGTGCGGCCGGGCAGCACATCCTCGCCGGAGAGCGTGCTGCCGCCACCATCGGCGTACCCGCCGCCCGGGCGGCGTGACCGATCTCCACACCATCGTTGCGGAGCCCTGGGCCGATTGGGGGCTCATCGACTGCGGCCACGGCCGCAAGCTGGAGCGCTATGGCGCGGTCCGCGTGATCCGCCCCGAACCGCAGGCCATGTGGGCGCCCGCGGCGGAGGACTGGCAGGCGGACGCGGAGTTCATTCCTGGCAGCGACGAGGAAGGCGGCGGCCGCTGGGTGCAGCACCGGCCCGTTCCGCGCAGCTGGCCGTTGTCGCGCGGGAACGTCCGCTTTCACGCGTCGCTGACACCCTTCCGCCACCTCGGCTTCTTCCCGGACATGGCGCCGCAATGGGACTGGATGCGCGCGCGCGCGAACGGTGTGGAGATCATGAACCTGTTCGGCTACACCGGGGTCGGCACGCTGCTGCTGAGCGAGGCCGGTGCGCGGCTGACCCATGTCGATGCGTCCAAGAAGAGCGTCGAGGGCGGCAAGGCCAATGCGGCGCTGTCCGGCCTCACCGAGCGGCCGATCCGCTGGATGATCGACGATGCCGCCAAGTTCACCGCCCGCGAGGTGCGGCGTGGCCGCCGTTATGACGGCATCCTCCTCGATCCGCCGAAATTCGGCCGCGGCCCGACCGGCGAAGTGTGGCGGCTGGAGGAGCATCTCCCGCCGCTGCTGGCCGACTGCCGCAAGCTGCTCGACGCCGACAGCCGCTTCCTGGTTCTGACGGTCTATGCCGTGCGCATGTCGGCGCTGTCGATCGGCGAGTTGGTGAGGCAGGTCCTCGCCGATCAGGGCGGGACCGTCGAGTGCGGCGAGATGGCCGTGCGCGAGGAAACGCGCGGCCTGCTGCTCCCCACCGCCATCTTCGCGCGCTGGTCTAGGTCCTGAGCGCCCGAAGCGCGGCTCCCGCAACGAACGGCGCGCCGACCAGAATGAAAAGCGCCACCGCAGCCTGAAGCTTCAGCGCGCCGGCCTCCGCGTCTCCGGCCGCCGCCGCGCCGAAGATCAGCAGCGGCACGGCCAGCGGCAGCAGCAACAACCCGCCCAGCGCCGAGCTTCCGCGCAGGCCCGCGGTCAGGCTCGCCACGGCTACGGCCAGCGCGGCAAGGGCAGGGGTGCCGATCGCGAGCGTGAGCAGCGTCCGCCCAAGCGCCTCGCTGTCCAGCCCCAGCAGGGCCGACGCCGGGAACGCCGCGATCAGCAGCGGCGGCCCGAACGTCAGCCAATGCGCGGTGATCTTGGCCAGCGCGATCTCCTCCCCGCTGATCCCGCGGACGGCAAGCTGATCGAGTACTCCGTCGGCGCGGTCCGGCTCGACCAGCCGCTCGATCGGCAGCAGCGCGGCGGTGAGCGCGGCGATCCACATGGCCCCGCTGCCGATCCGCCCGAGCAGCTGTGCGTCAGGCCCGACCGCGAACGGCACGATGGTCGCGACCAGCAGGAAGAAGATGACAGGCAGCCAGGCGCCCCCACCTGCGGCTCGCCGGATATTGCGGGCGATCAGCGTGCCGAGCATCAGGCGAGCTCCAGCCCCTGCCAGGCGCCGCCCGGCAGATCGAGGTGCGAGGCCGCCAGGACCGCCCCACCCGACTGCCGGTGCTGCGCGATCACCGCACCCAGCAGCTCCGCGCCGGCTGTATCCAGCCCGTTGAGCGGCTCGTCGAGCAGCCAAAGCGAAGCGCCCGCCGCCTGTACCCGCGCCAGCCGAGCCCGCCGCTGCTGCCCGGTCGACAGCATCCGCACCGGCACGTCCGCAAGATGAGCAAGCCCGAACGCATCCATCGCCCCGTCAAGCCGTGCCTCGCCGCCGTCGAGCTTCGCCCAGAAGCGCAGCGCCCGCCGCAGCGGCAGTTCCCGGTCCAGCGCGAGACTGTCGTCGGCCAGAGCCGCAGGCGCCGCCTCGACCTTACCCGCCGCTGCCGGAAGCAGCCCAGCGGCGACCCGCATCAGGCTCGACTTGCCGCAGCCGTTGGGGCCGGTGACCACCATTGCCGCGCCGGGCTCCAGCAGGAAGCTCAGATCCTCGAACAGCAGCCGGCCGCCGCGCAGGCACGCGACCCGGTCGAAGCGGAGCAGCGTCATCCCTCCGCCGCCGCTTACAGCGCGGGCATGTCGGCGTCGGAGAAGCCGAAATGATGGCCGATCTCGTGGATGAGCACGTGCGTGACCAGATGCTCCAGTTCCTCGCCGCCTTCGGCCCACTCGTCGAGGATCGGCCGGCGGTAGAGACTGACCTTGTCAGGCAGCGCGCCGGACTCCTCCACGCTTTTCTCGGTCAGCGGCCGGCCATGATAGAGGCCCGTCAGTTCGAACGGGTCCTCCATCCCCATCTCGGCCAGGGTCTGCTCGTCGGCGAACTCCTCGACGACAAGGACGACGTCGCGCAGGTGCGAGGCGAACGGCTCCGGCAGCCGCTCCAGTGCCGCGCGGGCGATCGCCTCGATCTCGGCAGCGGAGGGAGGAGGGCCGAAGGTGCGCATGGCGCTCCGCATAAGCGGCCCTGCCAAAACCGCCAAACCCTTCCTTGCCCCTCGCGCCGCCCTCGCCTAAGTGGGCGCCCGTCCAGGCATCGGAGATGCGGAGCGGTGGCCGAGTGGTCGAAGGCGCTCGCCTGGAAAGTGAGTATACGG
>ERZ1066122.2286-NODE-2286-length-12989-cov-7.779032_pt1 | contig 12989 bp, 11 predicted proteins | sample MGYA00382769_ERZ1066122 | MGnify/ENA primary metagenome ERZ1066122 (study PRJEB33369, sample SAMEA5778352) | biofilm metagenome | biome: Industrial cooling water; feature: Water cooling tower basin; material: Biofilm | place: United Arab Emirates | collected...
CGCTCGACCTGATCGAGAACTACAACATCTCCAAGATCTTCCTCGTGCCCGCGGCAATCCAGATCCTGCTCAATCACCCGCGTGTGGCCGAAGTCGATTTCAGACGGCTGAAGTATATCACCTACGGCGCCTCGCCGATCCCGCTCGAACTGATGAAGGCGGCGATGGACCGGATCGGGTGCGGGTTCGTGCAGATGTACGGGATGACCGAGACCAGCGGCACGATCGTCGCGCTCGACCCGGAGGACCACGTGCCCGAAGGCAGCCCGAAAATGCGCTCGGTCGGCAAGCCGCTCGCCGGGGTGGAGGTCAAAATCATCGACGCCGCAGGCAACCCGCTCGGCCCCAATGAAGTCGGCGAGATCGCCACCCGCTCAAGCAAGAACATGAAGGGTTACTGGAACAAGCCAGAGGCGACCGCCGAGACGATCGATGCGCAGGGCTGGCTGCGCACCGGCGATGCCGGCTACCTCGACGAGGACGGCTACCTCTACATGCATGACCGGGTGAAGGACATGATCATCTCCGGCGGGGAGAACGTCTACCCGGCCGAGGTCGAGAACGCGATCTACGCTCATCCCAAGGTGGCTGACGTGGCGGTGATCGGCGTGCCGGACGAGAAATGGGGCGAGGCGGTCAAGGCCTGCATCGTGGTCAAGCCCGGCGAGAGCCTGACCGAAGCCGAAGTGATTGCCCACGCCCGGCAACATATCGCCGGGTACAAGTGCCCCAAGTCGGTCGACTTCATCGACGCCCTGCCGCGCAACCCCAGCGGCAAGATCCTCCGCCGCGAACTGAGGGCACCCTACTGGGAAGGCAAGGACCGCGCGGTCAACTGACAGGCTCGCAAGGATACGAAAGCTGTGTCTCGCAGCGACGCAGATGCAGGGGAGACACGGAGCGAATGACCCGGTTGCGGCGGCGGCACGCGGCGGTGCGTTCCGGACTACGTTCTCGGGCCATGATCAACTACTACGCCGGGCTTTTGGCCTCAATTCGCCGATACCGGAAATACCACACTTCGTGGCCGTAAACGGTACGGGCCTTGTGTTCGTACCGCGTCTCGCACCAGCCGGAGGGGCGGTTTTCCCAGCTCGCCCGTCCCTGGACCTGCCATTCGAACGCATCGGTGTGGCGCTGCATGACCATGAGCGCGTGACGCAGGTAGACCGGGTGATCCGTGCCGAAGCGGAACTCGCCGCCCGGTTTCAGCTTCGCGGCGAACAGCTTTACCGGGCCGTCGTTCATCATCCGCCGCTTGGCGTGTTTGGCCTTGGGCCAGGGATCGGGATGGAGCAGGTAAAGCATTGTCAGGCTGCCATCGGGAATGCGCTGGAGCACCTCCAGCGCATCGCCCCAAAGCAGCCGGACATTGGCAAGGTTTCCGTCGCGGATGTGGACCAGCGCCTGCGCCACGCCATTGACGAAGGGTTCGGCCCCGATGAAGCCATGGTCGGGCAGCAGGTCGGCGCGATAGGCGAGATGCTCGCCCCCGCCGAAGCCGATCTCGAAATGCAGCGGGCGGGAATCACCGAACAGGACCTCGGACGTGACCGGCCCTGCGGCAGGTACCGCGATCTGCGGCAGCAGCCTGTCGACCAGATCCTGCTGCCCGGCGCGCAGGGGTTTGCCCTGGCTGCGGCCGTACAGCCGGTTGAGCGTGGTCGGATCGCCTTCCTTGAATGCAGTCATGCGCCGGGCGCTGGCATTTTTTCCATCAGCGCTCAACCCCACGCTGACCACACCGCGTAGAGGCTGGTGACGCTGAGGATGGCGCCGACCAGGATCAGCATGGTCTTGGCCGGGAAATGCTTTGCCGCCAAAGCGCCAAACGGAGCGGCTACCACCCCGCCAATCAGCAGCCCCAGTGTGGCCCCTGCCAGATCGGCCAGGCCGAGCTGGTAGATGAACGTGGCGGAGATGGTCAGGGTGAGGAAGAACTCAACCGAATTGACTGTGCCGACCACCTTGCGCGGATCGGTCCCCTGGATCAGCAGGTTCGACGTGACGACCGGGCCCCAGCCCCCGCCACCAGCAGCATCGAGGAAGCCGCCGACCAGCCCCAGCGGCGCGACCAGTTTCGCTTCGCGCAGCTTGGGCGGATAAAGTATGCCCCGGATGAGCAGGTAGAACCCGATACCGGCGAGGTAGAGCATCACGAACGGCTTCATTACCTCGGCGTGGATGTTGGACAGCAGGTAAGCCCCGGCCACACCCCCGATTACGCCCGGAATCAGCAGGCGCCAGAACAGCCGGAAGTCGATGTTCCGGTGGTAGAGATGGCTTAGGCCGGACACTGCGGTGGTAAAGCACTCGACCACGTGCACCCGTTGCGAGGCTTGCGCGGGCGGCAGACCCATGACCCCCACCAGCAGTGTATTGGTAATCACGCCGAAGGCCATGCCCAGCGCCCCGTCGACCAGTTGGGCGGCAAACCCGATAGCGATGAACGGCAGAATGGGTGTGATATCGAAACCGAATATGTCCATGCCGGGCCGACTTTCGCGGTTGGTACCGCGGACCGATAAATGAACATGCTTGCATCCGACAGCGAGATTCGGCTTTCATTCAGCAAAGAAAAACGCCCGGGGGTGTTTTGACCCCGGGCGCATCCCCCGTCCCCGAAGAGAGATCAGACTTGAATTCTCTGCTTGCGTTCGAGGCGCAAGTGCGACCGATCAGGCCGCCTCGGCTTCCTCGCCCGGGTCGCGCAGCACGTAGCCGCGGCCCCACACGGTTTCGATGTAGTTCTCGCCGCTGCACGCATGGCTCAGCTTCTTGCGCAGCTTGCAGATAAACACGTCGATGATCTTGAGTTCGGGCTCGTCCATCCCGCCATAGAGGTGGTTGAGGAACATTTCCTTGGTCAGCGTAGTGCCCTTGCGCAAGCTGAGCAGCTCGAGCATCGCATACTCCTTGCCCGTGAGGTGGACGCGGGCGCCGTCGACCTCGACGGTCTTGGCGTCGAGGTTGACCGCCAGCTTGCCGGTGCGGATGACCGACTGCGAGTGACCCTTGGAGCGGCGCACCACGGCGTGGATGCGGGCGACCAGCTCCTCGCGGTGGAACGGCTTGGTCACATAGTCGTCCGCGCCGAAGCCGAAGCTGCGGATCTTGCTGTCCATTTCCGAAATGCCTGAGAGGATCAGCACCGGCGTCTGCACCTTGGCGACGCGCAGCTTCTTCAGAACATCGTACCCGTGCATGTCGGGCAGGTTCAGGTCGAGCAGGATGATGTCGTAATCGTAGAGCTTGCCGAGGTCCAAGCCTTCCTCGCCCAGATCGGTCGAGTAGACATTGAAACCTTCGGTAGTGAGCATGAGCTCGATCGCCTTGGCCGTGGTCGGCTCGTCTTCGATCAACAGTACACGCATGGGTATCCCCCTTTGCCCCGAACCTCGTGCGGTAACGCCCCGTTAGGGGGTGTTGCCCGTGATTAACCACAAATCCTCTGAACGAAAAAGGTTAACAGCGGGTAAAGGGCGTTAGCGATTTCTGGTTGAGTCTTTCGGGCAACAGTGGGCGATTGAAGTGCGTCCCGTCGGACCGCATCGCATGGCCGCCGCCCGGTTGTACAGGAACGAGCGGCCGATTTGCCAGCCTCACGATCCTTGCTTGCCGCCGACGACTTCGCGCAGCCAGGCGGCGACCGGTTCGATGAACAACTCAGGTTGCCGCACACCGCCTTCCCACCTGAAGGCAGAGAGCGCGTCAGGGTAGATCCGCAAATCGTGTCCGGCTGAGGGGATTTCAAGCCACCGCGTCGATCCGGGGCGCAACCGTTCGATGACGTCCACAATGGCGTGGTGGCCCGGTCGCCCTTCGAACTGGTCAAATTCTGCGTAGACCACCATCACAGGTGCATGCACTCTTGCCCAGGCAGCTAGCCAGTCCTGTTCGGCCGCCTGCCAGTGCCAGGCATAGGGCCGCCCGTAGTGCGGTGGTTCTTTTACAGTGCCGTGAAGCGAGGCCCACACACCGGCAAGGTCCGGATAGGCCTGTTCGATCTCAGCGGGAGTCATCTTTTCAAGGAGGTAATGGCGGTGAAACCTGATCCGCCGTTTCATTTCTCGGTCAATCGCGATCGGATCGAAGTCAGCCTTGCGCTGCAACTGAAGCCGGTCGAACTGGATCATTCGTTCGTAATAGGTCAGTGCGCCACCACCATTGACGACGATACCTGCGACCGGATGGGCCTCTGCAACGAGCGGCGCTGTGGTCGCGCCGAGGCTATTGCCATAGATCACAATCCGGGCAGGATCCACCTCGGGCATGCGGGCAACCTGTTGTAATAACTCGCGATAGTGGCGAACCTCGGTATCATAGTCAAGTTTGTCGCAGCCGGGCCCTTCGCTGGTTCCGGTGCCGGCCCGGTCGAACCGGACCACCGCAATGCCTGCAGCCCTTGCCAGACGGCCGGCGGTGTCGCCGTCACGCGGGGCCATGCTGTGACAGGCGACCCATTGCGTGAGGAACAATGTGGGCAAGGGACCAACTGCACCCGCCGGGCGGGTCATCCAACCGGTGAGCGCAAACCCTTCGCTCGTCGTAACGCGGATCTCGCGGTGTTCGAGTCCGTCTGACGAAGGCTGGGTAGCCAGCTGGCTTGTTGCGTGTGCTAGCTGACCAGCAGGCAAGCCTGTAGCAAGCAAGGCGGCAAGGAGAACCGTGAGGGGTTGAAGCTTGGCTGATGTTGTCATTGCCCAAGTCAAACCGGCCTCGACAGCCTGGGCAAGGGCAAAGGGATGGAGGGACGAATATGCGTGGCCCGACACCCACGACCGTTATTCGCTGACCAGCGCGGCGCGATACACCGGCCCTAGCGGCAACCGCCGGCCGCATTGGAGAAGGACCGAGGCGCGCTCGATCCGCACGATCGCGCTCCGCTTGACAAGATAGGAACGATGGATCCGGACAAATGTGTCGCCCAGCCGTTCCTGCGCGGCGGCCATGGTCCCTCTGATAAGCCGAGGTGATCCCGTTCCGTGCAACTCCAGATAATTGCCTGCTCCGCGGATAAAGTCGAACTGGCAATCGACCAGGCTATCATCTGCATCTGGATGGTCGGTCGTCGCAGGCAACGCCTTTCGCGCCCATAGCGCGGTGATGACAACACCTGCAAAGGCCAGCCCGGGCAATAGCCGCACAAGGAATAGCAGCGAAGGCCATCCATCGGTCAGGACCGCGCGCAGCGTCAGTGCAGTCAGCACTGCGCAGCAAAGGACCAGGCCGACCGCAAGCAATGAACGGGCATGGCGACCGATTTCGATGGCCGCAACCCACGGTACAACGAACACCATGCCCCATGCCAGCGCGTCGGCCAGCTCCTCTGGATGCCCGGATAGCAGGTTATAGGTCAGGCAGTAGGCGGTGTTCACCACGAGTGCGGCTAGTAACACGACGAGCAATCGCGAAGATGAGATCGGGTCGAACGAGATTAGGTTCATCACTGCACCAGCATTAACCGGGCCAACGATGCCAGTATGCATCGATCACGTTATCCCGGCCAGCTTCTTCTGTCGCCGCCGCTGCACGCTCGATCCGATCCCGATTGCCTCGCGGTATTTTGCTACCGTGCGGCGGGCGAGGTCGAACCCTTCGGCCTTCAGCAGGTCGACCAGGGTATCGTCGCTGAGGATTTTCGCCGGGTCTTCCGCATCGCACAGCGCGCGGATGCGGGCCTTGACCGCTTCGGCGCTGGCACCTTCGCCATCCACTCCGCCGCCGACGCCGCTGGTGAAGAAGTACTTCAGTTCGAATGTGCCGCGCTCGCAGTGAATGTACTTGTTGCTGGTCACCCGGCTGACGGTGGATTCGTGCATCCCGATCGCTTCGGCGACCCTGGCCAGCGTAAGGGGGCGCAGTTCGGACACGCCCTTGCGGAAGAACCCGTCCTGCTGCTTCACGATTTCGGCCGCGGTCTTGAGGATGGTTTTCTGCCGCTGGTCCAGCGCCTTGATCAGCCAGTTGGCGTCGGCCAGCTTTTCGTTGAGCCAGGCCCTGCTGGCCTTGTCGGTGCAACCCTGGCGAAGTTCGACATAGTATTCGCGGTTGATGACGAGGCGCGGCAGCGTCGCCTCATTGACCCGGATATCCCATCCGCCGCCCGGCGTGGCGCGCAGGAGCAGGTCGGGCGTGACCGGCGCTTCCTCGCTGCCACCGAAGCGCAGGCCGGGCTTGGGATCGTATCCGCGCACTTCGGCCAGCATCTCTGCGAAGTCTTCGTCGTCGACATCGCACATTCGCTTCAACCGGGCGAATTCACCGCGTGCCAGCAGATCGAGGTTGTCGATCAGCCGGGCCATACACGGATCGTACCGGTCTGCCTCGCGTGCCTGCAGGGCGAGGCATTCGGACAGCGAGCGGGCGCCGACCCCGGTTGGATCGAGCGACTGGACCACCATGAGCGCCCGCTCTGCCTCGGCCAGCGGAACATCGAGTTCAGCCGCCGCTTCGCGCAATGGCGCGGTCAGGTAACCTGCCTCGTCCAGCAGGCCGATCAGGTGGCGCGCGATCGCCTCCTCGCGCGCATCACCGGCCACGGCACCGACCTGCGCCTCGAGGTGCTCGGCGAGGCTGGGTGCCGCCGCGCCGCGCTCGTCGATCCCGGGCAGATCGTCCCCGCCACCCGACGACAAGGCGGAGGCCCACTCGCCGTCGCCGGTATCGCGGTCCCGGTCGAGCGTGTCGGGATCGATGTCGAGCGCGCTGTCGTCGCCAATCGCCAGGTCAGCGCTGGGCTCATCGGCTGCGTGCGGCGCTTCGTCACTCGCCTCGCGGCTGACCTCGCCCGCATCGAGCAGCGGGTTGGCTTCCAGCGCTTCGCCGATGAACGCCTCGATCTCGAGGTTCGACAGCGCCAGCAGCTTGATCGCCTGCTGCAGCTGCGGCGTCATCACCAGCGATTGCGATTGCCTGAGGTCGAGGCGGGGGCCGAGGGCCATGGGCTTGCGAACTCAGTTCGGCACGTGGCCTTCGACAAGCTCAGGCTGAGCGGATATGGGGAAAATCAAAGTGTCAAACCCCCGCTCATGCTGAGCTTGTCGAAGCACGGCCACAACCGCCACCCTATTCACAGCGTAAAGCTCTCACCCAAGTACAACCGCCGCACGTTTTCGTCCGCGACCAGGTCCTGCGGGCTGCCCGCGAACAGCACTTGCCCACCGTAGATGATGCAGGCGCGGTCGACGATATCGAGCGTCTCGCGCACGTTGTGATCGGTGATCAGCACCCCGATCCCGCGTTGCTTCAGGTCTTTCACCAGATCGCGGATGTCGCTGATCGAGAGCGGGTCGATCCCGGCGAAGGGTTCGTCGAGCAGCATGATCGACGGGTTGGCGGCGAGCGCGCGGGCGATTTCGCACCGGCGTCGCTCCCCGCCCGAAAGCGCCATGGCTGGGCTGGCGCGCAGGCGGGTGAGGCCGAATTCGTCGAGCAGCCGCTCCAGCTCGGCGGCGCGCACGGCCTTGTCGGGCTCGACCATTTCCAGCACCGAGTTGATATTCTGTTCGACCGTCATCCCGCGGAAGATGCTGGTTTCCTGCGGCAGATAGCCCAGACCCAGGATCGCGCGGCGATACATCGGCAGGTTGGTCACATCCTCGCCGTCCATCAGGATGCGGCCCGAATCGGGGCGGACCAGCCCCATGATCGAATAGAAACAGGTGGTCTTGCCCGCGCCGTTGGGGCCAAGCAGGCCCAGCACTTCGCCCTTGCCAACGGTCAGCGAGATGTCGGTCAGCACCGCTCGCTTGTCATAGCTCTTGGCGATCGAGATAACCTCCAGCCCGCCGTGCGGCAGCGGAGCCGATGCGTTGGCGGCAGGCCGCGGGGCGGATGTGATCGTGCTCATCCAGGCACCTCTAGCAGCACGTAGCGGGCTGAAAAGGGTTCTTGTCTCGAAACTGGCAGGATTCATGCATAGCGGTGCGTGCAGGTAATAAGTGCGGGTCGCCACGCCATGGTTAGCAGCCTTGCCATCGCGCGCTGCCCGTGAAATAGTCCGATTCGGAGAGAGGACAGGGGTAAGGCCGATGAACAAGGCACTCGACCGCGCTGGCGCACGCGCTACCGGCTATGCGCTGGATTGGCGCAAGCGGATGAGCGACACGGTCGCCTACTCACTGCTGGTCTATACCGGCCTGCATATTTTCGTCACCGTCGGGGCCATCCAGGCCACCGGTGCCAAGATGCTGGCGCTGGCGGCCCTGGTCGTGCTGGTGTTCGGGGTGATCCCGCTGTGGCGCCGGTTCGAGAAGCGCTGGGCCAGCCTCTCGGACGAGCAGGCGCACGACCCGGCCTATGCCAGCGCCTATCGCCGCGACCAGATCCTGGTCTGGACACTGGCTATCGGCTTGCCGGTCGGCATTACCATGCTGTTGAAGGCGCTGGTCGCGCTGGCCTGACCCAGCGCGGATCAGCCCTTGGCCTGATAGCGCTCGATCGCTTCCATCACCATGCGGCGCGCTTCCTCGGCGTCGCCCCACTTGCCTACGCGGACCCACTTTTCAGCTTCCAGGTCCTTGTAGTGGGTGAAGAAGTGCTCGATCTGCTGGAGCACGATCGAGGGCAGGTCCTTGCGCTCGCCCACGTCCGAATAATACGGGAAGGTCGAATCGACCGGCACGCAGATCAGCTTTTCGTCGCCGCCGTGCTCGTCTTCAAGGTGGAGCACGCCGATCGGGCGGGCGCGGACCACGCAGCCGGGGATGAACGGGCTACGGCTGATCACCAGCGCGTCGATCGGGTCGCCATCGTCCGACAGCGTGTGCGGCACAAAGCCATAATTGGCCGGATAGCGCATCGGGGTGTGCAGGATCCGGTCGACGAACAGCGCGCCTGACGCCTTGTCGAACTCGTACTTCACCGGCTCGCCCCCGGTGGGCACTTCGATGATGACGTTGAGGCTCTCGGGCGGATTGTCGCCAACTGGGATCTTGCTGATGTCCATGGGCGGGGCCTTTAGCTACTATGCTGCAAGTGCGAAAGAGGGTTTTGGTTTCTCGCGGAGTCGCAGAGACAAGAGAGACGCGCGAAGAATGATCTCGCCCGAACGGGCCCTGACCCTGAGCAACGCACCTTGTATTGCTTAAGCGTGGTGGCCCGCGCCATGCCGTGCATGAAACACGAAAACCCCGGCGGATCGCTCCGCCGGGGTTTTCTGTGCTAGGGCCGGGGTCGCCTCGGGCAAGGCCAGAGTCGTCAGTCGCGGCGGTGCCGCGCTGGCCGCGACAGGCGGACCATGTGCTTATTGCCCCTGGCCCAGCGAATACCCGGCCTTGCCGTCGAAGCTGTAAAGCTGCTCGGTCTTGACGAAGTCGACCCCCCCAGCCGCGAGGCGGCGCAGCAGTTCGACCACCATCGCCTTGTTGACCGCGCGGTGGTCCTGCGGACGAAAGCGGCAACGCCAGTGATCGGTGCAGAACGTCGCCGGGTTACCCTGCGGCCAGACCTTGACTCCGCGGTTGGTGATCATCTCCAGCGGCAGCAGCCCTGCAGTGGCAATCTGCAACCGCGCTGCGAGCGTGTCTGCAGGTTCGCGACTGCACACGAATACGTCGACCCCGTCCAGTCGCCGGTCCTCGGAAAGACCGGTGGGCGGCGCGGCGGCGGGAACAGGAGTCCGGACGGTGCTGGCTTCGGCCCTGGCAAGCCTCGTCGGCTCCTGCCCGAGCCGCTCGATTACTGCGTCGGCGAACCCCTCACTGTCGGGTCGCGCGCGAGAATGCCCGTCGCGAAACACATCGGCGGTGTGCAGTCCGTCTTCGATCGTGCGCAACCAGGCGTTGTGGACCCGCGCCGCCACTGCGCCCTGCCCAAGATGTCCCAGCATCATCACCCCGGCCAGCAGCACCCCGGACGGGTTGGCAAGCCCTCGTCCGGCAATGTCCGGTGCAGAGCCATGGATCGCTTCGAACATGGAGAGGGACGCACCGATATTGGCCGACGCGCCCAGCCCGACCGAGCCGGTCAGCTCGGCGGCAATATCGGAGATGATGTCGCCATAAAGGTTGGTGGTGACGATCACGTCAAAATCCTGCGGCCGGGTGGCAAGCCGCGCGGCGCCGATGTCGATAATCATGTGCTGATGCTCCAGCTCAGGGTAATCCCGGCCGATCTCGGCAAAAACCTGCTGCAACAGGCCATCGGTCAGCTTCATGATGTTGCTCTTGGTCATGCAGGTGACTTTGCGCCGCCCGTGCGCGCGGGCGTATTCGAAGGCGTAGCGCACGATGCGTTCGCAGCCCGGGCGGCTGACCAGTTTCAGGCACTGGTAGACATCCTTGGTCTGGCGATGTTCGATCCCGGCGTAGAGATCTTCCTCGTTCTCGCGCACGATGACCAGGTCGAGGTCAGGGTGCAGGGTCGGGATCGCAGGTGCCAGCGCGCGGCAGGGACGGACGTTGGCATACAGGCCGAGGGTCTTGCGCAGGGTCACATTGAGGCTCTTGTAGCCCGAGCCGAGCGGGGTGGTGATCGGCCCCTTGAACAGGGCCTGTGCGCTGGCGAGCGTGTCCCAGGTGTCGGGCGCGATCCCGGAGCTGTGCCCCGCCCGATATTGCGCTTCACCCAGCGCGACCGGCACGGCGTGAAAGCGTGCACCGGCCGCATCGAAAACGCGCAGGGCTGCGTCCATGATTTCCGGGCCGATCCCGTCGCCATGGGCAACGGCGATCACCGGCAAGGTCGATTGATGCTCGGATGCGGCGGGGGCTTGGAGCGGGATGGTGGCCATGCGAATTCTCCTTGAGGTCGTGATGCGCGCGATCTAGCTCTCGGCAATCAATCATAGAAATTGATAAGTAGCGATATATGCATTACAAAATGCAATAATGCAGACAGTCGATCCCCAATGCCTGCGGGCGTTCGTCACCGTGGCTGATACCGGCAGTTTCACCGCCGCTGCGCAGCGCCTTCTGCGCGGGCAGTCGGCGGTGTCGTTGCAAGTCCGTCGGCTGGAAGACCAGATCGGCCAGCGCCTGCTGGATCGCGGCCCGCGCCACGTTGCGCTGACCCCGGAAGGGGAGCGGGTCATCGCCAAGGCCCGCCGGCTGCTGGCTCTCAACGATGAACTGCTGGCCAGCCTCGCGGAGCCGGAGGTCGACGGCGTGGTCCGGCTCGGTGTACCGGAAGACTTCGCCACTACCCACCTGCCCGCCATCCTGGCCGAATTCGCCCGCGCCCATCCGCGCGTCGCGCTGGAGGTCACCTGCGAACTGACCCTGCCACTGCTCGACCGGTTCGGCGCAGGCGAGTTCGACCTGGTGCTGGTCAAGCGGATGGGCGGAGGTGAAACGGGCGAGAGCGACGATATCGTGCTGCGCGAGCAGCTGGTCTGGGCCGGAGCGGGCGGGGCAAGCCCGGTGGAAAACCTTGCCGCGCCGGTGCCGCTGGTGTGCTCGCCGCGCCCGTGCGTGCTGCGCGAGCTTGCCACACGCGCGCTTGACGCGGCCGGACGGCCGTGGCGGATCGCCTATTCGTGCGGCTCCTTGGCAGGGAACCATGCCGCGGTGCGCGCCGGGCTGGGGATTGCGCCGCTGCCGCTGGAAATGGTTCCGGCCGATCTTGTGGTGCTGCGGGCAGAAGCCTTGCCGCCGCTGCCGGGGATCGAGACCGCGCTGCTTGAATCCAGCACCCTGGCCCCCGCTGCACAGCGCCTGCGCGACACGCTGCGCAACGCCCGGCAGAGGGGACTGCTGGTGGCATAAGGCGCGTGGCGGGCAAAAGACTTCGCAACGATCTTTCCCGAAAACACAAAAAACCCCGGCGGATCGCTCCGCCGGGGTTCTTGCGTTTCAGCCGTGGTGCTGGCGTAGGGCTGATTAGAACCCCATGCCGCCCATGTCCGGCATGGCCGGGGCGGCCGGCTTGTCTTCCGGCTTCTCGACGATCGCGGCTTCGGTGGTGATCAGCAGGCCGGCCACCGAGGCGGCGTCCTGCAGCGCGGTGCGGACGACCTTGGTCGGGTCGATCACGCCGGCCGACACCAGGTTCTCGTAGGTGTCGGTCGCTGCGTTGAAGCCCTGCGTCTCGTCATCCTCGCGCAGCAGGTTGCCCGAAACCACCGCGCCGTCGTGGCCGGCGTTCTCGGCGATCTGCCGGATCGGCGCGAGGATCGCCTTGCGCACGATGTCGATGCCGCGGGTCTGGTCGTCGTTGGCGCCCTTCAGCCCGGCGAGAGCCTTGCTGGCATAGAGCAGCGCGGTGCCGCCGCCCGGGACGATGCCTTCCTCGACCGCGGCGCGGGTGGCGTGGAGCGCGTCGTCGACGCGGTCCTTGCGCTCCTTCACCTCGACCTCGGTGGCCCCGCCGACCTTGATCACGGCGACGCCGCCGGCGAGCTTGGCCAGCCGCTCCTGCAGCTTCTCGCGGTCGTAGTCGCTGGTGGTGTTGTCGATCTGGGTGCGGATTTCGCCGACGCGGGCCTTGATGTCGTCCGCGTCACCGGCACCGTCGACGATGGTGGTGTTGTCCTTGTCGATGGTGACCTTCTTGGCCTGGCCGAGCATGGTCAGGGTGACGTTCTCCAGCTTGATGCCGAGATCCTCGCTGATCATCTCGCCCTTGGTCAGGATCGCGATGTCCTGCAGCATGGCCTTGCGGCGATCGCCGAAGCCGGGGGCCTTGACCGCCGCGACCTTGAGGCCGCCGCGCAGCTTGTTGACCACCAGCGTGGCCAGCGCCTCGCCCTCGATGTCTTCCGCAATGATGAGCAGCGGACGGCCGCTCTGCACCGCGGCCTCCAGCACCGGCAGCATCGACTGCAGGTTGGACAGCTTCTTCTCGTGGATCAGGATATAGGGGTTATCCAGCTCCACGGTCATCTTGTCGGGGTTGGTGATGAAATAGGGGCTGAGGTAGCCGCGGTCGAACTGCATGCCTTCGACGACATCGAGCTCGAACTCGAGGCCCTTGGCTTCCTCGACGGTGATCACGCCTTCCTTGCCGACCTTTTCCATCGCTTCGGCGATCTTTTCGCCGACTTCGGT
>ERZ1066122.2289-NODE-2289-length-12956-cov-35.460739_pt1 | contig 12956 bp, 8 predicted proteins | sample MGYA00382769_ERZ1066122 | MGnify/ENA primary metagenome ERZ1066122 (study PRJEB33369, sample SAMEA5778352) | biofilm metagenome | biome: Industrial cooling water; feature: Water cooling tower basin; material: Biofilm | place: United Arab Emirates | collected...
ACATGGTCTCCACCCTGCCGCACTTCTTGGGCCCGGCTACCCCTCTGAACGCTTAGGTAATGACTAGCGCCAGCCGCGTTCAGGCGACCGGGTGAACAGGCAACCACCTGCTGCCTCCGCCGGCACCGCGGCAGCACGCTGGGTCGCGAAGACGACTGAGCCGATGCCCCCCGAAGGGACCAGCTCGAGCGGCGCCCGGCGGGAGCTGCGGATCAGGGACGGGTCGCCGTAGCTCCTATCTGCACCCGTGCCTCAATCGTCACGTTGACCGTCGCCATCTCCCGGACGGTCGAGGAGCGCAGCGTCCACTCGCGGGGCTCGGTCGCGCGACCCGGCGGCAGCATGCCGAGGTCTCCCAGGGTGCTGGAGTAATCGATCGAGTCGGCCCGCACCCCGCCGGCGCGGACGTCCAGGTACTTCAAGCTGTCCAGCCGGACCACGAACGGCGGGTACAGCGGCCGCGTGGACCTGTTGCGCAGGCGGACGGGGACGATCGTCTGCTTCGTGGCCGGCTCGTAGCGCGGTCGGCCAAACAAGAGCTGGACGTCTCCCGTCACGTCGGCCGTCGTTACCCCGGCCGGCGGCGGAGCAGGCGGGGTCACGTGCACCTCGCTGCTCATGAGCTGGAACACCCCGGTGCGTGCGTCCGCCCAGAGCGGATGGAACACGCCGGATGGATCGGCCGCCATCCCCATGTAGTCGCCGCCTTCCGGCCAGCGCCGGTAGGCGCTGCTGAACGCGAGCTGCTGCGCCCCGTTGCGGGTCTGGACCCAGTTCGGTGCTAGCCGGAGGTTGGCACCGGCGAAGGGTCGTCCCTCAACCCGTGTAAGGCGATGGGCGGGCAGGAAGCTGCGCCCATCCGGTGAGGCGGAGAAGTAGTAATGGACGGCGTGGCCTGAGGGATCGTCACGGGAGTCCTGCCACGCCAGCGCGACCACGCCGCTCGCGTTGACGGCAAGCATGGGGAGCCACTGCGAGGATTCGCCCGGGACGGCGGGGCTCACCGGCACCGGCTCCGCCCAGGAAGAGCCCCGGTCATCCGAGTAGGAGAGGAAGACGCGTGGCTGGCCAAGTCGCGTATCGCTCCAGGCCATGTAGATGCGATCGAACTCGCGCGACCGGTCCACCGCGTACATCGGCGTGGCTTCCCGGTGCACAAACGTGCCCGGGTAGTTCGGCGGTGGACTGAAGCGGAAGTGCGGGTGCTCGAAGATGCGCCGGAGCTCGGTGAACGTCTGACCACCGTCCGGCGACAGCACGAACGCGCTCACGGTCCGGATCGTTTCGGCGCCACTGCGATCGTCCCAGAGACGGAACGGGATGAAGAGGGTACCATCGCGCAGCACCTGCGGCGCGTCGTTGAGCAGCCAGTACCCGTTCGGGTTGGGAATGTCGATCGGTCCCTGGAAGGAGCGTCCCTCGTCAGCGGACCACATCAGCCCAGGCCTTCGTACATTGTACATCCCGGAGAAGTACACACGTCCCTTGAACTTCGGCGAGCCCAGGTCGACCACCATCTGCGGATGGTCGGAGAGCGGGAGCGACGCTTCCGTCCAAACGACCCCGCCGTCCTCCGAGCGGTAGAACGCCACCGCCCCGGCACGGTCTAGCGACGGCGGATACTCGATCTTGAGGAAGTAGGCCGTTCCACCCGGACCGAACGCGACCTGGGGGTCCACACCTCCTGTACTGGCCGGGAATCGGACCTCGGTCCACGTCACTCCGGAGTCGCGGGAGCTGTAGACGGTGCACGTGGCCGAACCATCCTCCATGGTCATGCTGATGCTGGCGGCGACCAGGTTGGAGCCGTCAATCGGGTTGACGGCGATGTCCGTCTCGATGTGACCCGCTTCGGGATCACGACTCAGCACCACGTTCGGCCCCACCCGGATCGCCATCGCCCTGGAGTCCGGCCCGCCGGCGGCCGGCTGAGCCACGGCCGGGGCGAGAGAGAGGAGCGGCAGTGCGAGAGCGGCCGCCTTCAATCCGTGCGAATTGATCATCATCTGGTCTTCCCCTCGGCGCTTAGCGGGTGTACCGGACGCCGAGGAGCACGCTGCGGCCAAAAGTCGTCGTGATGTTGTTCTTCTCCCAGCGGTACGAGTTCGTGAGGTTCCGGATCTGCACGTACGGCTGTATGGCCGGGCTGAGGTCGTAGGCGGCGCTCAGGTTGAGCTTGGTGACGGGCTTGTAGCTCGTCCAGTACGCGCGCTGGGAGCCCCGGTAGGGGTCACCGGCGTAGTAGTACCCATAGAGTGCCTGGTAGTCCAGCGCCGTCCACTCCCCGGTGTGCGACATCTCCAGAGACACCGAGCCGCCCCGGCTACCGCGGGAGAGCTGGCCGAAGCGATAGGTGGCTGACGCCCCGCCTACCGGCGACGCGATCTCGAGCATATCGTCGCCGACTTGGAGCTGACCCGTATAGCCCTCGTTCAGCTTCTGGACTCTGCTGGTCCGAAACGCGAGGGAGCCGCTCAGGCCGAGCCGCCGGCCCACGTACTGCGCGGCGAATTCCCAGCCAGTGTTTGCGATCTCGCCCGTGTTCTGGTACTGCGAGAGCTGCACACCCTGATCGTTGGTGCCGAGCTGGACGTACTGGATCAGGTCACGCGCGGTCTGATCGTAGCGCGTCACCTCCAGCCGCCCCGCGTTGCCGAGGAGGAGCACATCGAACCCGGCATCCCATCCCTCCTGTGACTCCGGCCCGATCTTCGGGTTCGGCAGGATGATTGCCCAGGTCTGAACCGTCCCGTCGCGGTAGTACCGGGTGGGCGCGTGGATCCCGCGGCCGTACGAGACGCGCGGCTTCACGGTGACACCACCGATCCTGAAGTTGGTCGTCGCGCCGATGCGCGGAGACACGTCGGCCCCGTAGTCGGCCCCGAAGAACTCGTTGTCCTCCACGCGGACGCCCGCCGTGATGAACAGCCGGTCGAAAAGAGCAGGCTGCCACTGCGCGAACACGCCACGGGTGCTCCAGTCGTCGCGGAACAGGTTGGCCGGCGCGGAGCCGGAGCCGCGCGCGAACGTGGTGTAGGCGATATATCCGTTCGAGCGCAGCTTGGAGTACTCGGCCCCCAGCGTCAGCGTCGACTGAAACGCCCCCGAGGTCGGATAGTCGAGCGTGGTGGTGTAGCGCGCCGACTGCACTTGGCTGTACCCGCTATTGTTGTAGAGGAGCGTGTCGGCCGGGCTGGTCCGGCGCACCTTGGTGGCGAAGTTCGCGGTCTCGTTCTGGTCGAAACCGAGCACGAGCGAGTGGTTCCACCATGCGGTGGGCTGGTAGCGGAGCGCCGTGCCGAGCGTCTGTTGGGTGTGCTGAAACCGGTGGTTCATCGGAACCGACCAGTAGGCGTAACCCGCGTCGCGGAGGACCGGGTTCAGCGGATTGCCGAAGTCGCGACTGGAGTAGCGCGCCGTGACCTCCGTACTGAAAACAACTCCACCGATGCGCGCTCCACCGTGGAGCATGGTGAGCTCGTCATCGTTCTCCGGCACGTACGGGTCCTCCTTACGGTACGTTCCGCCGAGGTTGTACGTGAATCCGGACTCGCCGCCGGTGTATCCTACCTGCAGCTCCCGCTGCCAGGGCCTGTCGTCCACCCACTTCGACTCGGTCGGTCCGGCGGCGAGCGACACCGTCAGTTGCGGCTCCGGCCGGCCCTTCTTCGTGAAGATCTGGATCACTCCGCCTCCCGCATCCGAGCCATAGAGCGTTGTGGCGCCCGGCCCGCGCGAGACCTCGACGCGCGCGACGCTGCTCTTGTCGATGGTCGACAGGTAGGCGGGGTTCGCGATGGCGACGCCGTCGATGTAGACCTTGGTGTAGTTCGCCATCAGCGAGTTGGCACCCCGCAGCGTGACGTAGCTGTAGTAGTCGTCCGGGCCAGTCTCCCATGAGGAGGCGCCCGGGACGGCGCCGCGGAAGATCTCATCCACCTTTTGGATCGGTGACGTCTCCAGCTCGCGCGCCGTGATGATCGTTACCGGCGCGTCCACCTTGCGCAGCTCCGTCTCCGTCATGAACCCGGTCACCACGATCTGGTCGAGTGCAATCGCGGTGATGTCCATCTCAATGCGCACTGCCGCAGCCCCCACGGCCGCTTCTTGCGTCTTGGTACGGTACCCGATGGCCTGCACGCGAAGCACGACCCGGGGACCGCTCACGCCAGTGATGCGGAAGCGCCCTTTCTCGTCGGTCAGCGCTCCTCGCTGGGTCCCCTCGACCATCACCTGCGCCCCCACAATCGGGCGGCCGCTCCCCGCCTCGACGACGATGCCCTCAATGTCGGACTGCGGTACGAAGATCTGTGGCGCCCAGCCCTCGGAGCCGGACGTCCAGACACCTGCGAATCGCACGTCTTCCGCGACGTCGGGCACCAGCGGAGGCGGCGGCGCGGCGAGGCGGGGCACCAACACGACCTGTCCATTCAGCGCGCGGAAACCGAACCGGGTCCCCTCAAGCAATTGGTCCAGGGCCTCGGCCACCGTGACGTGACGGCAGTCACAGGACACGCGCCAGTTTTCGCTCTCGAGCAGGCTCGGGCTGAAGGCGACCGTGGCGCCAGAGGTCCGCGCCAGCCGATCGAGTGCCGATTCGAGCAGGAGATCCGTGACGTGCAGACGGGCCGGTCGCTGGAGCAGCGATTCGGTCCCGCCGGGCGGCTTCAGGGCCCCGACGGCCAGGGCCTGCGCGGACACGGGCAGCGCGGCTGCGAAGGCAGCCAGCAGGAAGACGGCGATCACGCGGCGTGGAGACATGGCTCGTCTTGGAGGATGGGGGGGAAGTGTGGCACCGCCTGGTGGATCGGCGCCGGGGGTCGCGCAGCGACGCGAACGCGGAGGATGCGGGAGGTCATGACCCGAGACGCTCGCTGCCGGGCTGGGGCTGCATCCGCACTACGCCACCATCGGTCTCGCAGTCCGCCACCGCGACCGCGCACACGACGCGGAGAACGTCGTCCAGCGTGCGATCGGCGAACCATGTCGTGATGGTGCGTGCGGCCAGCACAGAGTCGGTCACCTCGATGCGGACGCCATACTGACGCTCGATCTCAGCCGCGGCCTTGCGGAGCGGAGTCCGCTGGAACGCCAGGAAGTTCCCCTTCCAGGAAACCACCGAGTCGGCGTGCTGCGCCCTCACGACGGGAAGGAGCGAGCGGTTCGACACGCCGCCCGCTTGCCCGCTGTGGATCACCACCTCGCCCCCGGGCGCCGATACGGCCACGCGCCCTTCCACCACGAGCAGGCGCAGGTCTTCCTCTTCAGCTTGCAGATCGAAGCGCGTGCCGAGTACCGTGACCTCGCCGGCGGCGGTCAGGATCCGGAACAGGCTCCCGTTGCGCCGGGCCACCGCGAAATAGGCGCGTCCCGACAGCGCGACTTCGCGTTCGTCCAGCGTCCCGGTCACCCGCAGCCGCGAGCCTGGTGCGAGGTGGATCACGGTGCCGTCGCGCAGCGCGACCGTGCCCTCGTCGTCCGGTCCCGTAACGACTTCGTTCGCACCGAAGCTCAGACGCGTGGCGGGTGGCTGGTGGAGGTCCGCCAACAGGTATCCCCCGACCACGAGCGCCACGACGGCCGCCGCGCGAGCTGCCCACCTGGCCCAGCGCCGATCCGGGTTCCCGTAGCCGTCGAGGGCGCCCCGTAGCAGATCCTCGGCGGAGGGCGGCCCCGAACGTGGAAGCGCGTCCTCCGCAACGCCCGCGACGTTCCAGATCCATACGAAGTCCAGCCAGTACGCCTCGTTCGCGGCATCCGCGGCGCGCCACTCGTCGAGCTTCCGCCGCTCCTCGGCGTCCGCCTCACTGCGAAGCGCTCTCAGAATGAGCCAGTCCCTGTCCATGTTCCCGGTTCGTGGTAGCGGATAGGCGTCGCGGTGGGGGGATCCGGCGGCCTCCATCCCTGGATACCGTCAGAGGCGGGTTTCTACTATCGGAAGGTGCGCGCCTCAGTCGCGCAGGTGGTCGAGCCGCCGGCGAAGGTCGGCGGCGGCAGCGCTGATCTGGTTCGCTACCGTCTGAGGGCTGGTACCCATCACCTCGCCGATCTCCTTCAACGACATCTGGTGGTACCGCGCCAGGACGAACGCCTCGCGTCGCCGCGGCGGAAGCTCTGCGAGCGCCGCTTCGAACGCTGCGCGAAGTTCCTCGCGCTCCACGTCCTCTTGGGGCGTGGCCGGCCGCAGTGACTCCACGCGCACCAGCTCGACGGCCCGTCGCCGCACGAATAGGCGTCGATGGTGCTTGGAGGCGAGGTTCCGGGTGACTTGATAGAGAAAGGCTCGCGGAGTCCCGGTGGGGCTCCAGGTCGCCCGCCGCTTCCAGATCGAAACGAACGCCTCCTGGACCAGATCTTCCGCGACATCGATGGAGCCGACGAGACGGGTCGCGTACCGGACCAGCGGCGGCCAGTAGAGCTTCATCAGCTCGGCGAGCGCACTCGTGGAGCCGAGCCGCAGCCGACGCATCAGCGTGAGGTCTCTCGCGCTACCCTCGGGATCGGTCGCAGTCAATGCAGTGACACGCAGGTGGGGAAGCGAGGAGGTCACCGGGCGCGGGGTGTGCTGCCGGGTCGCCCCGGCGGATCGCCGGCGACAGGGCGGCCGCTCTCCTGAGGTATCTACTTGATGCCCCAGGTAAGAACCGGGCGGTTGAGATCGCGAGAGAGGAAGTGGAGGTCATCGAACCGAAACACCCGCTGTTCGGCCGCCGCTCCACCCTGCTTTCCACCTCCTCCACCCTCAGTGGCCCAGGCTTCGCGTGGATGTCTATCGTGAGGGGATGCGCCTGTGCCTGCCCCTTGCGGCCGCGAATCTGAGGGTCGCGCGCCCTGAGGTCAAGTGCAGCCGTTGCTGCATTTTCGCTTGCGGGCAGCCACTGCGGCAGAGGCCGTTGCAGCGGCATGGTCGTAGGTGATTTCTTTCTTCTCCCGCGCGAGGTGCAGTGCGAGTACCGATCACTGCTCGCCGATTAGAGCGCCTATCAAAACCGGTGTCCGGATCTTGCGGAAGGGTTTGTGAGACCTTCACGTCCGCAGGAGAGACCCGATGGCTGCCGTGCTGCTGCCCGATGAGCTGTGGGAGATCGCGGCTCCGCTGCTGCCGCCCGAGCCGCCGAAGCCGAAAGGGGGCCGGCCGCGCATCCCGGACCGGCAGTGCCTGACCGGCATCCTCTTCGTGCTGCGCAGCGGCATCGCCTGGGAGCTGCTGCCACAGGAGATGGGCTGCGGCAGCGGCATGACCTGCTGGAGGCGGCTGCGGGACTGGACCGAGGCCGACGTGTGGCCCCGGCTGCAAGAGGCGTTGCTTACTCGGCTGCGAGAGCGGGACCTCCTCGACTGGGACCGGGCGGCGATGGACGCCGCGCTGACCCCGGCAAAAAAAGCTAGGACGGCAAAGCGAGCTGTAGCTGCGCCGCGAGATGCTGTAGGTATGCTTCCGGGTCGCGACGGAAGCGCAACCCACGGCGTCGGACGTCCTGTCGCTTCTCCAACTGCTCGCGCTGCTGCCTCCACGCCATGAGATCCCGCGGTTGCAGCTCTCTCGCGCACGGACAGTGGAGACGCGTCGCCGTCGCCGCCAACACCCGCACCGAGCCGCGCAGCACCAGCGCCGGACTGGCCACCTTGCGCCCCATCGCGCGTGGGTCGTGGTAACGATGCGCCCCGAAGAGGTGCTCCAGATCGTTGTTCGTCCTCGGCAGCCCCGCGATGCGATAGCAGGGGAACAGCCCTGGCCAGTAGCTGCGTGTCACCTTCAGAAAGTGCTCGACCGCCGGCATCAGCGTCCCCGCACACCTGCGGTGGCGGGCCATCGCGTTCTGGAAGGACTTCACGAAGAGCGAGATGATCGAACATCATCAAGTGGCTCGTCGAGTCCAGCGGCACGCTGGTCAACCGCTTCGAGCGGCACGACAACGAGATCAAGAACGGGGCCCGGCTCATCGCCCGCGCGGGCCAGACCACCGTCTCAGTGGGCCCTGGGCGCATCACTGACTCTCCGCGCCGGGCGCTACGAGCTGACCACGCAGAGCATCCCCCCTGCTCAGCACGCTGCAGGGGTGGAAGTACGACTTCGAGTCGCCCCGTTCAAGGCCGAGGTGTACTTCGTCAACACCCGCCTCTTGCCCAACCAGCCGTGGGGCACCAAGAACCCCGTCATGATGCGCAACGCCGAGTTCAGGGCGGTCCGCCTGTCTCGCCTTCGGCACCTTCTCGTACCGCGTGGTGCAGCCGACCAAGTTCCTGGCCGAGGTGGTGGGGGCCAGCGGCCTCTTCCCTACCATTGTCCATCTGCAGCGTGACCTCCTCCACGCCGGACGGCTCCAGATGAATGGCTCCGAGTCTCCGTCTGGCTTGAGGGAGCGCGATGGCGCCTCATGACACGAATGCTGGGTTTACCCCTATCAGGCGATAACCCTCTCACGTCGGCCCGGTCACCCGGACGAGGGAGTGCGAGAGGTGAACGGCGCTCTACCGGACTGAGCTACGGACTTCCTGGTGCGAGGCGGAGCCGGCGGGGTGCGGATCCCGCATGTCTGCCGATGGACGGTCGGGTGCTCTGGCCCGCCAGGCTACGGCTCCACATCAAAGGGGATGGTGGGCACCGGCCGGTTCCGTCGTGCTCGGGAGTCGCGTCTGTCCACGGCGACGACCTCTCCGGACCGGCCCCACGCAGCGTGCGCTGTCTGGTGTCCGCTTCACCTCCGGGGAAAGAGAAAGCGCCCTGCCCCACGTCTCGCGAGGCAGGGCGCTCAGCGTCTGCTGGGCCCTCGGGTCCGGCAAGCCGATGGACGGCTACACCGCGACCTCCCTCGCGTGAACTGCACCCTGCATCCTGCGCGTGCTACCGCTGCCAAACGAACCGCCGATGCCCAACGTCGCCGGAACGTACCGGGCAACCCGCGCGATGCACTGGCCCGAGCGGGGATGGCCCGCGTCCGGGCACGGCTCCGCCCCGACCCACGCCGGCTTCAGAGCCGGGAGGGCGCCGTGCGGCGCCGCAGGGCGCGCGTGCGGGGCGGTGGTCGTGAGCATGGAAGGCTCGGATCTCCTGAACGTGAACGGGGCCCGGAAACGAAAAACGGGAGTCGCGACCCGGCCGCCCCCGGAGGGGTGGCACGCACGGCGATCCGTGCTCGCGCACGGCGTTCCGGCACAGGGACGCGACTCCCGAGGCGGAGGTGCTACACGGCCGAGCCCGGGTTGTCAAGGCTCCCGGCCATCGCCGCATTGACGGCGGCGTGCGGCTACGGTAGCCTGTCGCGCCATGACGATCCCTGTCTATCCGCTGGAGCCGGGCGCGGAGGAGATGCGCGCCCTGACCGACCGCGTGTTGGAGCTGCTCGTCGCGTTCGTCGGCGGGCTGGAGAAGCGGCCCGCCTCCGCCAACCACCTTGCGCCCGAGCTGCTTGCCGAGGTGCTGCGGCCGCCGCCGGAGACGCCGCGCGAGGAGATCGGCGCGCTGCTCGCGCGCACGCGCCGCGCGGCGCTGGTCAGCTACGAGACCGCGGGGCCCAGCTACCTCGCCTACATCCCCGGCGGCGGCGTGTTCACGGCCGCGCTGGCGGAGTTCCTGGCCGCGGGGCTGAACCGCTACACCGGCCGCGCCACGCCGGCGCCGGCGCTGGTGGCGCTGGAGCAGAGCGTGCTGCGCTGGCTGTGCGACCTCTTCGGCTTCCCCGCCGGTGCGCAGGGCCTGCTCACCACCGGCGGCTCGCTCTCGAACCTGGTGGCGCTGGCCGCGGCGCGCGCCCGCCACGCCGAGCGGCGCAGCGATCGCGCGACGGTCTACGTGGGCGAGCACGCGCACGGCTCGCTGCTCAAGGCGGCGCGCACCGCCGGGCTGGCACGCGAGCACGTGCGCGTGGTGCGCTCCACGCCCGCGCTGCGGCTGGACGCCGAGCACCTGCGCGAGCGCATCGCGGCCGACCGCCGCGCCGGGCTCGTCCCCGTCTGCGTCTGCGCGGCGGCGGGCACGACGAACACCGGCACGGTCGACGCGCTGGCGGAGGTCGCGGACGTGGCCCGGGAGGCGGAGCTGTGGCTGCACGTGGACGCGGCGTACGGCGGCTTCTTCCAGCTCACCCGCCGTGGCCGCTCGCGGCTGGCGGGCCTCGAGCGGGCGGACTCCCTCACGCTCGACCCGCACAAGTCGCTCTTCCTGCCGTTCGGCACCGGCGCGCTCGTGGTGCGCTCGGCGGACGCGCTGAGGTACGCCTTCAGCGAGGAGGCCGACTACCTGCAGGACCTCGGCGACTGCGGCCCGCTGCCCGACTTCGACAGCCTCAGCCCCGAGTTGACGCGCGAGTTCCGCGGGCTGCGCCTCTGGCTGCCGCTGCACCTGCACGGCATCGACGCCTTCCGCCGGCAGCTCGACGAGAAGCTGGACCTCGCCCAGCTCGCCTACCGCACGCTGGCGGCGGACGCGCGGCTGGAGGTGCCCTGGCCGCCGGACCTCAGCGTGGTCGTCTTCCGGCTGGCCGGCGGCGACGAGGCCGCGCAACGCGAGTTCCTGCGGCGCATCAACGCCAGCCAGCGCGTGCTGCTCTCCAGCACCCGCCTAGCTGGCGAGACCTACCTGCGCCTGGCGGTGCTCTCGCTGCGCACGCACGAGGCGCGCGTGCGCGAGGCGCTGGAGATCATCGGGAGAGTTGCGAGTTGAGAGTTGAGAGTTGAGAGTGAACGGCAACCCCACCCCTCCACCTCCGCCATAGTGGCGGAAGGGAGGGGTGGGGTTCTCTCAACTCTCAACTCTCAACTCGCAACTCGCAACTCGCAGTTCAACGGCATCTCCGCCGGCTGCCCGTTAGGCGTGGTGAGCTGGAAGCGCGCGCCGCGCTCGGCGGCCGAGCTGCCGCCGACGAAGAGCTGGAAGAAGCCGGGCTCCACCACGCGGCGGTTGCGCTGGTCGTGGAACGCCAGGTCGTCGGCGGTGAGAGCGAAGCGCACCGTGCGCGCTTCGCCGGGGCGCAGGCGCACGCGCTGGAAGCCCTTCAGCTCGCGCAGCGGCCGGGTGACGCTGCCGACCTCGTCGCGCAGGTAGAGCTGCACCACCTCCTCGCCCTCGCGCGCGCCGGTGTTGCTCACCTGCACCTCCACCACCAGGCTGTCCGCCGGCGTGAGGCGCGTGGCGCTCAGGCGCGGCTCGCCGTAGGCGAACGTCGTGTAGCTGAGCCCGTGGCCGAAGACCCACTGCGGCGTCCAGGGCACGTCGAGGTACTTGGAGGTGAACTTGTTCTCCGCGTTCGGCGGGCGGCCGGTGTTCTTGTGGTTGTAGTAGATCGGCACCTGGCCGACCGCGCGCGGGAAGCTGACCGGCAGCTTGCCCGAGGGGTTGTAGTCGCCGAAGAGCACGTCGGCGACGGCCGGGCCCATCTCCACGCCCAGGAACCAGGCCTCCAGGATCGCCGGCGCGCGCTCGGCCAGCTCGGGGATCGCCAGCGGGCGGCCGTTCATCAGCACCACCACCACCGGCTTGCCGGTGGCGAGCAGCCGCCGGGCGAGCTGCAACTGCACGCCGGGCAGCCCGATGTCCGCGCGGCTGCTGGCCTCGGCGCTCATGTCCGGTGTCTCGCCGACGACCAGCACCACGGCGTCGGCGCGGCGCGCGACGCGCACCGCCTCGGCGAAGCCGCTGCTGTCCGTGCCGCTCACGTCCGCGCCCTTCGCGTAGAGCACCTGCGTGCGCGGCGAGACGGCGCGGCGGATGCCGTCCAGCACGTGCACCGCGTCGGTGTGGCGGCCCAGCCCCACCCAGTTGCCGAGCGTGGCGCCGCTGTCCGCGGCCAGCGCGCCGACGACGGCGAGCGTGCGCAAGTCCTTGCGCAGCGGCAGCGTGTGGCGCTCGTTCTTGAGCAGCACCATCGACTGGCGCGCCACCGCGCGCGCGGCGGCGCGGTGCTCGGGCGTCAGCGTCCACGCCTGCTGGCGCGCCGGGTCGCTGTAGCGGTAGGGGTCCTCGAAGAGGCCCAGCCGGTACTTCAGCCGCAGCACGCGGCGCACCGCCTCGTCCACCGTGGCTTGCGAGAGCCGGCCCTCGCGCAGCAGCGCCGCGAGCTGGGTGCGGTAGATGTCGCTGACCATGTCGATGTCGACGCCCGCCTGCAGGCCCAGCCGCCCGGCCTCCGCGCTGTCGGCCGCCACGCCGTGCGCCACCAGTTCGTGCACGCCCGCCCAGTCGCTGACCACCAGGCCGTCGAAGCCCCACTCCTCGCGCAGCACCTGCGTCTGCAGCCAGCGATCGGCGTGCGCCGGCACGCCGTTGCTCTCGTTGAAGGCGGCCATGAACGTCTGCGCGCCGGCGCAGACGGCGGCGTGGAACGGTGGCAGGTAGACGTCGCGCAGCGTGCGCTCGCCGAGCTCGACGATGTTGTAGTCGCGCCCGGCCTCGGCGCCGCCGTAGGCCGCGAAGTGCTTGGCGGTGGCGGCGATGGTGTTGTTCGCGCGCAGGTCGGTGCCCTGGAAGCCTCTCACGCGCGCGGCGGCCAGCACGCTGCCCAGGTACGGGTCCTCGCCGGCGCCCTCCACGATGCGGCCCCAGCGCGCGTCGCGCGCGATGTCGACCATGGGCGCGAACGTCCAGTGCAGCCCGTGCGCGGCGGCCTCGACGGCCGCGACGCGCGCCGAGCGCTCCACCGCCGCCGGGTCCCAACTGCTCGCCTCGGCCAGCGGCACGGGGAAGGTGGTGCGCAGCCCGTGGATGACGTCCAGCGCGAAGAGCAGCGGGATCTTCAGCCGGCTCTCCTCGACGGCGATGCGCTGCAGCTTCCGCGTGGTGTCGGCGCCGGCGATGTTGAGGAACGAGCCGATCTCGCCGCGCCGGATCTGCTCGACGCCGCCGGTGATCGCGCCCACGCCGCTGACCTCGGTCAGCCCGGAGTACTGGTTGAGCTGCCCCAGCTTCTCCGGCAGCGTCATCTGCGCCAGCAGCGAGTCCACGAAGCGCTGCTCCGGCG
>ERZ1066122.2291-NODE-2291-length-12951-cov-8.545828_pt1 | contig 12951 bp, 10 predicted proteins | sample MGYA00382769_ERZ1066122 | MGnify/ENA primary metagenome ERZ1066122 (study PRJEB33369, sample SAMEA5778352) | biofilm metagenome | biome: Industrial cooling water; feature: Water cooling tower basin; material: Biofilm | place: United Arab Emirates | collected...
GGCAGACGGCGGTATGAGCAACCAGGCACTTCCTGATTTTCCCGCCTTCCCGAGCGCAGTCGAGGGACTATGCCGAGCGCAGCCGAGGCTTTGGAACCTGGCAGGAAAGGTTCTCGGCTCCGCTCGAACCAGTCCCTCGACTTCGCTCGGGAAAACGGAGTTTGGATTATGAGCGCAAACGAACTGGGCTTCCTCCCCGACCGGCTCGACCGGATCGGGGCGCATGTGCAGGCGAAATATCTGGACAGTGGCAAGCTGCCTTTTGGCGCATTGCTGATCGGACGCGGTGACGAAGTCGCCTATGAGTGGGCCTCGGGCGTGGACAAGGAAGCGATCTTCCGCATTGCCAGCATGACCAAGCCGGTCACTTCAGTCGCCTTCATGCAGCTGGTCGAGCAGGGCAAGGTCGCATTGAGCGAACCAGTTGCCAAATATATCCCCGAATTTGCCAATCTGGGTGTGTTTGTCAGCGGCGGCGGCAACCAGCCCTTTGTGACCCGCCCTCCACTAACGCGGCTGAATATTGTTGATATACTTCGCCACACCGCAGGCTTCACATATGGCTTTCAAGAGCGGACGCCGGTTGACGCCGCCTATCGCCGGACAGAGCTGGAGCATTGGGGCAAAAACAGCTCACAAAGCTTTATCGACCATCTGGCGCGCCTCCCGCTCGAATTCGACCCCGGCAGCAGTTGGAACTATTCGGTATCGACCGATGTGCTGGGGGTGCTGATCGAGCGGATCAGCGGGCAAAGCCTGAGCGACTATTTCCGCGAGCATATCTTTGCACCGCTTGCGATGGAGGACACATATTTCCATGTCCCGCCGGAGAAGGCCGCGCGCATGCCCGAGGCCTATGCCTTTCACCCTGTCGAGAAGATGAAGCTGGTCAGCGAAGCGGGCGCGAATAGCAGCTGGTGCGGCAAGCACAGCTTCGAAAGCGGGGGCGGCGGGCTTGCCTCGACCATCGCCGACTATCATCGCTTCTGCCGGATGCTGCTTAATGGCGGCGCGCTGGACGGCGTACAGATCATCAGCCCCAAGACGCTGGAACTGATGACTGCGAACCATTTGCCCGGTGGCGGCGATCTGACGCAGCATTCGAAATCGCTGTTCAGCGAAGCCGAGAATGCCGGGATAGGCTTTGGCCTGGGCTTTGCCTGTAATATCGATCCTGCGGCAACTTTGCTGCCCGGCAGCAAGGGCGAATTTTACTGGGGCGGCATGTATTCGACCGCGTTCCTGATCGATCCGGTCGAGGATTTGATCATGATTTTCATGACGCAGTTGATGCCGTCCTCCACCTATCCGATCCGACGCGAAATCCGGACTATGATGTATGCGGCGCTGGCTGCCTGAGTGGCGGCGCCGTAACCAATTATCGCGATTGTCGAATGTGAATTTGCAGGTTGATGATTTTTGTCGACCCAAACTATCTGGAGGAACCCGATGCAGTCCGTTACCCAAAGCCGCGATGGCGAAATCCTGATCCTGACCGTCAATAATCCGCCGGTAAACGCGCTCAGCTGGCATGTGCGGCAGGGGATTGATGACGGGGTAAAAGAGGGCCTGGCCAATGATGGTGTCGAGGCCATCGTTCTGCGCTGCGATGGTGCGACTTTCATCGCGGGAGCCGACATCACCGAATTCGGCAAGCCGCCGCAAGGGCCGGATTTCAACACAGTGCTGAACAGCATAGAGATGGCATCAAAGCCTATCATCGCCGCGATCCATGGGACTGCGCTGGGCGGCGGTCTAGAAACGACGCTGGTTTGCCATTACCGCATTGCTGTACCTTCGGCCAAACTTGGCGTGCCTGAGGTCAAGCTTGGGCTGCTGCCCGGAGCGGGAGGGACGCAGCGTTTGCCGCGTCTGGTCGGCATCGAGCAGGCCGCCATCATGTGCTCGCTGGGCGAGCCGATTTCGGCGCAGAAGGCGCTAGATACGGGCCTGGTCGACAAGCTTGCTGGCGAAGACAGTCTGGCAGCGGACGCAGTTGCCTTTGCGCGCGAGTGCATTGCCAAAGGGCCGCGTCATACGCGCGACCTGCCGGTCAAGGGCGATACGATGATCATTGCAAAGCTCGAGGCCGAAAATGCGCGCAAGTGGCGGGGCTTTGAGGCCCCGTATGCAAATTTGCGCTGCGTTGCTGCAGCCGCTGAAAATAATGATATCGAGGATGGCCTGAAATTCGAGCGGGCAGAATTCCTGAAACTGATGATGGGCAGCCAGTCGGCTGCGCAGCGGCATATGTTTTTTGCCGAGCGGCAGGCAGCAAAGATCGACGGACTTGCGAAGGACATCCAGCTGCGCGACATCAAGAAAGTCGGGGTCATCGGCGCGGGCACGATGGGCGGCGGGATTTCGATGAACTTCCTTGCCAAAGGTATTCCGGTCACCATCGTCGAAATGGTGCAGGAAAATCTGGACCGCGGCGTCGGGGTAATCCGCAAAAATTATGAGGCCTCTGCCGCCAAAGGGCGCTTCACCGTTGAACAGGTCGAGGGGATGATGGGCCTGCTGACGCCTACGCTGAACCTGGAGGATCTCGCCAATTGCGATCTGGTGATCGAGGCCGTGTATGAGAGCATGGACGTCAAGAAAGAGGTGTTCGGTAAGCTCGACGCCATCTGCAAGCCCGGCGCAATCCTCGCTTCCAACACCAGCTATCTCAATGTGGACGAAATTGCCGCCAGCACATCACGGCCACAGGATGTGCTGGGCATGCACTTCTTCTCGCCAGCCAATGTCATGAAATTGCTGGAAGTCGTGCGCGGCGAAAAGACCGCCGACGACGTGCTGGCAACCGCAATGGCGATTGGCAAAAAGATCGGCAAGGTGGCGGTGGTTGCTGGCGTATGCCATGGCTTTATCGGCAACCGGATGCTCAGCACGCGGCAGCAACCTGCGATGCAATTGCTACTCGAAGGTGCGACGCCCGCGCAGATCGACAAGGTGCATACCGATTTCGGCATGCCGATGGGACCGTTCCAGATGTCGGACCTCGCAGGGCTCGATATCGGCTGGCACCGCGATCCCTCCAAGATCGAAACCATCCGCGACGCCCTCTGCGCGGGGGGTCGCTTCGGGCAGAAGAACGGCAAGGGCTTTTACGATTATGACGAAAAGCGCGTTGGGACGCCAAGCCCCGAGGCGCTGGCAATCATCGAGGATTTCCGAGCGACCTCCAACCTGCCCAAACGCGAAATCAGCGACCAGGAAATCGTCGAACGCACGCTCTATCCGATGGTCAATGAAGGCTATCTGATATTGGAGGAAGGCAAGGCGCAGCGCGCGTCGGACATCGATGTCGTCTGGATTTATGGCTATGGCTGGCCGGTCTATCGCGGCGGGCCGATGTTCTGGGGCGATCTGGAAGGCGCAGGCAAGATTGTCGAGGCGCTTGAGCGGCATGGCGTGAAAGTGGCGGATTCGCTTAAGTCCAAGGCCTAGTTAATAATATCCGCTATCCAGAGCGAAGCCGAGAACCTCTAGCGTGCAGTGCCTCGGCTGCGCTCGGCTTAGTCCCTCGACTTCGCTCGGGATTATCGGGGTTAGCAACTATGCCGCCGAAACGAGCCTCACCGGCGACCACCCGAAAATGAACAACAGTTCATCTCGACGAGGTGACAGTTCGCCGCCTGCGCCTTGTGGCGCGGACACGCATTTGCCATCGACGACCCATAATAGAAATCCGGGGTCGTTGTTCCATGTTCCGCAAAAAATTCCTCGCCTTGGCTGGCGCGCTTGCCATGCTGATACCTGCGCAAGCGATGGCGCTGCAATGTGTGCCCTATGCGCGGCAGGTATCGGGCGTGCAGATTTTCGGTAACGCCAATACCTGGTGGGCGCAGGCAGAGGGACGCTATGACCGGGGCAGCGAGCCGCGCGTAGGTGCCGTCATGACCTTCAAGGCGACCAAGGGCAATCCGCTCGGCCATGTCGGCATGGTCAGCCGGATCGTGTCGGACCGCGAGGTGCTGCTCGATCATGCCAACTGGTCGCTGATCAGTGGCCGTCGCGGCCATATCGAACGCAACGCGCGGGTTATCGACGTTTCAGCGGCGGGTGACTGGAGCGCCGTGCGCGTCTGGTATGCGACCATCGGCGACATGGGACGTACGGTCTATCCGCTGCATGGCTTTATCTATAATGATAAGCCTGCCGATTTTCCCAAGGCCGACACCGTTATTGTGCTGCGCTGAGCGTTTTGCGGCCCCATAATATAAGCCATAGCAAACCGGCAGCCATGATGATGAAGGTTGCAGGCTCCCACAGATTGAAAAGCGCAACGCCAATGGCAGGCGCCACGATATAGGCTGCGCCGTTTATCGAGGCGATCTTGCCTGCAACATCGCCCTGTTCATGCCGTCTGACTGCCAATGATGCGCCTGCGGTAAATCCCGGCCGGAACAGGCCGAAGCCCAGCGATGCCAGCGCAAAGCCCAGCGTAATGCCATTAAAGTCATGGCTGATCCCGACCATGCTGGTGCCGAGCAGTGCGAGCAGCGATCCCCATAATACCGAATTGCGCGGCGATAGCGACAATATGGGGATCAGGCCCCATTGCGCTAGCAAAGTTGCCATCGCGCCGACGAACATGACTGAGCCGGTCGCCTCGACGGCTTCCTTGGGCAACTCCTGCAACCCAAGCCTGTCACGGATCAGAAAGCCGACCACACCCAGCATGATCGCCTGCGCATGACCGCCGACGAGCCCCGCGATCAGCCAGCTTTTGAGGCGCGGTTCCAGCCAGCCGAGCCGCACTTCCTCGCGCGGCAGTTCAGGCTCGTCGTCTTCGGTAGCAGGCTGGCTTACCGAGGCCGCGTTGGGATAGGCCGTCACGACGCCGCGCGCCTCGAACCGGGGCGTGTCGTTCGGCAGCCGGATATTGAGCGCCAACAGGACCAGCAGGCCAAAACTTGCAAACAGGATCAGCGGGCCTGCAAGACCCAATGGCTCGAAAATCAGGAAATGGGCAAGCGCCGGGCCGATCACGGTGCCCAGTCCGAAGGAAGAGGCAAGCAACGACAGCGCCTTGGCCCGCTCTTCGCGCTCGGTGCGCGCGGCGATATAGGCCTGCACGGCGGGCGGGGCTGCCGAACCAAAGCCGCCATAAAGGCTACGGAACAGCGCAAAGCCGATGAAAGTCAGGGCAGGGGCGAGATAACCATGAAGGCCCAGCCACAGCACCAGCCCGCACATACCCATCGAGGACACAAAGCCGACCGTCCCCAGGCTCATCAATGCCTTGCGCCCGCGCTTGTCCGATTGCCGCGCCCATTTCGGTGCCATCAGTACCCACAACAGCGCCGACCAGCTGAATGCGAGGCTGACCCAGACATCGGCAATGTCGAGCTGGCTGGCGATGGCGGGCAGGGCGGATTGCATCGCGGTATTGCCCGCCGCCGACACGAGCATGACCAGAAACAGGATTGCGACGCGATCGGGCGGGATGGCGGCTGGCCTCGCGCTCATGCCGCTTTGGTCCAGTCGTAGCTGCGCGTTACTTCGGCGACATGCAGGCTGTAGTGGTGGTACCATCGGTCGCGGCCGGCGTCGCGGATAGCCTTATGCTCGGAATGGTCGCGCCATGCCTTCGCCGCTGCATCGCTGGTCCAATAGCTGACGGTAATGCCCAGTCCGTCAGGGCCGCGCACCGAATCCATCGCGACATAGCCGTCCTGCTGTGCGGCAAGGCGATCCATCATCGCCGCCGCCTCTGCATAGCCGCCTGCATCCTCCGCCGTCCGCTGCGCCACGAATATGACCGCGACTGTCCCTTTGCCATGCGTTGCCATGCACGTTCCTTGCGATGTCCGGGGGCAAAGGGCAAGCCACGGAAAAACGGTATAAGAAACAAATTTTGCGCTGACGGGTTGCATCACCATGCAGCATTTGCGACTAAGCACCCCTTCCCTCAGGCAATATAAGGCAGATTGATGACCGACAGTTCGCTGGCCATTGCGTCCAGACTTGATCGTATCAAGCAGGGCGCGAAGCGGTTTTTCGGCCCCTGGGGGGTGTTCTTTAAAGGCTTTGTAAAGCACCCCGCCATGGTCGGTTCGATCATCCCCTCATCGCGCTGGACGGTGCAGAAAATGCTTGGGCCGGTGAAGTGGGACGAATGCAAACTGTTCGTCGAATATGGCCCCGGCGTCGGCACATTCTGCCAGCCGGTGCTTGACCGGATGCGCCCCGATGCAACGCTGCTGGTCATCGATACCAACCCCGATTTCATCGATTTCCTGCGGCAGCATTTCCGCGACAGCCGCTTTATCGCTGTGCATGGCTCGGCCGCCGATGTGCGCGATATCATCCGCGAATTCGGCTTTGAACATGCCGATTACATTCTGTCGGGCTTGCCCTTTTCGACATTGCCGGGCGATCTGGGCCCGCGCATTGCCGATGAAACCGCAAAGGCCATCCGCCCGGGCGGCGCGTTCCTTGTCTACCAATTCCGCGCCCGCGCGCGCGACTTCATGGCGCCGCATTTCGCGCGGATCGACCAGGGGTATGAATTTTGGAACGTCCTGCCGTGCCATCTTTTCTGGGGCTGGAAGAGCTGAGGCAGCCAGCCGAGACCCGCATTTTTCTGCTTCAAGCTGTCCTAGGCCGGCCGAAGCGTTGATGGTGAGACGCAAATTTTGCCGATGCGCTGACTTTTGACAGTTTTGACACGAAAACGGCATTTATGCCCGTTCTGTTCATGTTGCACCATTTTCGCGAGCATCGGCGCGCAATAAAATTTCCTACAGCTGTCGAGCGCACAATGCCGTTGCAAAGGCCGGATATTCATCACTGCAAAAGGCTGTCGAAGGGCGATGGAACATTATAAGAACATTGTTTCAGTGTCAAGGAGAACCTTCTCAACACTCACCCTCGGAAGAATGATTCGCGCGGAGACGCAGAGACGCGGAGGGGATGACGCAAACCTCTTCGCGTCTCCGCGTCTCCGCGTCAACCAAAGACAGCGCAGCCCCGCGTCGAGCGCAGGGGCGACGGAGTAGAGGGGAGTGTCTGCCACGCACAGCATTGCCTACACCAACAGTGCTCAATCGAATTGCTGTTTGCGGACATTCAATCGGTCGATAAACAGATTGTATGTCAAAGTGCTCGCCCACTCATTGCCGCCTTATTGTTCCGTTGCTCCGGTCCCGCGATGGGAAGTGGACAAGTGTAATTCTTTGCGGCGAAAGATCCCTTGATGTATTTAACATCGCATGGGGTCAAGATATGGATGATGACTTCGAGCACGTTACGAGCAACATCTCACCCGAGGTTGCTTTGGCCTCTGTTGATATGTTCTTCACGAACGAGATTGTGCGGATCATTGATCCTCATACGGGCAGTGTTCTCTGGGAGGCTGATGGCGCACCGACCCTCCGCCAATCGCAACTATGAACTTAAATCCGGACAGACCGGAAACCCGCAACCAAGCCACCGCTCAACTCACCTCAACCGCCCCGCATCCTTGAGCAACCCGAATTTAATCCGCCGTCCGATCGAATAGTCGACCGTATTTACCAGAAAATAGGCGACGCCTGCGCTGAACCGGCTCCACCAGCTGTCGCGGTGGCGCAGCAGGGCGTGGGTCTGTTCCTGCGAGTCTGCCACCAGCCCGTCGATCAGGGTGTGCATATGCGCGGCAAAGGCGGGATCGTCGATCCGCACCATGATTTCCATATTGATGAACAGGCTGCGCACGTCGAGATTGGCCGAGCCGATATAGACGACATCGTCGATCACAAAAAGCTTCATGTGCAGCGGGCGCGGCTGATATTCGTAGATATGCGCCTTGCGCTTCAAGAGATAGCGGTAGAGCAGGCGCGCGGCGGGGATGGTCGCGCCATTGTCGGTCTTGCCCGCCAGCACCAGCCGCGAGCCTTTCTTGCGCTTGGTGACGCGCGCAATGCGGCGCAATATCGTTTGCGATGGGGAGAAATAGGCGGCGACAATGTCGATCCGCCGCGCCTGCTCCAGCGCGCGTTTCAGCACCAGACCCAGCGGCGATATGCGGTTGGTCGGCCCGCCGATCAGCCATTGTACGGGCCCCTCTCCGGGCCGCCAGCTGAGGATCAGTGAGCGCATCTCGCGGAATTTGACCCGCCCGCCCTCAGAGATGCGATCAAGCGCATCGAAATATTCGGATAGAGGCGCAACTTGCGGCCCCGACACGATGACCCCCAGGTCCTCCCAACTTTCATCGCCCTTGCGGCCGAAATATTGGTCGGTGATATTGAACCCTCCGACGAGTGCATGCCCTTCATCCGCGATCAGGATTTTCTGATGATTGCGCACAAAATAGCCAAGGCCCTTGCGCGAGCTGAAACAATGATAGCTGCCGCCTGCCGCGACTAGGGGCTGGAAAAAACTGTCCTTATTGTCGCCAGAGCCGAAGCTGTCGATGATCAACTGGACGCAAAGCCCGCGTTCCGCCGCGCCGACGAGCGCCGTCAGCACCTGCTGCCCGGTCTGGTCGGAGCCGAACATATAGCTGAACATACGCACCGATTTTTGCGCCCGCTCGATCAGGCCAAGCACAGCCGCCAGCCGCTCATCGGGCTGGTGGACGAGATGGAGCATATGCTCCCCCACCGCAAAGGCTTTGCCGGGGAGTTGGGGATCGACGGCAGCCATTGTCATGCCGCCTGTTAGGATAGACGGCGGATAGCCGCAACCCGCGCGGCCCCGGCCCCGTGCATTGGCTTTTCATTGACAATCGGCGCGTTCGGCCTTACCTGCGCGGCAATTCCCACGCATTAGAAGATTCAGGAGCCATCATGGCGCGCGTAACTGTTGAAGATTGCATCGACAAGGTATCGAACCGGTTTGACCTCGTTTTGCTCGCTGCCGAGCGGGCGCGCGAAATTTCCGGTGGTGCCGAACTGACGATCGATCGCGACCGCGATAAAAATCCGGTCGTTGCCTTGCGCGAAATCGCAGAGGAGACCATCCGTCCGGATCATCTTGCCGAAGGCCTGGTGCAGTCGCTGCAGAAAATCCAGGTCGATGAGGATGAAGCAGTCGATGAAATCGGCTCGCTGGCACGCTCGGCCGAGGCGCTTCGCCTAACTGCTGCCGCGCCTGCACGTGGGGCGGGTGTTGCACGCGATTACGATCGTTAACAGCGCAGTATCAAACCACAAACTCCGATTACGCTGAGCGAAGTCGAAGCGCCCGTCCGAGCGAAGCCGAGGACCGACGCGCGGGTGAAAGCCTCGACTTCGCTCGGCATAGTCCCTCGACTACGCTCGGGATGAGCGGTTTTGAGCTAGGGTCACAAATCAGGCAAAATCCGCATTTCGATCTGTCCGCTCTCCAATAACGGCGCGACGATGGCTGCCATGCGCCCCTGACGGCTGTTGGGAAGCGCGCGGTTGAAAAATGTGTTGGCGATGACATCGGCGAGCTGCAGCCCTGCTACCTCATGGCTGATCGCGAGGCGCGCGGTGCCAAGCGGGCCGACCAGCCGCCCCACCGCATTGCGCACCAGCGCAAGCGTATCTGCACCATAGCGGCCATCGTCGATGATGACATCGCCGCAGCCTGCCTTTCCCGCATCGATAATCGTGCTGACGACATCGTCGAGCAAGGCGGCATAGGTGGCGATATCATGGTCGCCGCGATCCTCCCCCGGGTCGGGCTTCAGTGCCGAGATCGCGATGCCGACAATTGCCTTCCATTGCTGAAGCGCGAGCATTTCAAACACCAGTGCGCGTTCGGACAGGTTGATGCGGCTCCCTTTCAGTTCGCCTCTCAACCCGTTGATCTCGCGAAAGCGGGACAAAACTGCCTCCGCAGCATTCGCCTCGATCGAAAGCGCCGCCAGCGTCATCACGCCCCGCCCGACACCGCCAGATTCATCGCAATAGATTGGCAATGCAACGTCCCTCCCCATCAGGTGGTTAGCACGACATTATAGGATTGAAAAATAACCGCAGTGCCGAGCTTGTCGAAGCACGTCCAGCCGCCAAGCGCCCTTCGACAGGCTCAGGGCTACGGTGATTGCTGGCTGTATCTGTGCAAATACATCCTTCGTCTCAGTCCGTGACCACCGCACTCGCGCTGGCATCGAGATATTCATCGCTGAAATCATTGCGCAATTCCACCCACATCGGCAGGTGGTCGGACATTTTATAGGTCCGCCAGTCCTTATATTTGCGGTCGGTTTCGCCGGGCAGATAGGTTTGCGCCTCGTCATTGCGATAGACATGTTCGAAAAAGTCGAACACCCCGGCGCCGGTGATGTCCACTTTCACATATTCGCGCGCACGGGCCGGTTCCCAGAATGCGATCTGGTCATAGGCCTTGTCCTTTTCGACGTTGCTGCCGGGAATCGCCTTCAACGCGTCGGGCACCTGAAAGCCGCTATTTTCCAGCGCCTTCATCGTCGGATGGTCGTGGTTCATGATGTTGAAATCACCCAGTAATGCGGTGAGCACGGGGAATTTGGGATCGTCTTTCAGATCGTCGCGCGCGCGACCGCCCATCATGTCGGTCAGCGCCTGGATTTCGCTGCGGCGTTGTTCCATCAGCTTCGGATCCTCGCTGTCGCCGAAGAAAATGTGCACGGTGCAAAGATTGATTTTCAGCCAGCCGCTCTGCATCGACACGAGGTAGGGCGTGCGGGCGAATTGTTTGAAACTGTCGTCAATCGATCCGCCGGGCAGGCGCAGGCGATAGGCTTCGCCGCGAATGGGGGAGGGCGGAATGGCAAGCTTGGCCCTGCCGGTACCGACCCGCTGCACTTCGGTATTTTTGACAATGGCAAGCGCGCAGCCATCGGGCAGGGCGAGGTTGCATCCCGGTGGCAGCGCTATTTCGAGGTCGCGGTCGAGCGCGTGCTTGCCGCCTGCCTTTGATTTGAGCCGGGCGTCGAATTCGCTGCCCAGATCGGTTCCCTGCGGCAAGGTAAGCCGCAGTCCGTCGCGCAATGTCACCCGCTCGCCAAAGGAAGCGGTGATCTTGGCGCCATCGGGCAGCGTCAGTTCGCCGGCAATATTGGTGAACTGCGCCTTGTTGCGGTTGAACAGGAACACCATGCGCTCGCCGTTACCGGCATCGCCGTCGGTGACGTCGGTTGCAATATGCTCCCAGTCCGTGCCAAGCAGCCCGAGCAGTTCGCGCAGCGCGGTCAGGTTGCCGCGCACTTCCTGCAGGGCGACAACGTCGAAATGGGCGATGATCTCGGCAATATAGCAAAGCGTTTCATAGCCACGCCCGCCCGACTTTGTGCCGCCAAATTCGCGCAGATTCCATGTCGCGATGCGCACGCTGCTCGATGGCGGTTTGCCCAGCTGCCCCGCCTCAAAATGCGCCTTGAGTGCGATGCGCAGCCTTTGCAATCCGGCTATGGTGCGTTTTCGCACCAGTTCCTGCGCAGGATCGGGATTGGCTTTGGCGAGACGCGCGTAAAAGGGCACAGGCTTGCTCCTGCAAGGGAAACTGCGCGACCTTTGTTATTGGTCCTGTCTAATCGCCCGCCCGCTCAGGTCAAGCGGCGGGCCGCAAGAGGCTTTATGCCCCTTGCGGCGATGCGTCGCCCAGACCGCCCGACTTGCGGCGGCCAGCCTTGGGAATGGTCGTGCCGATGACTGGCACATCAACCGGCTTCACGGTTTTTGTGCCATCGCGCTCAAACTTGCCATTGGCGAGCAACTGCTTGATCTCGTCACCCGACAGCGTTTCGAACTCGAGCAAGGCCTCGGCGAGCAGATCGAGCTGCTTGCGATGCTTTTTCAGGATCGCGGTCGCTTTCTGGTGACCGCTTTCCACGAGCTTGCGGATTTCGGCGTCAATCTTCTTTGCGGTCTCGTCCGACATGGCCGAACGCTGCGTCATGCCATAGCCGAGATAGCCGTCCTGCTTTTCTTCATATTGCAGCGGGCCCATTTCGTCGGACATGCCCCATTGGGTGACCATGTCGCGCGCAAGGCCGGTGGCATATTGGATATCGCCCGATGCGCCCGATGACACCTTGTCATAGCCGAACACCAGTTCCTCGGCCACGCGCCCGCCCATGCTGACCGCAAGGTTGGCGTGCATCTTGTCGCGGTGATAGCTGTAATTGTCACGCTCGGGCAGGCGCATCACCATGCCCAACGCACGGCCGCGCGGGATGATCGTTGCCTTGTGGATCGGATCAGACGCAGGCTCGTGCACTGCAACGATGGCGTGTCCGGCCTCATGGAAAGCGGTCATGCGCTTTTCATCCTCGGTCATCACCATCGACTTGCGCTCGGTGCCCATCATCACCTTGTCCTTGGCGTCCTCAAATTCCTGCATGGCGACCAGACGCTTCCCACGCCGTGCGGCGAGCAGGGCAGCCTCGTTGACCAGATTGGCCAGATCGGCACCCGAAAAGCCCGGCGTTCCGCGTGCGATCGTACGGCCATCGACGTCGGGGGCAAGCGGCACTTTCTTCATGTGCACTTCAAGGATTTTGACGCGGCCCTCGATATCGGGGCGCGGCACCACGACCTGCCGGTCGAAGCGGCCGGGGCGCAGCAACGCAGGGTCAAGCACATCGGGGCGGTTGGTGGCCGCAATGATGATCACGCCCTCATTCGCCTCGAAACCATCCATCTCGACCAGGAGCTGGTTCAGCGTCTGCTCGCGCTCGTCATTCTGGTTGCCAAGGCCGGCGCCGCGGCTGCGGCCCACGGCGTCGATTTCGTCGATGAAGACGATGCACGGCGCGTTCTTTTTCGCCTGTTCGAACATGTCGCGCACGCGGCTTGCGCCAACGCCAACGAACATTTCGACAAAGTCGGAACCCGAAATGGTGAAGAAGGGCACGCCCGCCTCACCCGCAATCGCGCGGGCGAGCAGGGTCTTGCCGGTACCGGGTGAGCCGACGAGCAAGGCGCCCTTCGGGATTTTGCCGCCGAGACGGCTGAATTTGTGGGGGTCTTTCAAAAACTCGACGATTTCCTGCAACTCCTCGCG
>ERZ1066122.2297-NODE-2297-length-12906-cov-7.167691_pt1 | contig 12906 bp, 10 predicted proteins | sample MGYA00382769_ERZ1066122 | MGnify/ENA primary metagenome ERZ1066122 (study PRJEB33369, sample SAMEA5778352) | biofilm metagenome | biome: Industrial cooling water; feature: Water cooling tower basin; material: Biofilm | place: United Arab Emirates | collected...
GGGAGCCGCTGGCCCTGGCCCGTGGGCGCGGTTCTTAGCACCCCGGCGGACGTTGCCAACGTTCCCGGCTGTTTTTGGCCTTTTACCGCCGGTAATATTTGGGGTATTTCCGGCCTGTCCCTAGCGAAAGGTCGGGAGTGAAGCCACCCGCAACGGGGGAGCCTGGGAAGGACCCGTATAGGAGGGAGGCTTACCCCACCCGGCCCCGGTGCCCTGGCCGTGGGCGGCCCGTGGGGAAGCTGGCCGGCGGCGCCCACCGTAACCCCAACCGCAACCCGTGCCGATGTGCCCACGCGCGCAACGGCCATTGCGCGGGCCAGCTACTTCCAACCCGGCGCAAGCATTCTTGTGCGGCGTCAAATTCAACCCTAACCGCGCAAACTTAGGGGTGAAAATGAAGCAGAAAAAAAGTCTGCAACTAGGGAGGGGCCGGGGTGTAGCCACCCGCAAATCTTGCCCTTTAGGGAAGAACCTAACGGGGGAGGGGTTTGGAACTCTCGCCTTAAGTCGCAACAATAACCCGACTGGCAACAATGGTTTTTAATCTACAGTTAAATAGATTCTTTGCTTAATTTCTCTTTATGTAGTGTCTCCCGTTCCTGTCGGACTTTGATGCTATCTTCCTCTGCCTTGAAATTGTTGAGCGCCAAGATGCTTTTGTATTCTATTTGAAGCCAAGAAAGTACCTGCTGTTTTCTGTCGCCACCACACATAATCTCATATTTCTTTCCTATCTCTATCTCAGTCCCTTTGTGGCGCCAAATAGTGTGGTCATAGCTTCCCCAAAATCCCTCACGTGATGCCGATTCAGTTGGCTTGCCATACTTTGACTTAAACAATTTCTCCACACCCAACACCTTTAACTCATCTGGTATGTGAGCATCTTTGCAAGACTCGCCCGCAACGTAACTTCTCAAAGAAGCCAATATAATTTCGGTAGGCACATAAACAAGCTTTAAGCTAGACAACGAGCAACCATCAAACAACGGGGATAATCTGAAAATACAATCTTCGCCTTTTATAGCAAAAGCCCCTTGCGCTGCATCTTCATCTGGGATTCGTACTGATATAGAAAATTTGACAGTGCTATCCGATTGGTAAAGGATGCCCTTGTCCACTAATAAGCTTACCGTGCTATCGTACTGATGGGGCGTCATTCCATAGTAAAAATCCAAAAAAACTTTGCGTTCTTCTCGCTCGTGCTGGGTCAGTATTTGGGGTTTACACAGGTCGCTGTCATCTGCACTATCATCTGCACTATCCGTACTATGAGTACAAGCGCATAATAGAAGTAGTAATAAAGATATCTGCCTCATATTCTAGTTGTCCCGTTGCATCCTGTCACTTATCTCTGCACAGCGCGGGCATTCATCTGTAACGTACCAGTACATTTCATCCCACGCTAGGTCGTTACCACATTCGGGACAAGTCGTCTGAGTGTAAATGTTTAATACTTGCTTTTGAAGCACTGCACGTTGCTTATCACTCAAAGAGGATAGCCCTTTAGACACTACCTGTTGAGCAATGCCAGCAGCGGCACCTTCAATACATTTTTCGCGAAGCAGAAATTTTAGAAATTCAATAAATCCTTGATAATCTAAAAAATCGTTTCGCTTTCTGTCGTGTTCGTTTATATTATGCAGACTAACGGGGTTTTGGGAGCGAGACATAAGTTGGGCTGGCTGTATGGAAGGCGCTAAGGTATGAGCCGGAGCGCGACTTGAAATGAGTAAGGCCCGCCCCGATTGCTCCGGGCGGCCTTACCTTTTTGTGGGTTCTAGCTGGCAACTTTCCCCCCTTGCTGCAAATGTACGGGGAGGGGTTCGCAGTAGTTCGCACCGGGGTTCGCACCCCACCGGAGCCGGCGCGGGATTAGCCCCACGGGAGGCCGCCGGAGCGCCCCACGGCGCGGGGAGTTGCTGGCCGTAGGCACCGGAGCCGGCGGGCCGTAACGACGTGCTACGGCCGCCCGTGGGGCCAGCACCCACCGGCCGCCCCTCAACACTACCGCGCCCCTCGACAATTACCGGCGGGACTGCTGACCCGTGGGCGCCGCGCCTGGGTACGGCCTGGGTACGGCCTGGGTAGCGGTTCGGCCGGGTAGGTGTTGGGCCAGCTACTCCGGCCGAACCCTACGCCGTGGGCACGGCGCCCCGGCGGGACGTAACGACGGGCTACGGCTCCCCCGTGGGGGCGGGGCGAAGTGAGGACAGCACCGCCGGCCGGCGCCCCGGAGAATTGGGGGAGTTGCTGATCGTGGGCGCGGGGCCAGCGTGTCCCACGGCCTACGGCTCCCGTGGGACGGGCCGCCCGTGGGGCCAATTACTCCGGCGCTACCTTACGGACGGTTTCGGGGCCGGGCGGGAGCAATCGGGCTTTTTTGTCCCATAGAGTGTCCCACTGAAAAGCATAAGCCCCGTTTGCAAGCTGCAAACGGGGCTTATTGTAGTCCGTAGGGGAATCGAACCCCTGTTGGTAGAATGAAAATCTACTGTCCTAACCCCTAGACGAACGGACCGTGGGTCGTTTTGACGGTGCAAAGGTACGGCGCCTGCCCGAACGCGCAAGGCTTCGGCCGAAAATTTTTTCTAAAAAAGCCGAATCCAGCGTTTGGGGGCTGATTCTCAGCGCCAAGTACGGGCCGATGCAGGGGTGGGGTAGTGCGTTGCGGGGTAGGGGCGTACCTTCGCGGCGCCTTTCGGGAGGCACAGGTTCCCGAGTTCAACCCCCAATTCCAGTCAACTGCAATGGCGAAAATCCGCGTTGCCATCAACGGGTTCGGCCGCATCGGCCGCCTCACCTTCCGCGCCCTGCTGGGCAAGGAGAATGTGGAAGTCGTGGCCATCAACGACCTGACCGATAACAAGACGCTCGCGCATCTACTGAAGTATGACTCCGTGCACGGCCGCTTCCCCGGCACCGTGAGCTACGACAACGAAAGCCTCACCGTCAACGGCATCCGCATCGCGGCCCTCGCCGAGCGCGACCCGAAGGCGCTGCCCTGGAAAGCAATGAACGTCGATGTGGTGCTCGAATCGACGGGCCGCTTCACCGACGAGGCCGGCGCCGGTCAGCACCTGACGGCCGGCTGCCGCAAAGTGGTCATCTCGGCGCCGGCCACCGGCAACATCGCCACGGTGGTGCTCGGCGTCAACGAGGATAGCCTGACGGGCGAGGAAACCATCGTGTCCAACGCCTCCTGCACCACCAACTGCCTGGCGCCGATGGCCAAAGTGCTCGACGATGCGTTCGGCATCGAGAAGGGCTACATCACCACGGTCCACGCCTACACTTCCGACCAGAACCTCCACGACGCGCCCCACAAAGACCTGCGCCGCGCCCGCGCCGCCGCCTACTCGGTGGTGCCCACCTCCACCGGCGCCGCCAAAGCCGTGGGGCTGGTGCTGCCGCACCTCAAAGGCAAGCTCGACGGCGTGGCGATGCGCGTACCCGTGCCCACCGGCTCGTGTACCGACCTGGTGGCCGTGCTGAAAAAGCCCGCCACCAAAGAGGCCATCAACGCCGCCATCAAAGCCGCCGCCGAAGGCCCGATGAAAGGCATTCTCGAATACACCGAAGACGAAATCGTGAGCATCGACATCGTGGGCAACCCGCACTCGTGCATCTTCGACGCGGGCCTTACCTCGGCAATGGGCGACGGCACGTTCGTGAAAGTGGTCGGCTGGTACGACAACGAGGCCGGCTACTCCAACCGCGCCGCCGACTTGATCGCGCGGATTGGGTAAGACCACTCCTCAGCGTTTTCTTCAACACATTTCGCCCCTCGCTTTCTTCGGAAAGTGAGGGGCGTTTTGCTTGAAAAGCCCACACCGACACGCCGGACGTAACGCGGAGCTACAGCTCCGTCGTGACCCTCGGAGCGTGCTGCGGCGACGAAGCTGTAACCAGGGCGAGTGAACAGGTAGCCCGTGGCCCCGGAGGGGCTACCTATCGGTAGCCAACCGTACGACGCGAGACGAGTGGCCCCGGAGGGGCTACCTAGTGGTAACTCACTCCAACCGGCCGCAACAGACAACGTGAGTTACCGATAGGTAGCCCCTCCGGGGCCACTCATTTTACACTTCATCAATTGGCTACCGATAGGTAGCCCCTCCGGGGCCACTCGCCAATAGTTCACACGCTCTGGACTAAACTTAGGCCGGATGGCACGTTTACAGCCGACACGGCTACGGTAAGGCACGACATCGGCCTCTCACGGGCACGTTGCCCGCACCCGCGCCGCCAGCTCGGCAGCGAGGTCGGTGGGTGGGTTGAGCTGCTGGGCGGCGCGATACTCCGAGCACGCGGCGGCGGTGTCGCTGAGCTGCTGGTGGGCTTCGGCCAGATACAGGCGTAGCTCCGCCGATTTGGGGTTGAGCCGTACGGCGGCGGCAAAGTCGTCGCGGGCGCCCTCGCGGCTGCCCGACGCCTGCCGCGCCAGGCCCCGGTTCACATAGGCGCTGATGTAGTCGGGCTGTACGTCGATGGCGGCAGAAAAATCGCTCAGGGCCAACAGATAGCGCTTGTTCTGAAAGTGCAGCCACCCCCGGTTGTTGATGGTAACGGCGCTGGTAGGATCGAGGGCGATGGCTTTGGTAAGCGTAGCGAGGGCGGCCGAATCGCGGTTGACCGTCATCAGATGATAGCCCAGCTGCTGGTAGCCGTCGGCGCGCGTGGGTAGCCACTGCGTGTAGCGTTGGTAGGCCGCGATGGCGCCGTCGTGGTCGTGGTAAAATGCCTTGCATTCGGCCACCGGCACGTAATAGCGCGGCGCGAAACGGTGGTCGGGGTGGCGGGCCTCGCCGAGCGCGTGGCAGCGCGCTGCCTCGGCCGAGCGATGTTGCAGGTCGAGCACCGTAGCGAAGCCGAAGTAGGGGTCCGGCAACAACGAATCGAGCAGCCACGCCTGGTTAAAGCGTTTCATCGCGGTGCCGGGGTCGCGGCGCTTGAGGTAGTGCCAGCCGGCGCGCACCATTTCGTGGGCGGCGCTGTCGCGGGAGCCGTAGAGCGCCACGCTTTCGCGGACGAAGCGCGCGTCGATGCGCTGATGCCGCTTCGATTTGGGGGCAGGGCCGTACATCGGCTCCGTGTTGTCGGGGCGGCGACCATACGTTGCCAGGTGCTGCACTGCCACATTGCCGTGGCGTTGGGCGGCACTGCCGAATGCCGCCAGCAGCAGCCCAGCCAGCAGCAGTAGTTGCGCGTACGTAGCGGAAGGACGGGGTGCGGGTCGGGGAGCTTGCATTCGGTAAATCTAGGGCAGGGCAGCCCGCAATCGTGCGCCACGAGCGCGGCGGGGTGCAGCTTCGTACTTTCGCCAACCGACCGATGGCCATCGTCTTTCTCCTCAACCCCGCTTCCGGCGCCCACCGCCGCTCGCCGCTCGATTTGGCGGGCCTTATCAAGCGGGTGCTGCCACTGGGTACGCAGGTGCATCTGCGCCACACCGAGTACGCGGGCCACGCCACGGCGCTGGCGCGCGAGGCCGCCGCGCAAGGCGCCGACGTGGTGGTGGCCGTCGGCGGCGACGGCACCGTCAACGAAGTGGCGGCCGGGTTGCTGGGCACCCCGGCGGCGCTCGGTATCGTGGCGCGCGGCTCGGGCAACGGGCTGGCCCGCCACCTGCGGGTGCCGCTCGAGCCGGGGGCGGCGCTGCGGCATCTGGTCAAAGGCTACCGCACCACCATCGACGCGGGGCGCATCAACGGGCGGCCGTTTTTCTGTACGGCGGGCATCGGATTCGACGGCCACATCAGCCGCGAGTTCGCCAAAAGCCACGCGCGCGGGCTGCTGACGTACACGAAGCTGCTGTTTTCAGAGTTTGGTGCCTACCGGCCGACGTCGGGTACGTTGTTTTACGACGAAGCCAACGGCCTGGCGCCCCACGAGCTGCGCGAGCTGTTCGTGCTGACCTTCGCCAACGCCGCCCAATACGGCAACAATGCCTACATCGCACCGATGGCCGACATTCAGGACGGCACTCTCGACGCCTGCGTACTGCGCCACCCGACGTTTTGGGGCGCAATGGGCATCGCCGCCGGGATGATGACGCGCTCCTTGCCGCGCCTCGGCGCTACCTACTTCCGCACCACCCGCGCGCGGGTGGCGCTGCACTCGCCGCTGCCCTTCCACGCCGACGGCGAGTACGTGGGCGCGGCGAGCGATTTCGAGGTGGAAGTGGTGCCGGGGGCGTTGCGGGTAGTGGCGTGAGTACGTAACGCCGAGTATCACTCGGCCACGGCGGTTGGGAGATGCGATTGAGCGTCGCCTAACCGCGTGGCCCAACCGCCGTCACCGAGTGATACTCGGTGTTACATCTCCCAACTGCATTGCCCAACCACGTTACTTAACCGCTATGCCGAGTGCTACTCGGCGTTAACTTATTTTACGCAATGGCGAAATCCAAAAACCGCGAAGGAGTAGTCTATTCCACCAACCCCGATTTTCAGTACCAATCCGCCGCCGCCGCTGCCGAGGCCGTCACGCTCGCACCCGACAAGCAGCCGCTGCGGGTGCAGATAGACCGGCGCCAGCGCGGCGGTAAGGAAGTGACGCTCGTGGCGGGCTTCGTCGGCCCTGATGCCGATCTGCAGACCCTCGGCAAGCTGCTCAAAACCAAGTGCGGTGTGGGCGGCGCGGCCAAGGATGGCGAGATTCTGATTCAGGGCGACGTGCGCGATAAGGTCGTGCAGATTCTGCTGAAAGAGGGGTACGTGAAAGCGAAGCGGGGAAACTAACCAAGCAGGACGAACGCACAAGCCCTGATCCGTGAAAATCCGCGTTTTCAACTCCGCGTCATCCGCGTAGCCAATCACCACGACGGAACGCGGATGAACGCGGATTTTCAAACGCGGATTAATGGCCAGCGCGTACGTCCTGCTTGACGACGTGCGTTGCCGGCTTGTCACTATACCTTCTGTGGCTAGGTAAGGAGGTGCGCCACGGCTCGCGCCACATCTTCCGGCGTATCGATGCCGATGGAAGCGTGTTCCGTAACGGCCACCTGAATCGGTAGGCCGTTTTCCAGCCAACGGAGCTGCTCCAGAGATTCGGCCTGCTCCAGCGCCGAGGGCGGCAGGGTGGTGACGTGGGCCAGCGCCGCCGGACGGTAGGCGTACACCCCCAGATGCTGCCAATACGGGTGGTGCGTGAGCCACTCGGCCGTGGGGCGGTCGCGTTGGTAGGGGATGGGCTGCCGACTGAAATACAGCGCCCGGCCGTCGAGGGCGCGTACGCACTTCACGACGTGCGGCGAGAACAGGCTTTCGGGCGAGTCGATGCGCCGCACCAACGTGGCGATTTGCGCCGCTGGGTTGCGCCGAAAGCACTCGACGACAGCTTCAATCTGACTTGGTTGGATGAATGGCTCGTCGCCCTGCACGTTCACCACCACGTCGTAAGGGGCGTCGCCGGCAGCCGTGAGGGTGGCGTAGGCTTCGGCGAGGCGGTCGGTGCCGGAGGGGTGGTCGGGGCGGGTGAGCACGACAGCGCCGCCGAAGCCGCGCACGTGGTCGGCGATGCGGGTGTCGTCGGTGGCCACCACCACGCGCGCCACCTCGGCCAGGCGCGCCTGGCCGACCACGCGCTGAATCATCGATTGCCCGCCAATGTCGGCCAGGGGCTTGCCGGGAAAGCGGGTAGAAGCGTAACGGGACGGAATCAGGACGAGGACGCGCATCGGAACCAGGGAGCGATGAAAGCGACAAAGAACGGCCGCGCGGGCGGTTGGTGGTGTGCCGAAGGGCGGGTTACTTCTACGCGCGGCCTGCATCTGCTTTCCGCTACGGGCCTTTCCGGGCGATGCACCAGTTCGTATTTTACCTTTGCCGGGGCCTTCGGCGAGGTCATTGCGTAGGGCGCCCGCCCACTTCACCCCCGAATCGAACCAGTTGCTTTGCCAATGCTCAATCTGCTTCTGCTGACTTCCGCGCTGCTCACGGCCGCCCCCACGTCTGCGGCTCCGGGCCGCCCGCTGCCTGCCGACTCCATCGGGCGGGTGGTGCAGGGCGGCAAAACGTACCTCAAACACAAGGTAGCCAAAGGCGACTCGTTTTACGCCATCGCGCGGCGCTACAAGGTGCCGATGGACCAGCTCGTAGCGGCCAACCCCAAAGCGAAGGGTACGCTCAGCATCGGCCAGGTGGTGCTGGTACCGCGCGCCACGGCGGTGCTGGCGGCTCCGGCGCCGGCCGAAAAACCCGCGCCGAGCGCGGCCGACAAACCGGCGCCCGCCGCTGCGGCAGCCACGGCGCCGCGCGCCGCCGGTGCCCGTACGCACGTCGTGACGTCGGGGCAGACGCTTTCGGCCATTGCCCGCAAATACCACGTGTCGGTGGCCGACATCCGCCGCTGGAACAATCTCAAAAACGACAACCTGCGCCTCAAACAACGCCTCGTGGTGAGTGCGGCCCCGACCGCCGTGCCCGTGGCCGCCGCGCCCGAGCCAAAGCCCGAAGTGGCCCCGCGCGACGAAGTGAAGCAGGTAGCGGAAGCCAAAAAGGAAGACGCCGCCCGCGAAGAGCGCAAGGAAGAGGCGAAAGAAAACCGCACCGAAGAAACCCGCGCCGAAGCGCCGCGCCGCGCCGCCGACACGCCCGCCGACGACACCACCGGCGGCACCGAAGTAGCCGAAAGCCTCCGCAAAATCACCGAAAACGGAATGGCCGAGGCCATTGAGTCGAGCGGCGAGTCGGCGAAGTTTCTGGCCCTGCACCGCACGGCGGCCGTGGGGTCGCTGTTGCAGGTCAAAAACCCGCAAAACGGCCAGAGCGTGTACGTGCGCGTCATTGGCAAGCTGCCCCCGACGGGCGCCAACGAAAACGTCATCATCCGCCTCTCGCGCCGGGCCGTGCAGAAATTGCAGGTCGTGGACCAGCGCTTCCGCGTCGAGGTGTCGTATATGCCCTGAGAGCGCCGGGGGGGGCGTTCTTTCCTCACTGCCTACGCCACCGCGCGCGGGGCGCCCTGCTCGACCAGCCAGCGCCGCGCCGAGGGTTCGTCGGTAAAGGTGGCAATCGGCAGGGCACCATCGGTGGCGCGCTGGAGCAGCGAGAGCCCAAGCTGCGTGGCGGGGTCGAGGGTAATCCAGTAGGCAATGGCGCGCAGGCCATTGGTGGCCAGCAGCGGCATCAGCTCGTACTCGAGCCACGGCAGCAGGTCGAGCCAGTCGCCGGCTACGTGCGAGCCGTCGCTGAGCGCCCAGCGCGCGGGCCACTCGACCAGCCTCTCGAAGGTGGCGGTGGCGCCGAGGCGAACGACCTCCGGCGAGAGGTCCTGCAGCCATTCGCCGACGAGCAGCTCGGTAGCGGGGTCGTACGTGAAGCGCATCAGCGGGCGCCCGGCGGGGTCGGGCACCACGCGCGTGGCGGTTGGCGTGGTTTTCATCTTCGGTGAGCGAATAGAAATATGAACCCGCAATATAAAGCGTCGGCCGTGGCGATTCCAAACGACGTGGCGGCGCTGCTGCACGCGGCCGCGGCCCGCTACGAGCAGCCGTCGTTTATCGCGCCTGACCCCATCAGCATTCCGCATCGCTACTCGGCGAAGGCCGACATTGAGATTGCCGCGCTGTTTGCGGCCGTGCTGGCGTGGGGGCGGCGGCCCACCATCCTGGCCAAGTGCCGCGAGCTGCTGGCGCGGATGGACGACGCGCCGCACCAGTTCGTCACGCAGCATCAGGAGGCCGATTTACGCCGCCTCGAAGGCTTCTGCCACCGCACCTTCACCGATACCGACCTGCTCTATTTCATCCATTGGCTGCGCGAGTGGTACGCGCGGCACGAGTCGCTGGAAGACGCCTTCCTCGGCGACGGCGCCACGATGCGCGAGCGCCTCAGCGGCTTCCACGAGCAGTTTTTCGGCCTGCCCGACGCGCCCGCCCGCACCCGCAAGCACATCAGCACCCCCGCGCGTGGGTCAGCGTGCAAGCGGCTCAATATGCTGTTGCGCTGGCTGGTGCGGCCGGCCACCGCAGGCGTCGATTTCGGCCTCTGGACGCGCCTCTCGCCCGCCGACCTCATCGCGCCCATCGACGTCCACGTCGAGCGGGTGGCGCGGCGGCTCGGCCTGCTCCGGCGCCCCCAGCTCGACTGGCACACCGCCGAGGAGCTGACGGCCGCGCTGCGCCTGCTCGACCCCCACGACCCCGTGCGGTTCGATTTTGCGCTGTTCGGGCTGGGGGTGGTGGGGGAGATGTGAGGAAGGGCGGCGTCCGAACGGCGTAGAGACGCAACTATGCGTCTGCGCTGCTTGGCGCCGCTGCACAGGGCGCCTGACCGCCGCCGCCTAACCGCCGGAGACGCATAGTTGCGTCTCTACGAGAAATCCCGCATAGCCGACCCTTTTCCCCACGTTCGCGGTTTACCTTCGCTACTCCGACGAAACGGACACATTTCCGCTTGATTCATCCCGAAAATTTCGAAGCCAAAATCGGCTTCACCGCCATCCGCGAACAGCTCGACGAACTGTGTTTGAGCGCTCTGGGCCGCCGCCACGTCCAGAAAATGCAGTTCGTGGCGAAGTACGACCTCGTGACGAAGCTCCTCGACCAAGTGGAGGAGTTTCGCCAGATTCTGGTTGAAGGTGCCGATTTCCCGAGCCAGCACTACCACGATGTGCATCAGCATCTGGTGCGCGCCGCGCTGCCGGGCGCTTACCTTGAAGTGTCGGCTTTCCACGAGATTAGGCAGTCGCTGACGACTATTCGGCGGGCCGTCGAGTTCTTCAACCACGCCCCCGACGAGCGCTTCCCCACGCTGCGCCTTCTGGCCCTCGGTGTGCAGGCCGACCGCAATCTGCTGGCCGCCATCGAGCGCATCGTCGGCGACGATGGGCAGGTGCGCGACGACGCCTCGCCCGAGTTGCGGCGCCTGCGCGAGGCGCTCATCCACGCGCAAGGCACTATCCGCAAGCAGATTCAGAGCATTCTGCGACAGGCCAAAGCCGAAGGCTGGGCCGCCGACGACGCCGAACCTACCATTCGCGGCGGGCGCATCGTGCTGCCCATCCTGAGCGAGGCGAAACGCCGCCTGCGCGGCCTGATTCACGACGAATCGGCCACCGGCCAGACCGTCTATCTCGAACCCGAAGCGGTTTTCGAGCTCAACAACGACATCAAGGATTTCGAGAACGCCTGGCAGCGCGAGCTGATTCGGCTGCTCACCGAACTGACCGACCGCCTCCGGCCCCACGTGCCCGACCTGCGGAAGGCGTATATGTTCCTCGGAATCATCGACTTCATTCGCGCCAAAGCCCGTTTCGCGCTATCCGTGGAGGCCACGCGGCCGGTGCTGCACCGCCAGCCGCAGTTCAACTGGACGGGCGCGCGGCATCCGCTGCTGCTCCAGCACCTGCGCGAGCTCAAGCGCGAGTTGGTGCCGCTCTCGCTCCGCCTCGATGCCGGGCAACGCCTGCTCATCATCTCCGGCCCCAACGCGGGCGGTAAGTCGGTGGCCCTCAAAACGGTGGGCCTGTTGCAGTATATGCTGCAATGCGGCCTGCTGCTGCCGGCCGGTCCCGATTCGGAGGCTGGGTTGTTCGAGGAGATTCTGCTTGACATCGGCGACTCGCAATCGATTGATAATGATTTGAGTACCTACTCGTCGCACTTGCTCAGTATGAAGCAGTTTCTGCTGTTCGCGGGCAAGCGGTCGCTGGTGCTGATTGATGAGTTCGGCACGGGTACCGAACCGGCGCTCGGCGGCGCCATCGCCGAGGCAGTGGTGGAGGCGCTGAACCGGGCGCGGGCGTTCGGGGTCATCACCACGCACTACACCAACCTCAAAAACTTCGCGGAGCGTACTCCTGGCGTCGTCAACGGCGCGATGCGCTACGACACGAAGGCGCTGCGCCCGCTGTACCAGCTCGAAGTGGGCAAACCGGGGTCGTCGTTCGCTATCGAAATCGCGCGCAAAACCGGCCTGCCGAAGGAAATCGTGGACCGGGCGGCGTCACTGATCAGCACAGACAAAATCGGCTACGACCGCCTGCTAGAGCAACACGAACCCGAAAAAAACGAGCTGCACCAACAACTCCGCGACGCCGAGCGCCACGAGCGGCACCTCAAAAAAGCCGTTGCTGAGTACGAATCGACCAAAAAGCTCCTCGACCAGCAGAAAAACACAATTCTGCGCGAAGCCAAGCAACACGCCAAGCTGCTGCTGCGCGACACGAACAAGCAAATCGAGACGACCATCGCCGAAATCCGCGCCTCGCAAGCCGATAAGGAAGCCACCAGGCAAGCCCGCGAACGGCTCGACGCCTTCGTGCAGCGCGAGCTGAAAATCGAACCGATAAAGCCCAAGCCCGACGAAGTGGCCGAAGAAGGACCCCTGCGCGAAGGCGATTCCGTAACGCTCGTCGGTCACGAAGGCGTGGGCAAGCTGCTGAGCCTGAAAGGCAACCAGGCCGAAGTGATGTTCGGCGCGCTCCGCACCATCGCCAAAGTCGGCACCCTCCAGCGCGCCACCCGCGAGGAAGTGCGCCTCCAGAAAAACCGCGACGACAAGCGCATCAGCGCCACGGGCGGCGTGGATTCTACCGGCCGAATGGCCGAGTTCCAGACCACTCTCGACATCCGTGGCCAGTACGCCGAAGACGCCCTGCGCCAGGTAATGGCCTTCGTGGACGACGCCGTGATGCTCGGCATCCCGGAAGTCAAATTCATCCACGGGCGCGGCAACGGGGTGCTCCGCAAAGTCATCCGCGACTACCTCCGCACCCAACGCGAAGTGGCGAGCGTAGCCGACGAGGACATCCAGCGCGGCGGCGATGGGGCTACGGTGGTGGTGCTGAAGTAGGGGTGGGCGATGTGGCCACCCGACCAGTAGCTTTACCGAATGAAAAATCTGCTACTATTAGCCTGTTTTTCGCTTGTCGCATTCACCGGAGCGGCGCAGGACCTAAAAC
>ERZ1066122.2298-NODE-2298-length-12901-cov-5.428460_pt1 | contig 12901 bp, 12 predicted proteins | sample MGYA00382769_ERZ1066122 | MGnify/ENA primary metagenome ERZ1066122 (study PRJEB33369, sample SAMEA5778352) | biofilm metagenome | biome: Industrial cooling water; feature: Water cooling tower basin; material: Biofilm | place: United Arab Emirates | collected...
GAGTTAGACAGCGTCTTGGCCCGCTCGACCGCGCGCGCCACGTCCTTGTTGTGGCCGTGGGCGGTGTCGATAATGATCACGTCGACTTCGGCTTCGACCAGCGCCTGGGTCCGCTCGAACCCCTTGTCGCCGACTGTGGTCGCCGCGGCGACCCGCAGCCGCCCGGCGGCGTCCTTGGTCGCGCTGGGGTAGTTGACTGCCTTCTCGATGTCCTTGACCGTGATCAGGCCGATGCACTTGTAGGCATCGTCGACCACCAGCAGCTTCTCGATCCGCCGCTGGTGCAGCAGGCGGCGCGCCTCTTCCTGCCCGGTGCCGAGCGGCACGGTGGCGAGGTTCTCGGTCGTCATCAGCTCGCGCACCGGCTGGGCAGGGTTCTCGGCAAAGCGCACGTCGCGGTTGGTCAGGATGCCGAGCAGCTTGCCGTCGCGGTCAGTGACGGGAATGCCGCTGATCCGGTGCTGCTGCATCAGCAATTGGGCATCACCCAGGGTGGAATCGGGCGAGATCGTGATCGGGTTCACCACCATGCCGCTCTCGAACCGCTTGACCGCGCGCACCGCGGCGCATTGCTGGTCGATCTCGAGATTGCGGTGGAGCACCCCGATCCCGCCCAGCTGGGCCATGACGATCGCCATGTCCGCTTCGGTCACGGTGTCCATTGCCGCCGACAGGACCGGGATGTTGAGCGAAATGTCGCGGGTCAGCCGGGTGCGGGTGTCGGCCATGCTCGGGAGCACGTCGCTCTCTGCCGGACGCAGGAGCACGTCGTCAAAGGTGAGGCCGAGGGGAATTTCCTTGTGTGCCACTGTCAGTCTTTCGCGCCGAAGAATCGTGGCGGCCCATGTAACCGCGGTTTCCGGCACCGGCTAGGGGGCGAGCGCGATTAATTCGGGTCGGCTTGCCCGGCGCTCTCCTCAGGGCGCGGGGACAGGATAGTTCCGGGGATCGGCGAAGTGGCGCACCAGCTTCAGGTGGAGCTGCACATCCTGCGCCGCGCCGCCCAGCTCGATCCCGGCGATCTCGTCTTCCGGGTTGTGATAGCGGGTCGCCATGAACCGCTCGAAATGCTCGGGATCGGCGAAGCTGCTGGACACCAGCACGGTCGGCACATCGGCCCGCAGCAGCGCCCAGCCGTCCTGCCGCCGCAGGAACTGCGCAGCAATATCCTGCCCGGCGATGCTGCGCCCGCTGGCCATGACCACCCGCGCGACCTCGGCGTCGAACGGTGCGAGTCCCTCCCCGATGATCGCAACCGGCCCGCCGCGCGGAGCAACGGCCGCCGAATCGAGGTTGAACGCCCCGACGATCGATCCCAGCGGCACCGGCGGTTCGGCGGCGAAAGCATAAGTGCCGAGCAGGCCCCACTCTTCCGCCGTGGTGGCGAGGAAATAGACGTCGCGTTCCAGCGCCGGACCCTTGGCCAGCAGGCGGGCAAGCTCGGTCATCATCGCCAGGCCGCTGGCATTGTCGACCGCGCCATTGCAGATCCGGTCAGGCGCGCCTTCCGGGCGGCACACGCCGAAATGGTCCCAATGCGACAGGACCAGCACTGTCCCTGCCGCAGGGTCACGCCCCGGCAGGCGCCCGATCAGGTTATGGGTCCGCACGTCGGCCAGTTGCGCGCGGGTGTCGAGCGACAGGGTGACCGGCAGCGCTGTCGGCTTGAAGTCGGCCCGGTCGGCGTCGAGGAACCGGCCGGCGAACGGCTTGACTCCCGGCTGGGCCAGCGCGGCCTCGCGCGTGACCAGCACCACCGGCGCCAGCGGCCGGTCATCGCTCGCGAGCCGGTAGGCACCGTGGCTGCGCGCCTCGATCAGGGGTTCCAGATCGGCCTGGTTGCCGAGCACCAGCACGGCCGAGGCGCCGGAGGACGCGAGTTGCTCGATTCGCTCGATACTGGCAGGGCCGGCAAAGTTCAGCGTCGGCACCCGGCCGACCAGCTCGATCGTATCGACCGCGGCCACGTTGCCGACAAACAGCAGCGGCGCTTCGCGAACAAGATCGCGGCGCTGGGTGCCGAATACGGTCACCGCATCGTCCGGCAGGTTGACTGTACCGGCGGTGGCGGTGAACGAGACCGAGCCGCTCGACGGCGTCGACAGGACCAGGTCGACCGGCGCGTACCACGGGTTGGCCGGGTCGTTGGTCCCCGACTCGATGCCGATCGCCTGCCATTCCTCGGCCAGGTAGCGCAGCGTCTTCGCTTCGCCCTCGGTCCCCGGGCGGCGGCCCTCAAAATCGTCGCTCGCAAGCACCGCGATGTGGCGGGACAAGGCCGCCTCGATCGCGCGGGCATCGCCCGGCGGGGCGGAGACGGGGCGCGCCATCGGGGCGCAGGCCGACGCCAGCAGCGCCACCAGCCCCGCGACCCATGCCCTGCGTCTCACCGTTGCCGTGCCCCTGTCCTGACCTGTTGCTGACCTATTCGGCGGTCCAGCCGCCGTCGATGCTCCAGTTTGCGCCGGTCACATTGCCTGCTTCCGGGCGGCAGAGGAAGGCGGCAAGTGCGCCAACTTCCTCTGGCTGGACGAATCTCTTGGTCGGTTGCTTTGCGAGCAACACATCGTTGATCACCTGCTCGCGGGTCAGGCCGCGCGCTTTCATGGTGTCGGGGATCTGGCCTTCGATCAGCGGGGTCCAGACATAGCCCGGGCTGATGCAGTTGGCGGTCACCCCGGTCTGGGCCAGTTCCAGCGCAATCGTCTTGGTGAACCCGGCGATGCCGTGCTTGCTGGCGTTGTAGGCACTCTTGAACGGAGAGGCGGTCAGCGAGTGCGCGCTGGCGGTGTTGATGATCCGGCCCCAGCCCTTCGCCTTCATCCCCGGCACCGCCAGACGGGTGGTGTGGAAGGCGGCGGTCAGGTTCAGGCCGATGATCGCGTCCCACTTGTCGACCGGGAAATCCTCCACCGGGCTGACGAACTGCATCCCGGCATTGTTGACCAGGATGTCGACCGGGCCGAACTTGGCCATCATTGCCTCGATCTCGCCCACGTCGAGCAGGTTGGCCGGGCTGTAGAGCGCGCCCAGCTCGCCGCACAGGGCGTCGATTTCCGCGCTGTCGCCGAACCCGTTAAGGATCACTTCGGCCCCCTCGGCATGGAGCGCCCGGGCAATCGCGAGGCCGATGCCCGAGGTCGATCCGGTGATCAGGGCGCGCTTTCCTGCAAGGCTCATGGGCAAACTCCGGTGCTTGTAAGGAACGAATTTATTCGCCACGCTTTCGCTGTGAACATGCACAGTGTCCAGCGCAAACGGGAGCGACAATTCCTTGCCGCGCCACAAGGGGGAAGACCATGAGGCTCAACCGGTTCGATCCGAACAATATCCGCGTCGGTACGACTGGTGGCGGCGGCGGGTTTCCCGGCGGGGGTGGCGGCAAGGTGGGCTGCGGGACGATCGTGATCGCGCTGATTGCCGCGCTGGTGTTCGGGGTCGACCCGATGCAGACCATCGGCGCATTGGGCGGCGCGGGGGACCCGGCCCAGATCGAACAGCAGGCCGGCCCGGGCGAAAACGCGGAGGAGCTGTGCAGTTCCAACCAGTATGCGCTGGAAACCTGCAACGCGCTCAGCTCGCTCAACCAGACGTGGGAACGGATCTTCGCCGAACAGGGCGTGCCGTTCGAACAGCCGATGCTGCGCTTCGCGACGGCCAACCAGTTCCGCACCGGGTGCGGCGCGGCCTCGGTCGGCATGGGGCCGTTCTACTGCCCGGCGGACAAGGGCATCTACATCGACGTCGGCTTCTACGAGCAGCTGGCGCAGATGTCAGGCACCGGCGGCGATTTCGCCCGGCTCTATGTTGTCGCGCACGAATATGGCCACCATGTCCAGACCATCACCGGGCTGGCCTCGCAGATCCGCAGCGCACAGCAGCAGAACCCGCGCGCGGCCAACCGGTTGCAGGTGGTGATGGAGCTGCATGCCGACTGCTACGCCGGGGTCTGGGCCGGCCGCAACCGCAACCTGATCGAACCGGGCGACTTGGAGGAAGGCATGGCTGCGGCCGCGTCCATCGGTGACGACACCCTGCAACGAAATGCCGGTCAGCGCGTTGATGCCGAAAGCTTCACGCACGGCACCAGCGCGCAGCGCATGCAGGCCCTGCGTCTTGGAATGGAGTCAGGCGATGACCGTAAATGTGACCGGATACTTCAAACAGGCTGAGCGACGGATCGGGCTGGGGCTCGCCCTCGCCTTGCTCGGCACCGCGCCGCTCGCGGCGCAGGACCAGCCGCAGGACGAGCCGATCCGCAACCAGTCCCCCGATGCAAGGGATGTGGCGATGACCCCGCTGCGCGACCTCAACCTGTCCAAGGATCCGATCCCCGAACTTCTCCTGGCCGCAGAGGCCGCGCCATACGATGCGACCGGGCTTAAGAAGTGCCGCGACATCGGCGCGGCGATTGCCGAACTCGATGCGGTGCTCGGGCCGGACCTCGACGTCATGGCCGAAGACGACGACCGCCTGTCGATGGGCCGGATCGCGCGCAGTGCGGTGGGCTCGTTCATCCCGTTCCGCTCGATCGTGCGCGAGGTGACCGGCGCGGCCGACCACCAGCGCGACTTCGAGCGCGCCATCCATGCCGGGGCCGTGCGGCGCGGGTTCCTCAAGGGGCTCGGCCAGCAGCGCGGCTGCGCCTACCCCGCCCGCCCTGCCTTTGCCCGGGTGAAGGTCGACAAGGCCGACCGGGTCGATACCGAGGAAGGGCGCAAGCGCGCTGCCCGGAAGGAAGAGCGCGCGGCGGACGGGACCCAGTTCGTCTCCGAACCGGTGGTCCAGCCGATCACCCGCTAGGCTGCGGGCGACCCAGGTTCGTCGCCCGCCCCGTCGCCTGCTCCGTCGCTGCGCCCGACGGCCGACCAGTCGACCCGGCGGGTGGCGTACATCACCCCGGCCAGCGCCAAGAACAGCAGCACCGCACCGATCAGCAGCGACAGCCCTTCGAGGTTGAGCAGGACGTAGAGCAGCGCATAGAGCCCGACCAGCAGCGCGCTCATGAACCGCGCGCGTTTCCAGCTGTCGAGCACCGCGGCGCTGTAGGCCGAGACCAGCCCGATGATCGCACCGCTCGCCACCAGGTAGGCAATCGCGAAACCGACCACTTCGGCAAAGGCCAGCAGCAGCACGAAGAACAGCACCAGCCCCGCGCCGGTCAGCAGGTATTCCGCCGCCGCCACCCGCGCCCCGCCGACAATGTCGAACAGCAGGAAGGCGAGGAAGGTGAAGCCGATGAACAGGAACCCGTACTTCACCGCCCGGTCGACCTTGGAATAGAGGTTGACCGGCTCGATCAGGTCGACGCTGATCGCGCGGCTGGGCCCCGCCGAAACATCGCCGGCGACTTCAGCCACGACCATCGGTTCGGAACTGTAACCCTCGCGGCCGGAATCGATCATGGGCGGTCCGTAGTCGCTGGTCGAAACCGGCGGCTGGCCCAGCGCCAGCTTGTCGATCCGGTATTCGGCGGTGAAACCCTCGCCGGAAATCTCCGGCCGGGTGGGCAGGAACGAGCCATGGAAACTGGGGCTGGGCCAGGTGGATGTGACTTTCCAGTCGGTCACCCCGCCGCGCGGCACCAGACTGAGCGAGCGGCTGCCGCGCAGGCCATAGGCATAGCTGACGGCCAGTTCGCCGGTACCGTCCCACGGCAGGAACGCGAAAAAGCCCTGCCCGCCGGTCGCGGCCGGCCCGCTGCCGGGGCGCAGGTCGAGCGCCTCGCCCGCGACGGTCAGCCGCCCGCCATCGGTCAGCCCGCGCGCGTCGGACACGCCGAGGCGCAACTGCGCCTTGTCCCATTGCAACTGGTCGGCGGGGATGCCGAACCGGGCGAGATCGGCGGGCACGGCAAAGCGCGCCTCGCCCTTGACCTCGGCCGCGAACAGCACCGTGCGATAGATCGACTTCTGCTTTTCTTCCGGCGCGATCGAGGTGGTGACGCGGTTGCTGTCCGGCGAAAGGTAGAGCGTCTTGTCGAGCGTCACCGTGCGGGTCACGTTACGCCCGTCCTCAACCGTGGTCTGCTGCTCGGTGGTGCGGTAGGGCACGGCGATCACCGGCCCGGCGATCACCTGCGGCCCGCCCCACCCTTCGACAATCGCGCCTTGTGCGGTCTGGGCCTGGTTCTGCCGGTCCCACACCAGCGCATAGACCATCATCAAGGGAACGATCAGGACGGCGGCGACCAGTCCGGCCAGCAGCAACTTGATCCCCGGGCTGCGTTCAGGCCGCATGGCATTCTCCCCATCCTGCGATAAAGCGTTTTTTCTGAGGGACGGACTGAATGCCTGCTGAACGGTGGAGTGCCCATGAAAGAAGGGCGCACCGCGCACGGCACGCCCTTCTCATCCGGAACAGAACCGGCTGAGGCCAGGGACTGACGGCCCCTTACCCTTCCGTCCCGGACAATTTCGCGATCTGTTCGTCGAGCGCCCTCAGCACCTCGGCGCGGGCCTCACCCGTGATATCCTTGTCCCGGGCAACCTCCTCGCGCGCCTGGCGCAGGCCGACCAGGGCCGACGCCATCACGTTGGTGCGGCATAGCACCATGACTTTTCTGCCGTCCTTGTGCTTCCCTGCCCGGGCGTCGGCGGAATCCTTGCAGTCGATATCGATCCGGGACAGCTCGCCATCAAGTTCGCGCCGCATTTCGATCATCGCGAGGCGCCGCATATCGCGGGCTTCGGCAAGATCGATCTCCATTTGCCTCATGCTCTGGCTGAGATCAGCGCGCAGACGAGCGCGCTCTTCCTCGCTCATGCCCTTGCCGTCGATCACGATGGTCCTGCTTCCCTTGTCCACGGTGACATTGGCTTCGCTGGTGGTCGTCTCGCCATCCTTGTTGCGGATGACAACCACGCGGCGCTCCACTGTTGCGTCATCGGCCGGAGCCGGTTCAGCGGTTTCGCCGGAGGTCTGTGCCCACAGCGCCAAGGGGGGCGCATCGGGCGCAGCGGGGGCAACGGCGCCTGGCAGGGTCGATACCGCCGGGGCGACAGGGGCAACCGGCGCGGGCGGCACATCGGCATAGGAAATCGACGCGGTCAGCGGCAGCGCGAGCAAGCCGCCCGCCACAAGCGCACGGCCCAGCAGGCGACGACGCGGGGAAATATCGGACATGGTCAGGCTCCTCAGGCGTTGAATGATGCTTTTCTCGCCCAGCACCGGGCACGCCATCGGCGCGGCAAGGGCAATGTTGGGACCAGCCGCCAGCCCGGCGATGAGCGCCGCGTAGGCGGCTTTCTCGGGCCGGGCGATCCGCTCGACCACGCGGGCATCGCAGGCCGCCTCCTGATCGCGGCGCATGGCCGCCCAGCCAAACCAGCCGAGCGGGTTGAACCAGTGCAGCGCGAACAGCGGCTGGACCGCGAAATTGGCCAGCAGGTCATGCCCGCGGTGTTGCGCCAGGTCGTGCGCCAGCGCCAGGTCGCGGGCCGTCCGGTCGGTCGCCGCCATGAAGGCGGGCGGCAGCGCGACCACCTTGTCGATCACGCCGAAGGCTACCGGCGAGGGTGCCAGCGGCGTTTCAACCAGCCGCACCCTGCCTGCCCGCCCGACCGGGACTGCATCGGCCAGCAGTTCGCGCCGCATCCGGGCATAGAGCGCGAACCGACGCACGAGGAATATCATCGCGCCCGTCAGCCACAGCGCGACCAACAGCCCGGCCCAGTCGAACGACTCTACCGGTGCGGAGCGGACGGCCGGCAACGCCGGGGCTTCTGCCGAAAAAGACAGGATCAGCGCAGGTTCGCGCGGCACGGGCGCAAGGAAAGCGGGCAGCTCCAGCGGCGGCAAGACCAGCCGGGCGAACGGCACGGCCCACAAGGCATAGGCCGCCCCGGCCCCGAAATGCCGCGCCACCGGTTGGCGCACCGCCAGCACTACGCCGATCAGCACCCCGGTCCACAGCAGGGTATCAAGCAGCCAGTCGGTCACGACTTGATCTCCTTCAGCAGGGCCTCGATCTCGGCGATGTCTTCCGGGGTCAGCGCCTCGGCCTCGGCCAGATGCGCCAGCAGCGGCGCGGCGCGCCCGCCGAACAGCCGGTCAACCAGCCGCTGCGATTCCTCGCCGACATAGTCAGCCCGTTCGAGCAGCGGGGAATAGAGAAACCGGCGACCGTCAGGCCTGGTCTCGATCGCGCCCTTCTGCACCAGCCGGGACAGCAGCGTCTTGACCGTCGGCAGGCTCCACCCGCGCGCGCGGCACACCGTTTCGCACACCTCGGTCGCGGTCAGCGGGCTGCGCTCCCACAACGCCTCCATCACCGCGTGCTCTGCTTCGCTGATCCGTTCCGCCATCGGTCCCTCCCATCTGGTCGATTACGTCCGTAGACACATCGATTACGGTTGTAAACATTAAGCCTGCATGAATGGATTGGTTCAGCCGCGCATCGCTGGTAGAGCCCAGCCATGCGCTTGTCCGACTGCCACAACATCGCCGATCTGCGCGCGCTGGCGCAGCGCCGCCTGCCCTGGCCAGTGTTCGACTATATCGACGGCGCTGCCGATGATGAAATCACCCGGTCGAGAAACACCGCCGCGTTCGATGATACTGACCTGGTGCCCAACGTGCTTGCCGGGGTCGAGACGATCGACACCCGCTGCACGATTATGGGCCGCGAGAGCGCCCTCCCGCTCGTTCTGAGCCCGACGGCGCTGCAACGGGTGTTCCACTGGCAGGGTGAACGCGCCGTCGCCCGCGCGGCGGAGACATTCGGGCTGTGGTTCGGCATCTCCAGCCTCGCCACCGTCAGCATCGAGGAGATCGCCGCGCTCACGGCGGGGCCGAAGATGTTCCAGCTCTACGTCCACAAGGACAAGGGCCTCAACCGCTCGATGATCGAACGGTGCCAGTCAAGCGGCTTCGATGCCATCGCGCTGACAGTCGATACGATCGTTTCCGGCAAGCGCGAGCGGTGCCAGCGTTCCGGCTTCACCACCCCGCCCCGGTTCACCCCGCGCGCGGTGTGGTCCTACGCCACCCGCCCGCGCTGGGCGCTCGATTACATGCTGCGCGAAAAGTTCCGCCTGCCCAATCTCGACACCCATGTCGCCGAGGGCACCGGCAAGGCGGTGAGCATCGCGGAGTATTTCAACACCATGCTCGACACCAGCATGGACTGGGACACCGCCGCCCGCATCCGGCAGGACTGGGGCGGCACTTTCTGCCTCAAGGGTGTGATGAGCGTCGCCGACGCGCGCCGCGCGGTCGAGATCGGCGCCGATGCGATCATGATCTCCAACCATGGCGGGCGCCAGCTCGATGGCAGCCGCGCCCCGTTCGACCAGCTGGCGGAGATCGTCGACGCGGTCGGCGGGCAGATCGAGGTGATCTGCGACGGCGGGGTGCGGCGCGGCACCCATGTGCTCAAGGCGCTGGCGACCGGGGCGACCGCGGCCTCGGGCGGGCGGCTCTATCTCTACGCGCTCGCCGCCGCCGGGCAGGACGGGGTCGAGCGCGCGCTGACCCTGCTGAAGGACGAGATCGAGCGCGGGATGCGGCTGATGGGCGTGACCGGTGTGCACCAGCTCACCCGCGCAATGCTGCGGCGGCGCTGATTTGGTGGCACAATGCCGCCATGCTGACCCGAATCATCCTCGCCCTAGCCACCCTCCTCGCCGCCCCGCTTGCCGCGCAGGACGCCCCGCCCCCGCGCACCGATCTGGTCGCGCTGGAAACGACCATGGGCACGATCACCGTGCGGATCGAGACGGACCGCGCACCGGTCACCGCCGCCAATTTCCTGCGCTATGTCGACGATAAGCGGTTTGACGGGATCGTGTTCTACCGGGCGATGAAGCTCGACTGGGAACCGCAACCCAATGGCCTGATCCAGGGCGGGACCCAGTGGGACCCGAAGCGCGTGCTGCCCCAGATCGCGCACGAGCCGACCACGCAGACCGGCCTCAGCCACACCCGCGGCGCGCTGTCGATGGCGATGGGCGAACCGGGCACGGCCAACGGCGACTTCTCGATCATGGTGCAGGACCAGCTTGGCCTCGACGCCGACCCGACCGCGACCGACCCGGTGTGGCAGAACGGCTATGCCGTGTTCGGCTACGTGGTGGAGGGTATGGACGTGGTCGAGGCCATCCACGCCCTGCCCGCCGATCCCGACAAGGGCGAAGGCTGGATGAAGGGGCAGATGCTGGCGCAGCCGGTCAAGGTGCTGCGCGCGCGGCGGGTTGCGCCGCCCACCGAATAGCTACCACACCCGCTCTTCGTCGATTGCAGCCAGCCGGCGGCGCAGCTCGGCAAGGCATTCCTGCAACTGCTCCTCGCTCGCGAAGTTGAGCGTCGCCACGCGGATCAGTTCATCGCCCGCCTCGCGCAGCTCAATCGCGGTGGAACCGGCCTCGGTCACCTTGAGGCGCAGGTCGGCATAGGGAATGCGCACGATCCGCTTCGACACCGCGGTCGCTGGTGCTTCGACGTAGTTATCGCCGAGCACGAACGCGCGTCCTTCCGTCACCATACGAAACGCCGCGATGGTGCAGAACAGCGCGACCAGCAGCATCAGGGCGCGGAGCACCGCGATGATCGCGCTGGTCCCGGCGACGTCGAGGTAGACCGTTCCGCCAAGCTCGAACACCTGCTCGTTCACCGTCGCGCCCGACAGCATGTAGGCCGCGAACCCGCCCGCGATCATCGCAACCGACACCACCGCATAGCGCGGCCCGCGCAGCTGCCAGTGCCGTTCCTCGAAGCTCGGCAGGATGATTGTCCTCTCGTACATCGCCAGCGGCGATAGCAGGCAAAGGTCTATGGGCTCTTGGCGGCGTTACCAATTATTGGTAAAGTCAGGCATGGGAAAAAACACCTCCATTTCGCTCGGTGAGCATTACGAAGCGTTCGCGCGCCGCAAGGTCGAATCGGGCGAGTTCGCCACTATCAGCGAAGTGGTGCGTGATGCTTTGCGACATTACATCGCGCAGGATGCAAAGCGCGAGGCGCTGGACCGGGCATTGAAGGAAGGGCTCGACAGCGGCCCGGCGCGGCCATTCGACTTTGACGATTTCCTCCGCGAAATGCGCGCCAACTACAAAGCCGATTGATGCGCTTCCTCCTGCGTGATGCGGCGAAGCTGGACCTGGCCGATATCTGGTTGACCACCGCTGAGCGATGGGGCGTCGATCAAGCTGACAGTTACATCCGGGCCGTCGAAGGCCAACTTGCACACATCTGTGACTTCCCCGAGAGCTATCCAGAATATGCCAGTCGGCACGGCATTTTCCGCAAGGCTCCCAGTGGTGAGCACAGGATTTTCTATCTCATTGATGGCGACATCCTCGATGTTGTGAGAGTGCTGCACCACAAGCGAGATATCGACGGGGAGCTGGGTTAGTTCAATTTCCTAGCATGCGAAGTTCAATAGTTACCCACACGACATACCTCAAACATGCACCGCGCGGTCTCGGACGCGGGCGATCGGAAGGACGGTCGCTCCCTCAATACACCCGCTTCTTCGGCTTGATGTACTCGATGTCGTCGGTCAGCGTGTATTCGTGGACCGGGCGGTAATCGATCTTGACCCCGCCTCCGTTTCCGCCCCAGCCGTCGAACCAGGCAACGGTGTGCTTCATCCAGTTGGCATCGTCGCGCTCGGGGAAGTCCTCGTGCGCGTGGGCGCCGCGGCTTTCCTTGCGGTTTTCGGCCGACGCAATCGTGACATTGGCCTGACTCATCAGGTTGTCGAGTTCGAGCGTCTCGATCAGGTCGCTGTTCCAGATCAGGCTGCGGTCGGTGACGTGGATGTCTTCCATCCGCTTGTTGACCGACTTGAGCAGTTCGACGCCTTCGCTGAGCAGCTTGCTGTCGCGGAACACCGCGGCGTGCTTCTGCATCGCTTTCTGCATTTCCTCGCGCACGCGCGCGGTCGGCGAGCCGCCCTTGGCGTGGCGGAAATGATCGACACGGCTGAGCGCAAAGTCGGCGCTGTCCCTGGGCAGCTCGTCATGCGGGGTGCCGGGCTTGAGATTTGCCTTGAGGTGCAGGCCGGTCGCACGGCCGAACACGACCAGGTCGATCAGCGAGTTGGAGCCGAGACGGTTGGCCCCGTGGACCGAGACGCAGGCCGCCTCGCCGACGGCATAGAGGCCGGGCACGATCGTGTCCGGATTGCCGTCCGGCCCGATGGTCACCACCTGCCCGTGGTAGTTACAGGGGATGCCGCCCATGTTGTAGTGGACGGTCGGCGTCACCGGCAGCGGCTCGCGGGTCAGGTCGACGCCTGCAAAGATCTTGCCGCTTTCGGTGATCCCGGGCAGGCGCTGCGCCAGCGTTTCGGCGGGGATATGGTCGAGGTGCAGGTAAATGTGGTCGCCTTCCGGCCCGACGCCGCGCCCTTCGCGCATTTCCATCGCCATCGAGCGGCTGACGACGTCGCGGCTGGCGAGGTCCTTCGCGCTCGGCGCGTAGCGTTCCATGAACCGCTCGCCTTCGGAGTTCGTGAGGTAGCCGCCCTCGCCCCGCGCGCCTTCGGTGATCAGCACGCCCGCGCCATAGATCCCGGTCGGGTGGAACTGGACGAACTCCATGTCCTGTAGCGGGAGCCCTGCGCGCAGCACCATCCCGCCGCCGTCGCCGGTGCAGGTGTGGGCGCTGGTCGCGGTGTAATAGCACCGGCCATAACCGCCGGTCGCCAGCACCACCGAGTGCGCCTTGAACCGGTGGATCGAGCCATCTTCCAGGCACATCGCGATCACGCCGCGGCACGCGCCGTTGTGCATGATCAGGTCGATGGCGAAATATTCGACGAAGAAGTCCGCATCGTACTTCAGGCTCTGCTGGTAGAGCGCGTGAAGCATGGCATGGCCGGTGCGGTCGGCCGCGGCGCAGGTGCGCTGCACCGGCGGGCCTTCGCCCATGTTCTGCATGTGCCCGCCGAACGGGC
>ERZ1066122.2299-NODE-2299-length-12900-cov-19.907201_pt1 | contig 12900 bp, 25 predicted proteins | sample MGYA00382769_ERZ1066122 | MGnify/ENA primary metagenome ERZ1066122 (study PRJEB33369, sample SAMEA5778352) | biofilm metagenome | biome: Industrial cooling water; feature: Water cooling tower basin; material: Biofilm | place: United Arab Emirates | collected...
GCAGATCACGTGCTCGCCGTTGAGGATCTCGACGTTGTGGTCGGTCTTGATGTCGGCGGCGGTGACGATGCCCGGGCCCTTCTTGTTCAGGGTCAGCGTGGTGTGGTCCACGTTGTGCATGCGGATGGCCACGTCCTTGAGGTTCAGCAGGACTTCGAGCACGTCCTCCTGCAGGCCCTCGACGGTGGTGTACTCGTGCAGCACGCCATCGATCTCGACTTCCGTGATGGCGAAGCCGGGGATCGAGGACAGCAGCACGCGACGCAGGGCGTTGCCCAGCGTGTGGCCATAGCCGCGCTCCAGCGGCTCGATGACCACCTTGGCGCGGTTGGAACCGAGTCGTTCAATGTGCGGGCCGCGCGGACGCAGCACCTGGGTGGCGGTAACCGTCATGGTCAAGGTGTCTCCTGGGAGGATTACTTCGAGTACAACTCGACGATCAGCGCTTCATTGATATCCGAGGGCAGGTCGGCGCGATCCGGGACGGCCTTGAAGACGCCGGCGAACTTCTTCGCATCCACTTCGCACCAGCTCGGGACCAGGTCCATCTGCTGGGAGAGGTTGACGGCTTCCTGGACGTTCAGGTGCTTCTGCGCCTTCTCGGTCAGGGTGACGGCGTCGCCGGCCTTGACCTGGTAGGACGGCAGGTTCACCGGCTTGCCGTTGACCAGCACGCCCTTGTGCGACACCAGCTGGCGCGCCTGCGGACGGGTGACGGCGAAGCCCATGCGGTACACGACGTTGTCGAGGCGCTGCTCGAGCATCTGCAGCAGGGTCTCGCCGGTGTTGCCCTTCTTGCGGGCAGCCTTGGTGTAGTACGAGCGGAACTGACGCTCCAGCAGGCCGTAGATGCGCTTGACCTTCTGCTTCTCGCGAAGCTGGGTGGCGTAGTCGGACAGCTTGCCCTTGCGGGCAACCGGGCCGTGCTGGCCGGGCTTCTGCTCCAGCTTGCACTTGGAATCGATCGCGCGGGCCGGCGACTTCAGGCTGAGGTCGGCGCCTTCGCGGCGGGCGAGCTTACAGGTGGGACCAATGTAACGAGCCATTTATATAGTCTCCAGTTCCCGTTAGACGCGGCGCTTCTTCGGCGGCCGGCACCCGTTGTGCGGGATCGGGGTGACGTCGATGATGTTGGTGATCTTGTATCCGACCGCGTTCAGCGAACGCACGGCCGACTCGCGGCCCGGGCCGGGGCCCTTGATGCGGACTTCCAGGGTCTTCACACCGTAGTCGAGGGCGGCCTTGCCGGCCTTCTCGGCGGCCACCTGGGCGGCGAACGGGGTCGACTTGCGGGAACCGCGGAAACCCGCGCCGCCCGAAGTGGCCCACGACAGCGCATTGCCCTGGCGATCGGTGATGGTGACGATGGTGTTGTTGAAAGAAGCTTGGACGTGGGCGATGCCGTCGGTGACGACTCGCTTGATCTTCTTCTTGGTCTTGACTGCCGGCTTGTTCATTGGCTGTCCTTACTTCTTGATGGCTTTGCGCGGACCCTTGCGGGTACGGGCGTTGGTCCGGGTACGCTGGCCGCGCATCGGCAGGCCGCGACGGTGGCGCAGGCCGCGGTAGCAGCCCAAGTCCATCAGACGCTTGATCGACATGCCGACCTCGCGCCGGAGGTCGCCCTCGACGACGTACTTGGCCACTTCGGCGCGGATGCGCTCGATTTCCGGCTCGGACAGGTCGCGGATCTTGGTGGCCGGGGCCACGCCAGCCGCGTCACAAACAAGCTTCGACCGGGTACGGCCGATGCCAAAGATACTCTGCAGGCCCACCCAGACATGCTTCTGGACAGGCAGGTTGACACCCGCAATGCGCGCCATCAGGCGTTCTCCAACTTAAAATTGAGCGCAGTGAATCACGAATTATAACAGGGCTTGGGGTTCAGTTGTAGCCCCCCGGGTCCGAGGACCCGGGAAACCCGGCATGGGGAGTGTGCCCATGCTCCGGCGACAAGCTGGCAACTGCCCTCCCCCTTCCTAGGGTCGGGCGCCCCGCGCTACTCCAGCGCAGGAACGGTTACCGGCTTATCCGCGCGCCAAGCCGCCGCGCGGACCGCCCATCGTTGGTGGCTCAGCCGCGGGTGAGACCGCGCCCGCCACCTTTCAGATTCGCTTTCTTCATCAGGCTCTCGTACTGATGCGACATCAGGTGGGCCTGGATCTGGGCGGTGAAGTCCATCACCACCACGACAACGATCAGCAGCGAGGTGCCGCCGAAATAGAACGGGACCGACCAGAAGGCACGGATGACTTCGGGCAGGAGGCAGACCAGCACCAGGTAGAGCGAGCCGATCAGGGTCAGGCGGGTCAGCACGCCGTCGATGTAGTCGGCGGTGGCCTTGCCGGGGCGGATGCCCGGGACCAGGGCGCCCGACTTCTTCAGGTTGTCCGCGGTTTCCTGGGAATTGAAGACCAGGGCGGTGTAGAAGAAGGCGAAGCCCATGATCAGGCCGCCGTAGAGCAGCATGTGCAGCGGCTCGCTCGGCGCAAGCGCCTGGCTGAGGTTCTGCAGCCACAGGCTCATGTTGTCGCGCCACGCCACGCCGGTCGGCTCGCCGGCCTGGCCGAACCACTGGACCATGGTCGCGGGGAACATGATCAGGCTGGAGGCGAAGATCGCCGGGATCACGCCCGCCATGTTGAGCTTCAGGGGCAGGTGCGAATTCTGGTTCATGTAGGCCTGGCGGCCACCCTGGCGCCGGGCGTAGTTCACGGTGATGCGGCGCTGGCCGCGCTCCATGAACACCACGAAGTAAGTGACGCCGACCACCAGGGCCAGGATCACCAGCACCGCGAACCAGCTCAGCTCGCCGCTGCCGACCTGCTGCACGGTCGAGATGGCCGCGCTGGGCAGGCTGGCGACGATGCCCGCGAAGATGATCAGCGAGATGCCGTTGCCGATGCCGCGCTCGGTGATCTGCTCGCCCAGCCACATCAGGAAGATGGTGCCGGCGGTCAGGGCCACGATGGCGGTCAGGATGAAGCCCGGGCCCGGCGCGTACACCACGCCCGGCTGCTGCTGCAGCATGCTGGCGATCGAGCCGGCCTGGACCACGGCCAGCACGACGGCGCCGATGCGCGAGTACTGGGTCAGCTTGCGCCGGCCGCTCTCGCCTTCCTTCTTCATCGCCTTCCAGGGCTCGTAGATCTGGCCCATCAGCTGCACGATGATGGAGGACGAGATGTAGGGGATGACGTTCAGCGCGAACAGGCTGAAGCGGTTCAGGGCGCCACCGGAGAACATGTTGAACATGTCGACGATGGTGCCCTGCTGGGCCTCCATCAACCGCAGCATGGCCTGGGGATCGATGCCCGGCACCGGGATGTAGCTGCCGATGCGGTAGACGATCAGGGCCAGGATCACGAAGACCAGGCGCTGGCGGAGCTCGGTGAACTTACCGAGCCCTCCCAGGGCGCTTGCTGCGGAAGTGGACTGCGTCAAGGCCTTACTCCGTCACGCTGCCGCCGGCCGCTTCCACCGCGGCCTTGGCGCCGGCCGTGGCCAGCAGGCCCTTGAGCACGAACTTCTTGGTCAGCTCGCCCTTCTTGACGACCTTCGCCTGCTTGGCGGTGGCCGGCACGAGCTTGGCGGCGCGCAGGGCGGCGAAGTCGATCTCGCCGGCCTCGAGCTGGTCGAGCTGGTAAAGCAGCACTTCGGCGGTGTCGTTCTTCAGCTTCGAGCGGAAGCCGACCTTCGGCAGGCGCTTGTAGATGGGCATCTGGCCGCCTTCGAAGCCAGCCTTGATCTTGCCCTTGCCGGCGCGCGCGAACGAACCCTTGTGGCCGCGACCCGCGGTCTTGCCGAGGCCGGAGCCGATGCCGCGGCCGACGCGGACGCGTTCCTTGCGGGCGCCTTCGGCGGGCTTGAGAGTATTGAGCTTCATATGGTTTCTCCTTGGCTCGCTCAGGACTCGACGCGAACCAGGTAATGCACCTGGTTGATCAGGCCGCGGACGGACGGGGAGTCCTTGAGCTCGCGGACATCATTGAGCTTGTTCAGGCCCAGGGCCTTCACGGAAAGGCGGTGGCGGGCCTGGCAGCCACGGAGGCCCTTCACCAGGCGAACCTTGACGGTCTTCTCAGCCATTGAGGATCTCCTCGAGCTTCTTGCCACGCTTGGCGGCGATGCGCGCCGGCGAGGTGGTCTCGGTCAGGCCCTTGACGGTGGCGCGGACCAGGTTGATCGGGTTGCGGGAGCCGACGGCCTTGGCCAGCACGTTCTTCACGCCGACCGCCTCGAGCACGGCGCGCATGGCGCCGCCGGCGATCACGCCGGTACCTTCCGACGCGGGCTGCATGTAGACGCGGGCGGCGCCGTGGCCGGCCTTGACCGGGTGCCACAGGGTGCCTTCGTTGAGGTCGACCTGGACCATCGCCTTGCGGGCGTATTCCATCGACTTCTGGATGGCGACCGGCACTTCGCGCGCCTTGCCGTAGCCGAAGCCGACCTTGCCGGCACCGTCGCCGACCACGGTCAGCGCGGTGAAGGTGAACTGACGACCGCCCTTGACGGTCTTGGAGACGCGGTTGACGGCGACCAGCTTCTCGATGAAGCCGTCGTCGCTTTCCCCGCGATTGCGATCGCGCTCGTTGCTGGACATAGGGATTCCTGGGTTTGCTTACGGCATTCGCCGCTTATGGTTGTGGTTGGTACTGGAAACTCAAGCCTCGGCCCCTGGGGGCCGGTGCTTAGAACTGCAGGCCACCCTCGCGGGCGGCGTCGGCCAGTGCCTTGATGCGGCCGTGGTAGCGGTAGCCCGAACGGTCGAAGGCAACCTTGTCGATGCCCGCGGCGAGCGCCTTGGCGGCGATCGTGCGGCCGACCTTGGCGGCGGCTTCGAGGTTCTTGCTGCCCTTGAGGCCGTCCATCACCTCGGCCTGCACGGTGGAGGCGGAAGCCAGCACCTTGGAGCCGTCGGCGGTGAACAGCTGGGCGTAGATGTGCTGGCCGGTGCGGAGCACCGACAGGCGGGCGACGCCGAGCTTGCGGATGTGCGAACGCGTGGTCTTGGCGCGACGCAGACGGGCGATGTTCTTGTCCATGGTCTATTACCTCGAGGAAGCGGAAGCGCCCATTAGGCCTTCTTGGCTTCCTTCATGATGATCTTCTCGCCGGAGTAACGGATGCCCTTGCCCTTGTAGGGCTCCGGCTTGCGGTACGCGCGGATCTTGGCGGCAACCTCGCCCACCTGCTGCTTGTCGGCGCCGGAGACCAGGATCTCGGTCTGGGTCGGCGTGGACAGCGTGATGCCCTCGGGCGCCACGTACACGGTCGGGTGCGAGAAGCCCAGGCTCAGGGCGAGGTCCTTGCCCTGCATGGCGGCGCGGTAACCGACGCCCACCAGCTCGAGCTTGCGGGTGAAACCCTCGGACACGCCCTGGACCATGTTGGCCAGGATGGCGCGGGCGGTGCCGGCCATCGGGATGTTGTCGGCATGGGCGGCGGACAGCTGCAGCACGCCGTTCTCGACGGCGAACTCGACTCCGGCCGGCTTGGCCAGGCTCAGGCTGCCCTTCGGGCCCTTGACCGTGACCTTCTCGGCGGTGGCATTGAACTCGACGCCCTTCGGCATCTGGATCGGCTTCTTGGCAACGCGGGACATGGGAGCGTTCTCCTTAGGCCACGAGGCAGATGACTTCGCCGCCCACGCCCGCAGCGCGGGCCTGGCGATCGGTCATCAGACCCTGGGAGGTGGAGATGATGGCGACGCCGAGGCCGGCGAGCACCTTCGGCAGGTCGTCCTTGCCCTTGTACTGGCGCAGGCCCGAGCGGGAGACGCGCTCGAGGCGCTCGATCACCGGCTTGCCCTCGTAGTACTTCAGGGAGACTTCCAGCTTCGCCTTGGCGCCATCGCCGGTCACGCGGAAGTCACCGATGTAACCCTCGGACTTCAGCACGGTGGCGATGGCCAGCTTCATCTTGGAGGCAGGCATGGAAACCTGCGGCTTGCCGACGGCGAGCGCATTCTTGATGCGCACCAGCATGTCGGCGATAGGATCAGTCATGCTCATTGGTTCTTACCCTTCTAGGTGTCAGGAGCACCGATATCCGCGAGTCCCCCTGGGGGGACCGGCGATTACCAGCTGGCCTTGCGCAGGCCGGGCACGTCGCCACGCATCGTGGCTTCGCGCAGCTTGTTGCGGCCGAGGCCGAACTTGCTGTACACGCCGCGCGAGCGGCCGGTGAGTTCGCAGCGGTTGCGCACGCGGCTCGCACTGGAGTCACGCGGCAGCTTCTGCAGCTTGGTGGCGGCTTCCATCTTCTCCTCGTACGAGGCGGTGACGGAGCTGATGATCTTCTTGAGCTCGGCGCGCTTGGTGGCGTGCTTGGCGACCAGCTTCTTCCGCTTGATGTCGCGGTTAACCATCGACGTCTTGGCCATGATCTATATCCTCGAAATCAGTTGCGGAACGGGAAGTTGAAGGCCTGCAGCAGCGCCTTGGCTTCTTCGTTGGTCTTGGCCGTCGTGGTGATGGCGATGTCCATGCCGCGCATGGCGTCAACGGCATCGAAATCGATCTCGGGGAAGATGATCTGTTCCTTGATGCCCATGTTGTAGTTGCCGCGGCCGTCGAACGAACGACCCGACACGCCGCGGAAGTCACGCACGCGGGGCAGCGAGATGTTGATCAGGCGGTCGAGGAACTCGAACATCTTGGCGCGGCGCAGGGTCACCTTGCAGCCGATCGGCCAGCCGTCGCGGATCTTGAAGCTGGCGACGGAGACGCGGGCGTTGGTGGTGATCGGCTTCTGGCCGGCGATCTTGGTCATGTCGGCGACGGCATTTTCCAGGATCTTCTTGTTGCCCACGGCCTCGCCCACGCCCATGTTCAGCGTGATCTTGGTGATGCGGGGCACCTGCATGATGTTCTCGTAGCCGAACTTCTCGACGAGCTTCGGTACGACGTTGTCCTTGTAAAACTTCTCAAGCCGGGTCATGGCATCATTCCTCAGGCGTCGATCGCCTCACCGCTCGAGCGGAACACACGCACTTTGCGTCCATCCTCGAGCACCTTGAAACCAATGCGCTCACCCTTGCCCGAGGCCTGGTTGAACAGCATGACGTTGGAGATGTGGATCGGCGCCTCGCGCTCGACGATGCCGCCGGCGACGTTGGCCTGCGGGTTCGGCTTGGTGTGGCGCTTGATGATGTTGGCGTTCTGCACGATGACCTTGTCACCGGCAACACGCACGACCTCACCCTTCTTGCCCTTGTCGGCGCCGGCGATGATGATCACCTGGTCGCCCTTGCGAATACGGTTCATTGTCTGTTCCTTCGCTCAGATCACTTCGGGAGCGAGCGAGACGATCTTCATGAACTTCTCGGAGCGAAGTTCACGGGTCACGGGCCCGAAGATGCGGGTGCCGATCGGCTCCTGCTTGTTGTTCAGCAGCACGGCGGCGTTACCGTCGAAACGGATCAGCGAACCGTCGGCCCGGCGCACGCCGGAACGGGTGCGGACGACGACGGCGTCGTAGACCTCGCCCTTCTTGACCTTGCCGCGGGGGATGGCGTCCTTGACGGTCACCTTGATGATGTCGCCGATGTGGGCGTAACGGCGCTTCGAGCCGCCCAGCACCTTGATGCACATCATTTCCTTGGCGCCGGAGTTGTCGGCGGCCTCGAGGTAGCTCTGTACCTGGATCATGTCTGGCCTCCTTACTTCACGGCGCGCGTGATGATCTCCACCACGCGCCAGTTCTTGGTCTTCGACAGCGGACGGCACTCGGTCACCCGGACGACGTCGCCTTCGTTGCAGGCGTTCTCTTCGTCGTGGGCGTGGAGCTTGGTCGAGCGCCGGATGTACTTGCCGTACAGGGCGTGCTTGACCTGGCGCTCCACGAGCACCGTCACGGACTTGTTCATCTTGTTGCTGACGACGCGGCCTTCGACCGTGCGCGTCTGGTTGGCATTATCGCTCATGGCTCGCCCTTACTTCTTATCGGTCAGCAGGGTCATCGTCTGCGCAATCTCGCGACGGACCAGCTTGATTCGGTGGGGGGCGTTGAGCTGACCGGTGGCCTTCTGCATGCGGAGCGCGAACTGCTCCTTGTGCAGGTCCAGCAGGTGGTTCTTCAGCTCGGTCGCCGACTTTTGACGCAGTTCCTTGAGTTCCATATCAGCGCACCGTCCGGGTCACGAAAGTGGTGGTGACCGAGAGCTTCGCGGCCGCCAGGCGGAACGCCTCGCGGGCGGTGGCTTCGTCGACACCCTCGATTTCATAGATCACGCGGCCGGGGGCGATCTGGGCCACCCAGTACTCGACGTTGCCCTTACCGGCGCCCATTCGGACTTCGATCGGCTTCTTCGTGATCGGCTTGTCGGGGAACACGCGGATCCACATCTTGCCGCCACGCTTGACGTAACGGCTGATGGAACGGCGCGCGGCCTCGATCTGGCGGGCGGTCAGCTGGCCGTGCGAGGTGGCCTTGAGGCCATACTCGCCGAAGCTGACGGCGGCGCCGGCCCAGCTCAGGCCGTCGTTACGGGCCTTGAAGACCTTGCGGTATTTGGTTCGCTTGGGTTGCAGCATGGCGGCTTACCTCATTTCCTTCGCAGGACGGGCCGGGCGCTCGGTGCGCTCTTCCACTTTCTCCTGGCCAACCTGGCTGAAGTCGAAAATCTCGCCCTTGTAGACCCACACCTTCACGCCAATGATGCCGTAGGTGGTGAGGGCTTCGGCGAAACCGTAGTCGATGTCGGCGCGGAGGGTGTGCAGGGGCACGCGGCCCTCGCGGTACCACTCCGAACGCGCGATCTCGGCGCCGTTCAGGCGGCCGGCGACGTTGACCTTGATGCCCAGGGCGCCGAGGCGCATCGAGTTGCCGACGGCGCGCTTCATGGCGCGGCGGAACATGATGCGGCGCTCGAGCTGCTGCGCGATCGACTCGGCGACCAGCTGCGCGTCGAGCTCGGGCTTGCGCACCTCGGAGACATTGATGTGCGCCGGGACGCCCATGATGTCCGAGACTTCCTTGCGCAGCTTCTCGATGTCCTCGCCGCGCTTGCCGATCACCACGCCCGGGCGGGCGGAGTGGATCGTGACGCGGGCGGACTTCGACGGGCGCTCGATCAGGATCTTCGAGATGCCGGCCTGGGCGAGCTTCTTGCGCAGCATCGCACGGACCTTCAGGTCGGACGTGAGGTACTGGGCGTAGTCGCGCTTGTTGGCGAACCACTTGGAATTCCAGTCCTTGGCGATGCCCAGGCGGATTCCGGTCGGATGAACTTTGTGACCCATATTCTTCGTCCCTGCCTTACTTGCCCGAGCCCACAACCACGGTGATGTGGCTGGTGCGCTTGAGGATGCGGGTGCCGCGGCCCTTGGCGCGGGCCATGAAGCGCTTCAGGACGGGGCCCTCGTCGACCATGATGGTGGCGACCTTGAGCTCGTCGATGTCAGCGCCGAGGTTGTTTTCGGCGTTCGAGATGGCGGACCACAGGACCTTGCCGATCAGGTGGGCGGCCTTCTTGTCCGAGAACTTGAGCAGATCGTGGGCGCGGGAGGCCTGCATGCCACGGACCTGGTCGGCGACCAGGCGGGCCTTCTGCGGCGAGATCCGGGCGGTGCGGAGGATGGCTTTCGATTCCATGGTCATCTCTCCTTACTTGCCGGACTTCTTGTCGCCGCCATGACCCTTGAAGGTCCTGGTGAGGGCGAACTCGCCGAGCTTGTGACCCACCATGTTCTCGTTCACGAGGACGGGGATGTGCACCTTGCCATTGTGGATGGCGATGGTGAGCCCGACCATTTCCGGCGAGACCATGGAACGACGCGACCAAGTCTTGATCGGCTTCTTGCTGTTGCCCTGGGCGGCCTCCACCTTCTTGACGAGGTGGTGGTCGATGAAGGGACCTTTCTTAAGAGAACGTGCCATGGCCTATCAACCCCTGCGATCGCGCACGATGAACTTCTGGGTGCGCTTGTTCTTGCGCGTCTTGTAACCCTTCGCCGGCGTGCCCCACGGGGACACCGGGTGCGGGTTGCCCTGGCCAGCCTTGGCCTCGCCACCACCGTGCGGATGGTCGACGGGGTTCATGGCGGCGCCGCGGACGGTCGGCTTGACGCCGCGCCAGCGCTTCGCACCGGCCTTGCCCAGCTTCTCGAGGTTGTGCTCGACGTTGCCGACTTCGCCGATGGTGGCGCGGCAGTCGGCCGGCACCTTGCGCATCTCGCCGGAGCGGAGGCGCAGGGTGGCGTAGCCGCCGTCGCGGGAGATCAGCTGGGCGCCGGCGCCAGCGGCGCGGGCCAGCTGGGCGCCCTTGCCCGGCTTCATCTCGACGCAATGCACGGTCGAACCGACCGGCATGTTGCGCAGCGGCAGGCTGTTGCCGGTCTTGATCGGCGCATCCTTGCCGGCGATGACCTGGTCGCCCTGCACCAGGCCCTTCGGGGCGATGATGTAGCGGCGCTCGCCATCGGCGTAGCACAGCAGCGCGATGTGCGCGGTGCGGTTCGGGTCGTACTCGACGCGCTCGACGCGGGCCGGGATGCCCTCCTTGTCGCGCTTGAAGTCGATCAGGCGGTAATGCTGCTTGTGGCCACCGCCGATGTGGCGGGTGGTGATGCGGCCGTAGTTGTTACGACCGCCGCTCTTGCTCTGCTTTTCGACCAGCGATTCCAGCGGGCCTCCCTTGTGCAGGCCGGCGGTGGAGACGCGCACCATGGCGCGGCGGCCAGGCGAGGTCGGCTTGAAAGTCTGTAGTGCCATGGATAGTGCCTCAGGCCTTGGCCATCACGTCGATCGACTGGCCATCGGCCAGGCGAACGTATGCTTTGCGCCAGTCGCCGCGACGGCCGGCGCGCTGGCGGAAGGTCTTGCTCTTGCCCTTCACGTTCAACACGTTGACCGCTTCGACCTTGACGTTGAACAGCGACTCGACGGCGGACTTGACGTCGGCCTTGGTCGCAGTCGTCGCCACTTCGAAGACGTACTGGTTGCTCTGCTCCTGGATGCGCGCAGTCTTCTCAGACACGCGCGGCGCGCGGATCACGCCGAGGATCTTGATGTTGCTCATGCCAGCCACTCCTCGACCTTCTTGACCGCGTCCGCGGTCATGATCACGTACTCGGCACCGACCAGGGCGACCGGGTCCAGGCCCTGGACGTCGCGGACCTGCACGTACGGCAGGTTGCGGGCGGCCAGGAACAGGGCGTCGGAGCCATCCTCGGTGACGATCAGCGGATGGGCGATGCCCATCTCGTTCAACTTGGCGACCAGCGCCTTGGTCTTGGCCTCGGCGACGTCGAACGACTCGACGACCTTCAGGCGACCCTGGCGGTTGAGCTCCGAGATGATCGCGCACACGGCGGCGCGGTACATCTTGCGGTTCACCTTCTGGGCGAAGCTGCGCGGCTTGGCGGCGAACGTGACGCCACCACCGACGAAGATAGGGGCGCGGTAGTCACCGTGGCGGGCACCGCCACCCTTCTGCTTCTTGAACTTCTTGGTCGTGCCGGAGACTTCCGAGCGCGTCAGCTGGGCCTTGGTGCCTGCACGGCCGGCGTTGCGGAACGCAACCACCACCTGGTGCACCAGGTCCTCGCTAAATTCGCGACCAAAGACGGCGTCGGAGACCGACAGCGGCTTGGCGCTTCCAATAACGGCGAGTTCCATTACTTACTCCTCAACCTTTGCTCGTCGGACGGACGACGACGTCGCCGCCAGGCGCACCCGGAACGGAACCCTTCACCGCGATCAGGCCGCGCTCGGCGTCGACCTTGACCACTTCGAGGTTCTGCATGGTCTGGTTCTCGGCACCCATGTGGCCGGACATCTTCTTGCCCGGGAACACGCGACCCGGCGTCTGGCGCTGGCCGATGGAACCCGGCGCGCGGTGCGACAGCGAGTTACCGTGGGTGGCGTCGCCCATCTTGAAGTTCCAGCGCTTGATCGTGCCCTGGAAGCCCTTGCCCTTGGTGACGCCGGCGACGTCGACCATCTGGCCCACGGCGAAGATGTCAGCCTTGATCTCGGCGCCGACCTGGTAGTTGCCCGCGTCCTTGTCGGCGATGCGGAACTCCCACAGGCCACGGCCGGCCTCGACCTTCGCCTTGGCGAAGTGGCCCGAGAGCGGCTTGTTGACCAGCGCGGCGCGCTTGGTGCCGGCAGTGACCTGCACGGCGGTGTAGCCGTCGTTCTCGACGGTCTTGATCTGGGTGATGCGATTCGGGCTGGCCTCGATCACGGTCACCGGGATGGAACGGCCATCCTCGGTGAAGATGCGGCTCATGCCCGCCTTGCGGCCCACGATTCCAATGTTTTTGGTGGTCATGGTCGTTGCCTCAGGTCAGCTTGATCTGGACGTCGACGCCGGCCGCGAGCTCGAGCTTCATGAGCGCGTCAACGGTCTTGTCGTTGGGGTCGACGATATCGAGCACGCGCTTGTGCGTGCGGGTCTCGTACTGGTCGCGCGCGTCCTTGTCGACGTGCGGCGACACCAGCACGGTGTAGCGTTCGATCTTGGTCGGCAGCGGGATCGGGCCGCGCACCTGCGCGCCGGTCCGCTTGGCCGTCTCCACGATTTCGGAAGCCGAACGATCAATCAGGCGATGATCGTAGGCCTTGAGCCGAATCCGGATCTTCTGGTCCGCCATGGCGAATTCCTTGTTTCGGTAAAGAGCGTCGGAATCAGGGGCTTTGCGCCCTGGTTCCCGTGGAAAACAAACTCGGCGGACCATGTCTGGTCCACCGAGCAAGAAAGTATAGCTTGTGTTAAACCACCCTGTAAAGGGTTGTTTTACACAGCTTCGACCGTCCTGGCCGCGAACACGAGGGGCGTCCTGCCCCTCATTTCGTATGTGGGCCGCCCCTGGGGGCGACCGAGCAGAGCACTATACGCTTACTTGATGACCTTGGCAACCACGCCGGCGCCGACGGTGCGGCCGCCCTCGC
>ERZ1066122.2301-NODE-2301-length-12864-cov-11.472714_pt1 | contig 12864 bp, 9 predicted proteins | sample MGYA00382769_ERZ1066122 | MGnify/ENA primary metagenome ERZ1066122 (study PRJEB33369, sample SAMEA5778352) | biofilm metagenome | biome: Industrial cooling water; feature: Water cooling tower basin; material: Biofilm | place: United Arab Emirates | collected...
CGGCTCGCGCGAAACTCGAAGGGGTCATACGTCATGTCGGCGTCCACGTTTGTTGGCGAACTGTTCAGGTTTGCATCAGACGGGCGCTTCGTGGCGACGATAGGGCGTCGTGGCGACGGCCCAGGCGAGTTCGCGAAAGAGCAGCTGTTGATGTTCGACGCGCACGACTCGCTGCACGCGGTCGCGATTGGTGGCGGCAGGCATTCTGTGCTCGGACCGTCGCTTACGCGGGTGGAACGTTCAACCGTGGTCACCGCTCGTGTACTCGATGCGCGGTGGGTGCCGAACGGGCAGTTCCTCGCACTGGCGCCCACGAGTCAAGCGAACAGGAGCTACGCATTGCAGTTGCTCGGACGCGAGGGCGTGCGCGCGATTGCCTTCGATGAAGTGCCGGCGGGGGCTCAAGGTCCGCTTGCCTTGGGTCGTGCTCTCGCCATCGACCGTCAAGGAGGATTGTGGAGCGGGGCGTTTGGCAGGTATCAGCTGCGGTCGTGGGATGCGGCCGGTCAGCTTCGCCTCGAAGCTGAGGGTCGGCGTCCGTGGTTCCAGTCGTCGGCTTCCGATCAGAGTCCGATGAGACGAACAGGCCCATCTGTGCAGCTCGGCGGCATCGAGTTCGACGAGGAGGGACTGCTGTGGTTGTTCTTCTTGGTTCCAAGCGTTCGGGGCGGTGCTGCGCCCGCAGGAGGAACGTCAGGCCAGGGGGCGCTCTCGTTCAGCACGGTGATCGAAGTGATTGATCCGCGCGAGATGCAGCTGCTCGCGACGGGTCGTTATCCGCGTTTCGTACTTCCGTTTCAGCGAGGGTTGGCCTATTCGGTCGAAGAATCTCCTTCCGGAGAGACCGATGTCCGCATCATGTCGCTGCGGCTGCGCAAGTGACGGTCACGTCTTCGGGCTGGATCCTACTCTACGGAAGTCAGCGTTCTGCTGCTGGCAGATCACCTGGCAAGCGCTACTCGAACTCACGGGGAGACGTGAAGCCGGGCCTGGAGTTCAGGCTATCATGGTCGGAGCGCGTTTCGATGAACGGCAGCAGTGCTCGCTGCGACGGCGCGCCGTGCGGGATGTCGGCGAGCTGGTCCGCAACTGACGCATGCGCGCCAGGATTCAGCCCAGCGCGCTGGCTTGCGCTGCTGGTCGTCACTGCGTTCGCGGCCTGTGCCCCAGCGATCAGCGTGGGAGCTCAGTCGTCGCGCGTAAGTCCCGATGCGCGCGGCGAGGGACTTTCCGTCGCGGCCACTCCCATCAGGCGATTCGGGGGGCTGAGCGACGACCCGGCCAACGAGCTGAGCAAGGATCCGGACGTCGTCGATGCACAGCGACTTACCGACGGGCGCTGGCTGATTACAGACCGGGATCACCTGAAGCTGTACGATCGGACAGGGCGCCTCGAGCGAGCGATTGGCCGCAAGGGGAGTGGTCCGGGTGAATTTCGCCACATTCTATCGGCGTGCGAACTTCGCGACGGCAGTATTCAGGTGCTGGACCGACAGCAGCGACGAGTCTCGCGTTTCACCGCGGCCGGCCGGCACGTGAGGACATCGGCCGTGTCGGAGCCGCTGGAGTTCGATGGCTGTTTCTCGGATGGGACGCTCCTCGTTCGCAGTGCGCCAGAGGCGCTCCACCGCGTGCTTGATCGAGGTGAATCGCCGCTTGGCCTCGACGTGCACACAATCTTCCGTCGCGTTGAACCGAGTGGCCGCACCGCGATTCGTTTCGATTCGCTCCCGTTCGAAACCTTCTCGGTCCTTCGGCGGAGGGTGAGCGCGGTCGTTCGCCGAGACACTTTCTACTATGCGGAGAGTTACCGCCCGGAAGTGCGCGTGTATTCACCGCAAGGACCGCTCGTCCGCCGCTTCAGTATCACCGCCGAGCAGCGTCCGGTGACCGAGGCGCTCGTTCGAGCACAACGTTCGGAAACGGGGCGGCGAATCGTCGGGGCCGACGAGGTACGGACTCCCCCTGTCAACATGTCTGGCGAGCCGAAGATGGTGCCCGGTCTTGGCCTCATGAAAGTCGGGAACGACGGTACGATCTGGGTCTCCTCCTACCCACTGAAAGGAGAACGGATGTCGTGGCGCCTCCTCAATGGTGACGGAACGGTGATCGGTCGCTTCGTCGTGCCAACGCTCCCGGGCTTCACTGACGTCAGCGTCGTTCGTGGCGAACGTCGCTCAGTCGTCCTGCGGGCGCTCGACGACGATGGTGCGGTCAATCTGCTGGTGTTTGCGCTGCGCCCGTGAGCTGCTGCTTCGAGCGATGCGTGGTCGCCACGCGAGTGCGGAAACGGCGGTGACCGATGCGCGCGCGAGGTGGTCAACTGGACCTTCATCTCCCCGCAGGCCGCGCTGACGTGCCAGCCTCGCCGAAACCGGGGGAAGGGCTCGACTCCGAAGGCAACACAGTCGCGCCGTGATTTGAACGGGAGGGTGCCGCCTGCCACAAGGCGACGAGGATCGTCGCCGCGGTGACTGAGAGCATGCCGAGGCTTGGCCACGATGGGCGAAGCCACCAGCGCGCGCCCGCGATGATCATCACGAAGGCGCAAGCGGCGATACCAGCAATCGCCGTCGCGAAGGCGAAGCCGGACGCGTGCACAGAACGAGTCCGCACTCGCGAGCGAATCGCAAGCGACGCAAGTACGAGCGTGGCCGTTGGGTGAGCGACGGCAACCGCGAGTTCGAACCTCGTCATCGCGGGTCTACTGCTGCCTCACATACCGCTTCAGCGCCCGCGGCCCCACCTCCGCACCGTACACGACACCGTTCCGGTCCACCGCCACCCCCTCGGCCGCGCTCGTATTGCGCGTGACTTCGACCGGATCGGGGATGAAGTGCCACACCGCACCATCCTTCGCGCTGCCGATGCGAATGCCGCGCTTCCACTCGGGGCGGGCGGGCGCGATCGAGCCCGACTCCGAATCGGTCGCGTAGAGCGTGTCACCCGGCGTGATCACCAGCCCGCTGATGCGCGAGAACTGGTACCAGGTGTCGAGCAGCTGCCCGTTCTGCGTGAAGATCTGAATGCGATTGTTCGTGCGATCGGCCACGAACAGCCGCCCCTGCGAATCCATCGCGAGCGCGTGCGGCTGATCGAACTCGCCCGGGCCCGTGCCCTTCTTCCCCCACTGCGTGAGCAGCGTGCCGTGCTTGTCGAACTTGAGCACCCGCGCGTTGGCCGTGGGACCCGAACTGTGCCCCTCGGCCACGAAGAACGTTCCGTCCTTCATGACGTACACGGCGTTGGGCTGAAAGAAGTAGTCCGCGTCACGTCCGCCGCCCGGCTTGCCGTACGACGCGAGCAGACGCCCGTCCGGCGAGAACTTGAGCACCTGATGGCCAAAGGCGTTCGCCGGGCGCTGCGGTGTCGCCGTGTCACCGATCGCGCGCGGCGGCGTGTTGTCACGCCCGTCCACCACCCAGATGTTGTTCTCGTGATCGACGAAGATGCCGTGCGGCCAGTTCACCATCCCCTTGCCGAACGACGTCACGAGCGTCCCCGTCGAATCGAACTTGAGGATGGGATCGAGGTCCGACCCCACACAGTTGTTCTGCGCGCACCGCTCGGCCACCCACACGCTCACGCCATCATTGTCGATGGCCACCGCACTCGTGGAGCCCCACGTGCGGCCGTTCGGCAGCTTCGCCCACCCTTCGATCGTGCGATACGGGTTGGGCAGGTCGTTCACCGGCTGATTCGCCGGCGTACGCTGCGCCGACAGCGTCGACGCGCCCAGCAGCGAGACACCGGCCATCCACACCATCGCACACCGCACTGCGGAGCGGCTCATTCGTCGTCGTCTCCACGCTGATTGGTCTGGGCTTCGTACTCGGCGGTGGGCAGCGCAAACGCCTTCACAAGCGCCGGATCGCCCGCGTCCCCGAGCACGCGCAGCGCGACATACTCGCCCGTGACCGGCGCGAACTTGAACCCTTCGGCCTGACCGACACCGGCCAGCCACGCATTGGTCGCCTCGGGCACGTGATCCACGATGAAGTTGCGATTGATGCTGCTCTCGTAGTGACAGGTGCGCGTCTCGAGCAGCGGTACGTTCGCGAGCGCGGGAAAGCGGAACTGCACGAACCGTCGCGCTCCGATGATGCGGTCTTCTCCCGCCCATCGAATGCTCGTGTCGGGGTCCTGATTGGCCGGATCGGCGGGGGGCGGCGGGGGCGGCTCGGGGAGCTTCTCCTTGATCGCATTGGGCGACGGCGGCGGTGCGCCAATGCCACCGCGCACACGGAAGCCACGGTTGTCCACCGGCAAGGCGGGCCAGCCCGTCGTGCCGCTGAAGTTGAAGCTGGGCAGATTGGGGAACGTGAAGCGCGTATCACCTTCGGGCGTGCCGTAGTAGCACGCCGTGCCGAGCGGAATGCGCATGCGCGTGCCGAGCGCCGCCGGAAACACCTTGCGGAACCACGGGCCGAGGCAGAACACGTAGGCATCGGCTGTGAGGCGCGTGCCGTCGTCGAGCTGGATGTATTGCATCCGACCGTTCACCACGGGGCCGGGCGTTGCGCGACCAATCACGAGCTGCGCGCCACGTCGCACCGCGAGGGCGGCCGCAGCCTGCGTGGATGCGCGCGCACGCGCTACCCCGGCGTCAGGTTCGTACGTGGCCACGGTGATGTCATCGGCCTGGAAGACCGGCCACCGCTTGCGCACTTCGGCGCCGTCGATGGCTTCGAACTTCACACCAAGTGTGGTCCAGTGCTCCCGCGTGCGCTGCAGAAACGGTTCGTCGCGCGCGCGCATGATCACGTCGCCGGTCGTGAAGAAGAACCGCGTACCGAAGTCCTTCGCGTGCTCATCGTCGAACGCCTTCCACCGACGAATCGACTCGCGCGCCCACTTCGTCCACAGTTCGCCGCTCTCGCCACGGTCGCCGTACGACGAGCGGATGCCGCGCGTCTCGTCGCCGCTCGTGGCGCGCGAGTTGCCGGGACCGTAGGCGTCCACGAGCGTGACGCGTTCACCGCGCTGCACGAGGTTGAGGGCGGTGAAGCTCCCCCACACGCCCGCCCCCACCACGATGACGTGTCCGGCTGAGCCGCGGCGCACCGGATGTGCCGGCAGGTGCAGCGCCGGCGCCGCGAGGAGTGGACTCGGCGTGGTGAGCAAGCTGCCGGCGCCCAGCGCACCGGCGCCGAGGGTGCCGGCGACGCGCAGGAAATCGCGGCGGGGCAGGGCGTTGGTTGCCGAGGTACCATCGGCGGACACAGGGATGGACGCGCCAGTGGGGGGCACGTCGCGGCGGGAGTCGGTCACGCGGCAGGATCTCCGGGTAGGCAGGATCAGTCGAAGTTGGCGTCCGGGCGCGGCGGAGGCAATGTTACGACGTCCCCGTCATCCCACCTCCGGAGGCTGGTTTCGCATGCGTCGTCCCATTTCGTCCGCTCTCGCCGGCGCGCTCGTCGCGCTGCTCGCCACGCCCGCCCTCGCCGCCGCGCAGACGGCCGACCGCGTCCCCGTGATCCCCGAGGGACAGCGAGCCTCGCCGACGCTCACCCCCGGCATTCGCTCGGGCAACATCGTGTACGCGTCGGGGCAGCTCGGCAACAGCCGCGCCGACACCGCGCCCACGATTCAGTCCGAGACGCGTCGCGCGCTCGAGAACACCAAGCGGGTGTTCGAAGCGGCCGGCACCACGATGGCCAACGCGATCCGCTGCACCGTCTTCCTCGTGGACGTGAAGGACTTCGCCGGCATGAACGAGGCCTACCGCGAGTTCTTCCCGACCTCGCCGCCGGCGCGCAGCACGGTCGTCGTGGCGGCGCTCGTCGTGCCGAATGCGAAGGTGGAGATCGAGTGCATGGCGGCGATTCCGCCGAAGTAACCGTCGCGCCCGGTCGCGTTGCACGCGCGCCATCCCACGCGGATGGCGCGCGTTCGTGCACTCAGGGGCGGAGACGCGTCACGCCGATATCGTCCACATGCACCGTGCCGACGCGCGTCCGGTCGAACACGAGACGCACTTCGGTGAGCGAAGCGGGTGTGAAGCCGGGTGTCTGCTGCACAAAGCGATCGAGCGGCATCACGTACGTGTGCAACACCTGCTCGAACAACGCGGCAAACCGCTCGGCGTCGCGTCCCTTGCGACGATAAACGTACGACGACACCGGTCGGCGCACGGGGCCGAACGCGGAGAGCGGAAGCCGCGCGGTGCGACCGGCGGCGTCGACCAGCTCGACGGTGAGATCGGGCGGGGTGGTGTCCTTCGCCGGGGGACGACGGTTTCGTGCGGCGTTGCCGCGCGACGCGCTGTCACGCGCGGCGCGACGTGCGGTGCTGTCGGTGCGCGTCGAATCACGACTGGCCGAATCACGCGCCGTGCGCCGTGCCCCCGGTGTGGCATCGGTGACCATCAGCGACAACGTCAGCGCGCTCTGCGTGTCGAGCGCCAGCGCACGTTGCAGCGAATCCGACAGGGACACGCGAAAGCGCGCGGGCCAGCGTGGCGTGCTGTCACGACCCGCTGGCGCGTTGTTCCACCCCAGGCGCAGGGCCGCGTTGCGTTGCGTGCTGTTGCGCGAGCGGAACGGGAGATCGAACTCCCGCCACGTGGACAACGAGTCACCCGCGAGTCGCACACCCGGCGTGGACGCCGTGGTGAGATCGATGTCCTCCTCGAACGTCGCGAGGCGTCGTTCGGCACCGTCGGCGTAGCGTGCCCAATACATCGTGGACGGCAGCCAGTCGCCGGCGCTGCGGTGATCGCGAAAGAGTGCGCGGTACTCGTGGCGATCGTTGAGTGTCGCCTCGAGGAATCCGCCAATCATCACGCGGCCGAACTGTCGTTGCGCCTCGCCGTCGATGAGCGCGTCGAGCTGCAGACGACGCGCCGAGAACGGACCGTTATCCTTGTTGTTCCAGCGCGTGTTCCACTGACCATGATTGGCGCGATACATGAGAATCGCGCTCTTGAACGCGGTGCTCCCCGGCGTGAACGTCACGCGGTCGTACTGCGTGAGGCCGTTGAACGTGCTGACGTCGCCGTCGTGCGTGCCGTGGATCACGAGATACGGCACATCGCGCAGCGGTGTGGGCTTGTCGCTCGGTCGGTACTGCCCGTCCACGGGCGCGATCGCGACCAGGGCCTTGATGGCGAAGCCGAAATCGAAGCGCTGATTGGCGTCGTCTGGATAGTGCGACAGCGTGTTGAAGGCGCCGGCCACGGCCACTGCCTCGCCGCCACGCGAATGCCCCATGAGCGCGATGCGCGAGAAATCCACACGTCCGGCAAGGGGCTTGCCGGCCGTGTCGGCGAGGGCGCGCCAGGTTTCCAGATGCTTCAGCAGCATCCACCCGCGGGCATCGTTCTCGCTGCGTGATGCGCCGTTGAGGAAGTTCTCGTCCACCGAGGCCACGATGAAGCCGCGCGACGCGAGCAGTTCGCCCAGCCAGTCGTAGCCCGGATCGGAGAAGTCGGTCATGTCGTGATTGCCGTGCACCACGAGTACCAGCGGGTGCACACCGGTGCCCTCGGGATACCAGACGCGGCCGTTGCGCGGGAAGGCCTTGGTAGCGAAGCCCCAGTACTTCTCTCGGCTCTTCGCGGCCCCGCCGTCGTACGAGACGAACGGCGACGCGTCCACGCTGCTGGTGCGGTACGTCACCGAGTCGCGGTACTCCGGGCGGCGCTTGTCGGTGCCGCTGCCGTAGTAGAGCGTTCGCACGGTGAGGGGGCCACGCTCGCCGGGGTTGGGCGCGGTGATGGTGCGGGTGGCCAGCACGCGGGCGGCGTCGCTCGTGGCGAGCGCCGGGGGCTGGGAGAGGCACGCGCCGAGCAGGAGCGGCGCGAAGGCGAGGGCGAGTTTGTGCGCAGTCACCCGTGGAGCTTAGCCCGCCGAGCGGCGCCGTGCCACGCGGGACGCGCCCCGAGGGGACGAGCGAGCCGGCCGCGGGACGAACCGCCCTCTCGCGCGGACGGACACCGCTGTGCAAGTTGGCGCATGAACCGCCGCCACTTCGTCTCCGCGCTCTCCGGTGCCACCCTGGTGCCGGCTGCTCTTCCGTCGTTCCTGCCGCAGGCCATGCGACGATTGGCCGACGCCACGCAGGTGGCCATCGGGCGCGGGGCGCCGCCGCCGGTGCCCGGTATGCCCGATGCGTTCGCCGAGACACTCGCCAACGACGAGGACTACTGGCAGCCCATTCAGCGCGCGTTCGATGTGAACCGACAGCTGCTCAACCTCAACAACGGCGGCGTGTCGCCCAGTCCGTCGCACGTGATGGACGCGATGGTGCGCGACCTGCGCTTCTCGAACGAGCTGCCGGTGGAGCACATGTGGCGCGTGCTCGAGCCGCGCGTGGAGACCGCGCGTGAACTGCTCGCCCGCGAGTTCGGGTGCGATCCGGAGGAGATGGCGATCACGCGCAACGCCTCGGAGAGTCTCGAGAATCTCATCTTCGGACTCGATCTCAAGCGTGGCGATGAAGTCGTGGTGAGCAACCAGAACTATCCGCGCATGCTCACCGCGTGGGATCAGCGCGTGCGACGTGACGGCATCGTGCTCAAGCAGGTGTCGTTTCCGGTGCCGCCGCCCACGCAGCAGCGGATCGTGGACGCCGTGGCGGCCGCGATCACGCCACGCACGCGCGCGATCGAACTGCCGCACATCACCAATCTCTCCGGTCACATCCTGCCCATTCGCGAGATCGTACAGCTCGCGGCGCCGCGTGGCATTCCCGTGCTGGTGGACGGCGCACACGCCTTTGCGCACTTCCCGTTCACGCGCGACGCGCTCGGGTGCGAGTACTACGGCACGAGTCTGCACAAGTGGCTCTACGCACCGATCGGGACAGGCTTCCTGTACATCAAGCGCGATCGCATTCCCGGCATCTGGCCGCTCATGGCGGCTGGCAAGCATCAGGATGCCGACATCCGCAAGTTCGAGGAGATCGGCACACACCCTGCCGCCAACCACAACGCGATTCCGCTCGCGATGGCGTTCCATCGGGGCATCGGTGCCGAGCGCAAGATCGCGCGTCTTCGCTATCTGCGTGATCGTTGGGCCAAGCGCGCCGTGGCGGAGGGGAATGGGCGCGTGCGCATGCTCACGGCGATGGACTCGCCGCACACGGGCGGCATCGGGCTCGTGAGCATCGAGGGGATCGCGCCCAACGATCTCGTCGGGTGGTTCAGTCGCAAGCATCGCATCGTGTCCACCCCCATCAACCACCCGGAGTTCTCCGGGGTGCGCATCACGCCCAATGTGTATACGACGGTGGACGAGGTGGACCGCTTCGCAGAGGTGGTGCTCGAGGCGGCGCACCGGGGGATCGCGTAGGGCGACCCCAGGGCGGGGCGCACGTCCCCTGAAACCGCCCGCCCCGGCCGGTCGTACGGTTCAACAACCGGAGGCTCTCATGATCGGATTCCTGCTCTCGCTTGCGATTGCCGCCCTTCTGGCGGTGACAGTACACGGTGCCACGCGACGCTTCGTACGCGATCGGCTTCGCTATGTGGACGCGGTGCGCAAGGGGCTCGCGCCCTGGCTGGCGGGCGGCGCGGCGTTTGCCGTGTCGCTGCCCGTGATGGCGTTGCTCCCCATCGTGGGGGCGGGCACGGCGCTCACCGTCGGCCTCGCGGTGGGCATGGGCGTGGCCAACGGCGCCCGCGATATCAAGCAGGGCAGCGCGCCGGTCGTCTGGGGCGCGTAAGGTGATCGGGGCGGGCCGGCGCGCGCGTGCGTGCGCCGGCCCGCGCTCCATCACATCCAGTACTCGTACCGGCCGCTCCAGAGCACAAAGGCCGAGAGACACGCGTTCGTCACCGCGTGCGCGAGGATGAGGTCGCCAAGCGACTTCGTGCGCCACATCCAGACGTTGTAGAGCACGCCCGCCACGAGCCCCACATCCCAGTACGGCCCGTGCTCGGCCGCGAACAGCACCGCAGTGCCGACGAACGCCACGCGGCTGTAGTGCCCGAGCGGCACCGTGCGCCACGCGGGATTGGCCATCCAGCGCGGCAGCCAGCCACGCCAGAAGAGTTCTTCGAGGATCGGGACGAGCAGCGCCGCACGCGCGAATCGCAGTGTCGTGACGAGCGGATCGGCGAACGCTTCGGCCGGGATCGTGGTGCGCAGCTCGCCCGTCACGGCATTCTGCAACAGCCAGTGATCGCGCCACCCGCTCACGAGCAGATCGGGTGCCACCCACACGCCGAACACCAGCACACCCACGGCGGTCGAGGCCAGCGCGTGGTGCACGCGCAGTGTGCGCAGCACATCGCGCGACCAGAACCAGAGCGACGCCGTGATGAGTACCACGCGCACGATCGATTCCCACGGCTGCGCGATCGGCAGTCGTGGCATGAGCACGAGCAGCACCATGAAGAAGGCGAATGGCCCCACCCACGCGACGGTGCGATCCGCGCGATCGTTGCTCATGGCAGTGCCTCCCGCACCACGACGCGTGCTTCACGTGTGTCGCCGTGGACCGTGCGTACGCGCACGACGTGCGCACCGGGCGTTGGTGTCCAACGGCTTGCGGTCACCGGTGCGCCGTTCACGGTCCAGGTGAGCGTGGCCTCGGAGCCTCGCCCGGTGGCACGCAGTGGTACGGTGGCCACCGCCCGCTCCGGACCGGTGGGCAGCAGATACTCATCACCATCACGCGGCGACAGCAGCGCCAGGGGTTCGCGCTCATCGTCGGTGCGTCGTGTCGCGGCAATCGTGCGCGCGAACGTGGTGGGCACGGCCTGCTCCGACGCTTCCCACTCCGCGAACTTCGCCGGCAGCACGACCGCGCCGTGTCGATGCCAATCGTCGGGCGCCGGCTCCTCGGCGCCAGCGAGGCGCCATTCGTCGATTGCGTCACACGCCGCAACGGCGGCCATGCCGGAGACGCGACAGACCCGTGTGCGCGACGCACCGACAGCGTCCATTGATGGCAACCCACCGGGCTGGTAGCGCGCGGCGGTGCTCAGCACGGCCCGGCGAAGCAGCGGCCCGGCGCCGCTGATCCCCGACACGGCAGCCATCGGCGTACCATCAAAGTTGCCGACCCACACGGCCACGGTGAAGCGACCGGTCACGCCTACGGCCCAGTTGTCGGTGAAGTGGCGACTCGTGCCGGTCTTCACCGCCACAGGGAACGGGAACTGAAACACGGGCGCCTCACCGAAGCCCGCGAGGCGTGCGTCGGCGTCGGCGAGAATGTCGAGCGTGAGCGCGGCGGCATCGGCGCGTACCACGCGCGTGGTATCGCGCTGCGGTGCCACATCGGCGAAGCGTCGTACCGCCGTGCGCGCACCACCGTTGGCGAGCGCACGGTATGCGTTGGCGAGTTCGAGCAACGTGACCTCACCGTTGCCAAGTGCCAGGCCGAGGCCGTAGTGATCGGCGGAGCGCCGAAGCGAGGCGAATCCGGCGCGATGCAGCACGGCCAGGAAGCTCGACGCGCCGAGGGCATCGGCCAACTGCACGGCGGGTACGTTGAGCGAGCTGGCCAGGGCGACGCGCGCGCGCACCGGTCCGCGGAAGCGCCGATCGTAGTTGCGAGGCGCGTAGGGACCGGTCGACGTCATCCACGTGGTGGGGATGTCGGCCAGCACATCGTACGCATTGTAGCCACGCTCGAAGGCGAGCGCGTAGAGCAGGGGCTTGAGCGCCGAGCCGGGCTGCCGACGCGAGACCACCATGTCCACCTGACCACGTGCTCCCGAGAAGTCGGGGCTGCCCACCCAGGCGAGGATGTCGCCCGATGCGTTGTCGAGCACGACGGCCGCCGCGTGCTGTACGCGCAACTCGGCGAGTGACGCCACGACCTGACGCACATCGGCTTCGATGGCATCCTGCAGCGCGAGGTCGAGCGTGGTGCGCACTCGGGGTGACGCGAGCGCGTTATCGCGTGTTGGCAGCAGTGGGGCATCTGAGGTGAGCGCGCCTGTGGATGACTCCCGCGCGCTATCGAGCGCCGCGAGCACACGCGTCGTGAAGTGCGGCGCACGAAATACGGCGCTGCGGCGTGCGGTCGCCAGCACGGGCTCTGCATTCGCGAGCGCGCGCTCGTCGGCGCGCAGTGTCCCGCTCGCCTCCAGCTGCGCGAGCACCCGCGTGCGGCGCGTCGCGGCACGGTCCGGCGAGGCGAGGGGATTGTCACGAGCGGGAGAGCGCGCGATGCCCGCCAGCAGTGCCGCGCGCCCGGCGCCGAGCCGTCCAGCGCTCGTGCCGAAGTAGAGCTGCGCGGCGGCTTCGACACCAATCGTCCCCTGGCCGAGCGGCACGCGGTTGAGATACTGCTCCAGCAGCTGCTGCTTGCTCAGGTGCTGTTCGAGGCGCAGGGCCCACACCACCTGACGCAGCTTGCCGATCCAGCCGCGTGGCAGATCGTGCAGCAGTCGTGCCACCTGCATGCTGATGGTACTTGCGCCCGACACCACGCGACCGGCGAGCAGATTGTCTCTCGTGGCGCGCGCCAGCCCTCGCCACGCGATGCCGCGATGACTGTAGAATCCCCGATCCTCGGCGGCGATGAATGCGCTTGCGACGAGCGGATCGATCTCATTCAGTGAGCGCCAGCGCCAGCGCGACCCGTCGGGCGCCCGCGTATCGCGCAACGGGATGCCGTCACGGTCGGTGAGTGTCACGCCGAGCGCGGCCGGCTGCGCGAGCACCGCCGCGTCGGGTGGCGTACAGACCCACGCGGTGATCGCGCACACCGAAAGCGCGCCGGACGCGCCGGCGTACGCCAGCGTCCGACGGAGCTGCGTGGCTGTCGGCCACGCGTATCCGCGTGTCGTGGCCACACGCGTCAGACGCTGTCGCAGTCGTTGCCGCACGGCGTTCATCGCGGTGGCACGATGGTGAACACGCCGCCTTCGGTTCGCCCGAACACCGACGGATCGTACATCTCCTC
>ERZ1066122.2303-NODE-2303-length-12860-cov-29.330886_pt1 | contig 12860 bp, 7 predicted proteins | sample MGYA00382769_ERZ1066122 | MGnify/ENA primary metagenome ERZ1066122 (study PRJEB33369, sample SAMEA5778352) | biofilm metagenome | biome: Industrial cooling water; feature: Water cooling tower basin; material: Biofilm | place: United Arab Emirates | collected...
CTCGGGCGCGCGGATGCCGCCGCCCCACGGCACGCGCAGCACCATCGGGCAGGTCAGGCGGCCGCGGGTGCGATAGCGGAAGCGTGCGGCGTGGCAGATGATGTGGTCGACCATCGGGTACACGAAGCCGTCGAACTGCGCCTCGGCCACCGGGCGCATGCCCTGCGCGGCGAGGCCGACGGTCAGCCCGGCGATGGTGGTCTCGTCCAGCGGCGTGTCCAGCACGCGCTCCGGCCCGAACGTCTGCTGCAGACCGGCGGTGGCGCGGAACACGCCGCCGTTCACGCCGACGTCCTCGCCCAGCACCAGCACGCGCGGGTCGTGGCGCATCTCGTAGGCGAGCGCCTGGGTGATGGCCTCGATCAGGGTGATGGGCGCGGGTGTGGTGGCGTTGGTGTCAGCCATGCCTGCGGCCCTCCGCGGCGATGGCCGCCTCGCGCTGTGCGGCGATCTCCGGCGGCATGTCGGCATACAGGAAATCGAACATCGCGCTCACCGGCTGCACCGGCGTCTCCAGATAGGCGTTGATCTCGACGTCGATCTCCTTCGCGCAGGCCGCGTTCCACTCGGTTTCCTTCGCCTCGTCCCACACGCCGGCCTCGGTGAGGTAGGTGCGCAGGCGCGAGACGGGCTCGCGTGTCCAGGCGGCCTTGACCTCGTCGTCGTTGCGGTAGCGGCGCGCGTCGTCGGCGGTGGTGTGGTCGTGCAGCCGGTAGGTCATGAATTCGATCACGCTGCCGCCTTCGCCGGCGCGCGCGCGCTCCATGGCGCGACGCATGCCTTCCATCACCGCGATGATGTCGTTGCCGTCCACCTGCAGGCAGTGCAGGCCGCCGGCCAGGCCTTTCTGCGCCAGGGTGGGCGCCCCGGTCTGCGCCGCGCGCGGCACCGAGATCGCCCAGCCGTTGTTGATGATGCACTGCACGAAGGGCAGGCCGTAGGCGCCGGCGGAGTTGATGGCGGCGTAGGTGTCGGTCTTGGAGCTGCCGCCATCGCCGCAGGTCGTCACCGCCACCCGCGGCTCCCCGCGCAGCTTGAAGGCCAGCGCGGCACCGGCGGCGTGGAGGCATTGGGTGGAGATCGGCACGCACCAGCTGTAGTCGTGCTTCGGCGCCTCGGCGAAATCGTTGCCGCGCTCGTCGCCGCCCCAGTACAGGAACACCTCGCGCGGGCGCACGCCGCGCACGAACTGCGCGCCGTACTCGCGGTAGCTGGGCGCGAACACGTCCTCGGGCCGCATCGATGCGCCGATGCCCACATGCGTGGCCTCGTGCCCCAGGCAGCTGGCGTAGGTGCCGAGCTTGCCGGTGCGCTGCAGCGCGATCGCCTTGCTGTCGAAGGTGCGCACGCGGAGCATGTGCTTGAGCAGCGGCACGAGCGCGGCGGGGTCGGAAAACGCGGGTGGCGGCTCGGCCACGAGTCGGCCGTCGGGGCCGAGGTATTGCAGGTATTCGATCTCGAACTTGGCGACGATGGTCATCGGCTGGGTCATCCGCTCAGGTGGTCTGCCTGGGTGATTCGTTTTTTCATCCGGCGGGTGCGGTGGGTGTTGCGGCGGCCCGTGCTCCGGTCCGTCCGTCATCATACCGGCGCGGTCTGAACCAGCCGTTGCGCAGCGCGTCATGACAAGGCCGGCGTTTTCGGGCAGCGCGCGCCCGCTCGGTTTACCACTTGGCGCGCAGCTCGGTGCACACACGTCCAGTACGCAGGCGTATCGCGATCGGTGCGGCCGATGGCGCACGCGTGCGCATGCCCGGGCCCGTGACCTTGCCCCCACCCCCGCGCACAAAAAAAGCGCGGCCGGAGCCGCGCTTTTCTTTCCGCTTCGCGATGTCGCGGCGGGCCCGATGTTCCGGGCCCGCCGTGATGCCGGTGGCGCTTACCAGGCGTGGCCCGGAGGCGTCGGACGCACCGGCGCCGGGGTGACGCGGTTGGCGCCGATCACGCGGAAGCTGCGGCTGGCGGTGTTGTCCGACAGGTCCGCATCGGTCGCGCTGGAGCCGACCTCGGCGTTGATCGTCAGCGTGTCCTTGCCGACGCGCGGCGGGACGATCATCGCGAACCCGAAGAACTCGGTGCGGCCAGCGGCCAGCGGCGCGTTGCGGGTGCAGTCGATGCGGAAGCTGTCGGCATCGCCGCTGCGCGCGCAGGTCCAGCCCGAGGGGCCGACCAGCGCCGCATTGGCGATCGGCGCATCGCCGGTCACGCTCAGCGTGGTGGCGTTGGCGGCATCCGGGCCGTCGTTGCGCACCGGGATCACCAGCACCGCCAGCGTGCCGCTGCGGACGTGGCCGAACAGCGGGCCACCGAGCAGGCGCACCGACAGGTCGGCATTGGCGATGATCGCCACCTCGGCCGAGGCCTGGTTGTTGGCGTTGGCCGGGTCGGTGACCTGCGAGGTGGTCGCCGCGACCATGCGCAGGGTGCTGCCGCCCAGGGTGTCGCCGGCGATCACCTCGGCGGTGAAGCTGGCGCTGGCGCCCGCGGCCAGCACCGGCACGGTGCAGGTCACGGTGGTGGCGCCGGCATCCTGCAGCGGCGCATCGCAGGTCCAGCCGGCCGGTGCGGTCACCGACGGCGAGAGCAGGGCGTCGAACACCAGTGCGACCGAGGCGAACGCCGCGTCGCTCGGACCGGCATTGCTCACCGTCGCGGTGAAGGTGGCGGTCTCGCCCACCTGCACGCTGCCCGGAGCGGTGGCCACGATGCCCAGATCCGCGGTGCGGAACGCCGGCACCGAGATGCGCAGACGCACCGGGTCGTGGTCGGAGATGCGGGTCGGCACGCCGGGCGTGGCGTAGTTGAACACGCCGAAGTCGGCGTTGATGCGCGGGTGGTCGACTTCGATGTCGAACGCATCCAGCACCACCGCTTCGTTCACCAGCACGTGGTCCAGGGTCTGGGCGTTGCCGCCGAAGACGTAGGAGTAGCGCTCGGCCGGGTCCGGAATCAGCTCTTCGCCGCCGATCAGCGGGGTGGTCAGCGGGCTGGCGGCATAGGTCAGCACCTGATCTTCCGCTGCCGGTTCGCCGCGGATGATGCCCATCACGTCGGCGTAGCCGTCGTTGACTTCGAAGGCGTTGAAGTCGCCCAGGGCCACGATGCGCTCACTCGGGTTGGCCTGCTGCAGGTCTTCGATCAGCTGCGCCAGGAACACCGCCTGCTGCGCACGCTTCACGCGCACGCGCTCACCGGCGGTCGCCCAGCCGCTGCTGCCCGGCTCGTTCGACTCGATGTCGTTGAGCGAGCGCAGGTGGTTGACGATCACCGTGACCGGGTAGCTGGCGCCGTTGTCCTGGTGCACGCGGGCGCGCAGGACCAGCGGCGGGCGGTCGTTGAGCAGGCTGGTGCTGCCGTCGGGGTTGTTCAGCACGGTGTTCTTGCCGTACTGCTCGACAGAGAGCACTTCCACGCGGGCGTTGGCGCCCACCGCACGGGTGTTGACCAGGAAGCCGACGTTGATGCCGCCCACGTCGTTGCCCTGCACCAGATACGGCACGTACAGCGGGGCATTGGTGCAGGTCGCCTGGATGCGGTCGGAGAGCAGCTGCAGCACGCGCAGGTTCTCGACCTCGACCACGCCGATGATGTCCGGCGACTTCAGGTAGTCGCAGATCGCCAGCGCGCCCTTGGTCAGACGCTTGTCCAGCGCTTCGGCGCGGATGGTGGCGGCACCGTTGCTGTCGTTGATCTCGTCGAAGAAGCGCAGCAGGTTGAAGGCCGAGATGGTGACGTCTTCGTAGCCGGCGTCGGCCACCGCGGTGGGCTGCTTGCCGCCGTTCACGACGATCGCCGCATCCGGATCGGGCAGCAGCGCCCAGGTGCCGGAGAAGTAGTCCAGCACGCCCACCAGGCCGGTCACCTCCGCGTCGGCATCGAGCGACAGCGGGTTCGCGCCGATCAGGCCGCGGCTGCGGACCATCAGGCGTTCCTGGTTGCCGTCGAAGCGCGGCGGGTTCTTGCCGGCCGGCAGCGGGGTGGTGTCGAGGATGTCGATGCCGGCTTCGCGGAACGGACGCTCCACGCCGGGCACGGTGACGTAGAACACGCCGGTGCTGGAGGCGTTGCCGGTGCTCTCGCTGATGTTGCCTTCGGCGCCGCTGATGGTGCGGGCCGAGGCCACGCTCACGCGCATGGCTTCGTACTTCTCGGCGCTGCCGGGGGTCGACATCGCGTTGAAGTCGGCCGAGGTCAGCTCCACCGCGGCGGGCAGGGCTTCACCGGTCGACACCACCTGCACCGTCGGGGTGACGAGCTGGGTGATGGAGAGCTGGTTCGGGTTGCTCGGCGGCAGGAACTCGGCCACGGTGCCGGTCACGCGCACGCGGTTGCCCACGGTGGCGCTGGCCGGCGGTGCGCTGCCGGTGAAGACGAAGATGCCCTCGGAGGTGTCCGGGTTGCCGTCGTCGTTCGCGCTCTGCAGGAAGAAGCCGTTGTTGAACTTGCGCGCGGTGACGATGCCTTCGGTGCTGACCGTGGCGCCGACGTAGGGCGAAAGCAGGCCGCTGCCCTGGATCTCGGAGATCGGCACGATGGCCACGTCGTCGTTGCGGATCAGGCCTTCGGCCTCGCCGTCGGCGATGTCCGCACCGGTGACCGACACCACCTGCAGCAGGAAGGTCTCGTCGCCCTCGATCGTGGTGTCGCCGAGCACGTCGACGCGGATGGTCGCGCTGTTGTCGCCGGCCGCGATGGTCACGCTGGCGGCGGTCGCGACATAGTCGCTGCCGGCCGTGGCGGTGCCGTCGGCGGTGGCGTACTGCACGGTCACGCCGCCGGCCCCGGCCGGCTGGCTGAGCTGGAAGGTGAAGAAGATCGGGCGGGTACCGCTGTCGCCCTCATCGACCAGCGCATCGCCGACCGACAGCTGGGCCGTGGTCGCGCCGCAGGTGAAGGCGGCCACGGCGCTGTTGCGCGGCGCCGGTGCGCCGAGCGCGAAGTCGGCGTTGTTGTTGCCGGTGTCCACGCAGCCGTCTTCGGCACGCAGCGCGGCGGTGGTGTTGTTCAGATTCGGGGTGGGGGCGGTCTCGGAGCAGCTGGCGGCGCTGCCGAAGCCCACGAAGTCCACCACCGCGCCGCCGAGCGGGCAGGCGCCGCTGAGCGCGGTCTGGCTGCTCACCAGCGCGACCTTGCCGGCGCTGGAGGACATGGCGGTGGTGCCGATCGCATCGGGCGTGGGCAGGTCGACCGAGCCGCCGCTGCCGTCCGCCTGCTTGATCAGGAAGTAGCCGCCCGGCGCGATGGTGCCGCTGAGGTTGGTGCGGTTCCAGCTGCTGCCGCCGCTGGAGGCGTACTGCACCGACCAGCCGCTCAGATCGACCGCGGTGTTGCCGTTGTTGCGCAGCTCGATGAAGTCGCTGCGGAAGGTGGCGCCGCTGTTGCCGCCGCCGCCGTACACCTGACTGATCACCACCTGGGCATGCGCCTGCCCGGCGGCGATCAGCAGAACGCCCGCCGCAAGGATGCGGCCGATACTTCGATACATGTGAATCCCCTTCGTCCGATGGATGGCTCGACGGCATCTCCTGCGGTCCATCTGCAACGGACGCCGGGCGGCGTGGAGATGCCCGGCAGACGCTCCGGACGGGTCCGGAAGACGTCTCGCGCAGCGGTCGGGGGACGTTGCGCGGTCGGCACGGCCATGTGCCTGTGCGCACACCGGTGGACGATGCGCGCCTCTTTCAACAGGAGATCCGGTACGTAGCCGGCGTATTTTCGCGCAAAATGTGACGGATGTGCGTTGCAATCCGATGACCGGCGGCCGTCGGGCCTGCCCGGCCGGGTCGCAATCGCCGCTCCCGCGGCCTGCAGGGACGCCGTCGCCTCCATGTGATTCAATGGCTTGGCGGTGCTTTTGCCGGTGGGCTCTGGAATGGGGCCCGTGTTCGGCATCGTCGGCCCGCAGCCCCTCGGGGCCACCCTCCGCACGCGATCGTGCGCCGTTTGCCGGTGCATGCGTCCACCACCACCGGGCGCCGCCCGTCCCGTCCACGACCTGTGCCGCCCCCGGCAGGAGCCCCCGCATGACTCTCGAACGCAACGAACGCCCGCTGGAAGCCGGCATCCACACCGACCTGGGCGGTCGCACCACCTATGGTGGCTATCTGCAGCTCGACCGGCTGCTGTCGGCGCAGAACCCGCTGTCCGACCCGCCGCACCACGACGAGATGCTGTTCATCGTCCAGCACCAGGTGGCCGAACTGTGGATGAAGCTGCTGGGCCACGAGCTGAGCGCGGCGGTGGAGCATCTGCGCCACGACCGCGTCTGGCAGTTCGGCAAGGCGGTGGCGCGCTGCAAGCGCGTGCAGGAGCAGCTGACCGCGATGTGGTCGGTGCTGGAAACGCTCACGCCGTCGGAGTACATGGAGTTCCGGCATGTGCTCGGCCCGTCGTCGGGCTTCCAGTCGCTGCAGTACCGCGCCATCGAGTTCGTGCTCGGCAACAAGAACGCCGCGATGCTGCGGGTGTTCGAATACGACCCCGCGGCGCAGGCCAGGCTGCGCGCGGTGCTGGAAGCGCCCAGCCTGTACGACGAGTTCCTGCGCTACCTCGCGCGCTGGGGCCATGCGGTGGGCGCCGAACACACCGAGCGCGACTGGACCCGCGCCCACGTCTTCGACCCGGCCCTGGTGCCGGTGTTCGAGCGCATCTACGAGGACACCCACACCTACTGGCGCGAATATGCGCTGTGCGAGGACCTGGTGGATCTGGAGAACCAGTTCCAGATCTGGCGCTTCCGCCATCTGCGCACGGTGATGCGGGTGATCGGCTTCAAGCGCGGCACCGGCGGTTCCAGCGGCGCGGGCTTCCTCAAGCAGGCCCTGGATCTGAGCTTCTTCCCGGAGCTGTTCGACGTGCGCACGGTGGTGGGGCCCGCGCGCTGAGCCACCCGCGCGCGGCCGGCCTGCGCCGGGTCGCGCCGCACGGTGCGATGCCACTGCCCGAATGGGGCGGGAGGGCGGAGCGGCGGGGCGGCCGGCAGGATGGGCGCCCGCTGGCCTGCTAGGATCATCGCCCCGTCCATCTCCGCTGGAGTGCGCCCGCGATGGCCCAGACCCCTCCGTCCGCCGCCGAATCCTCGTCCACGTCCCTCGTCGGCCGCACCCTCGATGCGGTGGAGCGTATCGGCAACCGCCTGCCCGACCCGGCGGTGCTGTTCCTGCTGCTGATGCTCGCGACCTGGGCGGTGTCGGCACTGATGTCGACCATGACCTTCAGCGAGATCGACCCGCGCAGCGGCCAGCCGGTGCAGGTGGTCAACCTGCTGAGCGGCGCCAGCCTCACCGCGTTCATGGCCAGCATGGTCAACACCTTCGTCAACTTCGCGCCGCTGGGCGTGGTGCTGGTGGCGATGCTCGGCCTGGGCGTGGCCGAGCACACCGGTTTCATCAACGCGGGCCTGCGCGCCATGCTGTCGATCACCCCGCGCATGCTGCTCACGCCGGCGCTGATCGGTGTGGGCATCCTCAGCCATGTGGCGGTGGATGCCGGCTACGTGCTGGTGATCCCGCTGGGCGCGGTGATCTTCTACGCCGCCGGCCGCCACCCGCTGGCCGGCATCGCGGCGGCCTTCGCCGGCGTGTCCGGCGGGTTTTCGGCCACCTTCGTCGTACCCTCCAGCCTGGACCCGATGCTCGCCGGCCTCACCCAGGAATCGGCGCGGCTCATCGCTCCGGGCATCGAGATCAACCCGCTCAACAACTACTTCTTCACCACCAGCTCGACGCTGCTGATCATCCTCGTCGGCTGGTTCCTCACCGACCGGGTCATCGAGCCCCGGCTCAAGGCCACCCCGGTGGACGGCGACACCAGCCAGATGCCGAAGATGGACCCGCTCACCGCCGAGGAGCGTCGCGGCCTGTGGGCGGCGATGGCGGCGATGGGGCTGGCGGTGGCGGCGTTCGTGCTGACCCTGCTGCCCGCGGGCACGCCCTGGGCGGCCGATCCGGCCACATTGGCCCCGGGCACTCACCCGCTGCTGGCCTTCACCGCGCCGCTGATGCGCTCGATCGTGGCGCTGATCTTCGTGTTCTTCCTGATCCCCGGCGTGGTCTACGGCTACGTCGCCGGCACCGCCAAGTCCCACCGCGACATCATCGCCGGCATGTCCAAGGCGATGAGCGGCATGGGCTACTACATCGTCATGGCGTTCTTCGCCGCGCAGTTCATCTATGCCTTCGGCCAGTCCAACCTGGGCGTGCTGCTGGCGATCAAGGGCGCCAACGGCCTGCAGGCGCTCGGACTGCCGATGGCGGCGACGGTGGTGGGCATCGTGCTGCTGTCGGGCGCGGTGAACCTGCTGGTGGGCTCGGCCTCGGCCAAGTGGGCGCTGATCGGCGCGGTGATGGTGCCGATGCTGATGCAGCTGGGCGTCTCGCCCGACCTCACCCAGGCGGCGTACCGCGTGGGCGACAGCTCGACCAACATCATCACCCCGCTGCTGCCGTACTTCCCGCTGATCGTGGTGTTCTGCCAGAAGTACGTGAAGGGCGCCGGTGTGGGCACGCTGCTGGCGCTGATGCTGCCGTATTCGATCACCCTGCTGGTGTGCTGGACGCTGTTCCTGCTGGCGTTCTGGGGCCTGGGTCTGCCGCTGGGTGTCGGCGCCGCCTACGTCTACACGCCGGCAGGCTGAGGCCCGGGCCTCAGCCTGGCCTGAGTCCCGGCCTGGCCCCCGGCCTGATCCGGGGCGGATTTGACGGGAGCCGCTCGGAGCGGTTACACCTTCGCGCTGGCCGGCGGGGGACGCCCGCCTGCGTCCCTCCGCCTTTCCGACGACCCACCAGGGAGTACTCGTCCACGTGTCCAGCCAACCCAATCTTGCCGAGGCGAAAACCTTCCTCGGCCATCCGCGCGGTCTGTTCGTGCTGTTCTTCGCCGAGATGTGGGAGCGCTTCTCCTACTACGGCATGCGCGCCCTGCTGATCTTTTACCTGACCAAGCACTGGCTGTTCAGCGACGAAGAGTCCTCGATCATCTACGGCGCGTACACCGCGCTGGTGTACATCACCCCGGTGTTGGGCGGGTACCTCGCCGACCGCTATCTCGGCCAGCGCAAGGCCGTGCTCTACGGCGCGGTGCTGCTGACCATCGGCCACTGCCTGATGGCGGTGGAGGGCAGCGGCGGCCAGGACAGCTGGGCGCTCGACTGGTTCTGGCTGGCGCTGAGCTTCATCATCGTCGGTTCCGGCTTCCTGAAGGCCAACATCTCGGTGATGGTGGGGCAGCTCTATCCGCGCACCGACGTGCGCCGCGACCCGGCGTACACCATCTTCTACATGGGCATCAATCTCGGCGCGGCGCTGGGCGCGATCGTCGCCGGCTGGCTGGGCGAGACCTACGGCTGGGCCTACGGCTTCGGCGCGGCGGGTGTCGGCATGCTGCTGGGCCTGGTGGTGTTCGTGCTGGGCAAGCCGGCGCTGATGGGCCGCGGCGAGTCGCCCGACCCGCAGCGCCTGTCCCGCCGGACCGCGGGCCTGAGCATGGAGTGGTGGCTGTATCTGCTCGGCATCGCCGGTGTGGCGCTGGTCTGGGTGCTGATCCAGTACCAGCATCTGGTCGGCGGCCTGCTGATGGGCGTCGGCATCGTGCTGGTCGGCTACGTGCTGTGGACGGCGGTGTTCAAGCTGCCGCCGCACGACCGCGACCGCATCATCGCCGCGCTGTACCTCATCGTCGGTTCGATCCTGTTCTGGGCGCTGTTCGAACAGGCCGGCTCGTCGCTCAACCTGTTCACCGAACGCTCGGTCGACCGCCAGATGCTCGGCTACGAAGTGCCGGCGTCGGTGTTCCAGTCGATCAATGCGATCTACATCGTGCTGCTGGGCCCGGTCTTCGCCGCCCTGTGGCTGTTCCTCGGCCGCCGCGGCCTGGAGCCGTCGTCCCCGGCCAAGTTCGGCCTCGGCGTGATCCAGCTCGGCGCCGGCTTCCTGGTGCTGGTGGCCGGCTCGGCCGGTCTGGCCAACGGCGACCTCACGCCGGTGATCTTCATCTTCCTGATCTACCTGCTGCACACCACGGGCGAGCTGTGTCTCTCGCCGGTCGGGTTGTCGGCGATGAACAGGCTCTCGCCCGCGCATCTGGCCAGCCTGATCATGGGCACCTGGTTCTTCGCTTCGGCCACCGGCAACTTCGCCGCCGGCCTCATCGCCGCCGCCACCGGGTCCAAGGACGTGGACAACGCCGGCCCCGAGCGCGTGCTCGAGGTCTACACCACGGTCGGCTGGGTGGCGGTGGGTGTGGGCGTGGCGATGGTGCTGATCGCGCCGCTGATCCGTCGCCTGATGCATCTGGACACCCTGCGCGACGCGGAGCCGGCCGCCTTGGCCGGGTCCGGCGAACTCGCCGAGCCCCAGGCCGGGGGCATGCGTCCGGGCAACTGACGCGGGCCTGCCCGCGTCGGCATGGCGTGACGGGGGCCGTGCCGCCGTCACGCCATGCGGGCGCGAGGGCCCGGCGACGGTCCCGGAGGACGGCGCGGCACTCGCCCGGATCCTGTCGCCACCGTGCATCCACACCGCCGGCGGTCGTGCGCCGGTGATCCATCGGGAGGGGGCTCATGGGCAGAACGAACAAGGCACCGGTCTGGTTCTGGGTGGTCGGCGTGCTGGCGCTGGCCTGGAACCTGATCGGCGTGATGGCCTACATCGCGCAGGCCACGATGACACCGGAGGCGCTGCAGGCTCTCCCCGAGGCGGAACGCGCGCTGCTCGCGGCGACGCCGGCCTGGGTCACCGCCGCCTTCGCCACCGCGGTCTTCGGAGGCGCGGCAGGCTGCCTGCTGCTGCTGTTGCGCAGCCGTATCGCGCTGCCGGTGCTGCTGCTGTCGCTGGTCGGCGTCGTCTTGCAGGTCGGCTACACGCTCTTCGCCAGCCAGGCGCTCGAGGTCCACGGCCCCGGTGGCATGGCGATGCCGGTCATGATCGTCGTGGTGGCGGTGCTGCTGGTGGTCTTCGCGCGCCAGGCCGCGCGCAGGCGCTGGATCGCCTGAACGCCTGAGCCCCAGGGCGTTGGCACACCTACGCTTCGCCACGCTCGTGCGTCGGGCGCCCGTGAGCAGGTCTCAAGGCCCAATAGGCCTGCCCAGCATTTCGACCGCTGCTTCCCCGGCCTTGTTGCGGAGGCCTCAGTCCGGCTGCCAGCGCCCCGGCACGCCTTCGGTCGAAGCCTCCACCGCATCCTCCAGGCCGCGCATGCCGGCCTCGAGCTTGGCCAGCAGGCGGTCCAGCTGCCCGGCTTCGTCCGCATCCAGATGCGACATCAGCGTGCGTTCGCAGGCGCGCGCCACCGGCACCACCTCGTCGTAGATCGCATACCCGGCCTCGCTGAGCGTGAGCACCGAGCGGCGGCGGTCCTCGCCGTCGGTATCGCGGCGGATCAGGTCCCGCTCCAGCAGCCGCGCCACCGCACGGCTCACCGCCACCTTGTCCATCGCGGTGCGCTCGGCCACGCCGTTGGCCGACAGCCCCGGATGACGGCCCAGCACCGCGAGCACCCGCCACTCGGTGATCCCGATCGCGAAGCGGTCGGCATAGGCGCGGGCAATGCTCTGGCTCACCCGGTTCGACAGCACGCTGAGGCGATAGGGCAGGAAACGCTCCAGCGCCAGCAGGGCATGCCCGGCGCCGGCGGCACCGCCATCCGCGGCGGTGGGATGGCTGGAGGCGGGCGTGGAGGACATGGCGGATGGGGTGGGGGTGTCGGTCATGGTGTGCTTGCAAGTGGTTTCATATGAAACTATATTGGGCGTCTGTCGTACAACCCGCCGTGATGGCGTCACTTGCGCGACCTCCGCGCGATGCCCAGCGGCCGCAACCGGAGCCCGACGATGAGCGCGCAACCCGCCGATTCCCTGCACACGCAGGCACCCACCGCGCAGCCGCAGCAGAACCTCGGCATGCAGGTCACCACCTTCGAGAATCCGATGGGCATCGACGGCTTCGAGTTCGTCGAGTATGCCGCGCCCGCCGGCCAGGCCGAAGCCCTGCACGCGTATTTCCGCAGCATGGGCTTCAGCGCGGTGCTGCGCCATCGCGACCGGCCGATCACGGTGTACCGCCAGGGCGGCGTGAATTTCCTGGTCAACGAGGACCCGGACAGCTTCGCCGCCGACTTCGCCGCCACGCACGGCCCCTGCGCCTGCGGCTTCGCCATCCGTTTCCGCAAGCCGGCCGCGTGGGTACAGGAGCAGGTGCTGGCCCGCGGCGGCGAGCGCGTGGCGCGCGAGGACAGCCGCGCCATCGACCGGCCGGTGGTGATGGGCATCGGCGGCGCCATGCTCTATCTGGTCGACGACTATGCCGACCTCGGCCAGGTCTACCGCGACTTCGTGCCGGTGGACGGCGCCGAGTCCAACCCGATCGGGTTCGGTCTGACCTTCATCGACCACCTCACCCACAATCTCTATTTCGGCAACATGGAGAAGTGGTCGGACTATTACGAGAAGCTGTTCAACTTCCGCGAGATCCGCTACTTCGACATCCAGGGCGCCAAGACCGGCCTGGTGAGCAAGGCGATGACCGCGCCCGACGGCATCGTGCGCATCCCGCTCAACGAATCCAGCGACCCGAAGTCGCAGATCAACGAATACCTCGACCAGTACCACGGCGAAGGCATCCAGCACATCGCCTGCTTCACCGACGACATCTACGCCACGGTCGAGGCGATGCGCGCGCAGGGCATCACGTTCCTGGACACGCCCGACACCTATTTCGACGTGATCGACCAGCGCATCCCCGAACATGGCGAGGATGTCGAGCGCCTGCGCCGCAACAAGATCCTGATCGACGCCGACCCCGAGACCAAGCAGCGCAAGCTGCTGCAGATCTTCACCCAGAACGCGATCGGCCCGATCTTCTTCG
>ERZ1066122.2305-NODE-2305-length-12857-cov-9.553663_pt1 | contig 12857 bp, 7 predicted proteins | sample MGYA00382769_ERZ1066122 | MGnify/ENA primary metagenome ERZ1066122 (study PRJEB33369, sample SAMEA5778352) | biofilm metagenome | biome: Industrial cooling water; feature: Water cooling tower basin; material: Biofilm | place: United Arab Emirates | collected...
GGCCGAACCTCGATTACTACCTCGGGCAAACCTATTCCAGCGCCCGCCGCCGCCGCGACCTCACCCTCGCCGCCGTGCCCGAAATCGCGCCCGCGCCCACCGTCGATTTGCGGTGGCAAAGTATCTGGAATCTGCAGCCCGGCGATACGCTCATCTATCATAATACAGCCTACGTGGAGCCGCCCCTCGGGCCGGGAGATGCGTGGTCGGAACGCGAGCGTGAGTTGGTGGCCGTGCGACAGCGCTGGCTAAGCGCGGGGGGCGATTCCATCGGCTTGGCGGTGACGCGCATCCGCCGGAACGACCGCTTCGACGACGCTTTTTTCTCGATTCCCGACACCAGTACCTACACTATCGCCGGCGACACGGTGTGGCTGTCGCCCACCAGGGGTATCAGTCCGTCTGCTACGCCCGAACCGATGAATCTGTCGTTTGCGGTGCTTCCGGGAGCATATGCCGTTGCTCTACAACATCCTGATTCGCTGGGTGGAAGAGCAGCTATTTCGTGGCGTTCGCTGGTGCCCGATGCGGCTGCACTAGCGGAGTGCGCCGCCGGTTTGGGCCTGACGCGCTCGGAGTACTACGTTGGCGGCTCCGGCTCCTCGGGCTACTCCCACCGCCTCGTCGGCTTCGTCAAAGACAGCGGCGCCACCCAGTGGGGCGATGTAACCGCCCCGGAACCGCTCTCCATCTCCCCCGACCGCCTCGCCGCCGTGCCTGCCACGCTCGCGCCCAACCCCGCGCCCGTCGGCGCCGCTTCGGTGCTGCACCTCTCGCTCGACCGGCCGCAAGCCGTGAGTCTGGCGCTCTACGATGCCGTGGGCCGCGTAGTATGGACAGACGAAACGGATGGCTTACCGGCCGGCGCGCACCGCTTGCCCGTAGCCACCGGCGCGGCGTTCGCGCCGGGTCTCTACCATCTACGCCTGACGCTGGCCGACGGCCGCCACCGCACCCTACGCCTCGTGCGGCAGTAGCAACCGCGAACCCCAGCCTATAAAAAAGCGCCCCGCGCCACCCCAACCGGGGCAGCGCGGGGCGCTTGCGGTTGAACCCGGAAACCGGGTCGGCCAACTTACTTCTTGCCTTTCTTCTCCTCTTCCATCTGCGACTTGAGGGCGCGCGGGATGGTGACGGTCGCCACCGGGGCGAGCCTGTCGGTGAGGATGCGGTAGCCCTGCGCTTCCACTTTACCCACTTTGATGGATTTGCCGAGTTCGAGCTCCGAGATGTTCACCTCCACGAAATCGGGCAGCGCTTCGGGCAGCGCCTTCACTTTCAGCTTGCGGAGCTTCGTCACGAGCGTACCACCGGCCATTACGCCCGGCGAGGTGCCCACGAATTTCACCGGCACGTCCATCTTCACTTCCTTTCCTTCCTGCAGTTCGAGGAAGTCGGCGTGGAGGAGCACTTCGCTCACGGGGTGCATCTGGTAGTCCTGCAACACGGCACGGTGCGTCGTGCCGTCGATGCTGATGCGGGCTTCGTACACGTTCGGCGAGTACACCAACTCGCGGAACATAATCATCGGCACGTGGAAATGCACTTGCTCGGCACCCCCGTAGAGGACGCACGGAACCATCGCGTCGCGGCGCAGCTCCTGGGCGTTCTTCTTGCCGAGATTCGCTCTTTTAAACCCTACAATCTCGAGGCTTCTCATCTGAAAAAGAACCTGTTATGAACCCGTGCGCGGCCCCTGTGGCCGCGAATCGGGCCGCAAAGGTAGGAATTTCAGCGTGAAAAAGCCAGCCCGCTCTCCCTTGCCCGGCCTTGAAAGGCCGGGCAAGGGAGGCCATCTACGCAATGAACAGCGACGAAATCGACTCGTGCGTCACCACGTTGCGGATGGCGTTGGCGAACAGCTCGGCGAACGACAGCACCCGAATCCTGTCCGACTCCTGCCGCAGCGGAATGGTGTCGGCCACCACCAGCTCTTCGAGCACCGAGTCGGCGAGGCGTTCGTAGGCGGGGCCGCTGAGCACCGGATGCGTACAGATGGCGCGCACCGAGCGGGCGCCCTTCTGCTTGATCAGCTCGGCGGCTTTGCAGATGGTACCGGCCGTATCGACCATATCATCAATCAGCACCACGTCCATCCCCTCCACGTCGCCGATGACCTGCATCGACGCGATTTGGTTGGCGCGGCTCCGCTGCTTGTCGCACACCACCATATCGGCGCCGAAAAACTTGGCGAAGTTGCGCGCCCGCACCAGCCCGCCCACGTCGGGCGAGGCGATGAGCAGGTTCGGCAGATGCAGGCTCCGCACGTACGGGACGAAGATGGCCTGCCCGTCCAGATGGTCAACGGGAATGTCGAAAAACCCCTGAATCTGCCCGGCGTGGAGGTCGCAGGTCATCAGCCGGTCGGTGCCGACGCTCTGGATGGCGTTGGCCACCACTTTGGAGCCGATGCTCACGCGGGGCTTGTCTTTGCGGTCCTGGCGGGCGTAGCCGTAGTAGGGCATCACCACTGTGACGTGCTGCGCCGACGCGCGCTTGGCGGCATCGACCATCAGCATCAGCTCCAGCAGGTTGTCGGCGGGCGGGAAGGTGCTCTGAATCAGGAAAACCTCGCACCCCCGCACGCTCTCGTTGAACGAAGGCGCCATCTCGCCGTCGGAGAACCGCTGGAGCGTGAGGTCGCCGAGTGGCTGGTTGAACGCTTCGGCGACGCGCTCGGCGAAGGGCCGCGAGGCCGAGCCGGCAAATAATTTAACCTGAGGCTCGTAGCTGCCCATAGCCGTTACGGGCCGGCGCCGGGATGGTGAAGCGCGCCGCCTGCCCGGACTCAAAGGTAACTGTAGGGCGGGCTTTAGTCCGCAGTTTTCCTAGTATTCAGGCATTGTGACCCACCTAAATCCACAATTCGTTTTTGTCCTGCCGACCCACGGCAAACTGCGGACTAAAGTCCGCCCTACAGGGCGCCTAAAAACAGCAAACCCCGGTCGGAATCACTTCCGACCGGGGTTGCCGCGAGCTTCGACGCGGAGGTGCTGGCGCACCGGGTTTCAGGTTGTCCGACCTGGGCTCGAACCAGGACTCTTCAGAATCAAAATCTGACGTGTTGCCAGTTACACCATCGGACAAGACAGGCTTCGTGTCTTCATCCGGACAGCTGAAACTGTCGAAGCGGGCGCAAAGGTACGGCGCGCGGGCTTTACGGGGCAACAACCTCGTAAAAAAAAGCCCGATTCGCCCGGCGCCCGCCCTTGCCCGGCCTTTCAAGGCCGGGCAAGGGCGGGCGTTTCCGCTACTGTCGCACGAGCCGCCGCGTGAGGCTTCGCCTATCGGGCCAGCACAGGCGCAGGGCGTACACGCCGGTGGCGTGGGTACTCAAATCCACCGACGTTTTCGAGTCGGTGGCGGTGCCCGCCGCCACGGTGCGGCTGGTGGCATCGGCCACAGTGTAAGTGGCGCCGGTGGGGGCGCGTGTCGGGCGCGCGCTCAGTGGTGCGTTACCAGCAGCCGGGCTACCCGCGTGTGGCCGCGCGGGTCGTGTGCGCGGAGCAGGTACAGCCCGGCGGCGCGCGGGGCAGTGAGGGCGGCGGCCGGCACCAGTTCGACGCGGCGGCCGGTGGCGTCGAGCACCTCGATGGTGCCGGTGGCTCCGACTAGTCGCAGGGCCTCGCCGCGAGCGGCGGGGTTCGGATATACGTTGAGCGCGGCGGCCGTGGCCGGAGGGCGCGTACCCAACGGCGCCAGCACCGCCCGGAAGCCCGCCGTGAAGAGTTGAGTTTCCGTTTGCGCGACCATCGGCAGCGCCGCGAGCGGAGTGAACTGTACGCCGCCGTTTGGGCTGAGACCCGCCACGATGCCCTGGGCGGTGAGTGGGTCAATCGCCAACGTGTGCGCCACCGATGACTCGCCGCCTGCCACCTGCACGGCGCGCAGGGTGCCGGCGGGGTCGTAAGCGAGCACTGCCGCGCCGCCGCCCACGGGCGAGGTAATCGGCCCGAAGCCGGGCCACGCAGTGGTGCGGGTGGTGGTGGTCAGCAGCCACACATTGCCGGCGCCGTCGAGGGCAAGCGACTGGAAGGCGGCCGGTTGCGTGTTACCCGAAAACCCGGCCGCAGGCGCTTCGCGCAGCCACTGAAACGTGCCGGTGCGGCGGTCAAGGCGGGTCAGAAAATACGAGTCGTTAGCCGAGGCGCCACCGCCGGGCAACGCCGCCTGCCACGCGCCAAACCGCCACGCGCCGTGGAGCGGCCCAGCGAAGTACACGCCCGTCGTGTCGGCGGTGGCTACCGAGGGGGCGGGGCACGTTACATCCTCGATGTGGCGCACCCAGCGCAGTGCGCCGGTGGGGGCGTAACACGCCACGTAGGTGTTGTAGGTGAGGCCGGGCGGCAGGCCCATCGGCGTACCGTTGTACACACCCGACTGCTCGGCGCACCCGCCCGCCGTGTACACGGTGCCGTCCGGCGCGACGGCCAACCCCGTAATGCGGCTGACGCCGTGCTGAACGATGGTCGAGAGCGAATCGCCGGTGGTCAGCGCCACGCGCATCGCGTAGGAATCGCCGAACGTGTCGTAGCCAACCCACGCCGACCCGCCGCGCGGGTCGAGCAAGACGGCGTTGGCCGCCTGCACGAGGGTGAGGCCCGGCCCCGCTGCCGGCCGGAGCGTCCGGTGCCACCGCACGGCGCCCGCCGAGTCGAGGCTGGTCAGGAAGTACGTCAGGCCGGTATTGACGAAGGGGTTAACGTAGCGATGCTGAGCATCGATCACCAGCGAATCCTTGAACTCGCCGAGCAGCAACACGCCACCATCGGGCGTGGCCTGCACCTGGTGAACACACGCCGACCCCTCGATCAGTTGCTGGTGCGCCATTGTACCGTCGGCCCGCTGCCGGATGAGGCGGAGCGGCCCCATCGAGTTCTGATAAAACAGCCGGTGTGCTTCCGGCGAGGCCCACCACCGGCACCGCCCACCGGGCGCCACCGAGGCCGCCGAATGTAGCATCTGGGGGGTGGAGGCGTAGGCAATGGCGCGCGGCGCGGCCCACTCGAACGATTGGGCACTGGCGGGCAGCGCGGCCGAAAGCAGCGCGAACACCCAGGCAGCGCGCGGTAGCAGGCCGCTGCGTATTGAGGTAAAAGAAAGGAGCATAACCGGATGAGGTGGAATGAGTGCAACCAGGGAAGTGGCCCGTTCGGTCGGTAGACGGCCACGGGGGGCGTACCGTTACCGACCTCCCGCGATTATGTAAGGCACCCGGTAGCATCCAAAAAGTCCTGGCGGTGGGTAACCTAACCGGCACGGAGCAGCACGGCACGTACCGCCAGGCTCCCGCTTGGCCCCCGCACGGCCTATCTTGCTTGCATATTGCCAAGCCGAAGTCTGGCGCTCCGTGCCTGGCGATCCGTGCCTGGCGGCATCAAAAATTTTTTTCTGCATTCAGCGCGCCTGCCGCCCCGTTGTACAGGCCGGAGGTACCGAGGCCACTGCCCGCCAAATCGCGCGTAAATGCGGTTTTGCTTTTTTCGGGGCGCGAAAGTAGCACACGCGGCGCGACTCTGCCCTCGGCGCCTTTCGGGCTGAAAATCAGGCTACCAACCATAGTAACCATTGCCCTACCTTGCGCCGTCTGGGTTGTGCGCCGGTTGATTTCGGCGGCTATGAAGTTTCACCCTTATCCCCCCTTAGTTGTCCGATGGCCGAAAACTGCTTCTCAAATTGCACCCCCCCCCGAATGCATTGCATTCTGCCGGGGTGGGCGAGCGCCTCACCCGTAAGCGCCGCCGTTGGCGGACGGGCGCGCTGATGGCTGCCCTGCTCGTTGGCACGGCCACGGGCCGCGCCTGGGGCCAGACCCTCAACGTGCCGCTGGGCACGGCCCGACCATACGCCCTGCTCAGCGGCGGCAACCTCAGCACCGATGCCGCCTCGGGCGTGTACGCGATGGGGCGCGTGGGCGTGGTGGGCAGCCTGGCCGGCCCGCTCGAACCGGCTACCGGCCACTACCGCGCCCCGGCGCAGGCCGCTGCCCTGAGCGCCGCGCTGGCCGATGCAGGCGCCGCCCGCGCGTGGTGCGCGTCGCTGACGACCACTGCCGTGGCCCCCACCGGGCAGACCCTCGCGGCCGGCGCCTACACGCTCACGGGTACGGGCGGGAACGTGACGCTGAGCGCCGCCCCCGGCGGCGCCCCGGCGCTGGTGCTCACCGGCGATACGGCCAGCCGCTTCGTGTTGCGCGTAGCGGGCACCCTGACGTTGGCCGGCGCCGTGCGGCTGGCGGGCGTTCGCGCCGACCACGTGACGTGGTGCGTTGACGGCAACCTGCTCGGCACCGGCCCGGCCGCGCTGCCGGGCGTGGTGCTGGTGGGTGGCACCGCCACGCTGGCCCACACCTGGGCGGGCGACGCCGCCCTGCTGGCAGCGGGCACCGTAAGCCTGAGCGGCCTGCGCCTCGACGGCGACGGCTCGGGTACGTTTTTCAGCGCCCCGCTGCTGGCCGCGCGCTACGTGGCGGCCGTGCCCAACCCACCCGACCCGCAGACGACCTGCCGCAATCTGGTGGCGAATGGGGGGTTTGAGGCGTTTTTGCCGGACATTCCGCCCAACCCGGATGTGCCTGGTTCCGGCGCCATCCGCCCAACCGACTTCGGCACGGTGTACAGCCCCACTGACAATCTGCCGTCGGAAGTGCTGGCGTGGCGCAGCGCCAACGAAGAAACGCCGGACGGCTACCGCGAGAACGCGCCCACCATCGTCGTCCGGCGCGATCTGCGCCTGCCCGGCAACGAACTGAACTGCTACGCCACCGGCCCCGGCCAGCATACGCCGAATGTGCAGCGGGGCGGCGCCGTGGGCCTGTATGCCGTGCCGGGCGGTACGCCGCAGGCCGGGCCATACGCGCGGCGCGAATACATCTATCAGCGGCTGGCCACGCCGCTGCCGGCGCCCGGCAGCCCGGCCACCAGCCACTACTACGTAGAGTTCTGGACCCTGAAAGCCCCCAACACCGTGCGGCAGCTCAACACGGGCGTACAGCTCCGATTCTCGGCCGACTCGCTCTACGAACCCACCGGCAGCGCGGGCGGAGCGCCCAGCAGCACGTCGGTGCTCGGCGGCGGGCTGCTCGTGCCGCACATCACCGCGCCCGACGCCAACGCGCTCTCGGCCACCCAGTGGGCGCGCACGGCGGGCGTGTACGACGCGCAGGGCGGCGAGCGGTTCGTCACCCTGGGCAACTTCCATAACGACGCGCAGGCCGGTTTTCAAGCCAACACCAACGCCACCATATGCGGGACTACCCTGCACCGCGTCGGTGCCTACTTCTACCTCGACGATGTGCTCGTGCGGCGCTACCCCGAGCCGCTGGTGAGCCTCTACGGCTCCTGCACCACGCTGGGCGTGGACTGCGAGCTGCCCGGCACCGCCAACGCCACCTACACCTGGACCGACGGCACCGGCGCGCAGGTGTACAGCGGCCCCAACCCGTTCCTGACCGTCACGCCGCTGGCCAACCCCGGCCCCTATACGCTCAGTGTGTTCGTGCCCGCCCCGAGCGGGCCGTCGCACCCGGCGGTGGTGTACCCGCCGGTGGTCGGCTCGTCGGGCTACGACGTGGCGGCCGGCGACATTCCCAACGGCCTGGTCATCACCGGCCCGGTGGTGTGGAACACCAACAAGAAGGTCCACGGCGTGATCCGCATCAAAGCCGGCGGCTCGCTGACCATCGAAGACGGCGCCGTCGTCGAGTTCGACGACACGCGCCAGGGGCCGCTCTCGCCGCCCGTGTCCACCCGCATCGAGCTGGAGGCGGGCACGGGGACGGGCACGTACCCCACCGCGCCCGGCGGGCGCCTGACGGTGCGCGGCGGGGCCGTGCTGCGCCCGCTGAGCGCCGTGGCCGGCTGCGTACAGATGTGGGACGGCATCGTGGCGCTGGGCCGCTTCGACAAGCCCCAGCCCGGCAAGATGACGCAGCCGCAGAATGTGTGGCAGCCTGTGGTGACGCTCGACGACTGCCGCATCGAGTACGCGCGGCAGGGCGTCCGGGCCGGCAAGACCACCTACGACGGCAGCAACCGCATCCGGGGCGTCAACGCGCAGGGCGGGGCCGTGGTGACGGCCGAGCGCACCGTGTTCTACAACTGCGGGGCACCGGCGTCGTTCGCGTCGTTCGAGCGCCCCGGCAACCGCAGCTACTTCAGTAAATGCACCTTCGTGGCCGATGCCGTACTTCCCGACCCGGTGATGTACAGCACCGCCGCCGGCGTACGCTACGGCACCCAGGCGTTTGTGCAGCTTACGCACGTGCGCGGCGTGGGCTTCTACGGCAATACGTTCCAGAGTTTCGAGATGCCCGCCACCGACCCCACGCACGAGCTGCTGGGCATCGGCATCGACGGCGGCGACGTGAGCCTCAACATCGAATGCATCGACTTCGACCCCGCCACCGGCCTGTGCGGCGGGGCGGGCAACGAGTTCACCACCCTACGCAACGGTGTGACGGTGCAGAATGGCGCCACGGGCGGCGAGCTGAGCGTGATCGGTAACACCTTCCGCCACTGCGTGGGTGGGGTGTACGCGGGCGGCGCGCACAACTCGCAAATCCGCGACAACCTCTTCGAGGTGGGCTTGCAGGATCACCATTTCAGCTACGGCCTTTACCTCAACAACACCTACGGCGTGACGCCCGAAGGCAACACCTTCCGCGCCTGGCCGGGGCTGGTGAACACCGTCACGCGCGGGCTGAACGTGCTGCGCGCCAGCCAGAACGCCAACAGCAACCGCGCACCGGTGGAGGTGTACAAAAACACCTTCGAGAGCAGCCTGACGAAGGGCCTGTATTTCCGCTACGACAACCGCAACGTGCAGTTCCGCTGCAACACGTTCGATGGGTTGAACAGCCCGTTCGGCTGGGCGGCGATGGAGTTGCGCGACGGGCAGATCGCTACGCAGGGGGATTGTCAGCAGGGGGTAGATTTCCCTACGCCCGACAACACGTTCCTCGGAATGTGTACGGCGGATGGGCTGGACTTGAAGCGGGGCGATGGCAACGCGCAGCCGTTCACGTACTACTACCCTACCCATACGATGGCGGCTCCTGATACCAAACCTGAGTGCTATTCTCTGGGTATTGACGTAGTGGGATGTAACATCAATCATAGTGGTACTCCTTGCCTGTCTAATCAGTACCGCTCACGCGACAAGGAAGACTTGACGGCCGAATTGGACACCACGACCGATGCTTATAAGCAGCAGTTGCTCATCAGCGAGTTGTTGACGAAGTACCTGACCGATACGTCGGTGGTCGGTGGACTGGATTCGGCGATTGCGATTCTGGCCCGCTACAATCTGCCCGCCTTCGAGCAGAAGCAGTTGCAACTGGAAGAGCGCCGCTACTACGGCGACGAGGAACCCGAATCGACCGGCGCCCGCGCCGCCGCGCCACCGCGCCGCAAATTCGGCGCCCAACCGGCCAGTAACCGGCAGGCAGCGAAAGCACTGCGAAATCTGCATCTGGTCACGCCGACGGGTAGAGGCGTGGCAGGCGACACCACCGACTATTTCCGGCGCGTGTTGTGCGCGCTGCGTCCCCTGCGGGGCGATTCGGTCCGCCGGGCCGCGCTGGCGCCGGGCACGACCCTGCGCGACTCGTTTACGGCAATGGCCGAGGATTCGCTGAAATGGGGTTCAAGCGCCGCGCGCGCGGCGCTCAACCAGTACGCCGGGACCAACTACCGCGAGCTGCGGCTCGACGAAGGCACCGAGACCGGCGAGGCAGCGCGCGGCACGGCCGTAGCGCCGACTGAGGCCACAGCGTTCATCGTGTTGCTTCCTAACCCCTCGACGGGTCACGTGCGGGTAGGGTACGGTCTGGCGCACCCCGCCGCCGTCGTCGAACTGCGGGTGTTCGACCAGTGGGGGCAGCCGCAGGGCACCTATGCGCTCACCGACGAGGCGCTGGCCTCGGGCGTGTGGCTGCGGCTGCGCGCGGGCATCTACCACTGTCAGTTGGTGGCCGACGGGGCCGTCGTGGCGAAGGAGCGCTTGCTGATTACCAAGTAACAGTAACGGCACGAACGGCCGCTTGGCTCCTGCTGAGCGGTCGTGTGCTTGTTGCTTCTGACCGATGAAAGCAATTTTCTGGATGTGGTGGGGCTGTATAGCCGCTTTTACCACCGTCGCTCAACCTACCTATTTCAATCGGCGATACGCTGTTGCAGGTGATAACAGTTCATACTGGTCCTTGACTACTACGCCGACTGGCTTTTGCGCTGCTGGAGCAGGCGCAGTGCAGCGTGGGAGCACCCCTTTGGGGTTCCTTGTTACCGTATTCGACTCTGTGGGCCACGTGGTACGTAGCCGCCTCCACACCGACTCTCTGGCGGACTATTTCGTGAGCCTCGCAGGCTCGCTGCACCACTACCCCGGCCGAGGTTACTTGGCACTCTCCGACCGTACCACACGCATAGGCAGATATCCGAAGCTGTGGCGCTTGAACGAACAACTTGATACGCTCTGGACACGGACGTACTCGCATTCTACCCCTTTGATTGGGCGCGTACTCTGTCGGCTGCCCGGTGGTGACCTGCTGATCGCCGGTTCGTGTCAACGTCCTGCAGGTAGTAGTGGCTACTACGACTGGTTCGCGCTGCGAACCGACTCGTTGGGTGTAGAGCGCTGGCGCCGTACGTATTCGCTGCTCGACCACGGGGAAGCCTTCTCGGTGCTGCCCACCCCCGACGGCGGGGCGTTGCTCACCGGCTACGCACGGATGCAGCCGCCCGGCTCGCCACCGGGCGGCTTCTACCGCAACGAGATGGCCGCCGTCAAGATCGACGCAGCGGGCACGGCGCAGTGGCAGCGCACCTACGGCGACTCCACCGACGTCGGCGCGCCCGCGCTGCCGGCGCCGGGCGGGGGCTACGTGGTGGGCGGGGTGCGCCTGCTGCGGCGCTACCGGTTCCAGCATTTTCTGGAACAGGCGGCGCTCTACTGGCTCGACTCGCTGGGCAACCTCGTGCGCTGGCGCAGTTACGGCCCGGCCGAAGGGTTGTACCGCACATACTCACTGCTGGCGCAGCCCGGCGGGGGCTACGTGCTGGCGGGCGTGACGGAGGATTCGAGCCAGTACGCCACCACCAACTTTCTGGCCCCCATCGGCTTTGCCGCAAAAGTGTGCACAGACGGCGATCTGGTGTGGTACCGCGAGTACCGCCACCTCACTGGCCCGCGTTCGAGCAACTACCTTAGCGAGCTGCGCCCCACCCCGGACGGCGGCTTCGTGGGGGCGGGCTTTCTGTTCGCCGCCCCGCCCGACGGGGGCACCGACGATGCGTGGCTGTTCCGCACCGATTCGGCCGGCTACGTGCTGGCCGGTGGGGCGCCGCCCACCGTGCGCTGCCGCCCGGTGGGGGTGCCCGAGGCGGGCGGGGCCGAGGAGGGGGCGGGCGTGGCGGTGTGGCCCAATCCGGCGCTTGACGGCTGGGTGCGGGTGCGCCTGCCGCGCCCCGGCGCCCGCTACGCCCTCACCGACGCGCTGGGCCGCGAGGTGGCCGCCGGGCGCCTGCGCGAGGCGGAGGAGGAGCTGAACCTGCGCCACCTGCCGCCCGGCCTCTATCTGTTGCGCCTCACCCCGGAGGCCGACCACCGAACGTACACCTACAAACTGATCCGATGAAATATTGCCTGCTTTTCTTTGTCGCGGCTCTGACCGCCTTCTCGGCACTGGCCGAAGACTCGCTGAAATGGGGCGCCACCGCCGCGCGCGCGGCGCTCAACCAGTACGCCGGGACCAACTACCGCGAGCTGCGGCTCGACGAAGGCACCGAGACCGGCGAGGCAGCGCGCGGCACGGCCGTAGCGCCGACTGAGGCCACAGCGTTTATCGTGTTGCTTCCTAACCCCAGCACGGGCCACGTGCGCGTGGGCTATGGGCTGCCGCACTCGGCTGCCACCGTCGAACTACGTGTGTTTGACTCGTGGGGCCAGCCGCAGGGCACTTACCCGCTCACCGACGAGGCGCTGAGTGCCGGCGTGTGGCTGCGGCTGCGTGCGGGCATTTATTACTGCCAGTTGGTGGCTGATGGCGCGGTGGTGGCGAAGGAGCGGTTGCTGATCACTAAATAAGAGCAGCGGCGCAGGCGGCCGCTTGGCTTGTGTCGGGCGGGCGTTTGTGTTGTTGTGGCGTTTACGATGAAACTGTCGTGGAAATGGCTGGTGCTGATGCTGTGGGCCAGCACGGTGGCTGATGCCCAGCCCGCGTATTTTAACCGCCGTTACTCGCTGCTGCCAGGTCGAAGTTCGTTTTGGGCGTTGACGCCGACACCTGCTGGTTATTGTGCAGTAGGCGCAGGTGGGCAAACCTCTACTTCGTATGCAGGACTGAATATTACGTTGTTTGACACGGCAGGACAGATTACCAGCACCCGCTTTTACGAAGATGCTCAATCTGCGTATTATGTGGGGTATGCTGGGTCGGTGCTGCGCTTGACCGATGGTGGCTTCGTGGTTTCCGGCTCACGGGTAACAGCAGGCCCGTACGGGCGCATCAAACTCTGGCGCTTCAACAGCGTGGGCGACTCTCTTTGGACTACCACCTATTTCCAGCCCACCAATTTACTAAGTGCCAGCGTACGCCAGTTAGCTAACGGGGATTTTATTGTCGTTGGGGCTTGCGAGAAATCAGGCTTAACGGGCTACCACGACTGGTTCGCGCTGCGGACCGACTCGCTGGGTGTGGAACGGTGGCGTCGCACCTATTCGTTGCTCGACAACGGTCAAGCGCTGTCGGTGCTACCTACCCCCGACGGCGGGGCGCTGCTGACGGGCTACGCGCGGGTGCAATCGCCCGGCTCGCCACCGGGCGGCTTCTACCGCAACGAGATGGCCGCCGTCAAGAT
>ERZ1066122.2307-NODE-2307-length-12848-cov-17.094270_pt1 | contig 12848 bp, 12 predicted proteins | sample MGYA00382769_ERZ1066122 | MGnify/ENA primary metagenome ERZ1066122 (study PRJEB33369, sample SAMEA5778352) | biofilm metagenome | biome: Industrial cooling water; feature: Water cooling tower basin; material: Biofilm | place: United Arab Emirates | collected...
CCAACAAATCTACCGGGTCGGCCGTGCGCCACTCCCCTCAATTGGGAGAAGAACCAAAAAAAAGGGGTCAGAGTAAATTACCGTTTGAAACGGTAATTTACTCTGGCCCCTTTTTTGCTGGCCCCTTTTTTGGACTAAGTCTTTCGCGAAGGACTTCGCGCCTGAAGGCGCTCCTACAGGAGGGGATCAGCGCGGGGCGTCGAAGAGGCCGTCGAGCTTGCGGTTGAGCTCGCCCAGGGTGCGGTTGAGGGCCTGGTCGCGGGCTTCGGCGGCGTGCTTGAGCTGCTGCAGCTCGTGGGCGAGGTTGAGGGCGGTGAGCACCGCCACGCGGTCGATGGCGGCCATGCGGTTGCTGCCGCGCACCTCGCGCATGCGGGCGTCGAGCAGCTGGGCGGCGGCCATCAGGCTGTCGCGCTCGGACGGCTCCACGCCGACGGTGTATTCGCGGTCCAGGATCTTGACGTTGACCGGTTCGCTCACGCGTTGTGCTCCAGCGACTTGAGCCGCGTGATCATGGCCTCGACCCGCGAGCGGGCCTGCTCGTTCTTGTTCAGCAGCTGGGCGCGCTCGGCCACCAGCTGCTCCTGGCCCAGGCGCAGGCTCTTGTTTTCCTCCAGCAGCCGGCGGTGCTGCTCGGCCAGGCGCTCGAAGCGCTCGGCCAGGGCCTGCAGCTGGGAAAGGGGATCGTTCGCGCTCATCGCGGCCACCTTAGGCGGGGCGGGGGGAGGGGGTCAATACGGCGCCGGTATGGCGGCCACGGTGCCGGGCTGCCAGCTGCGGATGAAGGCCAGGCAGCGGTGCGAGTCCAGCGGCGGCGACAGCCAGAAGCCCTGGATCTCGTCGCAGCCCTGTTCGCGCAGGTAGCTCAGCTGCTGCTCGCTTTCCACGCCCTCGGCGATCACGTTCAGGCCCAGGGAATGGCCCATGGTGATCACCGTGGCGGTGATGGCCTCGTCGTCCGGGTCGCGGGTCAGGTCGCCGATGAACTCCTTGTCGATCTTGAGCGTGTCGATCGGCAGGCGCTTGAGGTAGACCAGCGAGGAATAGCCGGTGCCGAAGTCGTCGATGGCCAGGGTGACGCCCAGCTTGCGCAGCTCGTTGAGCACGTGGGTGGTCTGCTCGGCGTTCTGCATCACCATCGACTCGGTGACCTCCAGCTCGATGCGGTTGGCCGGCACGCCCAGGTCGTGGATCAGGCTGCGCAGGGTGTGCGGCAGGTTGCCGCGCAGCAGCTGCAGCACCGAGACGTTGATGCCGATCGAGATCTCGTTGAGCCCGTGGCCGCGCCAGCGCTTGAGCGTCTGCAGCGCCTCGTTCAGCACCCAGTCGCCGATCTGCAGGATCAGGCCCGATTCCTCGGCCAGCGGGATGAACACCGTGGGCGGGATCTCGCCCAGCTCGGCGCTGTGCCAGCGCAGCAGGGCCTCGACGCCGGTGATGCGGCCGTCGGCCAGCGCCATCCGCGGCTGGTACACCAGCCGGAACTCGCCGCGGTCGAGCGCCTTGCGCAGCGAGGCCAGCACGGTGGCGCGCCGGCGCGACTCGGCGTCCATGGTCTCGTTGTAGATCTGGTAGGTGTTCCGGCCCTCGGCCTTGGCCTGGTACATGGCCGTGTCCGAGTACTTCAGCAGGTCGGTCGGCACCAGCGCGTGGTCGGGGTAGAGGCTGATGCCCAGCGAGGGCGTGATCGAGACGTCATGGCGCTCGTCCACCTCCAGCGGCATCGAGAACGCGGTGAGGATCTCGCGCGCCATGCGCTCGACCGCCGGGATCGACTCGACGTCCTCCAGCACCACCGTGAACTCGTCGCCGCCCAGGCGCGCCACCGTGTCGGAGGCGCCCACGGTGGCCTGCAGGCGCGTGGCCGCGGCCTTCAGCAGCCGGTCGCCGGCGGCATGGCCGAGCGAATCGTTGATGTCCTTGAAGCGATCGAGGTCGAGGAACAGCACCGCCACCCGCGTCTCCTGCCGGCGCGCCCGCACGATGGCGCGGCCCAGGCGTTCGCTGAGCAGCGCCCGGTTGGGCAGGCCGGTCAGGGTGTCGTAGTTGGCCAGGTAGCGCAGTTCCTGCTCGGCGCGCTTCTTGTCGGTGATGTCGTTGACCACGGCGACGAAGTGGCTGCGCAGGCCCATGGCGTCGCGCACCTCGCTCATCTCGATCCAGCCCAGGAACTCCTCGCCGTCCTTGCACTTCTGCCACATCTCGCCGGCCCAGTGGCCGGTGCGCTCGAGCACGTCGCGCACGCGGCGGTAGAACTCGGCGCTGTGCTGGCTGGAGTCGAGCAGACGGCTGTTCTGGCCGATCACCTCTTCCTCGCTGTAGCCGGTGATGCGCGAGAAGGCCGGGTTGACCGAGATGAAGCGGAAGTCGAGGTCGATCACCGCCACCGCCTCGCTCATCGAGCGCAGCACCTCGAGCGCCACGCGGCGCTCGCGCTCGGCGCGGCGGATGATGGTGATGTCGCGGGCGGTGCCGGCCATGCGCAGCGGGCTGCCGCTGGCGTCGCGCTCGACCACCTTGCCGCGCGAGCGCACCCACACCCACTCGCCGCGCGCGTTGCGGATGCGGTGCTCGGACTCGAACACGTCGGTGTGGCCGACGATGTGTTCCTGCAGCAGTTTCTGCACCCGCGGCAAATCCTCGGGGTGGATCGAGTGCGTGCGCCAGTCGTCGGTGCTCAGCTCCTCCCGGCTGCCCTGGCCCAGCAGCTGGTTGGCGCCGAGGCGGTAGAGGCTGTTCTCGCGGATGTTCCAGTCCCAGAACTCGTCGCCCGAGCCCCATAGCGCCAGGTTCAGGCGCTCCTCGCGCTCGCGGATCTCGCCCAGCAGGGAGGTTTCCTGGCGCCGGCGGTGGGTCCACACCCGCCACAGCAGCCAGCCCAGGAACAGGGCGATGGCGAACAGCACCAGCTGCAGCGCGAAGCCGGAGCCCGGCCCGGGCCCGCCCTGCGCGCGGGCGGCCAGCGGCACCAGCATCGCCACGAGGGCGCCGGCCGCAAGGCCCGGCCCCCGACGCATGCCACTGGTTCGCGAACGCGACATTGGGCCCGCAATTCCCCTGGATAAGATCACCCCTGAACCACGGCAGTGTAGGGTGGCGCTAACACCGCCACAAGCGCCGTCCGGCCGCGCGGGGCCGGCCTTGCTAGAATGCAGGCCACTTCCCGGCCCCGATCCCATGTCCGACGCCCACCTGCCTGAACACGCCGAACTCGTCGCCGAACTCCAGGGCCTGGAGGCCGGGCTCGAGCCCTGCGAGCTCCACGGTTCGCTGTGCGGCTACCTCTCGGGCGGGGGCAAGCATGATCGCCGCACCTGGTTCGCCCAGGTCATGTCCGATCCGCTGCTGTCGTCGCCGGAGCCCGAGGGCGCGCTGGACCGGCTGTACTCGGCCAGCGCCCGCCAGCTGGAATCTCCCGATTTCGAGTTCGAGCTGCTGCTGCCGGCCGAGGGCCGGCCGGTCAGCGAGCGTGGTGACGGCCTGGTGGCCTGGTGCCGTGGCTTCCTGGGCGGCTTCGGGCTGGCCGCCGGCGCCAAGCCGCCGCTGTCGGACGAGTCCGAGGAGGCGCTGGGCGACATCGCCCGCATCGCCGCCAGCGACCTCAGCTACGAGGATCCGGAAGCCGACGCCGCCGCGCTGGAGGAAGTCACCGAGTTCATCCGGGTCGCGGTGATGCTGCTGCACAGCGACTGCGTGCTGGGTCCCCGGCACCGCCGCAAGCTCAACTGAGGCCGCCATGATCAAGGCCGCCGAGTTCGCCCGCCGCCGCAAGCAGCTCATGCGCATGGCGGATCAGGACGCCATCATCATCCTGCCCAGCGCCCCGCTGCGGGTGCGCAGCCACGACACGCATTATCCCTACCGCCAGGACAGCGATTTCTGGTACCTGTCCGGCTTCCCCGAGCCCGAGGCGGTGCTGGTGCTGGTGCCGGGTCGCAAGCACGGCGAGACCCTGCTGTTCTGCCGCGAGCGTGATCCGGAGCGCGAGGCCTGGGACGGCCCGCGCGCCGGCCCGGAGGGCGCGGTCGGGGCCTTCGGCGTCGACGATGCCTACCCGATCGCCGATCTCGACGACATCCTGCCGGGGCTGCTCGAAGGCCGGTCGCGCGTCTATTACCACTTCGGCCGCGACACCGAGTTCGACCTCAAGCTGATCGGCTGGGTGAACCGCGTGCGCTCGCAGGTGCGCCAGGGCGCGCAGCCGCCGCACGAGTTCCTCGAGCTGGGCCACCTGCTGCACGAGCTGCGCCTGTTCAAGAGCGCGGCCGAGCTGAAGCTGATGCGCGAATCCGCGCGCATCGCCTGCGAGGCCCAGCGCGCCGCGATGCTGGCCACCCGGCCGGGCGGCCGCGAATACGAGGTCGAGGCCGCGCTGCAGTACACCTACCGCCGCAACAACGCCGTGGCCGCCTACGAGCCCATCGTCGGCTCGGGCCCGAACGCCTGCGTGCTGCACTACCGCGACAACGCCGCGCCCACGGCCGACGGCGACCTGCTGCTGTGCGACGCCGGCGCCGAATTCGCCGGCTACGCCTCCGACATCACCCGCACCTGGCCCGTGAACGGCCGCTACTCGAAGGAGCAGCGCGCGCTGTACGAGCTGGTGCTGGCGGCCCAGCACGCGGCGCTGGCCAAGGCCCGCCCCGGCCAGCCCTGGATCGCCGGCCACGACGCCGCGGTCGAGGTGCTCACCGACGGCCTGCTGTCGCTGGGCCTGCTCAAGGGCTCGCTGAAACCGGCGATCGCCAGCGGCGCCTACAAGAAGTTCTACATGCACAAGACCGGGCACTGGCTGGGCCTGGACGTGCACGACGTGGGCGAATACAAGGTCGCGGGCGAATTCCGCGAACTCGAGCCCGGCATGGTCTTCACCATCGAGCCCGGCCTCTACATCGCCCCGGGCACCAAGGGCGTGCCGGCCAAGTGGCAGGGCATCGGCATCCGCATCGAGGACGACGTCCTGGTCACCAAGACCGGCCACGAGGTCCTGACTGATGCCGTGCCCAAGGCGGTTGACGAGGTCGAGGAGCTCTTGGGGCAGCGGTGAAAGGCAGGAACTAGTTGAAAGGAACTAGGAGCTAGGAACTAGTGAAGAGGAACTAGTAACTAGTGAAGAGGAACTTGGAACCGGTATGGGCGTCCACGCTTTTGCTTTTCACTATTTCCTATTTCCTCTTCACTATTTCCTTCTTTCTTTTCCCTTACATGTCGTGTTTCGCGACTTCCAGCCCGCGGGCGACGTACTGCTTCCAGCGTTCGCGCAGGGGCCCGCGCGCGGAGTCATCGGCGGGGACGACCTCGAGCACGCGGTCGAAGCCCTCCGGGACGGCGGCGTCGCGCAGGTTGAGCACCAGCGGCCTTAGCGCTGCGTCGTGCTCCGGCGCGGCGATCAGCACCGGCACCTCGTCCTCGTCCTCGTCGGCGCCGACGATCTGGTGCGGCACGTAGGCGTCGGGGTCGAACGACCACAGCAGGTCGTCCAGCAGCTCGGCCTGCGCGCTGCTGGCGCACAGCACCAGCATCGGCAGGCCGGCGTCGCTGGCCTTGCGGGCCAGCTCGCAGGCGAGCAGCAGCGGCTGCTCGCGGAAGCGGGGCTTGCCGATCAGGTAGAAATCGGCGCGCGCCACGTCAGCCGGCCTGGTCGATCAGCCACTGCGTCAGCAGGCCGACCGGGCGGCCGCTGGCCAGGCCCTTGCGGCCGTCGCCGTTCGCCACGCCGGCGATGTCCAGGTGCGCCCAGCGCTGGCCCTCGGTGAAGCGCGAGAGGAAGCAGCCCGCGGTGATGGCGCCGGCGTTCTTGCCGCCGATGTTGTAGACGTCGGCGAAGGCGGACTCGAGCTGGGTCTGGTATTCGTCCCACAGCGGCAGGCGCCAGGCACGGTCGAACACGGTGTCGCCGGCCTCCAGCAGCTCGTTGGCCAGGTCGTCGTGCTTGCTCATCAGGCCGGCGGCGAACTTGCCCAGCGCGACCACGCAGGCGCCGGTCAGCGTCGCCACGTCCACGGTGGCCTGCGGCTCGTACTTCTGCACGTAGGTCAGCGCGTCGCACAGGATCAGGCGGCCCTCGGCGTCGGTGTTGCCCACTTCGATGGTCTTGCCCGACATCGAGGTGAGGATGTCGCTGGGGCGGTAGGCGTCGGCGTCCGGCATGTTCTCGACCGCCGGCACCACCATCACCAGGTTCACCGGCAGCTGCATCTTCGCGACCGCGGCGAAGGTGCCGATCACGGTGGCGGCGCCGCACATGTCGAACTTCATTTCCTCGATGCCGCCCTGCACCTTGAGGTTGATGCCGCCGGTGTCGAAGGTGATGCCCTTGCCCACCAGCGCGTGCGGCCGGGCCTTGCCGGCACCGGTGTAGCGCAGCACCACCAGGCGCGGCGGGTTGGCCGAGCCGCGGGCCACGGCCAGCAGCGAGCCCATGCCCAGCTTCTCCATGTCGGCGCGCTCGAGGATCTCGGCCTCGACGTTGGCGTGCTCGGCGGCGATCCTGCGGGCGGTGTCGGCCAGGTAGCCCGGGTTGCAGATGTTCGGCGGCAGGTTGCCCAGCTCGCGCGCCAGCTCGACGCCGGCGGCGATGCAAACGCCGCGCTGGAGGTCGGTGCGCTGCGCGTCGGCGCCCCGCACGGCCAGCTTCGCCAGGCCGGCTTCTTCCTTCTTGCTGCGGGTGGCGGTGTAGCGATAGGCGGCGTGGTCGGCGGCGATCACGGCCTGGCGCACGTTCCAGCCGGCGTCGCGGCCGCTGACGGCGATCTCCGGCAGGGTCAGCAGGGCGCTGTCGGCCGGGCCGGTGCGCAGGGCGCGCACCGCGTCGGCGACGGCCTTGAGGTACTGCGGCACGCCGAACTTGCCGGCCTCGCCCAGGCCCACCACCAGCACGCGCGGCGCGGCGATGCCGGGCACGTCGGGCAGCAGGGCGGTGCGGCCGGTCTTGCCGGAGAGGTCGCCGCGGGCGGCGAGGGCCGCGAGCTTGCCGCCGCTGGCCTGGTCCACGGCCTGGCCGGACGGCGTGAAGCGGCCGTCGGCGTACAGGCCGACCACCAGGCAGTCGGTGCCGGCGGTGGCGGGATCGGCGTGGTTCAGTTCAAATTCGAGGGCCATGGTCTGGGATTCCGTACAATCGAAGGGGATTCGGGGCGGTGCCGCTGATTCTGGCGATCCGCCGTGACGACCCCGCGATTCTAGCAACTCAGCCCCACCCCCACCCCCGCCCCCGGCCAGGACGCCCCATTGCTGCTGATCGAACGCTACCTGCTGCGCCAGTTCGTCCTCAGCGTGGCCGCCGTGGCCGCGATCCTGCTGCTGGTGGGCGTGGGCGGGCTGCTGGTGGACCTGATGTCCGAGATCGCGCGCGGCAAGGTGCCGGCCGCGCTGCTGCTGTCGCAGCTGGGCCTTCGTTCGCTGCAGGTGCTGCCGCTGCTGATGCCGCTGGCGCTGTTCGTCGGCCTGCTGCTGGCCGTGGGCCATCTTTACGGCGACAGCGAGATGGCGGTGCTGTCCTCGGTGGGCCTGGGCCCGCAGCGGCTGTGGCGGCCGCTGCTGCTGGTCACGCTGCCGGTGGCCGCGATCGTGGCGCTGAGCTCGCTGTGGCTGGCCCCGGCCGGCGCCCGCATCGCCCGCGACATGATCGAGACCGCCAACCGCAGCTTCCTGGTCGCCGGGCTCGAGGCCGGGCGCTTCCTCGAGCTGCCCGGGCGTGCCGGCATCCTTTACGTGGGCGAGCTGAGCACCGACGGCACCAACTTCCGGCAGATGTTCGTGCAGACCGAACGCGACGGGCGGCTGGACGTGGTCACCGCCCGCGAGGGCGAGATCTTCTTCGACGAGGAAACCGGCCGCTTCCTGCGCCTGCGCGACGGCTTCCGGGTCGAGGGCACGCCGGCGTCGAAGGATTTCCGCCTGATGCGCTTCGACCAGAACGAACTGCGCATCCCCGACCGCGAGATCGAGGCCGAGGCCGACGAGATCGAGGCCCGCCGCACCCGCGAGCTGCTCGCGCAGACCGACGCCGCCGCGCGCGCCGAGCTGCACTGGCGCATCGCCACGCCGCTGCTGACGCTGGCGCTGGGCTTCCTGGCCATGCCGCTGGGTCGCGGCGAACCGCGCCAGGCGCGCTACGGCCGCATCCTGGCCGCGCTGCTGATCTACATCAACGCCATGGCCCTGCTGATGCTGGGCAAGGGCTGGCTGGCCACCGGCGCGCTGCCGGCCTGGGCCGGCCTGTGGTGGCTGCTGCTGCCGATGGCGCTGCTGTCGGCGTGGCTGTTCCGCATCGACGGCCGCCTGCGCCGGCCGCGCCCGGTGTCCGCATGATGCTGCGCCCGCGCACCATCGACCTGTACCTGGCGCGCACCGTGCTGGTGACGACGCTTGCCGCCTGGGCCGTGCTGCTCGGCTTCGACCTGATGACCGCGCTGTTCAACGAGCTCGACGAGGTGGGCGAGGGCGGCTACACGCTCAGCCACGCCGTGCTGTACACGGCCTACACGCTGCCGCGGCGGATGTACGAACTGTTCCCGACCGTTGCCCTGATCGGCTGCGTGCTGGGACTGGGCGGCCTGTCGGCGCGCTCCGAGCTCACCGCGATGCGCTCGGCCGGCATGTCGCGGTTGCGCATCGGCCTGGGCGCGCTGCTGTCGCTGGGGCTGCTCACCGCGCTGATGATGGTCAACGCCGAAACGATCGCGCCGCGCGGCGAGCAGAGCGCGCAGGCGGTGGCGAACGCCGCCAAGTCGGGCGACATGGTGGTGGCCCGCCTGTCGGGCCTGTGGCTGCGCGAGGGCAACAGCTACCTCAATGCCCGCGACGGCGCCCGCCGTGAATCCGATGACGGCGCCTGGACCGAGCTGCAGGGCGTGCGCCTGTTCGAGTTCGACGACGAGGGCCGCCTGCAATCCCTGGCCGAGGCGCGCATCGCCGAGCACCGCGAGGACGGCTGGCGCCTGCGCGACGTCACCCGCGTGCGCTTCGCCGGCCGCGCCGTCACCAGCGAAACCATCGCCGAGGAGCGCTGGGAAACCGCGCTCGACGCCGACGCCCTGGCCTCGGCCGCCAAGCGCCCGCGCTACCTCAGCGCCGCGGAGCTCCAGCGCAACATCGAGTACATGGAGCGCAACGGCCTGAACGCCAAGGCCTTCGAGAACGCCTACTGGGCGCGCTGGTACTACCCGGTGAACGTGGCGGTGCTGTGCCTGGCGGCGCTGCCGTTCGCGTTCGGCTCGCTGCGCTCGGGCGGCTTCGGCAAGCGGCTGTTCATCGCCATCGTCATCGGCGTGGCCTACCTGCTGGCGCAGCGCCTGGTGGTGAGCCTGTCGGACGTGTACGACTTCGATGCGCGCCTGGCCTACCTGCTGCCGCCGGTGGCGCTGCTGGGCCTGTGCTGGGGGCTGTTCGCGCGGCGCGAATAGCGCTCAGCGCTGCAGCCGCACCAGCACGGTGCCGCTGGCCAGGTCATGCCAGGTGCGGCGGTCGCGGTCCACCAGCGACCACAGGAAACCCAGGCCGCCCGCGGCCAGCGACACGATCGCCACCGCATAGCGCAGCCATAGCTGCTTCGCCGGCGCCAGCCGCCCATCGGGCGTGGTCACCTTCAGGCGCCACGGCCGCATGCCCAGCGTCTGCCCGACGCGCCGCCACGACCACACCGCATACAGTCCGCTGACGCCCGCGCAGGCCAGCCACAGCACGAACTGCCCCGCGCTCCAGGGCGCGAATGCCTCGTGGCCGGGGCGAAGCAACAGCGCCAGCCCGCTGACGACGAACCACAGCGCGATGTTGGGCATCGCGTCATAGACCAGGGCGAGCACGCGCCAGGCGAGGTTGGCCGGGCGGGCGATGGGGGCGGGCGTGTCGTTCATCGCCACAGCATAGCGGCGCGGGCGGGGCCTCGCTAAGCTGCCGCGATGCCCGCCTCGCGCCCCGCCGACCGACGCGCCCGTGCCCAAGCGCTGCCGCCGCCGGCCGTGCAGGACGAGCGCGCGATCGCGGGTTTCCTCGACCGCGCCTGGGCCGAATCGGGGCTGTCGAAGCTGACGCTCGACAGCTACCGGCGCGATTTGGAGGGGCTGGCGCGCTGGCTGGCCACGCGCGGCCGCGACCTCGCCGGCGTCGATCACGAAGTGCTGTACGACTATCTTTCGCGCCGCACCACCGAGGGCTACGCCGCGCGCAGCAATGCCCGGCTGCTGTCGGCGCTGCGCGCCTTCTACGGCCAGCAGGTGCGCATGGGCCTGCGCGAGGCCGACCCGACCGCCCTGCTCGATCCGCCCAAGCTGCGCCGCTCGCTGCCCAAGGCGCTGTCCGAGAGCGAAGTCGAGGCCCTGATCCAGTCGCCCGACATCGAGTCCCCCGCCGGCCTGCGCGACCGCGCCATGGTCGAGCTGATGTACGCCACCGGCCTGCGCGTGAGCGAGCTGGTGAACCTGCCCGCGACCGCGCTGAACCTGCGCCAGGGCGTGGTGCGGGTGATGGGCAAGGGCAGCAAGGAGCGGCTGGTGCCGCTGGGCGAGGAGGCCCAGCACTGGCTGGAGCGCTACCTGGCCGAGGCCCGGCCGGTGCTGGCGGGTGGGCGCGCCGCCGCGCCGCTGTTCCTGGGGCGGGGCGGGGAAGCCATCAGCCGCCAGCAGTTCTGGAACGTGGTCAAGCGCCTCGCGGGGCGGGCCGGCATCGACCCGGCCAAGGTCAGCCCCCACGGCTTGCGGCACAGCTTCGCCACCCACCTGCTCAACCACGGCGCCGACCTGCGCGCCCTGCAGATGCTGCTGGGCCACAGTTCGCTGTCCACCACCCAGATCTACACCCTGGTGGCGCGTGAAGGCCTCAAGCGCCTGCACCAGCAGCACCACCCCCGTGCCTGAGGCCGCGCCGCCCGTGCCACAATCGGCGAACTTTCCGCCCCGGCCGCGGTCGGACCCGCATCGACACCGAAGGACGCCCTGAATGATCCGCCGTTCCCTGCCCCTCGCCCTGATGATCAGCCTGACCGCCTGCGCCGCCGACCCGCAGTCGCCCGCGGCGGAGGGCGCCGCCGCCGCGGCCGCCAGCGCCAGCACCGCCCCGGCGGCCGCCACGTCCCCGGCCGGCGCCGAGAAGGCCATCCGCGAGGCCCTGGCCACCCTGGCGCCCGGCGCCGAGGTGGGCACCATCTCGGCCTCGCCCATCCCGGGCTACCGCGAAGTGGTGCTCGAGGGCCGCATCATCTACGTCTCCGACGATGGCAAGTACCTGATCCAGGGCACGCTGTTCGACATCGCCGCGCGCGAAAGCCTGACCGGCGCCAGCGAGGCCGTGATCCGCAAGGGCCTGCTGGGCACCCTCGGCAAGGACCGCCGGATCGTGTTCGCGGCGGCCCAGCCCAAGCACGTCATCACGGTGTTCACCGACATCGACTGCGGCTACTGCCGCCGCATGCACGAGCAGATCGCCGACTACAACCGGCTGGGCATCACGGTCGAGTACCTGTTCTACCCGCGCGGCGGCATCGGCTCGGAGTCCTTCGAGCAGGCCGTGGCCGTCTGGTGCTCGCCGGACCGAAACAAGGCCCTGACCGAGGCCAAGGCCGGCAAGATCCTGCCCAAGGCCAACTGCACCAACCCGGTGACCATGGACTACGACCTGGGCCGCCGCATGGGCCTGGACGGCACCCCGGCCATCTACAACCCCGACGGCATGCAGCTGGGCGGCTACCTGGAGCCCGAGGCCATGCTCGCCCGGCTGAACGAACTGGCCGCCAAGGCCGCCAAGCCGGCCAAGCCCGCCGGCTGAGCCCGGCGGCAGGGGCAGGGCGGGCCGCGGGTCCGCTCTTGCTCTACAATACGGCGCTCGTTTCCCACGGAATTGTGCGGACATGATCGTCCTAGAGGGCCTGCCGGCCCTGTCGCCCTTCCGGCGCGACCGTCTCCAGAACCGCCTGCAGCAGATCGTCGACGGCCTCCGGGTCACCGGGGCCTGGCACGCCTACTTCGTCGAACCCGCGCCCGGCGCCTCGCCCGACCTGGCGGCGCTGGGCCGCATCCTCGAGGGCTGCACCGGCAGCGAAGCGCCCGCCGAGGGCGCGCAGTCGCGCTACGTGGTGCCGCGCCTGGGCACGCTCTCGCCCTGGTCCAGCAAGGCCACCGAGATCGTGCAGGGCGCCGGCCTGGCGGTGAAGCGGGTCGAGCGCGGCCTGCGCCTCGACCTGGCCGGCCTGCCGCCCGCCGGCGACCCGCGCTGGCCCAAGCTGGCGCGCGCGCTGCACGACCCGATGACGCAGTCGCTGCTGGCCAGCCGCGACGAGGCCGCGAAGCTGTTCGTGCAGCTGGCCCCCGGCGCGCTCGAGCGCATCCCCGCCGCCACCCTGGCCGAAGCCAACCTGCGCCTGGGCCTGGCGCTGTCGCCGGACGAGATCGAGTACCTGCAGGCGCGCTACGCCGAGCTGGGCCGCGACCCGTCCGACGCCGAGCTGATGATGTTCGCGCAGGCGAACTCCGAGCACTGCCGCCACAAGATCTTCAACGCCGACTGGACCCTCGACGGCGAGCCGCAGCCGCTGTCGCTGTTCCGGATGATCAAGAACACCCACGCGAAGTCGCCGCAGCTCACGCTCACCGCGTACAAGGACAACGCCGCGGTCATCGAGGGCCACCCGGCCGCGCGCTTCCGCACCGAGCCGGGCACCGGCGAGTACGGCCACAGCGCGCCGGTGGATTCGGCGTTCTGCATCAAGGTCGAGACCCACAACCACCCCACCGCCATTTCGCCCTTCCCGGGCGCGGCCACCGGCGCCGGCGGCGAGATCCGCGACGAGGGCGCCACCGGCCGCGGCGGCAAGCCCAAGGCCGGCCTGACCGGCTTCACCGTCTCGCACCTGC
>ERZ1066122.2309-NODE-2309-length-12827-cov-6.824225_pt1 | contig 12827 bp, 16 predicted proteins | sample MGYA00382769_ERZ1066122 | MGnify/ENA primary metagenome ERZ1066122 (study PRJEB33369, sample SAMEA5778352) | biofilm metagenome | biome: Industrial cooling water; feature: Water cooling tower basin; material: Biofilm | place: United Arab Emirates | collected...
GGCGGCTGGGCACCGCTTCGCAGAACCGCAGCCTGCCCCGCATTGCCACGCGCGAGATCAACGCCCCGCCCGACCGCGCCCCGCGCGTCGCGGCCGGGCGGGCCTGGCGCTACCTGATCGATGCCACCGCGGACGATCGCATCATGGTCGAAGGCATGGGCCTCGACAGCGAATGGGGGGCCAATGTCCGGCTGCGCGGAACGACGGAGGAGCCGCGGATCGGCGGCTCGGCACGGGTCGTGGACGGCGAATACACTTTCGCCGGCACCAGCTTCGAACTGACGCGCGGGGCGATCGCCTTCGACCAGAACGTCGCCATCGATCCGCGCCTCGATATCCGCGCCGAAAGCAGCCAGACGGGTCTCGACGTGGTGGTCCGCGTCACCGGCAGCGCCAGCCTGCCCGAGATCGACTTCAGTTCGACCCCCGCGCTGCCGGAGGAGGAAATCCTCGCCCGGTTGCTGTTCGGCGGCTCGATCACCTCGCTATCGGCGACCGACGCGCTGCAACTGGGGGCGGCGCTGGCCTCGCTGCGCGGCGGGGCGGGGATCGACCCGATCAACCGGCTGCGCACCGCCATCGGCCTCGACCGGCTGCGGATCGTCAGTGCCGATCCGGCCCTGGGACGGGGTACCGGCATCGCCATCGGCAAGAACATCACCCGGCGGATCTACGTCGAGCTGGTCAGCGACGGGCAGGGCTACAGCGCAACCGACGTGGAATTCCGGGTCACCAGCTGGCTATCGCTGCTGGCGTCGGTTTCCACTGTCGGCCGCGAGAGCGTGGTCGCGGAAATCTCCCGCGATTACTGAGCGGCGGCGGTCGTTTCGCGCGGCAGCAGCACCGCGTCGAGCGGAAGGACGACGCCATTGCTGGCCGCAGCCTCGCCCGGCGCCAGCTTCGCGCTGCCGCCTTCGTCCGTCGTCACGAGGATCGTATCGCCTTCCTTGGCAAAGGAGATCCTGCCTTCGCCGAGCGTTGTCATCGTCACCTTGCCGCCCTTGGCGGCGATGGCCTTGTCGATCGCCTCGCGGGTCAGGTGGCCGGGCACCAGGTGGTTGCGCAGCACCGCCACGAGCAGCGCCTTCTGCTCGGGCTGCATCAGCGCCTTGCCGCGCTCGCCCAGGGCCGTGAAGGCCGCGTCGTTCGGGGCCAGCAGGGTGTAGCTGGCAGGTCCGTCAAACAGGGTCGAAAGACCCGCACTTGCAACCGCCGACTTGATCGTTCCTAGATCGTCGGCCCTGCCGAGCGCGACGGCGAGGGTCTGGCTGCCGGGATCGGCATCGGCTGAAACAGCCGCCTTCTCGCCTTCCCCGGTCGCCTCGTTGCAGGCGGCCAGGAGCATGGCGGGCGCAAGGGCCAGCGCCGCGAGGGCGCGGGTGGTGATCGGCATTGGTTTTCCCCTGTCAGACGATGAGATCGATCGCCGCGGCGATGAGCTGCGTTTCCGGATCGACCTGGTAGATGTAGCCGTCCGAATAGCGGTACATGGCATCGGGCGTGTCGTAGTACCGGTCGCGGTAGGCGTAGGGCACGTTGTAGACATCGTACCCCACAGGAAGGGGCCGGCCGACCGCGAACTCGTCGCCCGTCAACAGCGCCGCAACCGCCATGATCGCCGCGTCTTCGGCATCGACGCGGTACACCACGTTGTCGGCGTAGCGATAGCGGTCGTAGGAGCCGAGGTCGTAATAGTCGACGTAATAGGGCGGCAGTTCATAACTGCGGTAATCGACTGGCCAGGGATTGCCGATGGCCAGCGCCCCGCCGAGCAGCGGAATATAGCCGGAAATTCCGCCCCCCGAACCGATCCGCAGCAGATAGCCGTCGCGGTAGAAATAGCGGCCGGGATCATAGGCGCTCAAACCGAAGAAGCGCGGCTGCCAGTCGTAGCGGAACAAGCGGAGGTCGTCGTCATAGCGGTCACCCCCCTGGCGGGCGAGGCCGGGCGGGAGGCAGCCGTTGCGCTTCTTGGCAAGACCCGGGGGGCAGCCGTCGAGCAAGCCGCGCTCGCGATCGAAACGCCAGCTGTCGCGGCCGTCGCGGTTCTCGTAGCGGACTTCGCGCACGATGCTTCCGGCGCGCTGATCGCGATCGATCCGCACGGCCTCGCGCCTGTCCTCGCGCCGGTCATCCCGTCGCTCCTGGCGGATGTCGCGGACATCCTCGCGGCGCTCGACCCGGCGCTCGCCGCGCTCTTCGCGGTTGTCCTGCCGGCGTTCGGCGCGCGCTTCGCCGCGATCGGGCTTGGCTGCACGATCGGGACCGCGTGCCTCGCCGCGCTCGCCGCCGCGATTGCCGCCGTTACCGTTGCCCTTTCCGGGCTCGGCCAGCGCCGCCGTCGAAGCCAGCGCCAGCATTGCTGCACTGCAGAGGAAAATACGCATATGTTAACTCCTTCATGGCGGCCCCAACGTCCCGGATGCGCCTCCGGTTCCTCCCTGAACACGTGCCAAGCGACCCGTTTAGGAAACGTTCACATCAGGCAGATCGGTAGAGGGCGGCCTCTGCCTCGCGGCGCCGGACGAGGCCGGGCAGGACCCGTCCGCCGGCCCGGACCCAGCGGGCGAACTCTGTCGCCGCGCCCGCGTGGTCGCCCGCGCGGTGCCGTCTCGTCAACGTGGCGCGGGCGATGGCACCGGTGTTGTAGTGGAAGCTGACCAGCGCATCGAACTGGTCCTGGCTGGTCGGCGCGGATCCGACGGCGCGCGCCACATCGGCGGCATAGCGGATGAGATCGGCCTCCAGCCGGGCATCGGCCTCCTCGCGCGTCCAGACGGTATCCGGCCCGATCCCCGGTCCCGTCGCCCCCCATCCGATGGTCCAGGGCGCGCCCCCGGTTCCGGGATCGGGATAGGCCTCGACCCGCCCGTCGGGCCGCAGCCGGGCGAGCCCTTCGAACCGCCTGATGAGCGCCAGGCCTTTGTCGGAGACGCGCTGCGGTTTCACGGCTGTCACACAGTCCTGGGGCGAAAACCCGTAGCCGTCGAGCGCGCGGTCGAGCGCCTCGATCTCGGACCGCCGGAAGCTGCGCCCCAGCATCCGGCGAACGAGGTCGAATACGGTCTTGCGGTTCATGGCCAGGCTCCTGCAGCGCGAAACGGCCTGGGACATAGACAGGCCGGACCCGTGTAGGAAAACGGCAAAGCGCCTGACAAGAATTCTTGACTGACAAGAAGTCTTTACAGTAAAGAGCTCTTGTCAGGTCATGGAGGCAGGCGGGTGAAGAACCGGTTGCGCGAACACCGCGAGGGCAGGGGCTGGAGCCAAGGCGAACTTGCCCGGCGCCTTGGCGTGTCGCGGCAGACGATCAACGCGGTGGAAACCGACAAGTACGATCCCTCGCTGCCGCTGGCGCTGCGCCTTGCCAGGCTGTTCGGCGCGCCGGTGCAGGAGCTGTTTCACGACGATTGGGAACCGGAGGAATAACGATGGTTGACGGTGCAGCGAAGCCTTGGTGGTCGGGGCGGACGAAGATGATCGGACTGGCGCTGTTCGGCGGGCTGGTCGGCTATGCCAGTGCCGATGCGACCATGTCCCTTGTCGGGCACGGCGGCCGGTTTGCCGCGCTGGCCGGTGCGGAAGCGGCCCTGCTGATCGCGCTGATCTACGTCGTGATGGGCGCTTTCGTCGGCCTCGCGGCGCTTTCGCCGCGGATCGGGGCCGCATTGCTCAATGTCGAGGACGCCGACGAGGTGCGCGAGGAAGCGGCCAGCCTGCGGCTGAGCGGGCTGGGCTGCCTGCTGCTCGGCGCCAGCCTCGCGGCCTTTGCGCTGGGCGGGCCGGGCGGGCCGGTTGCCCCCGTGCCGGCGGCGGTCCTGGGTTTTGCCACGCTGCTGCTGGCCGCTCTCGTCAGCTGGGCGATCCTGCGCCGCGCGGACGAGCTGATGCGGGCGGTATCCAGAGACACCGCGGTCGCGGCCTATTATCTCTATTTCGCGGTCATGGGCAGCTGGGCGGTGCTGGCCCATCTGGGTTTCGCCGCCCCGCCGCGGATGATCGACCTGCTGGCAGCGCTCTGGGGCCTTACCCTGCTGGCGACCTTCTGGGTCGCCGGGCGGCGCGGGATGCTGCGCGCGCGCAGCTGATCCGGCAGCCATGAAAAAGGGGGCGCCGGTGATCCCGACGCCCCCTTCGACACCATGATAACCCGCGCGATCAGGCGCTGTAGTACATGTCGAACTCGACCGGGCTCGGCGTGGTTTCCCAGCGCATCACCTCGTCCCACTTGAGTTCGATATAGGCCTCGATCTGGTCCTTGGTGAAGACGTCGCCCTTGAGCAGGAAGTCATGGTCGGCGCCGAGCTGTTCCAGCGCCTCGCGCAAGGACCCGCACACGGTCGGCACTTCGGCCAGTTCGGCGGGCGGCAGGTCGTAGAGGTTCTTGTCCATCGCCTCGCCCGGGTGGATCTTGTTCTGGATCCCGTCGAGCCCTGCCATCAGCAGCGCCGCATAGGCGAGGTAGGGGTTGGCCATCGCATCGGGGAAGCGGAATTCGACCCGCTTGGCCTTGTCGCCCGCACCGTAGGGAATGCGGCAGCTGGCCGAACGGTTGCGCGCCGAATAAGCAAGCAGCACCGGCGCCTCGAAGCCCGGCACCAGCCGCTTGTAGCTGTTGGTAGTCGGGTTGGTGAAGGCATTGAGGGCCTTGGCGTGCTTGATCACGCCGCCGATGAAATAGAGGCACGTTTCCGACAGGCCCGCATACTGGTTGCCGGCAAAGGTCGGCTTGCCGTTTTCCCAGATCGACATGTGGGTGTGCATCCCGCTGCCGTTGTCCGACTTGATCGGCTTGGGCATGAAGGTGGCGGTCTTGCCGTAGGCGTGCGCCACCTGATGCACGACGTACTTGTAGATCTGCATGTTGTCGGCGGTTTCGACCAGCGTGCCGAAGGTCAGGCCCAGCTCGTGCTGCGCGGCGGCGACCTCGTGGTGGTGCTTGTCGCAGTTGAGACCCATCTCGATCATGGTCGAAACCATCTCGCCGCGGATGTCGACCGCGCTGTCGACCGGGGCGACCGGGAAATAGCCGCCCTTGGCGCGCGGGCGGTGGGCGAGGTTGCCGCTCTCGTATTCCTTGCCGCTGTTGGTCGGCAGTTCGATGTCGTCGATGGCATAGCCCGAACCGGCATAACCGTCCTCGAAGCGGACGTCGTCGAACATGAAGAACTCGGCCTCGGGGCCGACGTAGACGGTGTCACCGATGCCGGTCGACTTGAGATAGGCCTCGGCGCGCTTGGCGGTCGAACGCGGGTCGCGCGAATACCATTCGCCGGTCGAGGGTTCGACGATGTCACAGAAGATGATCATCATCGGCTCGGCGCTGAAGGGGTCGATGTAGACCCGTTCCAGGTCGGGCTTCAGGATCATGTCGCTCTCGTTGATGGCCTTCCAGCCCTCGATCGAGGAGCCGTCGAACATCAGCCCGTCCTCGAGCTCGTCCTCGCCCAGGATCCGGGCGACCATCGTCAGGTGCTGCCACTTGCCCTTGGGGTCGGTGAAGCGCAGGTCCACCCATTCGATCGCCTCGTCCTCGATGCGCTTGAGGACCTTGCTTGCAGTCGACATTGATCAGTTCTCCGTTTGGGACAGGGGTGGCCGCGATCGGCCGGGTATTGGGATTTCAGATGGCGTCCTCGTCGCGTTCGCCGGTGCGGATGCGCAGCGCGCTCTCGATGGACGAGACGAAAATCTTGCCGTCGCCGATGCGCCCGGTCTGAGCGGCGGCGGCAATGGCTTCGACGGTGCGCTCGGCGATGGCGTCGGTGACCACCACCTCGAGCTTCACCTTGGGCAGGAAATCGACGACGTATTCGGCGCCGCGGTACAGCTCGGTATGGCCCTTCTGGCGGCCGAACCCCTTGGCCTCGGTCACGGTAATGCCGGACACGCCGATTTCGTGCAGCGCCTCCTTCACCTCGTCCAGCTTGAACGGCTTGATGATCGCCTCGATCTTTTTCACGCTGCCACGGCTCCCGCCTGTTGCTGACTTGTCCTGGCGCACGCGTTCCAAGAATCGTGCCAAGGTCCGCGGCGGCGCCTAGCGCAAGTTTTCATTTGCGCCAAACCCGCAAGGCGCAATTTCCGTCCAGTTCGAGACCTTGTTGCGCGGGTTTTGTAAGCGGGCCCCAATGACTGTGCCCAATGACTAGCCGCCAGCTGCCTAAAGATTAGGCAGGACCAGCCCGTCGGTTTCTGTGAGGCCGGCCATCAGGTTGAGGTTCTGGATGGCGGCGCCGCTGGCTCCCTTGCCGAGATTGTCGAGCCGCGCGACCAGCCGGGCGTGCCAGCCGCCGGCATTGCCGAAGACGAACAGCTCCATCCCGTCATCGGCCGGGGCGGAGCGGTCAAGGAGGATTTCGCCGGGCGCGCCGCCGTCGGCCACCCGCACCACAGGCGACGCGTCATAGAAGCGGACCAGCGCATCGCGCAGCAAATCGGCGCCTGGAGCGCCCGGCATCGCACCGAGGTGCAGCGGCACCTCGACCACCATGCCGCGGTAGGCAGGCACCACGGCAGGCGCAAAGATGACGTCGTGCACCAGGCCCGCATGAACCTTCATTTCGGGCAAATGCTTGTGCGCCATGTCGTAGCCGTAGGCGCGAAAGGCCGGGGCGTCCGGCTGCGCGAAGCGTTCGATCAACGCCTTGCCGCCCCCCGAATAGCCGCTGACCGCATTGACGGTGAAGGGCCAGTCGGCGGGAAGCAGCCCCGCGCGCACCAGCGGCGCGACGAGGGCGAGGAAGCCGGTCGGATAACAGCCCGGATTGCTGACCCGCTCCGCATCGGCGATCGCGCCGCGCCCGACCAGTTCGGGAAAACCATAGGTCCAGCCATCGGCCACCCGGTGCGCGCTGGAGGCGTCGATGACGCGGGTGCCGTTGGCCGGGTCGATCAGCGCCAGCGCCTCGCGCGCGGCCTCGTCGGGCAGGCAGAGGATGGCGAAATCGGCCTCGTTGAGCGCTTCGCGGCGCGCGGCGATATCCTTGCGGCGCGCCTCGTCGAGCACCACCAGGGCGAATTCGGGACGGCCCGCCAGCCGGTCTGCGATCTCGAGCCCGGTGGTCCCGGCCGCGCCATCGATGAAGACCTTGTGGGTCACTCGTCCGGGGCGAGCGCGGCGCTCTGGACGTAGCCCGAGGGGCCTTCCGGCCCGCGCGTGATCCACACCCAGTCGCCCGCCTCGTCGAGCAGCTCGACCGGCTCGCCCGCGGCGAAGCTGGCGCCGGTCCCGGCATCCTCGCGCGGCTGGAGCAGGAGAGTGACGGCAGCATCGCCGATCCGGCGCTTCATCGGAATGACATAATGCGCTGCCAGGTACCGCTCGGCCAGCGCGATATGCGCCAGGTCCCCGCGCAGCGGCAGCGTGCCGGGCGCCGGCCGGTCGGCGGGGCCCTTGAGCCCGACGATACCTTCGGGAAGCTGGTAGGATGCGGGCGCGGTCACGCTTGGCGTCAGTCTCGGCAAGATGAAGTGGCCGGGCGCTTAGCGGTGCGCGCGCGCCTTCGCAAGTCGCGCCGCCCGGCTATCCCGTGCCGAAACGTGCGCGCAGCATGTGCCAAGCGGCGCGCAGGCCCAGCGCCTCGCCGCCCTTGGGCCGCCCGGGCTTGCCGGCGGGTCGCCAGGCGAAGGTGTCGAAATGCGCCCAGTCGATGTCCTTGCCGACGAATCGATCGAGGAACAGGCCCGCGACGCTGGCCCCGGCAAAGCCGTTGGAATGGGTGTTGTTGAGGTCGGCGACGTCGGAATTCAGCCACTCGCGGTAGCTTTCGGGCAGCGGCAGGCGCCAGACCGTGTCGTCGTGCGCCACGCCCGCGTCGAGCAGCGCCTGCGCGGTATCGTCGCGCCGCGCCATCAGCGCGGGATAGTCCGGCCCCAGCGCCACCCGTGCCGCGCCCGTCAGCGTGGCGAAATCGAGCATCAGCGCCGGCGTCTCCTCGCTCGCCCGCGCCAGCGCATCGGCCAGGATCAGGCGCCCCTCGGCATCGGTGTTGCCGATCTCGACGGTCAGCCCCTTGCGGCTTTTCAGGACGTCACCGGGGCGGAAGGCGTTGCCGGCGATCGCGTTCTCGACCGCAGGCACCAGCAGGTGCAGCCGGACCCTGAGGCCCGCGCCCATCACCAGATCGGCGAGCGCGATGGCGTGGGCGGCGCCGCCCATGTCCTTCTTCATCAGCAACATGCCGCTCGCCGGCTTGATGTCGAGCCCGCCCGAATCGAAACACACCCCCTTGCCGACAATGGCCAGCACCGGGTCGCTTTCCTGCCCCCAGACGAGATGCATCAGGCGCGGCGCATGGCTGCGCGCGGCCGCCCGCCCGACCGCGTGCACCATCGGGTACTCGCGCTCCAGAGCATCGCCCCGCGCGGTCTGGACCGCTGCCTTGTGGCGCCGGGCAAGCGTCTCGACCGCTTCTTCCAGGGCCGCAGGCCCCATGTCCTCGGCGGGGGTGTTGACGAGATCGCGGACCAGTCTGACCGCCGCCGCTTCGGCCAGCGCGCCGGGGATTGCCGCCACTTCGCCGGTCAGCAGCACGCGCGGGCCCACGGCCTTTTCGCCCTTCTTGTAGCGTTCGAAGACATATTGGGCGGTCTGCCAGCCATGCAGCGCGGGGCCGGGCTTGCCCTCAGTAAGGCGGTATGTGCCCGCCGGCAGTACTTCGGCGAGTTTAGCCAGGCACCAGCTCGACAGCCGGGCGGGGTCGGCGACGCCGCCGAGCGCGAACCAGCCGTCGCCATCGGGCACGATCGCGGTCTGGTAGCCGGCGCCGTCGAATTTCTGCGCCGCCAGCATGGCGCGCTGGGGCGCGCTGAGGGTCTTGGCAAAGGCGTCGAACCCGTCCTTGGCGACGAGCCGGATGGAAATGGCGTCCTGGCCCTTGTCGGGCTGGATAAGCGGGGCGGCGTCGGCCATGGTGGCGGTAATCCTGTAGGGTGTTGGAGACAAACCGGTGCGCGCGAAGCTGTTCCTCATTCCGCTGCTGCTGTCGAGTGCCGCCTGCCAGGGCAGCGTCGATGCAAGGGAGCAGGCGCCCGCCGCGACCCCCGCGCCCGCCGCCGCCGCGGCGGCCGCCGCAACGTCCCGCGCCGACCCGCCGGTGGCCGCCGGGGAGGCGCGGACGGTCAGGCAGGAAACCGGCAGCTACGTCTTCGACTACAGCTATCCGGCGCAGGCGGCGCGCCATCCGGTTCTCGCGGCGTATCTCGAGAAGGAGCTCGCGACGAGCCGCGCCGCCCTTGCCCGCGAGGCGGACCAGTTCCTGCGCAATCGCGATCCGCAGGATACGCGCGCGGTGAAATACTCGCTCGGCACCGGCTGGTCGGTGGTGACCGACCTGCCCGGCTGGCTCAGCCTGTCGGCGCAGATCAGCAGCTACAGCGGCGGGGCGCACGGCAATCACGGGATGGCCACGCTGCTGTACGACAAGTCGGATGGCGAGATCCGCCAGCCGCTTGACCTGTTCAAGGGCCGAGCCGCACTGTGGCAGGCGATCGAGACGCGCTTCTGCGCCGCTCTCGACAAGCAGCGCGAAGAGCGGCGCGGCGAGCCGGTCGACAAGGGTGACGACCTGTTCGGCGTCTGTCCCGGCCTCGACGAACTGGTGCTGCTGCTCGGTTCCTCGAACCGGCAGAGCTTCGACCGGATGACGCTCTATGCCGGGCCCTACGTCGCCGGCCCCTATGCCGAGGGCGATTACGAGGTGGATCTCGACATCGATGCCGCGGTGCTGGCGGCAGTCCGGCCCGAATATGCCGAGGCATTCTCCGCCCGCCGCCGCTGATCCTCGCAATTCCGCCCCGCGCACGCTATGTGGGCGCCATGACCGAATACCAGGTGATCGACAGCGACACGGCCGTCTACCGCGACGGCACAATCAAGCTCCACGGACCCGAGGGGTTCGAAGGGATGCGCCGCGCCGGGCGGCTGGCGGCCGATATCCTCGACGAACTGACCGGCTTCGTGGCGCCGGGTGTCACCACCGCCGAGATCGACGACAGGGTGCGCGCTATGACCCTCGATGCCGGGGCGGTCCCTGCGACCATGGGCTATCGCGGCTACGCCCACAGCTGCTGCACCTCGATCAACCACGTGATCTGCCACGGCATTCCGTCCGACAAGGCGCTGAAGGACGGCGACATCGTCAACATCGACGTCACCCCGCTGCTCGACGGCTGGCACGGCGACACCAGCCGGATGTATTTCGTCGGCGACGTGGCGCTCAAGGCGAGGAAGCTGGTCGACGTCACCTATGAATGCCTGATGCTGGGGATCGAGGCGGCGGCAAGGCCCGGAGCGCGGCTCGGCGATATCGGTGCCGCGATCGAGGCGCACGCCCGCGCGCACCGCTATGGCGTGGTGCAGGAATTCTGCGGCCACGGCCTCGGCCGGCTGTTCCACGACGCGCCCGAGGTCATCCACGCCGCCCGCGCCGGCACCGGGCCGGAACTGCGGCCGGGCATGTTCTTCACCATCGAGCCGATGATCAATCTCGGCCGCCCGCACGCCAAGGTGCTCTCGGACGGCTGGACGGCGGTGACGCGCGACAAGTCGCTGTCCGCCCAGTTCGAACATTCGATCGGCATTACCGAGGACGGGGTGGAAATCTTCACCAGAAGCACCAGGGGGCTGGACCGCCCGCCCTATGCGGCGGCCTAGCCGAACAGCCTTTTGAGCCACCCGCGCTCGCGCGCCGTCGGCGGGGTGGCACCCGACACGTCGCCGAGGAAATTGCCGAGCAGCGCGGCCTGCTGCTTGGTCAGCAGGATGCGCAGGATGTCCGGCTGGTGGTCGCGCGCCGCATCGGTCGATGCAACGCTCTCGAGGTTCAGCATGATGCGGCTGCCAAGGTCCTGGTAGGTCCAGCCGACCAGCGCTCCGTGCATGTCCATTGGCCAATTCTCCCCTGGTTGATTTCGAGGGACGCGCCGCGGCCGCGCCCCGGTCTTACACCTCGCGCGCCGCCCGGATCGCGGCACCGGCGGCAAAGGGCGCCAGGGCGCACAGGCCCAGGCTGATCGCGGCGGTAAACAGCAGGGCGCCGGGATCGGGCCGGGCGAGCGCTCCGGCCCCGAACACCAGCACCGGCAGCGCCAGCGGAATCACCATCAGCCCGGCAAGCGCCGCGCCGCCGCGCAGGCTGGCGGTGAGGGCGGCGACCGCCAGCCCGACCGCGGCAAGGCCTGGCGTCCCGGCGAACAGCCCGAGGAGCACGGTCCGCGTCGCTTCGCCCGAGAGGTTGAGCAGCGCCGCGGCCGGCAGCGTCGCCAGCAGCAGCAGCGGCGCAAACGCCAGCCAGTGGGCAAGCAGGCGCACCGCCATCGCCAGCTCTTCGGCCACGCCGCGCAGGTGCAGCTGGTCGAACACGCCGGCCTCGAGATCGCCCGCCACCAGCCGTTCGAGCGGCAGGATCGCGGCAAGCAGGGCGGCGACCCAGATCACGCCTCCGCCGGTCCGGGCGAGCAATCGTGGCTCTGGTCCGACCGCGAAGGGATAGAGCATGGCGACGGCAAGGAAGAACAGCAGCGGCAGAACCCCGGCGCCGCCGCGCCCGCCGGGCAGCAGCAGGCCGAGGTCGCGCCGCAGCAGGGCGGCGATCACGCGGCATACTCCGCCAGCGCTATGGTGCGCGGGGAGGGCAGGGCGAGCGCCTGGTGCGAGGCCACGACGGCGATCCCGCCGGCGGCGCAATGCTGCGCGACCAGGGCCTCGAACGCCCGTTGCGCGGTGCTGTCGAGACCGTTGAGCGGCTCGTCGAGCAGCCAGACCGGGCAATTGCGGTTGAGGAGACGCGCCAGCGCCGCGCGCTTGCGCTGGCCGGTCGACAGGTAGCGAACGGGGACATCGATCAGCGCGCCCAAGTCCAGTGTGTCGAGCGCGCCGTCGGGGGCAAGGCAGCCGTCGAGCCTTTCCCAGAAGGCCAGCGCCCGGCCCAGCGGCAGGTTCTCGTCAAGCGCCAGCCGTTCCTCGACGAGGCCGATCGCCCCTTCGCGCTCGACCGTGCCTGCAAACGGTCGCAGCAGGCCGGCAAGGATGCGGATCAGGCTCGACTTGCCGATACCGTTGGCGCCGGCCAGATGCAGCGCATCGCCGCGAGCGCACTCGAAGCTCAGCCCGCGAAACAGCAGGCGCTCGCCGCGGCGGCAGGCAATGTCGCGGGCGGCGAGGCGGGCTTGCATGGGCGGCAGCGTTAGGCAAAAGGCGCGAGATCGACAAGCCGAGGAGCCGCGTCATGCCCGTCGCCGAACTGACCGAGGAAGAGCGCGGCCGCTGGCTCGCGGCGCTGCCGGAGTGGAGCGAGGCGCGCGAGGGCAAGGCGATCGAGCGCCGCCTGGTGTTCGCGGATTTCTCGCAGGCCTTCGCCTTCATGACCCGCGTCGCGCTGCTGGCCGAAAAGCACGACCACCATCCCGAGTGGTTCAACGTCTACAACCGGGTCGAGATCGTCCTCACCACCCATGACGCGGGCGGGCTGTCGCTGCGCGATGTCGAGATGGCCCGGTCCATCGACGCGCTGGTCGCCTAGGCGTCAGCGCCCCAAGGGGCGCGCCATGCCGCGCGAACGCTTGCGCACCTTGCCGGGCATCCACCTGGCGGCAAAGGCGATCTGGCGCGCGGTCTTGCCCACGATCCAGTGGAGGCGGTCGCCATGAACCGCATTCCACACCGCGTCGGCGACCTCGTCCGCACTGGTCAGCTCGAGGCCCGCGGCGGCGACGCGCTGGCGGATGCTCTCGTTGCTGGCCATGTTGGGTGTGTGGTCGAGCAGCGGCGTCTCGATGAAGCTGGGGCAGATGCTGGCGACCTTGATGCCGAACTCCGCCCATTC
>ERZ1066122.2311-NODE-2311-length-12825-cov-6.568833_pt1 | contig 12825 bp, 10 predicted proteins | sample MGYA00382769_ERZ1066122 | MGnify/ENA primary metagenome ERZ1066122 (study PRJEB33369, sample SAMEA5778352) | biofilm metagenome | biome: Industrial cooling water; feature: Water cooling tower basin; material: Biofilm | place: United Arab Emirates | collected...
GCCGGGAGAGGTGTCTCAGGGACCGCGATGCGCCGGTCGCCTCCCACACGGAGGCGTGGACCGAAACGCCGGACGTCATGGGGCGAGCCCAGATGCTCGGGTCGCCTCCCACACGGAGGCGTGGATCGAAACTGGGTGCGCCGGTTGGTTGGGACGCCGCTTCGGATGGTCGCCTCCCACACGGAGGCGTGGATCGAAACGACGGGGACAGGGCAGGGGGCGCGGCAGCGCTGCGGTCGCCTCCCACACGGAGGCGTGGATCGAAACACGAGCTGGCCGGGTTCGCGCGCGCCAAGATCAGGTCGCCTCCCACACGGAGGCGTGGATCGAAACTATCTTTCGCGCGAGTGGCGCGGGCTGGTGCGGGGTCGCCTCCCACACGGAGGCGTGGATCGAAACGCCCCTTCGTCGCGAGGCAAAGGCAATTTGGGAGAGTCGCCTCCCACACGGAGGCGTGGATCGAAACCTGAGCTGCGCCGACGCCTCTTCGAAGTGGATGGTCGCCTCCCACACGGAGGCGTGGATCGAAACCATCCGGGTATGGAGTTTGAAGACTTCGTAGATCGTCGCCTCCCACACGGAGGCGTGGATCGAAACCTCTCACCTGAAGCGTTGTCATTGTGCCAAGCGGTCGCCTCCCACACGGAGGCGTGGATCGAAACACCCACGACGGTCCGGCCAGCATGGCTTCGCCGAGTCGCCTCCCACACGGAGGCGTGGATCGAAACTCGTCCTTCGTGTCGAACCCAACGCGAGCGCGCTGTCGCCTCCCACACGGAGGCGTGGATCGAAACATGCTCCAATCGGGCACCGTCCGGAACGCTGAGCGTCGCCTCCCACACGGAGGCGTGGATCGAAACAAGGTGGATCAGCGACGGACAAGCCAGTGCCAGGGGTCGCCTCCCACACGGAGGCGTGGATCGAAACATAGCGGGCCTCGTCCACGCGACCGGCCTCAACGTCGCCTCCCACACGGAGGCGTGGATCGAAACCTGGCCTGGCGGATCGCCGAGAGCGAGGACATGGTCGCCTCCCACACGGAGGCGTGGATCGAAACAAGTCCTTTAGCAGCGTATCTGTTGCGGCAACGTGGGCGCATTCCGATGCCATCAGCTGTTTTTATATGTGAACCCGGCCCGGCACAAAAGCTTCGAGAGCGATGCCCAAGCCGCCGCAACCCCGCGCTCCGCCTGCAATCGTGTCGCCAGCTCGGGCATCGTGATGTCCGGCACCGCTTCAACCACCGCAACCAGATAGTGCAGATGCGCCGCCAGCGGACCCTTGCCATAGGGCTGTCCCTGCTTGCCGGGGCGCCGGACTGCCATCGCTAGCCGCCCGCGCCGTCCAGCGGATCGCCAAACTCACGCTCACCGAATAACGCGCCGCCGCAGCACGCCGCGAACTGCCACTCGCAACCGCTTCAACAACACGAACCCGCAAATCAGACGCCGACATATGCCCATGATCCACCTCCAAACACGGTGAATCACAAATCACTCCCTTGAGAAATCCCCAATTCATATAATCAGCGCGATGCTTTAGGCATCGGCAATCCTCTTGCCACTTCTACATGGTGCTTGCTCATTCCTGATTGAGTGCAAAAGTTTAGCTAAAATGTCGTCGTCGGCTATTCCCGCCGCCTATTCTTCATCCGAGCTACAGGCAGCAGCGGCGGCAGGGTGAAGCGGTTCTTGCACTACGTGCCGCGCAGCATGGCCATGGGTGCCATGGCATGCATACGAGGATCGACGTCGCTCCTGAAGGTAGCTCAAACCACGCGGTTGGCGATCAGGCTGTCAACGACCGATGGGTCGGCGAGTGTCGATGTGTCGCCGATCGTTGCCGTATCATCTTCCGCTATCTTGCGCAGGATACGGCGCATGATCTTGCCGGACCGGGTCTTGGGCAGCGCTGAGGCGAATTGAAGCGCGTCGGGGCTGGCGATGGGGCCGATTTCGGTGCGGACCCATTGGCGCAGTTCGGTACGTAACTCTTCGCTCTCCTGTGCGTCGGCGTTGAGCGTAACATAGGCATAGATGCCCTGCCCCTTGATGGCGTGCGGCATTCCGACAACGGCGGCCTCGGCCACTTGCGGATGAGCGACCAGCGCGCTTTCCACCTCTGCCGTGCCCATGCGGTGGCCGGATACGTTGATGACATCGTCGACCCGGCCGGTGATCCAGTAATATCCGTCGGCATCGCGGCGGCACCCGTCGCCGGTAAAATACCGGCCCGGATAGGTAGTGAAATAGGTCTGAAAGAACCGGTCATGATCGCCCCAGACGGTGCGCATCTGACCCGGCCAGCTGGCCGTCAGGACCAGATTGCCCGCCGCCGCGCCGTCCAGCACCCGGCCATCCACGTCGACCAGGGCAGGCTCGACGCCCGGCAGCGGCAGGGTCGCCGACCCCGGCTTGAGCGGCGTCGCGCCCGGAACGGGGGCGATCATTGCGCCGCCGGTTTCGGTCTGCCACCAGGTATCGACGATCGGGCAGCGGCCTTCGCCGACGACGCGGTGATACCATTCCCACGCCTCAGGGTTGATCGGTTCGCCCACGGTGCCGAGCAGGCGCAGGCGCGACCGGTCGTGCCGCGTCACCCACGCATCGCCCTCGCGCATCAGCGCGCGCAGCGCGGTTGGCGCGGTATAGAAAATGGTCACGCCCAGCCGCTGACAGGTTTCCCAGAACCGGCCATGATCGGGATAGCTTGGCACCCCATCGAACATCACCGTCGTCGCGCCATTGGCGAGCGGGCCATATACGACATAGCTGTGCCCCGTGACCCAGCCCACATCGGCGGTGCACCAGAACAGGTCGCCATCGCGATAGTCGAACACCAGATCGAACGTTATCGCGGTCCACAGCAGATAGCCGCCGGTGGTATGCAGCACCCCCTTGGGCTTTCCCGTCGAACCGGAGGTGTAGAGAATGAACAGCGGATCTTCGGCGTTCATCGGTTCGGGCGCGCACTCGGCGGTGACCGTCGCGCGCGCCTCGGCATAGGCGACGTCGCGCCCGGCGTGCATGGGCACATCCGCCCCGGTGCGGCCGACCACGATGACGCGGCGCACGCCGGGACATTGTTGCAGCGCGGTGTCGACATTGGCCTTAAGCGGGATGGTCTTGCCGCCGCGAACCCCCTCGTCGGCGGTGATCACGATGCTGCTGTCGCAATCCTGGATGCGGCCCGCCAGGCTTTCGGGCGAAAACCCGCCAAACACCACCGAATGAATGGCGCCAATGCGGGCGCAGGCGAGCATCGCAATCGCCGCTTCCGGGATCATGGGCATATAGAGGGTGATGCGGTCCCCCTTGGCGGCGCCCTGCTGTTTCAGCACATTGGCGAAGCGGCACACCTCGGCATGCAGTTCGCGGTAGGTCAGCGTGCGGCCTTCGCCGGGCGTGTCGCCTTCAAACACGATCGCAGTCTGGTCGCCGCGCGTCGCAAGGTGGCGGTCGAGGCAATTGACGCTAAGATTGAGTACCCCGTCCTCGAACCAGCGGATCCCGAAATCCGCCTCGTCAAAGCTCGCATTGCCCATGATCGTCGGTGCGCGCATCCAGTCCAGCCGCCCGCTTTCGCGCCGCCAGAAGGCATCGGGGTCCTCCCGCGCCTCGGCACAAAGGCGGGCATAATCATCGCGTCCGACGCGCGCCCGCGCCGCGAATTCGGCTGGAACAGGGTGGACAGTCTCGCTCATCACTCGCTTTCCCGTCATCATGCGCTCGCCCGGCGGCGGCGGCTTGACCCTGACATAGCGCGGCACGCGGCGCCAGTCACCGCCGTGCGCGCCGGGGATGTCACTTCATGAGCGGGCGCCACCAGCCTTCGTTGGCCAGATACCAGGCGAGCGTCTGGGCAAAGCCCTCCGCAAAATCGCGGCTGGGGGCATAACCCAGCTCCTCGCGCGACTTCGTCTCGTCGATGGCATATCGGCGGTCGTGGCCCTTGCGATCCTGGACAAAAGCCTTGAGGCTGGCGGTTGGCTGGCCCTTGGCCGCCGGCGCGTCGGGATATCGCACGGCAAGGCCCGCATCGGCGGCAAAGGCCGCATCGACGCCCTTGCAGATTTCGTCGATGACGACGAGGTTGGGCAATTCCTGCCCGCCGCCGATATTATAGGTTTCCCCGGCGGCACCGCGCGCGATCACCGCCTCGATCCCCCGGCAATGATCCTCGACATGCAGCCAGTCGCGCACGTTCATCCCGTCGCCATAAATGGGTAGCGACTTGCCCGACAACGCGTTGATCAGGAACAACGGGATCAGCTTTTCGGGATATTGATAGGGGCCATAATTGTTCGAACAATTGCTGGTCGTGACGTCGAGGCCAAACGTGTGGTGATAGGCGCGGACCAGATGGTCCGACCCCGCCTTTGACGCCGAATAGGGGGAATTGGGGGCATAGGCGGTCGTCTCGCTGAACGCCGGATCGTCGGGGCCGAGCGAACCGTAAACCTCGTCAGTGGACACATGATGGAAACGGTGCGGCTGGCCCGATCCGGCAAGCCAAACGGCGCGCGCGGCCTTCAGCAGGCTGTGGGTGCCGACGACATTGGTTTCGATGAAATCGTCGGGTGCGCTGATCGAACGGTCGACATGGCTTTCCGCCGCGAAATGGACAAGCGTATCAATCGCATGCTCGCGCAGCAGCCGCTCGACCAGCGGCGTGTCGCAGATGTTACCGACGACCAGTTCCACTCCCGGCACGTCGGCAATCGTCGAACGGTTCCCGGCATAGGTCAGCGCATCGAGCACCACCAGCCGATCCTCCGGATGGCGTGCGCGCCAGTAATGCATGAAATTGCCGCCGATAAAGCCGGCCCCGCCGGTAACAAGCAGATTAGCCAAGGTTCATTTCCTGTTTGAGCATGTGCCTAAGATTGGTGCGCCAATGCGGCGGCGTGTCACCGATGCGGGCGCGGGTCGCGCTGTCGTCGAGCAGGGAAAAGGGCGGACGGCGCGCGGGCGTCGGATAGGCGCTTGTCGGAATGGGGCACACCGTTGCGGCACGGGACAGGAGGCCGACGGCCAGCGCCTCTTCCTGCACCGCCACCGCGAAGTCATACCAGCTGGCAACCCCTGCGTCGCGGTGGTGATAGACGCCGGTCGCGTCGTGCTCGACCAGTGCCCAGATGGTCGCAGCCAGTCCTGACGCGAGCGTCGGCGCGCCGATCTGGTCGGCCACAACGCCAATCTCCTCACGCTCGCGCATCAGGCGCAGCATCGTGCGCACGAAATTGGCCCCGCCCGGTGCATAAACCCAGCTGGTGCGGACGATCAGCGCGCCGTCGCCCGCGCCATCCTCGCCCGCCGCCTTGCTGAGGCCATAGACGGACAGCGGATTGCGGCGCGTATCGGGGCGGTACGCCGCGCTGCTGCTTCCGTCGAACACGAAATCGGTCGACACCTGCACCAGCCTCCCACCGCCATGCGCGGCAAGGGCTTCCCGCATCATGCGCGGCGCTTCGCCATTGACCCGCATGGCAAGGTCGACCTCGCCCTCGGCGCGGTCGACGGCGGTGTAGGCCGCGGCATTGACCAGCACATCGGGACGATGCGCCGCGACGGCAGCCGTGATCGATGCGGGATCGGCCAGGTCGCAACCTGCCCGTCCCAGCGCCACACAGTCCGCCCCGGCCGGTGCGCTTGCCGCCAGCGCCTGACCCAATTGACCGCTCGCCCCGGTAATCAGGATTTTCATGCAAAGGCCTTTATATCGGCCAGCGACGTTCCCACCTGATCCTTCGCCGACAGCTGCGGGACGATGCCCGCCAGTGGCCATTCGATGCCAACGTCGGGATCGTCCCAAGCCAGGCTTTGCTCATGCTCCGGCGCATAGCGGCCCGTGCATTTATAGAGGAAATCGGTGCCATCCTCTAACGTCAGGAAGCCGTGGGCAAAGCCCTCCGGCACCCAGAACATCCGCTTGTTCGCCGCCGACAATTCGACCCCCACCCATTTTCCGAAATGCGGTGAGGAGCGGCGCAGATCGACCGCGACGTCGAAAACCGCGCCGTTCACCACGCGGACGAGTTTGCCCTGCGGCTCCGGATTCTGGAAATGCAGCCCGCGCAGCACGCCGCGCGACGAGCGGCTGTGATTGTCCTGCACGAAATCGAGGTCCAGGTCCGCCGCGCGAAAGCCCGCCGCGTTCCAGCTTTCCATGAAAAAGCCGCGCTCGTCGCCGAACACGCGCGGTTCGATAATCAGCGGGCCGGGGATGGCGGTTTCGATAATGTTCATGGCCGGTCCAGCAGGCGCATCAGATAGTCGCCGTAACCCGATTTAATCAGCGGCGCGGCGATGCGTTCCAGCCCGGCATCGTCGATGAAGCCGCTTCGCCACGCGATTTCCTCAGGACAACAGATTTTAAGGCCCTGCCGCTCCTCGGTGATGCGGACATAGGTGGCGGCATCGAGCAGCGAACCGTGGGTGCCGGTGTCGAGCCACGCAAAACCGCGCCCCATTATCTGCACCGACAGCGCGCCATCGTCGAGATAGAGGCGGTTGAGGTCGGTAATTTCCAGCTCCCCGCGCGCGGAGGGTTTCAGGTCGCGGGCGCGGTCGACCACCGTGCCGTCATAGAAATAAAGGCCCGTCACCGCATAGTTGGAACGCGGCACTGCGGGCTTTTCTTCCAGCGTTTCGGCGCGGCCACTCGCGTTGAAGGATACCACGCCATATTCCTTGGGATTACCGACTTGATAGGCAAAGACGGTCGCCCCCTCTTCCTGCGCATGAGCCGCGCCCAGCAGTTCGGGCAGGCCATGGCCGTAAAAGATATTGTCCCCCAAAATCAGCGCGCTGGGTGACGAGCCGACAAAATCCGCGCCGATGTGAAAGGCCTGCGCCAGCCCGTCGGGGCTGGGCTGTGCAGCATAGGACAGCTCCATCCCCCAATCGTGCCCGTCGCCCAGCAGCGCGCGGAACGCCGGGGCGTCATGCGGCGTCGTGATGATCATCACTTCGCGAATGCCCGCCAGCATCAGCGTGGCCAGCGGATAATAGATCATCGGCTTGTCATAAACCGGCATCAGCTGTTTCGAAACGCCCTTGGTCAGGGGATAGAGGCGGGTGCCGGACCCGCCGGCAAGTATGATTCCTTTACGCATCATGGCCCCTTAGACCCTATTTCCGTGAGATTGAAGCATTGTCATCGTGTCAGGACGTTCGCTGGCAAGGAGTGTTCAGCAGTCCCGGACTGGGTGTCCGGGCAAGGAACATGACGCCGCCAGCGAGCGTCCTGATACGACCCCTGCGGGGCGGGCCATTTTGGGCCGATCACAGCGTCGCTTCTCGGTCACTATGCCTCAGCATGGCTCCCTCCTCGCTCCTCGTGCTCGGCCCAAAATGGCTCCGTGCCAATGCTTCAAGCTCACGGAAATAGGGTCTAACCGTCCCCGCCGAACAGGTCACGGGTATAAACCTTGTCCGCGACATCGGCGATTTCGTCGGTCATGCGGTTGGCGATGATGACGTCCGCCTCTGCCTTGAAGGCGGCAAGGTCGCGCACGACGCGCGAACGGAACAGGTTCTCGCCGGCAAGGCCGGGTTCATAAATGATGACCTCTATTCCCTTGGCCTTGATCCGTTTCATCACGCCCAGGATGCTGCTGGCGCGGAAATTGTCGGACCCGGCCTTCATCGCCAGCCGGTGGATGCCGACAACGCGGGGGGCCATGCGCACAATCTCGGCGGCCACAAAATCCTTGCGGGTGGTGTTCGACTCCACGATCGCATGGATCAGATTCTGGGGCACGTCGCGATAATTGGCGAGCATCTGCTTCGTATCCTTGGGCAGGCAGTAGCCGCCATAGCCAAAGGATGGATTGTTATAGAAATGTCCAATGCGCGGGTCACCGCACACACCGTTGATGATCTGGCGCGGATCGATGTCGTGCGTGGCGGCATAGGTGTCGAGTTCGTTGAAAAATGCAACGCGCATGGCGAGGAATGTATTGGCGAACAGCTTGATTGCCTCAGCCTCGGTATTGCCGGTCAGCAGCACCTCGACATCGGGCTTGAGCGATCCTGCGACCAGCAGCGCGGCAAATTCCGCCGCCCGCGCGTCGGTGTTGCCCACCACGATGCGCGAGGGGTGAAGGTTGTCGGCCAGCGCCTTGCCCTCGCGCAGAAACTCGGGCGAAAACACGATTGCGTCCGACCCGGTCTGCGCGCGCATCCGTTCCGTGAAACCCACAGGCACGGTCGACTTCACGACGATCAGCGCGTCCGGCGCCATGGCCAGCGCATCGGCGATCACGGCCTCGACACTGCGCGTGTCGAAATAATTGCTGTCGGCGTCATAGTCGGTGGGCGTTGCGACCAGCACGAATTCGGCACCGTCATAGGCCGCGGCCTTGTCTGTCGTGGCGATCAGATTGAGGGGCTTATGCGCCAGATATTCCTCGACCTCGGCATCCTCGATCGGCGAATGACGTGCATTAAGTTTCGCGACCTTGCCCGCGTCGATGTCCAGTGCAACCACCCGGTTATGCTGTGCCAGCAGCACCGCGTTGGAGATACCGACATATCCGGTGCCGACGACGGTAATCTTTCGCGCTTGTGGGGTTGTTTGCTCCGCTGCCATTACTCACCACCCTAGGTTTCCGTACCGCGGCCCAATAGAACAAGATCGCGCAAATGCGAACTGTTCAATCTTCGTGAGCTTCGGAACCTGTGAGATTCATTCAGCGAAGACAGTTTCGTCATTCCCGCTCTCGCGGGAATGACGAAGCAAGAGAGTGCAACAGAATTCAGGACAAGAGGATGAACACGCAAATATGTGCGGGAACCGCGCCGCGCTCAAACCCTTAATCGACTGGAAACGCAAATGCGGTTAACGGAGCGATGATGACAATGACGACAGACAAAAGCCGGGTCTTTGTGACCGGGGGCGCGGGCTATATTGGTACGCACACGGTGCTTCAGCTGCTGGCGGCGGGGCACGACGTCTGCGTTTTCGACAATTTCGCCAACAGCTCGCCCGTGGCGCTCGACCGGGTCCGGGCGCTCACCAACCGCGACATGCAGCGGGTGGAGGGCGACATCCGCTCCGCCGATCGGTTGAACCGCGCGCTTGCCGATTTTGCGCCCGATGCCGTCATCCACTTCGCCGGGTTGAAGGCCGTGGGCGAATCGAACGAAAAGCCGCTGCTTTATTACGACAACAATGTCACCGGATCGGCGCGCCTGTTGGAGGCGATGGATGCGGCTGGGTGTCGCCGCATCGTGTTTTCCTCATCGGCCACCGTCTATGGCGAGCCGCGCTATCTGCCGTTTGATGAGGATCATCCGATTGCCCCCACCAACCCCTATGGCCGGACCAAGGCGATGGTGGAGGCGATGATCGGCGACTGGGCGGTTGCCACGCCAGAGGCATCGGCGGTCTTGCTGCGCTATTTCAACCCCGTTGGCGCTCATCCGTCGGGCCGGATCGGGGAGGACCCTCAGGGCATTCCCAACAACCTCATGCCCTTTGTCGCGCAGGTTGCGGTGGGGCGGCGCGAGCGGCTGGCCATTTATGGCGACGATTATGACACGCGCGACGGCACGGGCGAGCGCGACTATATCCATGTCGAGGATCTTGCCGCCGCCCATGTCGCCGCGCTCGCCTATGCCGCCGGTCATGCGGGGTGCGAGGCGATCAACGTCGGCACCGGCGCGGGGACAACGGTGAAGGAGCTGGTTGCGGCCTACGAACGCGCCGCCACTCGGCCCATCCCGTTCGACATCGTGCCGCGCCGCCCCGGCGATGTCGCGGCAAGCTATGCCGCTACTGACAAGGCCGCGCGCCTGCTCGGCTGGACCGCAAAGCTCGACGTCGATGCCATGTGCGCGTCGAGCTGGCAGTGGCAGTCGGCCAATCCGCAGGGCTATGCGATGCCATGACCGTGCTGGTTACCGGCGCGGCCGGGTTTATCGGAATGCATGTTGCCGCCGCGCTGCTGGCGCGCGGAGAGCGCGTCATCGGGATCGACAATTTCACCCCCTATTATTCCGTGGCGCTCAAGCACGCCCGGATCGCCGCCCTGCGTGCGCAGGGCGGCGATCGCTTTGTCTTTCACGAGGTGGATTTCGGCGATGCGGACGCGCTTGATGCGGCGCTGGCGGGCGCGGAGTTCGACCGCATTGTCCATCTGGGGGCGCAGCCCGGCGTGCGCTATTCGCTGGAAAACCCGCGCGCCTATGTCCATTCCAATATCGCCGGGCAGGTGAACATGCTGGAACTGGCGCGGCACCGGGGCGCGGCACACCTCGTCTATGCCTCCTCCTCCTCTGTCTATGGCCTGCGCAAGGATATGCCGTTCCGGGTCGAGGACCGGGCCGACACCCCCATCTCGCTCTATGCCGCCACCAAGCGCGCCGACGAGTTGATGAGCGAAACCTATGCCCATCTGTTCCGCCTGCCGCAGACGGGTCTGCGCTTCTTCACCGTCTATGGCCCGTGGGGCCGCCCCGACATGGCGGTGTGGAAGTTTACCGACGCGGTAATGAACGGGCGGCCCATCGACGTCTATAACCACGGCGACATGCGCCGCGATTTCACCTATATCGACGACATTGTGGCGGGGGTGCTGGCCAGCCTGGACCATCCGCCCGCCGACGATGGCATGGTGAAGGCCGGGGGCTTCACGACGCCGCACCGCCTTTACAATATCGGCAACAACCGGCCCGAGGCGCTGATGGACCTGATCGGCGAGATTGAGCGGGCATGCGGACGGACGGCAAAGCTCAACCTGCTGTCGATGCAGGACGGCGACGTTTACGAAACCTATGCCGACATCAGCGCGATCGCGGGCGATCTGGGCTATGCGCCCACCACCCCGATCGCCGTTGGCGTGCCCGCCTTTGTCGACTGGTATCAGCGCTATGAGGCCTGTTCGGACGCTGGCCGATGACCGTCCGCATCGCCACCGTGTTCGGCACGCGGCCAGAGGCCATCAAGATGTTTCCGGTCGTCCACGCGCTGGCGGCGCAGCCCGGCATCGACAGCCGCGTCATCGTCACCGCGCAGCACCGGGAAATGCTCGACCAGGTGCTGGCTATCGCCCGCATCGCTCCCGACCTTGATCTGGACGTGATGACGCCCAACCAGTCGCTCGACGCGCTGCTCGCCCGGCTGGTCACAGGGCTGGGCGAGGCGTTCGATACGGAGCGGCCGGACCGGGTGCTGGTGCATGGCGACACGCTGACCACCATGGCGGCGACGCTTGCGGCCTATTTCCGCAAGATTCCGGTGGGGCATGTCGAGGCGGGCTTGCGCAGCGGCGATATCTATCACCCCTGGCCCGAAGAGGTGAATCGCAAGGTTGCGGGTGCGGTCGCCGACCTGCATTTCGCGCCGACCGACACGGCGGCGGTGGCGCTGCGCGGCGAAAATGTGCCCGCCGACCGCATCCATGTCACCGGCAACACCGTCATCGATGCGCTGCTCGCGACGACGGCACGGCTGGCCGAGGAACCCGCGCTGGCCGCCGGGCTTGACCCGCTGGCCGCACGCTTCGCCGGACGGCGGATCATTGCAGTCACCTCGCACCGGCGCGAGAATTTTGGCGGCGGGATGGCGGCGATTGCCGCCGCGATCGCCGCCATTGCCGCGCGCGATAACGTAGCGGTGATCTTTCCGGTGCACCCCAACCCCAATGTCCGCGCGGTGATGGAACCGATGCTGGGCGGGCTTGCCAATGTCGCCCTCATCGACCCGCTCGACTATCCCCACTTCGTCCGCCTGCTCACGATGAGCGAGATCGTGCTGACCGACAGCGGCGGGGTTCAGGAAGAGGCGCCGTCGCTAGGCAAGCCGGTGCTCGTCATGCGCGAGACGACCGAGCGTCCCGAAGGCGTGACGGCAGGGACAGCGCGCCTCGTCGGCACCGATCGCACCCGTATCGTTACCGAAATCTTCAGCCTTTTGGACGACAAGGCGGCCTACGAAGCCATGTCGCACGCCCACAATCCGTTCGGCGACGGCATGGCCGCCACCCGGATTGCGGAGATTGTCGCCGGTGCCCATCGATGCTGAACAACGGGTCACGGTCGTTGGCCTTGGTTATATCGGCCTGCCCACGGCCGCGCTGATTGCGCGATCGGGCTGCCGCGTCACCGGCGTCGACGTCAGCACAGCCGTCGTCGACACCATCAACAGCGGCAAGGTCCATATCGAAGAGGTCGACCTGGACGGCCTGGTCCAGGGCGTCGTCGCGCGCGGCACGCTGGTCGCCGCGACCAGCCCGGCCCCCGCCGATACCTTCGTCATCGCCGTGCCGACCCCGCACGACGATGCGCACCGCCCGGACGTCAGCCATGTCATGGCCGCCGCGCGAGCGATTGCGCCGGTGCTGGTGCCGGGAAACCTCGTGATCCTCGAATCCACCTCGCCGGTCGGGACGACAGAGCAACTGGCCGCCTTGCTCGCCGGGCTGCGCCCCGATCTCAAGGTGCCGGGACACTGCACCGGGCCGGGCGACATCTTCATCGCCTATTGCCCCGAACGCGTGCTGCCGGGCCGCATTCTGGTGGAACTGGTCGACAACGACCGCTGCATCGGCGGCATCACCCCGCGCTGTGCCCGGCGGGCCATGACCTTTTACCGCCAATTCGTGCGCGGGGCGTGCGTCACGACCACGGCGCGCGCGGCGGAAATGGTGAAGCTGGTCGAGAACAGTTACCGCGACGTCAACATCGCCTTTGCCAATGAATTGTCGATGATCGCCGACCAGATGGGCGTCGATGTGTGGGACGTCATCGCGCTCGCCAACCGGCATCCGCGCGTCAACATCCTTCAGCCCGGCCCCGGCGTCGGCGGCCACTGCATCGC
>ERZ1066122.2314-NODE-2314-length-12801-cov-6.698964_pt1 | contig 12801 bp, 3 predicted proteins | sample MGYA00382769_ERZ1066122 | MGnify/ENA primary metagenome ERZ1066122 (study PRJEB33369, sample SAMEA5778352) | biofilm metagenome | biome: Industrial cooling water; feature: Water cooling tower basin; material: Biofilm | place: United Arab Emirates | collected...
CCGCAGTTCGATGCGCGCAATCGCCGAACACTTCCGCGGCGACATTCCCTATCACGAGAACGAGGCGCTGATCGCCCGGGTGCGTGAACTGCAGGCAGAGTGGGACCCGAGCCTGCGCGAGCAGATGGACGAAATCCTTAAACGGGGACGATAGTCATCCGCGCCGTCTCGCCTGAGTAGAAGCTCGTAGCCACGGGATAAAGCCGACAGTTTTGACAAGCATCCCCTTGCAATTGTTTCGCGCAGGGGTATCCCGGTCGGGTCGGGGGACATGGGCAGAATCACCCATAAAGGATTGAGGCAAGCGCGCAAAACGGTGCGACTTGCCCGGCCAGTCGACATCAGGGTCGCTCCAGAACGCACCGGGCCGTGCGTTCCGAACACTGTGTGTGGGGGGGCAAAGTTGTCGATCAATTCACTGGCAGAAGCCGGGTTCCGAGTTCGTGCAGACGAGGCGTCAGGCAGGCCACGCAGAGCGGTGTTCTCGACCCTGGCTGTAGGGGCCGCGCTGGTTGTTCCGGCAGGAACGGCACTGGCGCAGACCGTGCCCGGTGCGCTGACCCCGCCGACCCGTGACGAGCTGATCCCGCCCACACAGATACAGCGCCAGCAGGCGCCGACCCTGACCATCGATGGCCAGCTGCAACGTGCGCCCTGCGTGCTCGACCGGGCTGACTATGCCGACATCAAGCTGACCCTGTCGGGTGTCGAATTCGCCGGGCTGGAAAAGGTGCCGGGCCTGTCGCTCGCAGACAGCTATGCCGGGTACCTCGGCCGCGAGATGCCCCTGTCCGTCCTGTGCGACATTCAGGCCAAGGCCAATGCTGCGCTCACAGCCCAAGGTTATCTGGCCACGGTGGCCATTCCCGAACAGAACCTGGCCGACGGCGTGGCCGATTTCCGGGTGGTGTTCGGCCGCCTGACCGCGCTGCGCGTGCGCGGTGAAGCGGGGCCATCGGAGCGGCTGGTTGCGTCCTACCTGGAGCAGCTGACCAAACAGCCGGTGTTCAACACCCGCGATGCCGAGCGTTACCTGTTGCTGGCGGACGACCTGCCGGGGCTCGACGTGCGGCTGTCATTGCGCCCGGCCGCAGGGGGGGAACCGGGCGACCTGACCGGCGAGATTGCCGTGCTGCGGCGGCGCGGGTTCGTCGACCTCAATGTCCAGAATTACGGTTCCAGGTCGATCGGCCGGTTCGGCGGGCTGCTGCGCGGCGAGGTGTTCGATCTCACCGGCATGGGCGACCGGACAACCTTTGCGCTGTTCTCCACGCTCGAGTTCGAGGAACAGCACACCGCGCAGATCGGGCACGATTTCCGTCTCGGCGGGGAAGGACTGCGGATCGGCGGATCGCTGATCTACAGCGTTACCAATCCCGACATCAACCTGCCCGGGTTTGACGTTGAATCCGAAACTATCCTGGCCACCGTTCACGCCAGCTATCCCTTCCGGCGCAGCCGGACCGCGACGGTGGTGGGGGATTTCGGGTTCGACTACGTCGACCAGGATGTCGATGTGAACAACGTCCTGTTGACCCGCGACCGGGTGCGGACCCTGTTCGCCCGGGTCTCGGGTGAGTTCATCGACCGGGCCAGCGTGGCGCAGGCGGGCGGTTATTCCGCTTACGAGCCTAAGGAGCGGTTCCGGTTTGCGCTCGAGGCGCGCAAGGGCATCGATCTTTTCGGCGCCAGCCCCGATTGCCGCGCCAACCCGCTCGGTTGTGTCGCTGGCGGCAAGGCGCCGCCGAGCAGGATCGAAGCCGATCCGACCCCGTTCGTCCTGCGCGCTGAAGCTGGCACCGAATACCGGCCCATGCCCAATTGGACTTTCTCTTTGGAAGCCGAGGCGCAGTGGAGTGACGCGCCGCTGCCGGCGTTCGAGGAATTCGCCGCCGGGACCTATTCGATCGGGCGCGGCTACAACCCCGGCGCTGTGCTCGGCGACCGTGGCATCGGCCTGTCGGCGGAGGTGCGCTACGGCAGCCTGGCGCCGAAATCGGCGGGCAAGGCTGCGTTCCAGCCATACGTGTTCACCGACATGGCGCGGGCGTGGAACCGCGACCCGAGCCGCCGCGCCACCAATCCGGACCGATTGTGGTCCGTCGGCGGCGGCGTGCGGGCCGTACTCGGTTCGAAGTTGCAAGGCGACGTCTCGCTCGCCGTCCCGCTCGAAAAGCCCGACCTGGGCCCATCGCGCGGCGATGTCCGCCTGCTGTTCTCGCTGACCGCCCGCCTGCTGCCCTGGAGTTTCTGACATGCTCATTGTTTGCAAGAACCGTTCGCGGCTGCTGCTGGGATGCGGTGCCGGTGCGCTGGCTGTCGCCCTGTCGTTCGTGCCTGAGCGGGCGGCGGCGCAAGCATTCCAGGCCACTCCGGTGGTGGTACAGGGTAACGTCACGATCGACCGCTCAGTGCCAGCGCAGGACCTGATCCAGGTCGACACGCCGACCGCGGTGATCGACTGGACTCCGATTGAGGATGCAGGCGGCAATGCGCTGACGTTCCTGCCTGCCGGGTCGATCGCGCGGTTCTTCGATGCCCCGGGGCAAGGCGGCTTCGCGGTGCTCAATCGCGTCCTCCCGGCCACCAACGGCAACGTGGTGGCGATGGACGGGACGGTGATTTCGAGCCTTCAGGATGCGCTCGGCAACTTCACCCCGGGCGGCTTCGTGGCGTTCTACTCACCCACCGGCTTCCTGATTGGTTCGACGGCACTGTTCGATGTCGGCGGCCTGATGTTCACCACGCTCGATCCCGATCTCACCAGTTTCGACAATTTCGCTGCCGGGGCTGGCCCGCTCGATCTGTTCGGAACGACCGGCACCACGGCCCGCATCACCATCAATCCCGGCGCAACCATTCTCGGCACGCCGGAAAACAGCTTCTTCATTGCCGCCGCGGCGGGCGTCGATGTGTTCGGCAACGTGGGGATTAACGGCAGCCATGCCTATATCGCTGCCGAACAAGTCAACCTGACGCTGACCAACGGCCTGTTCGATATCGTCATCCCGGTAGGGACCAGCGTCGCCAATGCCATGAACATCAATGGCAATATCGGCGGGCCGTCGAGCAACGGGGTCGGGGACAACCATCTGATCTATGCCGTGGCGCAGGCGGCGGCCAACCCAATCTCGATGCTGTTCAGCGGCAATCTCGGATTTGCTCCGGCGGCGAGCGCGGGGATCGTGAACGGCGAGATCATCCTGTCGGCCAATTATGACGTGTTCGGACGCAGCGTGAACGGCGGCTCGGTTTCAGACGGCGTTCTGGGCCGTTTCACCGCGCGCACCGAGCGCAGTACCACGCGGGCGGATATGTTCGTTACCGACGCCACGATCAGCAGCAGCACGCTGGCGATAGGGTCGCACCAGTCGCAGATTGGCGCGGTCAACGCCCCACTGTTGGTTGATGGCAATCTTCAGGTGGTGGGTCGCGAGGGCGCCATAGTCTCTGCTGCGAACGGCAACACGCTTCAGGTCACCGGCGATCTCTTGGTCGCGTCTGAATCGGAAGGCCTTGTCGGCTCCAATCTGGACGACCCCAACGACGTCAACGCGCTCGGCGGGCAAGCTTCTGTGGTGGCATTGGGCGGCACCATCGACATTCTTGGCAACGCCGTGGTCACCGCTGACGCAATTTCCGGGGCCGAGATATCGACCCTTGTCGGCGGGTCGGCCACCGGGGGCCAGGCCCTGATCAATTCTGCTGCGGGTACGGTCACCATCGGCGGCGAGGCGCTGGTCAGCGCCCGCGCGGTCTCGACGGTCTTTCCCGGCCTGATCGACGCCGGGGCAATGACGGGCGGCCTGGCCCAGATCCAGTCGAATGGCGGCGGTCTGGTGAACATTGCCGGCAATGCATCGGTCGACGCCTCTGCAATCGGTAGCAATACCTCTGCTGGCACCATATCGGGCGGGGGTTCGGCGTTTGGCGGCACCGCCAACATCCTGGTCCTCGGTGGAGCCGGGACAATCAACCTCGGGTCCGACGTTCTTCTCGACACGAGCGCGGTCGCAGGCGACGGCAATGCTGCGCTGGGGGGCAACGCCACCGGAGGCAATGCCAATATCCGAACCGAGAATGCTGGCGCGCTGATCGATGTGACCGGAAATGTTGCCGTGCTGTCCGAAGCGTTCGGCAGCCGCAACTTTGGCGGGCGCGGCGGCAACGGGACCGGCGGGTTCGCGCGGGCGGGGACCTTGCTCGGCACCCTGACCATCGGCGGAATCTATCAGTCGAGCGCCAACGGTTTTGGCGGGCAGGGGATCGGCGGCGGAACCGGGCAGGGCGGTTTCAGCGGCATTTTCGCTGATCGTGGCGCGGTAACGGTCGGCTCGGTCCAGGCCCGGGCGAACGGCACCGGCGGCGCGGCGAGCATCGGGCTGGGCGGTCTGGGCGGTACCGGACAGGGCGGCCTTGCCTTCATTGATGCCGGGCGGAGCGCCATCTCGGCCGCATCGATGACAGTCCAGGGCAATGCCGTGGTCGAATCGATGGGCTTTGGCGGCATCGGCGGCGCTGGCGACACGGCGATCGCGGCGGGACAGGGCGGGGCTGGTCTGGGCGGTGCGTTCGGGACGCAGAATCCGCTCGACCCGGCTTTCAACAATGGGGCCTATGTCCTGGCGCAGGCCGATGTCGGCACACTCAACGTGGGCGGCTTGCTGACGGTCCGCGCGGACGGCATCGGCGGCAATGGCGGCGACGGCGTGACGCCCGATCCGGCCGCAGCTGGGGGCGCGGGGCTTGGTGGCACCGCGCAGGCCGGGGTCTACCTGTCGGGCGGGACGGGCACAATTGCGTTGGGATCGTCGACCTTTGTTGATGTAAACCTGTCGGCGGTCGGCAGGGGCGGCAATGGCGGCATCTCGTCCCTTGGGCCGGATCCGAGCGGCGCTGGCGGCGCGGGGATCGGCGGCTTTGCGGGCCTGCTCGCGACCTATGGCGATGTGGCCCTCAGCAACGGCTCGTTCGCGGCGACCGGCCAGGGCGGCAACGGGGTGACAGGGGGCAATGCCACCGGCGGCAACGCCGGCTTTGATATTCAGAATGGCGGGCAGGTCGTCGGCATCGGAGCCAATGTTCTGGCGGATGCGTTCGGCGGTCAGGGCTTCGGGACCAGCGGGGGCAACGCCACGGGCGGCCTTGCCGTGTTCAACGTTCCCAATGGTATGTTGCAACTGAGCGGCGCGCTGTCGCTCAGCGCCTCTGCCAGCGGGGGAAGCGCGATCAACGGGACCGGCGGCAACGCGACCGGGGGGAGCGCGGGCGGTGTAGTCTCGATCGGCTCTGCCAACATTGGCGGGGTTGTCTCCCTGTCCGCGGCGGCACTGGGCGGTGCTAGCGGCGACAATACCGGCGGCACTGCTATTGGCGGCCGGGCGAGGATGTCGACCCAGGGCGGCGCGATTACCCTCGGCAGCGATTTCAACACCTTGTCTGATGGCGACGGGGGTGCTGGCGCGGATGGCGGCGATGGCACGGCGGGCATCGCCGGGGTCATTGCGCTGACAGGCACCATCACCATTAACGGCAACGTCAATGCATCCTCGCGCGGGCGGGGCGGCGACGGGCTGGCCGGGTTCGGCGGGCAGGGCGGCGACGGACGGGGCGGCAACGCCTTTGCCCAGGCCAATGGCACGCTGACCACCGATGCCTCTGTCACGATCGGCGGCAACGCCAATATCGCCGCCGAGGGGATCGGCGGACGGGGCGGCGACTCCAATGGCACCGATGGACCAGGCGGGCGCGGCGGCGACGGGTTTGGCGGATCGATCCTCGATACCAACGCGGCCGATGCGGCTTTAACCAACGGTGCCTTTCTCCTGGCGCAGGGCGATCGCGGCTCGGTGACCGTCAACGGCGCGACGCAGGTGTTCGCGGTTGGCCGGGGCGGGCAGGGCGGCAACGGCGGCGGCGCGTTCGCGGGCGGTGCTGGCGGCAACGGAACCGGAGGTACCGCTCAGGGCGGGCTGTTCGTCGGTACTGGGAACGGCTCGGTTTCGGCCGGACAGGCGCGCTTCAGCGATGCCATCATCAGCGCGAGCGGCTTCGGCGGTGTCGGCGGGTTCGACCCGGTGCTCGGATTTGCCACGGGCAATGGCGGCAGCGGCACGGGTGGCGGTGCGTTCCTGTCAGCCCGGCTTGCGACCGTTCAGGCGGGCATTGTTACCCTGGAATCCGACGGCGTCGGTGCCACTGGCGCGCTTGGTGGTATTGGCCAGGGTGGTGATGCCGGCGTGCTGACGACCAACGGCGGCACGGGCAACCTGACAACGCTGTTCGCCTATGCACGGGGCACTGGCGGCGCCGGGCAAACCGGCCTTGGCGGTACCGGCACCGGGGGCGAGGCGTTCATCGGTTTCCAGGGTGGAACGACCAGCATCGCTGGCAACGCGACCCTGATCGCTGACGGGTTCGGGGGCCAGTCGAGCGGTGCAAACGGCGCGACCGGAACCGGCGGGGTGGCCGACATCGCCACCTTCTCTGCCATTGCGGGCAACGCGACGATCGGCGGCACGGCGCAGGTCACGGCAAACGGCATCGGCGGTCAGACGCTCGGCTCCGGCTTTACGGGTGGCGCAGGCCTGGGCGGTGAAGCGTACCTTCTGACGCAGGTCGGCGGGGCGCTGTCGATCGGCGTGGCGCAGGTCGCTGCCAACGGCGTGGGTGGTTCCGGACCGTCTGCGACGGGCGGATCAGGCACTGGCGGGCGCGCTTATATCGAGGCCCGGGATGCAGGCAGTACGATCTCGATCCAGAACCGGCCGTTCGGTCTCAATGCCAACGCCGCCCAGTCGGCCGTGCTGGTGGCGACCGGAGCGGGCGGGGATACGACTGGTGGAACCGGGATCGGCGGCACCGGGACAGGCGGCATCATTGATGTTCTGGCCACGGCAGGCGGAACGATCAACCTGCCGCTGAGCGGTGGTGCAGCGGGGCTGGTCCCGCTCTTTGCGCGCGGCTTCGGCGGCGGCTCCGCAGTCAACGGCGGCGCGGGCGGTCTCGGCGTCGGGGGCACCGGGACGATTAACGTCAACGGTGGCTCGCTTTTGGGCGGCCCGCTCCATTTCAGCATGTTCGCCAACGGCGGCAACAGCCTCAACCCGGCGCTCAACATCACCGGCGGCAACGGCCAGGGCGGGGCGCGGTTCATAGCGGTGCAGAACGGCGGGGTCCTCTCCGCAGCCTTCCCGGCGGGTGTAGCTGGCGGCGCGGGTGGCAACGGCTCCGGCACCGGAGCGGGCGGCAATGGTTCCGGCGGCCTGCTGACGTTTGAGGTGATTGGCGCCACCGCCAACATTGGACCGGGCTCGTTCATGATCGCACAGAACACCGGCGGCAACGGCGCAACCGGGGGCAATGCCGGCCTCGGGCAAGCGACCTTGCTGGTGAATACGGGCGGCGTTCTCAACATCCTTCCCGATGCTACAAGCGCGCCCGGGACTTTCACGGTCGGAAGCAACTCCTTTGGCGGCCAGGGCACCACCGGCCCGGGCGGCAATGCCATCACGCAATCCGCCACGGTCAACGTCAGCACCGGCGGCGCGATCAATGGCGGTACGTTGGTGGTCAGTTCGAATGCAAATGGCGGTGCTTCGACCAATGGGGCAGGCGGAAATGCCCTTTCCGGAACCGCAGAACTGCTTGTGAATGGCGGTACCATTAATCTGCTCGGCTTGCGCGTGGAAGCGGACGCCAACGGCGGGGTAAGCACTGCAGGGACGCACGGCGATGCTTCCGCCGGCAGCGCCCTGATCGGATTGACGGGTGCGAACTACGCGACCTCCGGTGATACGGTGGTGCACGCCGTTGCCCAGGTCGGGCTCGACCCGCAAATTGGCACGACGGGTGGCAGCGGTGGCTTTGCCCAGGCCGGGACCGCCCATATGGAGGTGCTGAGCGCAAGCCAGGTCAACACAGGCAAGATCGATCTTAACAGCAATGCGATCAGCCACCAGGGCGGCAGAGCTGATGGTCGCTCCTCGATCCTGACGCTGGTCAATGGCCGGGTCACGACCACTGATCTGGTGCAGACCTCGACAGCCAATGCAGCAGGCGGCACGACCACCAACGGTGGATCGGTACAGGTCGTGCTGGACGATACCGGAGGCGCGTCGACCCTGAGTGTCGGGACAGCCACGCTCGACAACCGCGCTATCGGCGGCACCGCCAATATCGCGGGTGACGTATCGATCCTGTCGACCCGGTCGACCGCTGCATTCAACACGCTGAACATCTTTTCGACCGCATCGAACGGCGCCGCGGCAACCCAGGTGCTGGCCAATGGCGGATCGATCCCGATTTCGGTGGCGATGACCATCGAGGCGACGGGCGGGATCAATCTGTCCGCGACCAACGGTGCGCTGATCGGAGGACCATCGGTCACGGCCCCGACTGCCGCGATCAGCCTGACCACGCCCGGCACGGTGACCTTCAACGGGAACAACGACAACCTGATCGCGATCGGTGGCAACACACTGACCATAGCGTCGAGCGAACTCGACATCTTGCCCGGCGCGCGGGTCGGTGCGGTTACCGTGGCGCTGAGTTCGCTCGACACGGTCAACCGCGCGGTGCTGGGCGGGACGACCGAGGAAGCCGGTTATACCCTGACACAGGCCGAAGCAGAGCGGATCGAGGCAGGAACAGTTTCGTTCACCGCGCCACTTGCGAGCGCGGCGGGGCCGAACGATCCCGATATCCTGGTCCGGGATCTGACCGTGACCGGCTCGCTCGACGATGGACCGGCACTGGTTTCGCTCTCCACCCCCGGCATCGTGCGGGTGGAGGGGCAGCTGGTCTATCAGGATGCAACGGCAACCGACCGGCTTGAAATCGTCGCAGCCCAGCGGCTCGAAGTGATCACGCCCGGCGGGATCGGCGTGGTCGATTCGGCGGGCAATCCGTCAGGCAGCCTGTCGCTGGCGGCGAACAACATCTGGGTCGGTGATGCGGACCTGATCGCCCAGCTGCAGGCGGACCCGAACTTTGTCGGCCGCAACGATGCCCTGATGACAGCCGCCACGACCAGCAACGACCCGCTCGGATATCTGCGCGGAGGGTCGATTTCGATTGGCGTGGGCGAAAGCCTGTTCGTCCGTAACACCGGAACCGAAGAAGTACCGGGCGGACTGCTGGTCGGTGCCGGGACATTGTCGATCAGGGCGGTGTCGTTCATCGACGGGGTCCCGGCGGCCCCCGTTACCGTGTTCGCCTATGGCGCCAAGCGGAACGCCGATGGCACGCTGCTAACGGGCGAGGCATTCTACGATCTGGTCAACTTCAACCGCACCGCGACCGCTAATGGTCCGGGATCGGCCTACGCTGCCGGCAGCATGTTCAACGATTGCGATATCGCCGCCAACGAATGCCCCAATGACGCCATGGCGATCGTTGAACAGGCGGCTCCAGCGGTCAACAACCCCACGGTGATTGAGGCACCTGCGGCCGAACTCGACCCGATCCCGCCGGCCGAAGAGGAAAGTTCGGCCGAGTTCGGGGTCGACTTCCCCGGACTGGTCGAGGTCACCGGCGCGACCGAGGAAGGGGCGCTTGATGACGGGGTGATGAGCGGGGGTGACAGCTCGCTCTACGCCATGGCCGGTGATGATGATGATATCGACGACGAGGACGGGGAGAACGACGGTGGCGAGTAATCCGGTGAGAGCTCTCTCGTTCGCAATCGCGCTGGGTGGTTCACTGGCTGCATCGCTCGCGCCGATCTCTGTGGCAGCACAGCAGCAATCGCCACAGCGCCCGGTCAGCTTGCGCGACAGCTTCCCGGTCGGCTCCAACGGCCTGTGCGAAGCGCAGATCATGGCGCCCGAGGGAGGCGGGAGCCTGTTCGACCGGCGCTATTCGATCATCTGCCGCGATGCTGCGGCACCGGTCGGGACGTTGTGGGTGCTGCGCGGCAAGCTGGCGTCGGAGGCGGAAACGCGCTTCGTCGAAGGCGGCGCACAATGTTCCGCGCGCGAGCTCGCCGCCAAGCCGGATGGCCTGCCCGGTGCGCACGCGCTGACCTGCACCAGCAGCGGCAGCATCATCCGCACCAGCGTGCTGGTCGGTGAATCGGGCAACAAGACGTTCGCGGCGAGCGGTTTTGCTGCCTACGAGGATGCCTTGCGGCTGGGTGTCGCCTCGCTGGCAACCGATCGGCTAGTTGCGGGCAGCGTCGAGATCCCGCTGACCCAGGCGGGCGATGCCGCGGCGTTTGCGCGCGCGCAGGCAGAGGCAATCTCGGCCGATCAGGCCCTGTCGGAGGCTTATCGTCGCAGCAACAGCGGCCGGTTTGCCGAAGCGGCCGAGTTCTTCGCGTCGTCGGCGGCCACGCTTTCCGGCACGGGTGCGGTCGAAGCGCGGCTGAACGAGGCGCTGCAACAGTCAAACCTGGGCAACTATGGCGAGGCACAGAAACTGTTCAATGCCGTCCGCCCGCAGACCACGGCCAGCCCGGTGCTGGGGCGGATGTTGCGCAACTATGAGGCGCTGAACGCGCTCAACCGGCAAAACGCTGCGGAAGCGCTGCGGATCATCGACACGCCACTGCCGGGTGACTTTGCCGATATGGCCGATCTGCGCCAGCTGACCATCGGTGAAAATCTGGCGCGCCGGCTGGCGGCGGAGCAAACCACCGCGCTGGGCGGGTACAACGCCAGCCTGACCGCGCTGGAAAAAGCACAGCTGCTTGACGGGCAGGGCAGCTATCTGCGCGCCGCCGCACTGCGCCTGCTTGGCCGAAATCAGGACGCGGAGCTGGCCCTGCAGTCGGCCAGCCAGGTCCTGGCTGACGTGCGCGGCGGGCGGGTGACCTCGGTCGTCTGGCTGCGCGCGCAGATCCTGGGCGAGCTGGCCGAACTGGCCGAGCGTGGCGGGCGCGGAGCCGAGGCAGAGCTGCTGCACCAGCAGGATATTGCCCTGCTCGACCTGCATTATCCGGGTTCACCCGCGTTGCAGGGCGCGCGGGCCCAGCTGGCCGGCTTCCTCGCCCGCTCGGGTCGCTCGGATGAGGCGCTGGCAGTCTATCGCGAGATTGTTGCCAAGGCAGAGGGTCGGCCCGCGCCCGCGCTGCGCGGGCTGCTATCGCCCTATTTCAGCCTGTTGCTGTCGTCGGGCGAAAGTTCCGGAGCGGCGGCGGACATCTTTGCCGCGAGCCAGCTGCTGCAACGGCCCGGGCTCGCGCAGACGCAGGCGGTCCTTGCCCGCGAACTGAGCGGCGGCAGCGACGAGGCATCGCAGCTGTTCCGCAAGACCACCAATGTTGGTCGCGCGATCGAGCGCCTGCGCGGCTCGATCCTGGAAATGCAGACCGGGGCGGAGCCGACCCCCGAGGTCGCCGCGCTGCTGGCGGAACGGACCCAGCGGCTCGAACAGCTCGAACGCGAGCAGGCCGAGTTGCAGCAGCGGCTGGCGGAATATCCCCGCTTCCGGGCGGTATCGGAAGGGGCGGTCACGCTTGACAGCCTGCAGAGTATCCTGCGCGAGGGTGAGGCCTACGTGAAAGTGGTCAATCTCGATCGGGAGACTTTCGTGGTCTATGCCACCCGCACCGAAGCGACTGCGTTCCGCGCCCGGATCACCCCGGCGCAGATGGAAACGCTGGTCGACGAGCTGCGCGCCAGTATTGCCATCAGCGAAGGCGGCGAGGTGCTGACTTTCCCGTTCGAGATTGCCAAGTCGCGTGATCTCTACACCCGCTTGTTTGCACCCATCGGTGACAAGCTGCCGGCCCAGAAGCACATCGTGTTCGAACCGGACGGGGCCTTGCTGCGGATCCCGATGAACCTGCTGGTGACCGATGATGCGAGCGTCACGCGCTATGCCGAAAATGTCGCGCAGGGCGGCGACGAATACGATTTCCGGGGCACCGCCTGGCTGGGCCGGAATACTGAAATCAGCACCTCCGTGTCGCCCGCGGCGTTCCGCGATGTGCGTGCCGCCAAAAAATCGGGCGGGAGCAAGCTGTACCTTGGGCTTGGCCAGAACGAGCCGATCACGGATATCGCAGGCAGCGGCAATGGTACGCGATCAGTCACAGGGGCCGGGGACGATTGCCAGTGGGCACCATCGGTCTGGTCGAACCCGATTTCGTCGGCTGAGCTTTACGAGGCAGCGGCGCGTTTTGGCGGAGGCGACAGCGGGGCCAGCGAAGTGATTGCCCGGGCCGACTTCACCGACGATGCCATCAAGCAGAAGTCGGACCTCAAGGATTTCCGCATCGTTCACTTCGCCACGCACGGGCTGGTTACAGCGCCCAGACCGGAATGTCCGCCCCGGCCTGCCCTGCTGACATCGTTTGGCGGTGACGGATCGGACGGGTTGCTGACGTTCGCGGAGATCTTCTCACTCCAGCTCGATGCCGACCTGGTGGTCCTGTCCGCCTGCGATACCGCCGGCAGCGCTACTGTGGGCGCGACGCGGGAAGCCGGGATCAGCTCTGGCGGGGACTTCGCGCTCGACGGGCTGGTCCGCGCTTTTGTCGGCGCAGGCGGCCGCACCGTCGTGGCGAGCCATTGGCCGGTGCCGGACGACTACAACGCCACCGGGCGGTTGATTTCCGGCCTGCTGAGCGGAGAAGGCGGGACCACGGCAGAAGCCCTGCGCAAATCACAGGTCGATCTGATGGATGATGCCGATACCTCACATCCGTTCTACTGGTCGGCCTTTGCTATTGTTGGCGACGGAATGATTGGGGTCAACCGCTAGGGCAAGTGGGTCAGTCGACCACGGCTTCGAAGGCAAAGGCCAGCGACTGCCCTTCTGGCAGGTTGGCTCCCACCCCGATCACTGTTCCGGCGG